>Ga0180016_100077_pt1 | contig 44166 bp, 41 predicted proteins | sample KR46_M_MetaG_FD_129673 | JGI IMG/M metagenome (GOLD analysis project Ga0180016, IMG submission 129673) | Groundwater microbial communities from the Olkiluoto Island deep subsurface site, Finland - KR46_M_MetaG | ecosystem: Environmental > Aquatic > Deep subsurface > Groundwater | place: Finland... | reverse complement strand
TGGCCCAGGCCCTGGGCGTCTCCCGGCAGTCCATAGAGAGGAAATCCAAGAATTGGCGTTTGCAGCTGCTTCCCAGCCGGGGCGGCAAGGTCAAGCACTACGAGGTCCCTTCCCTGCCAGTGGACATCCAGCAGCGCCTGCTGCAGCACCGCCTGCAAAAGCTCACCTTGAGCGATCTGGAGACTTTCCTTTGCGAGTCAGGAGGAAGCGCCTCTGAGCTGCATAAGGTTCCGGAGCCAGCCCTGGGGCGGGCCCTGGCCAAGGCAAAAGCGGTCAAGATGGCTGAGGCGGCCAAGGGATTGAACTCTGTCCCCCACGGCCAGAGGAAAAAACATTTCATTGGCTGGCTGGACGACTTCAACCGTGGCCTGGTGGATTCCGATCTGAGCTCCCAGGTGGGTCCTCTGTGCAAGAGAAGCCTGTACCGGTGGCGAAAGGTTTTAAAAGAAAAAGGGGTGGCCGGCCTGGTGGACCGGCGGGGCAGGCATCGGCGTAATGCCATTGAAGACGACATCAAGGAGTTCATCGAGACTTGTTTGTTGGGTCGGCCAGGCATCACTGCGGCCAAGATTCACCGGCTGATGCTGCACAAATTCAAGGGCCGCAGACTGCCGGCCCAGGGCACGGTCCGGAACTTGGTTGCCAAGATGCGCAAGGAGCGGCAGGCCCATCTTTCCCTACTGCATCACCCTTCTTTATTCAAGCGGCAGTATCAGCCCTCTCTGGGAAGGGCGGACGCCAGCCTTACCGAGCCCAACCAGCGCTGGGAGGCTGACTCCACCCGGGCGGATTTGATGACCGCGGACGGTAGGCGCTGCACCTTGATCGCGGTGGTTGATGTATGGACCCGAAGGCCGGTGTTTGGGGTGGTGGAGCGAGGAGGCGGAGATCCCATTGCCCAGACCTTTTTCAAGGCCTTCAAGCAAATGGGTATACCCCGTAAGGTCATCGTGGACCTGGGCAAGGACTACCAGAGTAAGCAGGTGCAGGCCCTGTTTATGGATTTGGGCATCAAGGCGCCCCGGATACCAGGCTACAGCCCGGAGCTCAAGCCCCACTCGGAGATTGCCTTTCACTTGATCTCTGATCTGCTACGCACCCTGACCGGGTATACCGGCAACCGCCTGGCTAAACGGCCGGAGTTCATCCAAACCAAATACACCCTGGCTGAATTGCAGGATCTGGTGGACAAGTGGGTGAGAGACTTTGAGAGCAATCACGTGGTCTCCACCATCAACTGCACCCCTCGGGAGCGCTGGGAGCAGGCCATAGACGAAGGCTGGCGGCCCAGGGTGGCTTCCCTGGATCAGCTTTTCCTGCTTTTAAAGCCGGCCGAGCCGCGTAGCGTGGCCCAGGGGAGGATTCATTTCAACCGTGGTCTCTATACCGCCGAAGAGCTCCTTTACTTAGAGCCCTCGGACCGTGTGTGGGTGCGCCCCGACCCCGAAGACGCGGGCATGATCTACGTCTTTGACCAGGGAGGGGAGTTCATCTGCATAGCCACGGACCTGGATCGACTGAATCTCACCCCCAAGCAGATCAGGGAACGAAAGAAGCGCTGGTGGTCCATCCGGCGACTGGAGCGCAAAGCCTCCCGAGAGCGGGTCAAGGCCCTGGACCTGGATGATCTGGAGCGGGCCCGGCTGGATGAAGTGGCCTCCAAGACCAAACCATTGGAGGCCCTTCCCCCACCCAATCTGGATCTGCCGGCCCTAAAGGCCGCAGCCCAGGCCCGGCAGGAAATGCTTGGACAGGCCGCGCAAGATGATGATTATTCCTTTGACCAAGGTGGCGAGCAGGTCCTAGACCCCTGGGGGCAGGAGATCGACATCCATCACCGGCCTGTCTTTTTACGGTCCTCCGAGCGGGCGGTGTGGATCCTGGTGCGTCAACGAGAGGGTTTGGACAACTCATCCTCTGACCGAGCCTTCTTGGAGGAATTCAAAAAGACGCCCATGTGGCGACAGCTGGGCGGAGAGCAGTTTGAAGAATTTGTCCTGGGCCTACGGGGCTGCGTGGTCTATGACGAGGAAAATTCATGAGGGCCGCCTTTGTCCAGACCCGCAACGTGGCCCGCCTCTGGGAAGTAGTGGAGTCCCTGCATAGTGCTTCTTTGGGTGAGCCTCGGCTAGGACTGATCTACGGCCCGGCCGGCCGGGGCAAGACCCGGGCGGTGGACACCCTGGCCGCCCGCACCGGGGCCGTCTATGTCTCCGCAGCCCGGGTGTGGACTCCCAACTCCATGCTCAAGACCATCCTGGCGGCTCTGGGATGTCCGGCCACCAACACCGGGGCCGGTAATCTGCTTAGGGCGGCGGAGGCCCTATCAGAACGCTTGGGGGTGCCCTCCCTGGGCAATGGCCTTCTTATCATCGATGAAGCTGACTACCTGGCCAAGGGAACCCACCCACCGCAAACTCCTCCCCTGCTGGACACGGTCCGGGACCTGCATGATGCCTCTGGCGCTCCCATCCTGCTGGTGGGCATGAACGGTCTGGCCAAGGTCTTGAGTCAATTTCCCCAGTTCTGGGACCGGGTCCGCATGAGCGAAGAGTTTGCTCCTCTTGTCAGAAAGGAGGTCATAAGCCTGGCCTCGGAACTGGCTGGCCTTACCCTGGACGACCAGTCAGCCGAGCAGATCCGCCGAGCCACCAAGGGCAACCTGCGTCAGACCATTTTGCACCTAGCCCGTTTGGAGGCTCTGGCCAGGGCAGAGGACTCCTCTCGCATAAATCCAGAATGGACCCGTCAGGTGACCACTGAGGTAGCCCGCAGCCGGCTCAGGGCCAGCGGCACCGGGCTTCGTAGGGTGAAGTGATGGCTTCCAAAACCGCCAGCCAAAGGCCGGCGATGACGATCAGAAGCTTTTTGAGGGATGCAGAGGGAGAGGCCTCGGTAGGTGAATTGTACGAGGACTTGATAGAAGGGGCCGATCATACCCTCCGCCAGGTGAATCGGGCCCTGGATTATCTGGAAAAGCGGGGGGAGATCATTCTATTGCCTGATTGTCGATGCCGGCTGGTGGAGGAGGCGTACAAGGGCAATGAATCAGCTACGGCCCTTCTTTGGAGGGCAGCCCATCAGCTGAGCCTGCGGGGCGCCTTTTCTTCCAAAGACCTCATGCAGGTTTCAGGCATCATTCGCTGGAAAACCTATGAATGGATGCAGCAAATGCGAAAGCGGGGCCTGATTATAGAAATCGGAAAATCTCACTATCGCGTGGTCAAGGAGGCCCCCCACCGTGATGATCCGCCTACTTTTGGTTGGGCACGGCCGGGAAAGGCCAGGGCGATTAGAGATCAGGCCGAAGCGGACTAAATGATCCCCCCATTTTGAGCCAGACTGTTACTGAACCAATCCAGTTGCAACGTACTGCTCACTAGTATGGGCACAGGTTGCTAATGCAAGCTTAGCCCACGCCATGCACAGCTCTAGTACAGTGTGCTTAGCACTATCTGAATTGCCGGCTCGTATTTTGCAGTGTAGCTTGCCTGTCCTTCCTTAACCACGTGCCGCCAAAATTCCGGTGAAAAATAGAAGCCATCGCACTCAGTCTTCCAAAACGCAATGGACCTGAGATTCTAAAATTACAGATGGACCTAAAAATCGGGAGGACGTCAAGCTCCACTCCGGGATACTGCTTGGCCCCAGTCATCTTGTCGAAGTTGGCCACCACATGATTGTAAATCTGGCCTTGGGTTAAATTTAAATCAAAGAAAGCCAAGGTAGCGCCGTGGAAAGCCTCCAACTCGCGGATGGACCACTCGTAAAGTTCGGGGGAACCGCTGAATGAGGTGCTGCAACGTTGATTGACGAAGTCGATGAAACGGGTGAGGTTGGCGTCGGTTATCTTCTCGGCTCAGGGCATTACAATGTCTCTGCCATAAGTACGCCCTTTCGGACACGATTCCTCAGCGACTTAAACCGTGACAAGTTAGTGGGCCCGGCTTAAAGCCGGGCCCACTGAGGCGATTTTAGAAAAGATCTAAGAATCGCTTTTCTAAATTTTCTTTAGAAGACGAAGCGGAACTGCACACCCAGCAACCACTCGTTGCCCATGTCGTTGCCGGTGTTGGGGTTGTCGCCGTACTTGTAGTAGCTGAACTCGGGGTGTACACTAAAGTTCTTCGTGAACTGGTAAGGCACCGCGACGAAAGCACCCCAGCGGGTGGTCTCGTCCTCGGTTACCCACGTGTCGTTGGACCAGTTCTCGTAGCCCACGCCACCGGTTACCATAATCTTCCCGATGGAGTATTCGCCGGCCAGATAGCCACCCCAGATGGTGGTATCTTCGACACTGCTGCCGCTGAGCACTGGACTGGTCCAGGCGGTGCTGTAGAAAGGAATCTCAGTTGCGAAGTTTTTGCCCCAGTGTCCCTGGAACTTCAGGGTGAAGGCGCCAGCGGTGAACTTGATGGGCAGCACGATGGCCAGAGTGTCCCAGGACTCATCGGAAGCGCCAGCACCGGCCTCATAATCGTGCTTGACGAACAGGATGCCGGGGTGGGTCATGAAGGCACCGTACTTGAACATGAAGGTCAAGGTCATGCGGGGCATGATGAAGGTGGTGTCCACGTTGGTGGCACCGCCCCAGGTGCCCTTGTTGCGGGGCTCTTCCAGGGCGAACTGCACGCCCCAGGTGTCGGTGTTGTAGGTGAACTGCACCTGAGGCACACGGTGAGGCCACAAAGCACCCCAGCCGAACAGCAGCAGGTGGGAGTTCTCGTTCAGTCCGACGTACTGACGCACGTGGTAGGCCAGGGAGCCGAACCAGTTGTCGGTCTGACCGGCCAGGATGCGGCATTTGCCCACACGCCAGTAGCCGTACGCATAACGCAGGCTGACGCTGGCTTCGGGCTGCAGGCTCTTCAGGCCCAGCTCGATACGGCCACCCACGTTTTTGTCTACGCTGTAGAAGCGGGCGCGCAGGTAGCTGTGGCCGGGCATGTTAACGAACCAAGTGCCGACCTCGCTGCTCTGGTTTTTGGTTAGCTCCTCGCTCTTGGACTGCCAACCGATGTCGGTCAGCATACGAGCGGCCATTTCAAAGGTGTAGGTCGAGGGCGATACCGCCATTGCTGGCAAAGCCAAGCTGACCAAAAGCATGCCTGCCATGACGACCATAATTAGCTTCTTCATTGTTAACCTTTCCTCCCTGATTTTGGGAACACAAAAAATGCCCGGCTCTCTCCCTTTAAATAGCCGGACCCGTTACACTCCCCTAGGATAAGGGCCTAAAAAAATCGTTCCGCTAGCCACAAAACCAAAGGCTCTATCCTTGTTTTACCCCTAATTTTTATGGGTATTTAACGGGTTAGCCGATCATAGTTATTGTCCTTAATTCTCAAGAAAAAATAGCATTATCCTGCGTAAGACATAAATAGGACAAAGGTCCCAATTACCGTCAAATACCGCCCATTTTTTACGAATTTATGTCCTTGGTGAGACGGAATTAATATTATGAAATACGAGAGAAATCAATTTTAATTGGGAAAGGAAGGCTAGGCCGGATATCACGAATCTATATTCACCATATTACACTTTATGGCATATCTAGTTATCTCAACAGAATTGCGCAGATTCAGCTTTTCCATCAAGCTGGATCGGTGGTTTCGCACGGTCTTCTGGCTGATGCAAAGTTTGTCCGCTATTTGAGCGCCGGTCAGCCCCTCGGCAACCAGTTGTATGATCTCCCGCTCCCGTGGAGTGAGGAAATTCCTGCAATCCTTTTTGCCCTCCGGCAAACGTATAGGGACGCCGTGTACATTTTTTAACGCCATGGAGGCTATGGAAGGACTCAAGTATAAGTTGCTATCTTTCGCGGCGTTTATTGCCAAAGACAACTCCTGTTCCGTGCTGCTCTTGTCCAAAAGGGCAGAGACCCCGGCTTCAAGGGCATGAAAAATGCCGTCTTCATTAAGATCGCATGTGGAAAACATTATTATTTTGATATTTGGATATTTTTTGCCTATACGTAGGGCCACGTCCACGCCATTTAATTCTGACAAATAAAACTCCATCAACACGATATCGGGCAACAGATCATCAATACTTTTTATGACATCTTGACCACTGGTCAGTTCGCCAATTACTTGGAGGCAAGGGTCCTCTGACAGAATTTTAGCCATTCCTTTGCAAAGGATGCCGTTATTACTAGCTATGAGGACCTTTACCTGCACCATCGTCTTGCCGCACACCTCCATTAAGATTCAAAGGAACGATCTGAGAATGATTTTTCTCATTCCCGCCAAATGTTAGCCGTTGAGTAACTCTCTGGCTATGACCAACTTCTGTATCTCACTGGTCCCCTCGTAGATACGAGTCACCCTGGCATCGCGATAGATGCGCTCAATGGCGTATTCCTTCATATAGCCCATACCGCCGTGCACCTGCAGGGAGGTGTCAGCAACCCGGCCCAGCATCTCGCTACAGAACAGCTTGCACATGGCCGCCTCCTTGCGCACCGGGTTGCCCTGGTCCTTTTGCCAGGCAACTCGGTAGACCATGCTTTGGCCGGCTAGAATCTCAGTGGCCATCTGAGCGAGCATGCCCTGTATCAGTTGAAACTCGCCGATGGGTTTGCCGAACTGTACCCTTTGTTTGGCATAGAGGACGGCCAGTTCCAGGGCTCGGCGAGCCATGCCCACCGATGCCGCGGCCAAGGTCAGGCGTCCCTTGTCCAGCACTCGCATGGCGGTCCGGAAGCCCTTGCCGATCATGGCTTCTCCACCGATGATGCTATTCACCGGCACTCGGCAATCCTCAAAGATCAACTCGGCCGTGCCCGAGCCCTTGAGGCCCATTTTTTTCTCAAGCTTGCCCACTGAGAAGCCGGGAGTGCCCTTTTCGATCACGAAGGCGGTGATGCCGCCGCGCGCCTTTTTCTGCGGGTCAGTTACGGCCAAAACCGTGACCAGCTCGGCGATGGCTCCGTTGGTTATGAACATCTTGCGGCCGTTGAGAATAAAATCGTCCCCATCACGCACAGCGCTGGTGCGTATGGCCGAGGCATCCGAACCCGCGTCAGGCTCGGTCAGGGCGAAGGCGATCGTCTTCTCCCCGCAGGCTATTGGCGGAAGGAACTGCTCTCTCTGATCGGGTGTGCCGTCATAGAGGATGCCCAGGGATCCGATGCCGTTGTTGGTGCTGAAGCGGGTACGCACCGAGGCATTGGCCCGGGATATTTCCTCGTAGACAACGCACTCCCCCAACGTGTCCAGCCCAAGGCCGCCATACTCCTCGGGGATGGACATCCCGAACAGCCCCATTTCGCGCAACCCCTCCACCACGTCCTCAGGCACTGCGTCCTCTTCCTCAATCTGGACGGCCGCAGGCTCCAAAACCTGGTCCACATATTTTTTTATGGCAGCCTGCATCAAACGCAGGTCTTCCGGCAGATTGAAATCCATGCTGCTTTTCCTCTCGCTAGTCGGCTTGGTACAACGGTTTTTGCTTATTCAAGAAAGCTTCCACACCGCGCCGCAGATCCTGGGTGTTGAACAGGGAAGCCCACAGGCGGTTTTCCTCATCCAGGGCCTGGTCCAGGGGCATTTGGGTTGAGGCGTTCAAGGCCTTTTTGGCCATGCGCACACCAAGGGGCCCGTTACGGTTGATGGCTGTCGCCACCTCCATGGCTTCCTCAATGACCTCGCCGGAAGGCGACACCCGTTGCACCAGCCCTATATCCATGGCCTGGCGGGCCTTTAGCCGCTGGCCGATCATTATCAAATAACGGGCCCATCCCTGGCCCAACACCATGGGCAAGCGCTGGCTGCCTCCGCCGCCGGGCATCAGGCCCAGCGCCACCTCGGGCAGGCCCAGTTCGGCGTGTTCGGCGGCCACTCGGATGTCGCAGGCCAGAGCCAGCTCTAGGCCACCGCCCAGACAATAGCCGTTGATGGCCGCAATCACTGGCTTGGACATGCTCCACAATTGCTCCAGAAACTTGCGCGCCGCCTGGGCCCGTGCCAGGGCCCCGGCCACGTCAAGCTCCACCAAGGCCCGGATGTTGGCGCCTCCCATGAAGAACTTTTCGCCCGCCGCGGTGATGATCACGCACCACACCTCGTCATCGCGTTCGGCCTGTGTCAAGGCGCGGGAGAGATCGTCGCGCACCTGCGGGTCCAGGGCGTTGGAAGGCGGGAAGTCCACGGTCAGTATTTCCACGCGCTCCCGGCGCTGGACTCCGACGTATTGGTATTGCACGCCCCCGCTCCTTCTAGGCCCGATAGAGTTCGCGGGCGATGATCAAGCGCATGATTTCGCTGGTGCCTTCGAAGATGCGGAAAATGCGTGAATCCCGGTAGAGCTTCTCCACCAGGTATTCGCACATGTAGCCGTAGCCTCCCAGTATCTGCAGGGCTTGGTCGCATACCCAGTGGGCCGTTTCGGCCGCGTAACACTTGGCCATAGCGCTTTGTCGGGTCATGCGTTTGCCCTGACCGGCCAGCCAGGCTGCGCGCCAGGTGAGTAAACGGGCCGCGTCCAGGCGCATGGCCATGTCCGAGAGCTTGAAGGAGATGCCCTCGAACTTGTTTAGGGATTTGCTGAACTGAACCCGCTGCCCTGCGTAGTCCACAGCGATCTCCAAGGCGGCCCGTGCAATGCCCAGGGCCAGAGCCGCCACCATGATGCGGCTCTCGTCAAACATGTGCATGGACAGGAGGAAGGCCTCGCCCTCCGGGCCCAGCCGGTCTTCGGCGGGGACCTCCACGTCCTCCAAAATGAGCTCCGAGGTGTGACTGGCCCGGATGCCCATCTTTTCCTCTTTCTTGCCCATGGAAAATCCCTTGGGCTTGCCATCCACCACAAAGGCGGTCATGCCTTCCATGCCCCGGGTGCCCTCCATGCGGCAGTAAACCACGGTTACATCCGCGATCCCGCCGTTGGTGATGAAAGTCTTGCGGCCGTTGAGGATATAGCTGTCGCCCTTTTTAGCGGCCGTTGTGCGAATGGAGGACACGTCGCTGCCCGCATCCGGCTCGGTCATGGCCATGGCCGCCAGTATCGGGTTGGCCGGGTCGGCCAGGCGGGTCAGGTATTTTTCCTTTTGGGGCGGGCTTCCCATGTGCAGTATGGGCACCGCCGCCAGGTTGGAGGCCATCATGGCGATGCAAAGCCCGGGGCATCCCCAGGACAGCTCCTCGCGGACCAGGGTCCAGGACACCCGGTCGTCGATACTCGCTCCTCCGTATTCCTCTGGGAAATGAAAGGCTATCAAGCCTGCCTCGTGGCCCTTGCTGATCAGATCGCGGGGGTAGGTTTCACTTAGATCGCACTGCAGGGCGATAGGGCGCAACTCCCGGGCCGCGAAATCATGGGCGGTCTTTTGAATCATACGTTGTTGTTCATCAAGCTCGAAGCCCAACATTACTTGTCTCCCGAGTAATCGTAATAGCCGCGGCCGCTCTTGCGGCCCAGGAAGCCGGCTTTAACCAAGTTGATCTGAGTGGGGGTGGGACGGTAGCGATCGCCATAGGTTTCAAAAAGTTTCTGGCGCACTCTGAGTCCGGTTTCCAGCCCCGAGAAATCGCTCAACTGGAATGGCCCCATGGGGTGGCCAAAGGCCAGGCGGCAGGCCTTGTCTATATCCTCCACGCTGGCTATGCCCTCCTCCAGAATGCGGGCCGCCTCGCTTCCCCACAGGGAGAGCATGCGGGTGGTGATGAAACCAACGGTGTCTTTGTTGCACACCACGGTTTCCTTGTTCAACTTGTGGCATACCGCCATAAGCGTTTCCAGGGTAGCATCGCTGGTTTGCAAGCCGCGCACCACCTCGATGAGCTTCATGATCACCGGCGGATTGAACCAGTGCATCCCGATGAAACGGTCGGGCCTGTCCGTAGCGGCGGCCAGGGCGGTTATGGAGAATTGGCTGGTGTTACTGGCGAAGATCACCTCCGGCCGGCAGCAACGGTCCGCCTTGCCCAGCACCTCCTGCTTCAGCTCCATGATCTCGGGAACTGACTCTATGACTAGGTCGGCTAGTTGAGCCGCCTGGTAATCGGTGCTCCAGGTTATGCGCTCGGTTATCTCCTCCGGGGGCGAGGGCAGTTTACCTTTTTCCTCGAACTTTTTTAAGCTACGGGCCATGGTCTGCTGAGCCCGGTCCAGGGCCTGTTCAAAGGTGTCCACCGCCACCACCTTGAAGCCGTTGGTGGCGGCCACCTGGGCGATGCCCGTGCCCATGATCCCCAAGCCAAATATGCATATGGTGTTTATCTCTCCCATGTGTACCTCCTAGACCGGCGGGTCCGGATGGGCGCCCCCGCCGTATAGCTGGCGCAAAACGTTCTTTTTAATCTTGCTGCCAAAGGAATCCTTGGGCAGATTTTCGGCAAAAAACACCGAAGTTGGTTTCTTGTAACTGGCCAGGCGCTCCTGGCAAAAATCGATGATCTCCCCGGGTCCAGGCTGGGAGCCTGGACGGGGCACCACCACGGCGCACACGCTCTCACCCCACTTGGGATGAGGCACCCCGATAACCGCAGCCTCGGCCACCTCGGGGTGGCTGCACAGTACCTGCTCCACCTCGGCGGCGTAGACGTTGAGCCCGCCGCTTTTGATCATGTCTTTGAGGCGACCCACGAAATACAGATAACCGAGCTCGTCGCTGCGCCCCAGGTCGCCGGTGTGCAGCCATCCTCCAGCCAAGGCGCTGGTCGTGGCCTCGGGGTCGCGGAAGTAGCCCCGCATCACATTGGGGCCGCGCACCAGGATCTGGCCCACTTCGCCGGGGGCTACCAGCTGGTCCTTTTCGTCGACCAGGCGGACCTCCTGGGTCATGTAGGGCCTGCCTATGCTGGGCTCTTCAACCGGCATGTCCCAGGGCTTGAGCACTGTGACCCCTGGCGAGGCCTCGGTGAGGGCGTAGCTGGCGTACATGCCCGCGCCGGGAAACAGCTCCCGCTCCATGCGCTCCAGCAGGTCCCGCGAAAGATCGCCTTGGGCGTGCAGCCAGGAGCTGACCGCGCTCAAGTTGCGCGGACGCAGCTGGTTCTCGGTCAAGAGCATGTTCCAGATGGCCTGATTGCCCACCACGAAGGTTCCGCCCTCTGCCTCTAGTGTGTCCAGGTACAAGGCGGCATCGAACTTGGGCAGCCCCACGAAGGTGCCTCCCGCGAAGATGGTAGCCAAAAAGCGGCTCAAGGCCCCGGAATGGTAAATTTGCATGGGATAGCAGATGACCGCTTCGGGGGACGGGCTCCGGTTTTCCGTGATGACGTTGCACGCGTTCCAGATCAGGTTGTGGTGGGTCAACTCCACGCCCTTGGGAGTGCCGGTGGTGCCCCCGGTAAACAGCACGAAGGCAACTTCCTCGCCGCTCAGCGAAACATGGGGCTGGGTTTCGGCGGACCGCTTAAGCAGGGATTCGCTGGCTTCGGCACTGGCCGCGCTTTCCGGTCCCAGGCATATCCAGGGCTCGCCGAAAGCCAGATGGGGCGCTAGTTCCTGGGCCCTGGCGACTTGGTCGGGATGAAAGGCCATACCGCAGGGCTGCACCAATTCCACCAGCCTGACTTGGTCCGGCAAGGTGCTCCTGGTGTCCAGGGGGCAGACCACGACCCCGAGCTTAAGACAAGCGTAGAACAATTCCATCAGCTCCAGGCAGTTGGAGCCCAGGGTCAACAGGCGCGATCCCTTGGCCAGACCGATCCCAGCCAGGGCGTTGGCAAACCGGTTCACTCGCCGATCGAACTGGCCGTAGCTCAAGCTGGCCCGGTGGTCCTGCACCGCTTTTTTCAAGGGATACTTGGCCGCGTTGCGCTCCAGGGCGCTCCCCAGCGTCATGTGATATTGAAGGCCCATCACTGGACCAACTCGTAGACCACCGCGGTGCCCTGGCCCCCGCCAACACACATGGTGGCCAAACCGTAGCGCACTCCGCGCCGCGCCATTTCGTACATGAGGGTCACGGTCAGGCGGGCTCCGGTGGCCCCGATGGGGTGGCCCAGGGCCATGCCGCCGCCATTGACGTTGACTATGTCATGTGTCAGGCCCAATTCCTGGTAGCAAGCCAAGGCTTGGGAGGCGAAGGCCTCGTTGAACTCAACCAGGCCCAGGTCGGCCACGCTCAGGCCGGCAAGCTTCAGGACCTTGCGCACCGCCGAGATGGGACCCAGGCCCATGTAGGCTGGCTCCACCCCGGCCGAGGCGCTGGCCACCACCCTGACAATGGGCTTGAGTCCCAGTTGGCCAGCCCTTACCGAAGACATCATAACCACTGCGGCGGCACCATCGGTCACCGGCGAGGAGGTGGCTGCGGTGACCGTGCCTCCCTGGCGGAAGATGGTGGGCAGGCTGGGCATGCGTTCCAGCTGCTTATCGTCGCGGATGGTTTCGTCGCGGTCAAAAAGCCGCGGGCCGCCCTTGGCTTGGGGCACGGAGATAGGGATCACCTCCTGGTCGAAAAGGCCCTGTTCCCAGGCCAGTCGGGCTCGGCGGTGGCTTTCCCGGGCCAGGTCCTCCTGCTGATGACGGGAGATGGAGTAGCGCTCGGCCACATTTTCCGCGGTCTCCCCCATGCTGTCGCCACCGTAGCAATCCGGCGCGGTGACCCGCCCCCCGGCCAGGACCCGGGGCTCCAGGGACCCACGGGGGAAGCCGGTGGCCGGCTTTTCCACGAACCAGGGCTGGCGGGTCATGGAGTCGGCCCCTCCAGTCAGGATCACCGAGGCGTCGCCGCAGCGGATAGCCTGAGCCCCGGCGGCAATGGCCTGCAGGCCGGAGGCGCAATTGCGGTCAATGGTGTAGCCCGGTATGGAAACGGGCAGGCCCGCCTCCAAAAGGCACAAGCGAGCGAAGCACAAATAGGCGCCCATCACGTTACCCAGGATCACGTCGTCTATCTCGGCGGGATCGATCCCGCTACGCACCACCAGTTCCTTGAGCAAATGGGCACCGAATTTTTCCGCCGGCATCAGGCTCAAGGCGCCGCCCATGCCGCCGCGGGCCACGGGCAGACGCGCTCCGTCTATAATCCATGCCTCCTGTTGCTGCATTTCCATCTCCAGCTTCAGATGATTCCCTCGCTGCTGAGCCGTTGTATTTGCTCATGATCGAAATTGAACTCACGTAAGATCTGCTCGCTGTGCCGCCCCAGCACCGGCGCGGCCTGACCCGCACGGGCGGGCGTCGCTCCCAGAGCTAGGGGGTTGCCCAAGGTGCGCACCGTGCCCAGGGTGTCGTGCGGCAGGTCGCGCACCAGGCCGTTGCGCTGCACCTGGGGGTCGCGCACCAAGGAGGCGTAGTCGTGCACCGGCCCGCAGGGGACATCGGCCGCCTGTAGCAGGTGCAGCCACTGGGCAGTATCGTCCTGGGCCAGGCGCTGCTCCAGGAGCGTCTCCAGTTCAGCGCGGTGGGCCATTCGCTGCTCGTGCCCTTGGAAACGGGGGTCATCCAGGAGCCCCTCCTGGCCCAAGGCGCGGCACAGGGCGCACCAGAACTTATCGTTAAAGGCCGAAATGCTGATGCTGCCGTCCCTGGTCTTGAACACGCCGACCGGGCAGGCAAAAGGGCTGGAGTTGCCGATGCACGGGCTTTGACGTCCCAGCAGCAGATACTCTGTGAGGGTGGTCTGTTGCAGGCTCATTGCAGCATCAAGTAGGTTGAGCTTGATCTCCTGGCCATGGCCGGTAAGCTGCCGGTGCAAAAGGGCGGCCAGCACTCCCGAGTAGGACAGCATGGCCGCGGTCATGTCCGCCACCGGGACTCCGCAGCGCATGGGTTCCCCGCCCGCCTCGCCTGACAGGCTCATCAGGCCACTCAGGCCCTGGAAAACATGATCCGTGCCCGGCTGCAGGGCGTAAGGGCCATCTTCGCCGAAAGCAGTGACCGAAAGCAGGATCAGGTCGGGCTTGACCAGGCGCAGGTTCTCGTACTCCAGGCCGTAGGCCCGGCGCACGTCCGGTCGGAAGTTCTGCACCAGGACATCGGCCTTGGCCACCAGCCGGTCCAAAACCCGGCGTCCTTGGGGATTGCTCAGGTCCAAGGTCAGGGAGCGCTTGTTGCGGTTCACCGACAGGAAAAGAATGCCCTCCCCCTGTTTCTTTGGGCCGAGGTGGCGCAGCACGTCGCCGGTGCGCGGGGACTCCACCTTGATGACCTCGGCACCTAGGTCGCCCAACAGGCTGGTGCACCAGGGTCCAGTGATGAGTTGGGACAGGTCAAGCACCAACATGCCTGCCAGCACCTCCCGCGCTGCGTCGCCGGTCATTTCACCACCATGTTTTGGGGCAGCCAAAGCACCAACTGCGGAAAAATGATCACCAGGATCAGGCAAAGGGCCTGCAGGACCACGTAGGGGATGATGGAGCGGTAGATGTCGCCCATGCTCACTTCCGGCGGGGCCACACCTTTCATGATGAACAGGTTGAAGCCGAAGGGCGGGGTCAGGTAGGCCATTTCCATGTTGATCACAAACAGCACCCCAAACCACACCGGGTCGAAGCCCAACTGGTTGACGATGGGCAAAAATACCGGGGTGGTGATCATGATCACCCCGGCCGGGTCCAGGAACATGCCCAGAATGAAGAAGGTGAACTGCATTATGATCAGGATCACCCAGGGCTCAGCCTGAACCTTGGAGATCAGGTCCAAGGTATGGGTGTGCAGCCCGGCCAGGGACATGAGGTGGGAGAAGGACACCGCGCCGATCATGATCCACAGCACCATGGCGTTGAGGCGCATGGTGCGCATGCAAGCCTGGTAGAGGTTGCGCAGGGTGAGCTTGCGGTAGATGAGGCTGCATATCACGGCCCCTGCGGCGCCAATGCCCGCCGCCTCAGTGGGGGTGCAGATCCCGAAATAAATGACCCCCAGCACCGAGCCGATGAGCAGCATGGGCAACAGGATGCCTCGCACCGTCCGGATTTTGTCCGCCAGGCTCAGACGCTCGGTGACTGGCGGGCCCAGCTTGGGGTTTATCATGCAGCGTACCCCGATGTATACCACGAAGATCAAGGTGAGCAGGATGCCCGGGATGACACCCCCCATGAACAGCTGGCCGATGGATACCTCGGCGATGGAGCCGTAGATGATCATGATGATACTGGGGGGGATGAGGATGCCCAAGGCCCCGCCCGCCGAGACGCAGCCCAGGGCTAGGTTCTTGTGATATCCCCGCTTGAACATGGAGGGCAGTGCGATGAGCCCCATGGCCACGGTGGCCACCGAGGAGATGCCTGCCATGGCGGCGAATAGGGCACAAATGACCACGGTGCCCATGGCCAGCCCCCCCCGCAGGCGGCCGAACCAACTGTGCACCGCCTGATAGAGGTCGTCGGCCAAGTCGCTGACTCCCAGCATGTTGGCCATGAAAATATACAAAGGGACCGCGATAAGCAGGTAATTGGTCACCTCGCCATAAGCTGTAGCGAAAAGCATGTACAAGCCGCTTGGCCCCATGAGCAACAGGACCCCGGCCACCGACACCCCGCCCAGGGCGAAGCCGATGGGTATGCCCAGGGCCAGCAGAACCAGCACAAGCAACAACAGCAATATAATGGCACTCAGGCTTAGCATATTTTACCTGCCCATCATTCCAGCAAGCCCACCACGGGGGGATGCTGGTCGTTGTCAGTGACAAGCTGCAGCACGTTGCGGATCATGCGCACGATCAGCTGCACCAGCATCAAAAGGGTGCCCAAGGCCACCGCAAGTAGAGAAGGCCAAAGAGGCAGGGCGAACACGCTCATGGACCGTTGGTTCTCGGCGATCGCCAACCATGTTTCCCCCCAGCCCATCCAGCAAATCGTCCCTATGAAGGCCACGGAAAACATCAGGGCGGCCAGTTCCACCACCGCCTGCCCTCGAGCGCTGTAATTGCGCCAAAAAATATCCACCCTGATGTGCGAATCGGTGGCAATGCAATATGCTCCCCCCAGCATGCTTAGGGCGCATAGAAGGTATTGGTTGACCTCGTTAACCCATCCCGAGGGGGAGTTGAGCAGGTAGCGCCCTATCACCTCCCTGAGGAGCAAGGCCATCATCATCAGGGTCAACCAGCATGCCGCCCGTGCGGTCCAAATGCTGATCCGGTCGATTACCGAGAGCCACCGTGCCAGATCAGTCTGCTTCATGCCGTCTCCTTGCAAGCCTGCTCGCGCAGGCTTCTTTTGAGCACCTTGCCCGAGGCGGTGCGGGGCAGGCTGTCCACAAAAACGAATCCGCCCTTGGGCAGCTTGAAAGAGGCCAAACGCTCACGCAGAAAATCCATCAACTCATCTTCGCCAGGCTGAGCCGTTCCGGGATGGAGCACCAGGTAGGCCAGGGGCGTCTCGCCCCACATCTCGTGGGGGATGCCCACAACCGCGCTCTCGCTGACTGCGGGATGCTCGGCCAGGGCCATCTCCACCTCGCGGGGATAGACATTGAATCCGCCACTGATGATCATGTCCTTCTTGCGGTCGACGATGAAGATGTAGCCGTCCTGGTCGATCCGGCCCAAATCCCCGGTATGGAACCAACCGCCCCGTAGGGCCTCGGCAGTCTCTTGTGGCTTGTTCCAATAGCCTTTCATGATATGTGGTCCCCGCACCACGATCTCGCCCACCTTACCGGCGGGCAGGGGGCGGTCATGCTCATCGAGGATGCGCACCTGAGCGTTGATGCCCTCCCGGCCCACCGAGGCCAGGCGGCGCTCCTTGGCGGGGTCTCCGTCCAGGCGGTGGTCTTCGCGGTTCAGGAAGGCGATGTATGCCGGCCCAGTCTCCGTGGCACCGCAGGCCCCCATCAGTTCCCACCCGAAGCGGTCGATGACCTGCCGAAGCACGGGCACCGGCATGGGAGCGGCCCCGTAGATGACTGTGCGCATGCTGCTTAGGTCAAAGCGGTCCAGCTCGGGGTATCGCAGCAGCTTGATTAGCATTGTGGGGACGAACAGGGCGTTGCTCACCCGCTCACGCTCAATGGTTTCAAGCACCTGGCCCGGCTTGAAGCCGTTGAGCAGCACCACGGTGTTGGTGCGCAGCGTGTTGCCCAGCATGCTGCCCAAGGCCCCGGACTGATACAGCGGGGCGGTGACCAGGGACACCTCGTCGTGGCCCAGGCACCGGGCCACGCAGGTGGCCCAGGAGTCGCAGAGCAGGTTGCGGTGGGTGAGCATCACCCCCTTGGGCATGCCGGTGGTGCCGCTTGTGTAGATGAGCAGGGCCACGTCATCATCACTCAGCGGTGGATCGGGCGGGGCCTGGCCAGCTGACTTCAGGAGGTTTTCGTAGCTCTGTGCGCCTTGCTCCTCCTTGTCGATGACCACTACCTCCACCCCATCCTGGGCCAGACCGGCAAGATCCAACTTGCCAAGGTAATCTGCGCTTACAATGACCAGGGAGGGTGCTCCGTCACCCAGGATGTGCCCTATCTCCGCCGGGCTCAGCATCACGTTGACTGGCATTGCCACCATACCAGCCTTCATTGCGCCGAAATAGACTTCCAACAGTTCTATGGAGTTGTGCTGGATGACCGCTACTCGCTGGCCGGGCTTGAGACCACGGGTCAGCATCCCTGAGGCCAAGGCATCAGTTCGCCTGTTGAACTCACCGAAAGTGCAGCGACGCCCTTCCTCCACTAGAAAACACTTGTCCGGGGCATAGAGAGCGTTCTTGACCGCAACGGCGCCCATTAGCATCTGATTGGCCGGAGGCATAAGCAAACTTCCTCGTGGGGCTTGGCCTACAAGCCGATCTGCTTGGCTATGATGTTGCGCTGGATCTCGGAGGTGCCCTCTCCTATGGTGTATACTAAGGCATCGCTCAAATAGCGGAACACCGGAAACTCTCTCATGATGCCGTAACCACCGTGAATCTGGATGGCCTCGCGCGCGGTTTGCACCGCCACCTCGGAGGCGAACAGCTTGCAGGCGCTGGCTTCCAGGGTGCAGGGCCGGCCTAGGTCGATCAGGTGCGCGGCCGAGTAGACCATGTGGCGCGCGGCCATGATCTGGGTGGCCATGTCGGCCACCTTGTGGCTGACCGCCTGGAACTTGCCGATGGGCTTGCCGAACTGCACCCTTTCCCTGGCGTAGCGCAAGGAGGCCTCATAAGCCGCCTGGGCTACGCCGACCATGTTGGCCGCCACGCCCACCCGGCCCTCGTTCAAGGTCTCCATGATCAGGTTGAAATTCCCCTCTTTACCTCCCAGCAGGGCGTTATCCCCCACCAGGCAATCGTCAAAGGAAACCTCCCCAGTGTCCGAGGAGCGGATGCCTTCCTTGTCCAGCTTAGTCACGCTCAGCCCCGGCGTCTGGGCGTCCACCAGAAACAGGCTGATGCCGTGGTAGCCCTGGGCTTTGTCGGTGTAGGCCGCCACCACGAAGTAATCGGCGATGGGGGCATTGGAGATAAAGGTCTTGCTGCCCCTGAGCATATATCCCTGATCCGTGCGGGTGGCCGTGGAGCGCAGGGATTTGGTGTCCGAACCCGCATCGGGTTCGGTGAGGGCGAAGGCGCCGATCTTATCGCCCTTGATGGCTGGAACCAGGTACTTCTGCCGCTGTTCTTCGCTACCCAAACGGAAGATGGGGTAAGTAGCAAGGTGACTGTGACCCGACCAGGAGGTCGCGATGCCTTGGCACACCCGGGAGAGTTCCTCGCGCAGAATCACGTCGGTGATTTTGTCCGCGCCCGCCCCGCCATATTCTTCCGGATAGCGGATACACAGAAAGCCCATCTGGCCCATGATGGGGAACAGATTCCGCGGGAAGACCTGATTGCGTTCAGCCTCGTCGACCAGGGGCGCTATTTCCTTTTCGCAGAACCGTCTGAATTGGTCACGAAAAATATCGTGTTCTTGGTTGGTGTAGGGCTCCATTGATAGCTCCTGTTTGGCTTGACGCCACTAGCAAAGGGGGTTTTATGCTGAACTATATTGTTATCTAAATTGTAAACAGATTAAGGCAAAAAATTTTTGCCTATGGCCCTTCGCGCCAAAGTCCAATTGGGATGTTTTTCTTTAAAAAATTCACTAAATATTCCGCAGCCTTCAGAAGGTGCCTCTCCACCATGTGCCTGGCCTCCTCGTTTTCCCCCCGGCGTAGGGCCCTCAATATCTGTTCGTGTTCGCCGATATTGGCGGAAATACGCCCCGGCGCGGACAACACGATAAACCAGTAGCTAGTGAATCGCGCGTTTTCCTTTATCATTTCCACCAGCCGAGCGCTGCCGCACTTGTAATTGAGAAGCCGGTGGAACTGCCGATTGCATCCCTGCCATTGCTGAACATCCTCGACCTGCAACTGCTTCTGTTGCTCCAGGTTTTGGGCCAGTGCTTCCAGGTCCTCTGAATTAAGCCGTTTGGTGGCCAGTTTGGCTGCATATCCTTCCAACATGGCGGCTATGTGGTATTTTTCATGAATGTTCGCCAGGGAAATCTCGGCCACTGAAGCCCCCCGGTACGGCTCCAACCGAACCAGGCCCTCTTGGGTCAGCTGGTTCAGGGCCCGGCGAATCATCATCCTGCTTACCGAGTAAGCTTCAGCCAGTTCAGTTTCAACCAGGCGTTCCCGGGGCAAGCGCAGACCAGAATAGATTTCGTAGCGCAGGCCCTTGAGTACCTTTGTTAGTTCCACGCTCATGTTCGATAGAGCGAGCGGCACCGGCCGCCGAGACCGGCGCCGCTTCAGCCATCACTTCTCGTTCAAGAATTCCCTAAGGATTTTCACTGCCTTGCCGGAGAGCTCACTGCGGGCGGCAACCTGGTCCCACATGGGCTTGGTGGCGGCGCGCAACTGCTTCACTTCCTGGCTGGAGAGCTTGAGGATTTTGACCTTGTGCTCTTTGGTCACGGTAAGCCCTTCCTGGTCCCAGGCGTTGTTTTGGCGGGCGGCCCATTCAACCGTATTGCGGGTGGCGCGGGCGATCGCCTGACGCTCGGTGTCGCTAAGCCTCTTCCAGGACTTGAGGCCCATCATCACATCAATGACACAGGGGGAGTAAACGCCTGGGGTTACAATATAATCAATGACTTCATAGAACTTGTATGCTCCCACGGTGTACCAGGGGTAGATCGTCCCCTCAATGGTGCCTCTTTGCAGGGCGGTGTACTGCTCCGCCGCGGCCAGTGACACCGGAGTGGCGCCTAGTAGTTTGACCACCGAGGCCTGCGGTCCAGAGGCCCGTATCTTCTTGCCTTTGAAATCAGCCAGTTGTTTCACATCAAACTTGGTCAAAAAACCCAGGGTGCCCATTGGGATGGCCCCCAGATAATGGACCCTATGGGCAGCCAGGGCCTGTTCCATCACCTGGAGCAGCCCTCGGTTGTAATACAGGTCCACGACTTGGCTGGGATCCTGCCAGGTGAAGGGCAGCCATTCCCAGCTGGCCTCCTTGACTATGCCGCCGTAGTACAACAGAGCCGAATAAAGCCCATCCACCATCCCTTTTTGCAGAGCGGAGAAGGCCTCCTTGGTCTTTAGTATCTGGCCGGCGAAAAACAGCTGGCACTTTAGGGCGCCGCCGCTTTCCTTGGCCACTTGGTCGGCAAAGTAACGCATACTGGCTCCGCCCTTGCTGGTTCCGGCGTAATTGACCTGGAAGCGAAGGATTTTTTCACCCCCCCAGGCGAGACTACCGGTAAAAGACACGGTCAACAGTAGGGCCAACCCCACCAAAAGCAGACGTTTTAATCCCAAATCACGCATGAACTACCTCCTCCCGATTTCAGGCGCGCCCTCGTCGGGCGCCATCGCAACCAAGCCGAATCGGCTTGATCAGCCGCCGGCTAGACTTGCCTAAAAGGCTCCGGCCGCACGCCCCCTCCCAATACATCCGGATAAAATAATATGATTTCTTTTATTATTTCCGGTTCTTGTCTTTTCGAACCTGCTGTCGGGCGTCTTGACTGGCAGTATTAAAATATAGTGGCATCATCATTGTCAACAAATAAATTATATTTTGATTATAATTTTGTTGACAATCTTGTTTATTAAACTTAAAAGCGTCTATAGCAATTGGGCGACTTGCCCACAGCGCGAAACAGTTAAAGCAAGAAGAGGGAAACTTATGGCCTTACCGGCGAGAGTGGAAATTTGCGAATGTTGGGCGCGTGACGGCATTCAGGGTGAAGGGCAGTTCATTCCCACCGACGTAAAAATCCAAATGATCCAGCAGATGGTCAACCTGGGCTTCCACCGCATGGAGGCCACCTCTTTTTCTCACCCCAAGCTGGTCAAACAGTTCGCCGACTCGGTGGATGTGCTCAAGGGCCTGCCACGGAGGGACGATCTAACCTATATAGCCATCGTACCCAACCAGAAGGCACTGGAGCGCCTTCTGGACTGTTGCCAGGCCGGTTATGGAGTGCAAGAGATCACCGCCATCATCTCCGCCAGCGAGGATCATCTCCTGGCAAACCTTGAGCGCACCATGGCCGAGGCGAAGCCGCCATTGGCCAAAATCGTGCGTCAGGCGCGCGCCGAAGGCCTGAAGGTCATTGGCTGCATCGGTACCTCCTTCGGTTGCCCCCTGTCCGGTGAGGTGCCCCTTGCGCAGGTGGAGGAGTTGACCGATTGGTACCTGGAGCAGGGGGCGGACTACATCATGCTGGGCGACACCACCGGCGAGGCCAACCCATTGCAGGTGCGCCGCGTCTATCAACGGATGCTGGATAAATTCCCCAACGTGGAATTCATAAGCCACTTCCACGATACCCGAGGCATGGGTCTGGCCAACACCCTAGCCGCCCTAGAGCAGGGGCTGGTGTACCACGACGGCTCCCTGGGAGGCATCGGCGGCCAGCCTTCTACTAACCGCCCCAAATACCACTACGGGCTTTCGGGCAACACCTGCACCGAGGATATACTGGTCATGCTTGATGAGCTGGGCGTGGCCACGGGCATAGACACCGTGGGGGCCATTGAGCTGTGGCAGCGAATCGAGGCGGTCTGCGGTCGGGAGCTCTTGGGGCACACCACTCGCAGCGGACCCGTGCGCCACCGCTCCCGCCAAGCACTGGACACCACCGCGCTCAAGACCGGCCGCGAGGTGCCCCCCTCCCTGTATCTCTGGCAGCCGGATGCCGCCGGTTCCGGCCAGAATCATACCCAGGTAGCTGAGAAGATCATCCGGGATGCCCTGGACCATAACTGGCCCATGCCCGTCGATTTCCCCCTGGAGGTCAAGGACTTGGAAATAAGAGCCTGGCCCGAGCAACGGGCGGTCCTGTTGACCAGGTTCACGGTTCTGGAACCAGGGGACACGGCCCGTCTAGAGGCGCTTTGCCAGAAGTCCGACGGGGAAGTCATATTCCAAGGGCCGGTGACTGTTTCCAACATCGCCTGAGACCATCGGAAACGAGGTATTTGACATGAGCGATTCCAAGCCTGAACTGGTTTTCGCCGACCTGCCCCAGGGCCGCCAATTCACCCCGCTGCGCTATGAGGTAACCCCCACCATGGTGGATGAGTACCTGCGGGTGGTGGGCGACCATAACCCACTGTATGGCGACCAGGCCCAGAAAAGCGGCAACCGGCTGGCCCCTCCCGGCCTCGCGGCTATCTACGCCCGTCTGTCCTATTTGCAAGACAACATCATGCCCTCCGGTGGGGTGCTGGCCGGCCAGGAGTTTTCCTTTCGCAAACCGGTGAGCGTTGGAGATGTCCTCACCGTACGCGCCGAGGTGATGGAAAGCTATCTGGATGACAAGGAACGCAAGCGGGTGAACTTCCTTATCACCGCCCGCGACAGCAAGGGGGACGAGGTGTGCCTGGTCCGACTTTACGCCATATGGCCCAAGTAAGCTCAAGGAGATAGCGGTGCTCAAGGATTACGCATCCGGCGAGAGGTTGCCTGAAATCAAAAAGGACATCGACCAAAAGCGAATTGATGGCTGGGCCGCCCTGTCAGGCGATTTCAACCGCCTGCACGTGGATCCGGTTTACGCCGGGAAAACCCATTTCAAGGGCACCATCGCCCATGGCCCCATGTCCCTGGCCTTTCTTAACGAGCTGATGATGACCTGTTTCGGCCGGGCTTGGGCCCGTGGGGGCCTGCTGCGGGAAGTGCGTTTCCTGGCGCCCATCCGCCCGGGAGACAGCATCAGAATCGGCGGCGTGGTGGAGCAGGTAACCGAGCAGGGCTCAGGCCGGACCCTGCACTGCCGCCTGGAAATATCCAAGCCGAACCTAGAAAAATCGGCGGTCACCGGCTTGGCTGAAGTGACTATTGACGGAGCGCAAGCATGAGCCCGCAAAAAAGCGCCCGCTGGGTAAGCGCCCAGGAGGCTATTGCCGCCCTCCAGCCACAGCACAAAGTCAGCCTTCCCCTGTGCTGCGGCCTACCCCAGTCGCTAATGGAGGCCCTGGTGGTAGATCATCAGCGCCTGCGGGGGATGGAGCTGGTCAGCGGACTACAAGTGATATACCCCTTCCTGGACGATGGTCTGGAGGGCGCCTTCACCTTGCGCACCTGGCAGTGCGCCCCGCCTATCCGCAAGCACCTGGCCACCGGCCGGGTGAAATACATACCCATGCGCCAGGGCGAGGTGGTCAAGGTTTTCGGGCCCCAGGGGCCCTGTCCGGTGGACGCGGTTCTGCTCCAAGTTTCCCCGCCGGACAGCGATGGCAATTGTTCCCTGGGTGTGTCGGTAGGCCACACCCTGCCCCTGGCCCGGCACGCCAAGTTGGTCATCGCCGAGGTCAATGAGCGCATGCCTCGCCTCCAGGGCCCTTGCTCCCTGCATGTCTCCCAGATCGATTACCTGGTGGAGTCGGACCGGGATCTTCTGGTGTTCCCTTCGGGAGAGGCCCCCGGCCCTAAGGAACGCGAGATAGGGCGGTTGGCCGCGGAGCTTATTCCCGATGGGGCCACCATCCAGGTGGGCCTGGGGGCAATACCCGAAGCGATCCTTGACTCCCTGACCCCCAAGAAAGGCCTTAGGTTCTGGGCCATGGGCGGGGACAAGATGGTGGATCTGGCCCAAAGCGGCGCCCTGGCCCAAGATCAGGGCCCGGCCATCACGGTCACCGAGACACTGGGTACCACCAAGGTGTTCGACTTCATGCACAACAACCCCCTGTGTGAGGGGCGTGACCTGACCGAGGTCATCAACCCCCTGGCTATCGCCTCCCTGCCGCGCTTTTGCTCCATACTGTCGGCCCTGGAGATAGACCTCTTCGGTCAGATCAACGCCGAAACCATCAAGGGCCAACAGTTCAGCGCGGTGGGCGGCAGCTTCGATTTCCTGCAGGGGGCCTTATTCTCACAGGGTGGGGTGTCGATCATCGCACTGCCGGCCACCACCCCGGGGGACAAAATCTCGCGCATCGTGCCCCAACTCCCACTGGGTTCGGCGGTGACCACCCCCCGGCACTCGGTACAATACGTGATTACCGAATACGGGGTGGCCGACCTCTGGGGGTGTTCCCTGGGAGAGCGTGCCCAGGCTCTGGCGACTATTGCTCACCCTGCTTTCAGGGAAGAACTTGAGCGCCAGGCGGCTCAAGTAGCCTAGGGAGAATGTCATGAACCAAGAAGAGCAAAAAGGCTTGGAGACCGCCCTGAAGCAATGGGAGCGGGACTGCCAGGTGCAGCAGCTGCCCTCCATGGACAGCGACCTGGGCGAACCGGTGAAGGTAGTCTACACCCCCCTGGACACCGCAGGACAGGATTACCTGGAAAAAATCGGTTTCCCCGGTCAGTATCCCTTCACCCGGGGGGTCTATCCCGCAATGTACCGGGTGCGGCCCTGGGCCATGCGCCTCTATTCCGGCTTTGGCACGGCCGAGGACACCAACAAGCGCTGGAAGTTCCTCCTGGAGCAGGGCAACCACGGCGTGGCCTGCGCCTTTGACCTGCCCACCCAGATGGGCCTGGACTCCGACCACCCTTTGGCTGAGGACGAGGTGGGCCGCTTGGGAGTGTCCATAGACACCCTGGCGGACATGGAGTTTCTCTATGAGGGTTTGCCCATGGAAACCCTGATCAGTTCCTTCAACATCAACGCCCCGGCTGCAGTCATCCTGGCAATGTACGTGGCCGTGGGCCGCAAACGGGGCCTGAGCCCGGAGAAGCTCGGCGGCACCCTGTCCAATGACATGCTCTGCGAGTACGTGTCGCGTGGCATGTGGGTGCTGGGAGTGGAGGGAGCCCTGAAGCTTACGGTGGACATCGTGGAGTTCTGCGCCCGCCACATGCCCAAGTTCTACCCTTTCAACATCCGGGGTATAATCATGCGCGAGGCGGGCGCCTCCATGGTGCAGGAGGCCGCCTTCGCGTTTGCCAACGCCCTTGCCTATATAAATAAGGCCCTGGAGCGCGGCCTGCACATCGACCAATTCGCGCCGCGCATCAGTTTCTTTTTTTCTACCGGCACCCAGGTCTTCGAGGAGGCTGCACGCTATCGCGCGGCCCGGCGACTGTGGGCCCGCCTGATGAAGGAACAGCTGGGGGCCCAAAAGCCAGCCTCCATGTTGCTGCGCTTCACCGGCACGGTAGGCGGCAGCTTTTATCGGGCGCAGGAGCCCATGAACAACCTTATCCGGGGAGCCTACGGCCTGCTGGCCAACATCCTTGGCGGGGCCCAGGGCATGCTCCACCCCGCCCTGGACGAGCCCTTCGCCATCCCCACCGAGGAGACCGCCCGCCTGGCCCTGCGCACCCAGCAGATCTGCGCCTACGAGACCGGGGTCCGCAAGACCGCCGATCCTTTGGGCGGCTCCTATTTCGTGGAGGCGCTAACCGACGAGTTGGAGGCAAAAATTCAAGAGGTGATGAATCATGTGGAAGACCTGGGTGGAGCGGCTTCGGCCATCGAGTCCGGTTTCATGCAAAAGGCAATAGCCGACGAGGCCTACCGGATGGCCCGCGAGGAGAAGGATGGAACACGGGTGGTGGTAGGGGTGAACAAGTTCGCCGACGCCAGCCAGGAGCGGCCCAATCTGCAAGTCCACCGCTACAACACCGCCGCCGCCGACAAACAGGTCAACCGCTTGCGGGAAGTCCGCTCCCAGCGCAGCGGCCAGGCGGTGCGAGTGGCCCTGGACCGGATCAGGCGCGAGGCCGATGCCGGGCAGAACCTCCTCCCCGCTCTGGTGGAGGCGGTGAGTGCCTATGCCAGCCTTGGTGAGATCATGGTCGTCCTGCGCGATCTCTACGGTGACTACAAGGAGCCGGTGGTTATTTAAGGAGTATTAGGCATGAATCGCAAATTGCGCATCCTGATGGCAAAGCCAGGCCTGGACGGTCACGACCGGGGAGCCAAGGTTATCGCCCGCACCTTCCGGGACGCGGGTATGGAGGTTGTCTACACTGGCCTGCACCAGACCCCGGAGCAAATTGTCGCCGGGGCCATCCAGGAGAGCGTGGATGTGATCGCCCTGAGCATTCTCTCTGGAGCCCACATGAGCGCTTGCCGCAAGGTAATGCAGGGTCTGGCTCAAAAGGGGGCCGAGGACATAACCGTCATCGTAGGGGGCACCATCCTGGAGCAAGACATACCGGAGCTCAAGGCAATGGGCGTCGCCGAGGTTTTCACGCCGGGCGCGCCGCTGGAGGCGGGGTTGGACTTTTTGCGAAAGCAATCCCAGAGCTAGCCAACCCATGGGGAGAATGCACACGCACGACTTCATGTTCGAACCAACTCGACGCGGAACTTCTTGATGGAACTAACTCTCCCTCACCTCCTGCGGCGCTGCTCCGGCAAATTCCCGGACAAACAAGGCTTGGTCTGGGAAAACGGGCGCTGGAGCTTCGCCCAATGGGAAAAACGGGCCGCCGTCCGGGCGGCGTTTCTTAGCGGCCTGGGGGTCACCCCCGGCGAACACGTGGCCACCCTGCTGCCCAATGGCCCCCAAGCCCTTGCGACCTTCCACGCCCTGTGGAAGCTGGGCGCGGTGGTGGTGCCCCTGAACACCCGCCTTAGCGGCGGGGAGCTAGCCCAGCTCATTGAACACTGTCAGGCCCGCAGCGTGATTTATGGTGAGGCTTTTGCCGAGCTGGCCCAGGAGCTGAAAAGGCGGATCACGGGGGTCGAGCGTTGGCTTTGCTGCGGAATGGGGTTAAGACCAGACACGAACCTGGACTGGCTGGCCGTCGGCCACGGCCGCCTGGACCAGGAGCACCCGGTGCGGGAAGATGATCTTGCCTGCCTGCTCTACACCGCCGGGACCACAGGGCGCCCCAAAGGAGTGATGCTATCCCATCGTAACTGCCTCTGGGCCGCGGTCAACCTGGCCCAGGACAGCCAGTTCGCCCCGCATTACCGGGTGCTCTTGGTGTTCCCCCTGTTCCACGCGGCGGCCTTCAGCCTGGCCAATGCCTGCCTTTACTTAGGGTGCACCTTGGTGAGCATGTCCAACTTTTCTGCCCAAGTGGTAATGGAGACCATGCAGGAGGAGAGGCTAAGCAAGGTGGCTCTGCCGCCCACTGCCTGGAACTTCATCCTGCAACTGCCGGACCTGGGGAAGTACGACACCTCATCTTTGCAATCTATTTCCTCCGGAGGTTCGGCCATGCCCCAGGAGACCAGGGATCGCTTATGCGAAATATTCCCAGGCGCCAGACTAGGCGAAACCTACGGCATGACGGAAACAGCCGCGGCAATCACCACCCTGCGACCTGACGATGATCCCGGCCGGCCCGGCTGCGTGGGGCGCGCCTTCACCAACATGGAGGTACGTGTGGAAGGAGTGGACGGCGATGTCCTCCCGCCGGGCCAGGTGGGCGAGGTACTGGCCCGGGGTCCCAACCTGATGCTGGGTTACTATCGCGACCCCGAGGAGACCGCGGCTGCCCTGCGGCACGGATGGCTGCACACCGGCGACCTGGGCTATCTGGACACAGAGGGCCAACTCTACTTGGTGGACCGCAAAAAGGACCTGATCATTTCCGGCGGCGAGAACATCTATCCCCGCGAGGTGGAGGAGGTGCTCTTCCGTCATCCCGCCGTGGCCGATGCGGCGGTGATCGGCCTACCCGACCCGCTCTGGGGCGAACGGGTGCACGCCTGCCTTGTCCTTAAGCCAGGAACCACCTTGGACCAGGATCAGGTCATCGCTTTCTGCCAGGAACGGCTGGCCAGCTACAAAAAGCCGCGCTCAGTGGAGTTCCTGGCCGACATCCCCCGCTCCGCAGCCGGCAAGGCCCTTAAAAACCTGCTCCGCGGCCGGAGCCAGTCATGAGCCCCTCCAGCGTGGGCTATGGCTGCCGCCTTAGTCCAGGCGAAACAGCTTTTGCTCATACTCCTGGGCGAAGCGCTCGTACACGTCCTTAGCCCATTGCCAATACTCCTGGTTGGCCTGGCTGACCCGGCCTATAGGCTTGGCAGGCACTCCGGCCACGAGGGTCTCGTCCTCCACCTGATATCCTCGGGGAACCACGCATCCCTCGGCCACGATGGCCCAAACGCCAATCCGGCACTCGCGGCCCACCACCGCGCCCATACCCACGACAGAGTTGGCCCCCAGGAAGTCACAGTGGACTATTGCCCCGTGGCCCAGGGTTACCCGCTCCTCCAAAACGCACTCTTGCTTCCACCGGGTGTGGATGACTACGTTCTCCTCCACCGCGGTGCCCCGGCCCAGAACGATCTTGCCATGATCGGCTCGGACGATGGCTCCATGGCCAACGTAGCAATTTTCTCCCATGACTACGTCACCTATCACTCGGGCCGAGTCGCTGATGTAGCACCCTTCCGCGATGACCGGCTTATACTGGTCGTATCTGTAGATCGCCATTATTCATGCTCCAGTTGTAGCGCGTCGACCGGCAAGGAAGCGCCCGTCGGTAATTAGTGGATCAAACGGTCCCGGCCGGCCCAGTACTGCCGGCGAAGCACCTTTTTCAGAATTTTGCCGCCGGCGTTTTTAGGCAGGCCCTCCGCAAAGTCGACGGACTTGGGCTTTTTGTAGCTGGCCAGATGTGATTTGCAGTAATCGATCAATTCTGCCTCACCCAGGGTGCCGCCTTCCTTGAGCACCACAACCGCCTTGACCGCTTCCCCCCAATACTCGTCTGGCACACCGATGACGCATGCCTCCTGGACCGCCGGATGGCTGTAGATGACCTCCTCCACCTCGCGCGGGTAGATATTGCGCGCCCCGCTGACGATCATGTCCTTTTCGCGGTCCACCAGGTAGTAAAAGCCCTCCTCATCAAACTGGGCCACATCGCCCAGTCGCAACCATCCGTTCGTCAGAACCTTGGCGGTCTCCTGATCGTCGCACCAGTAACCCTCCATGGTCGCCGGAAGCTTGGCCAGCAAAACTCCCGGCTCCCAGGGTTGGGTAATGATTTCATTGTTGGGGCCCAGGAGCTTCACCTTGGTACCGAGGCTGGGTTTACCGGCCGCCTGCAATCTGCGTCGGTCCGCCTTGGAGTTGGCCAGTATCTCCCGGTGATCTTCGGGCGATAATACAAGAATGGCGGCTCCGCAGCATTCGGTGGCCCCGTAGCGCTGCAGGAATCCACATTTGAATAGCTCATAGGCTGAACGCAGGGTTCGCTCTGAAATGGGGGAACCTGCGTAGATTACAAGTTTCAGGGACGACAGGTCGAAACGGTTGCCGTCGGGGACATGCACCATGGCATTGATCATGGTGGGATATGCGTAGAGTATGGTTATTTTTTCAGTTGCTATTGTTTTTATATAATCGGCGGGGTCGAATTTTTTCTTCAGATAGAAAGTGTTTGACATCAGAAAGATCCGAAGCAAGGTGCCGAACCCCCCAATGTGGTACAAGGGTATCGGGCCGATCCACCTTTCATCATAAGACTGTCCATGCGTGTCGATGATGGTGAGCAGCAGGTTCTGCCAAAAGGCGGCATGGGTGTAGATCGCTCCCTTAGGCTCTCCGGTGGTACCCGCGGTATAAAGGATCATGAAAGTTTGGTTCTCCGAAACTGCTAAGCTCATCGCGTCGCCAGACATTCCGGACATTTCTTCAGTCAAGTTGAGTCCGTAGCCGCAATCACCAAAGCAGAAGTAGTGTTTTACCCCGGGCAGATGGTCTTTAATTTGAGCCACCTTTTCCTGGTGATCCGGCCCCATGATTAAGGCGCTGGGTTCGCAATCAGCCAGGACCTTCATTATCTCTTTGGGACCGTAAAGGTTGTTGATGCTAATCAATACCGCCCCGGTCTTGATGATCCCTAGGGAGGCAACAATGCAGTTGATATTTGTATCCTCGATCACCGCCACCCGGTGTCCTGAGCCTAACCCACGGCTGGCTAGCACTCGCGATAGCTGATTGGACCGCTCCTCCAACTCACGGTAAGTGAGCTTTTGCCCTTCTTCCACCAGAGCCAGTTTTTGGGGATAGCGCTCGGCATTGTAAGTGATGATGTCTCCGATAAGCATTTTCCATCTCTCAATTGAGGTCTAGACAACTTGGCTTGCCCAAATCGGGGTCTACGGCGGCTAGGGCGTCCGCTGGGGACTCCGGACGGGGAGCTACATCTTTGATGGCAGCCATAGTACCAAGTCCGGGAAGAGAACGAGCAGTACCAACAACAGGAAGTCCACGACCAAGAACGGCAGCACTCCCTTGACGATGTGGCTCATGGCGACCTCCGGCGGTGCGACCCCCTTGAGCACGAACAGATTGAAGCCAAAGGGTGGGGTACAGTAGCCGATCTCGGACAAGAGGGTGGCCAGGACACCGAACCAGATCAGGTCCACATTGGCAGATACCAGAGCTGGCAGAAAAAAGGGGATGGTCAGGGTCAGCATGCCTGCCGGGTCTATGAAGCATCCCATGACCAGATAAACGGCCATCATTACCAGCACGAGGGCAATGGGGCCCAGGCCCATACCCGTTATGCTCTGGGTGATAAGATCCGAGACCCCGGTGGCGGAAACCGTGAAGGTAAAGAACTTGGCCCCAGCGATGATGAACAGCACGAAGGCCGTGGTCAGCCCCGCCCGCTTGGTGGCCTCGAAGAGCTTGGCCAGGTTTAGGCGCCGCATGGCCAGGCCGATGCACACCGAGGCCAGGACCCCCAACGCCGCCACCTCGGTGGGCGTGGCGATGCCGGTGTAAAAGGCATAGAACATCGTCAGGAAGATCAGCACAAAAGGGATCACCGAGCGTGACACCCGCATCTTCCTGGCAAAGGAAAGCTTCTCGGTGGAAATGGGCGCGCTTTCCGGGCGCAGATAGCCTTGGACAAGGGTGACTATTACAAAACCCAACGCCATCAGCATCCCGGGCACCACACCGGCGATGAACAGCTTGCCGATGGATTGGTCGGCCAGAGCCCCATAAAGAATCATGATGATGCTGGGGGGGATCATCACCCCAAGGGTGCCGCCAACCCCCACGGTTCCGCTGGCAAAGGACTTTTTGTATCCCAGGCGCAGCATTTCCATCAGGGCGATGACCCCCACCGCCGCGATGGTGGCGGTGCTCGACCCGCTGACCGCTGCGAACATCCCGCAGCCGACCACCGTAGCCGCGGCTATGCCGCCCCGCACCCGACCGGTCCATATCTTGATGGAGTTGAACAGGTCCTCGCCTATACCAGCTACAACCACCACCTCGGCCATGAACAGGAACAGGGGCAAACAGAGCAGTATGTCCGAGGAGCAGGTGCCGTAGAAGGTCTGCACTATCTGCATTATGGCCCCGCTACCGATCCAGAGGAGGCAGGCCACGATGCCCAGGGTGCACAGGGCAAAGGCGATGGGCACCCCCAGAAGCAGAAGGACCAGGAGAAAGAGGCTGAGGATCAGAGAGGGGTAGATGCTAGCCTCCATGGTTGTCCCCCCTTAACATGGAGGCGCAGCTCCATATTTTATAGACGGCAATGAAAATCAGATAATAGGCCCCCAAGGCCATGATGCCGTAGAGGGCCCACTTGGGCACGGGGAGCCCTCCCGAGGTCTTCCACCCGAAGGCCCAGGCCTCCCAGGCCATCTTGCCCGCATAAAACCCAAGGTACATACAGGGCACCAGCACCACCGCGTTTATCACCATCCCTATGATGGCGTTAGGGACCCCGGTGAAACGCTTCTTCACTAGGGCCATCCCGATGTGGCGGTCCTCATATAGGGCTTGGCCGGTTTTTATGAAGGCGCACCAGAGCATGGCGAAGTAGGCCAGTTCCATGGCCGCTGGTAAGGGATAGCGGAACATGTACCGCCCGAAAACCGCCGTCAGCACACCAATGGTTATTACGACGAAGAGAGCGGCGTTGATGTAATCAACTACACGATTGATGCGCAGGATAATTTTACGCATGCCTTCTTCCGATCCTCGGAGGGATGAATAGGTCCACCAGCAGACTGACGGTCCAGGGCCTTGGACGGCTGAACATGTTCTTCCCCATCGCTTTGGGTAGGTTTCAGGCTTTACGGGCACATAGGGTTTTGGTTTTGTGGACGGTAGGCCAGGGTGCCCGGCCTGCCGTCCGTGATCATGCTCAGCGCACTCCTAAGATTTTGGCGATCTCCTGTCCGGGCTTACCGTTCTTTTGAATGACCGGCCCCCAAGTGGGTGCCAGCTTGTTTAAAAGCTCTTGGTTCACAGCCTGGGACATCACTTTGGGCTGAATCTTCAAAGCGGGGAGCTTTTTGTCCAAGATCAGCTTGTCAGAGGCTGCGGACATGTCGTTGGTGAAGCTCACCACCCGACTGCCTACCTCCATGATCGCCTTGCGGTTTTTACTGGAAAGGCTCTCCCAGACACCCTTATTGATCACGAAGTACTGGCCGCAGATGATCATGCCCTTGGGGACAAGCATCACGTTGGGCGCCACCTCGTATAACTTGGCCCCCACGTAGCGGCTGTAAATGTTCCAGCCGCTGTCAATGGTGCCTTTCTGCAGGGCCATGTAGCTTTCGCTGGCGGGGATCTTGACCGGGGCGCAGCCCAAGGCTTTGAAAGAAGCGTCATAGGCGCCACCGGCGCTGCGCACCAAGGTGTTCTGGAAATCCTTCATGGCTCCGGTTACCGGCGCCTTGGAATAGAACAGGTAGTGCAGAACGTGAGGCATACTCACAATGACTACATTAATATTGAGGTGCTTGTTAATGATGTCCCTAATGGGGCCGTGGATGGTGCGCCATTTGGCATAAGTGATGTTGGGGGCGCCGAAGGTCATGAGCATGCCGGTGAGAGGCCAAAGGGATTGCTCGTAGGCACCGGGCACGAATGCGGCATCCAACACCCCGCTGTGCACGCTGGACAAGGCTTGTTTGGCGGGCACCAGGGAGTTGCCGGGGAAAATCTTGAACTTGACCTCGCCGTTGGTCTTCTTGGCCACCTCATCGGCAAAGTACTGAACCGTCTTGTAGAGCTCCCGCCCGGGGGAATACAAGGTGGCCAGCTTAAGGGTGTGCGATCCGGCCAGCGCCTGCCCGCCGGAAACATGACCCAAACAAAGTAACAGGATACCCAGGACCACCAAAAATTTGGCATGGGTGAACTTTTTCATGGACAGACCCTCCCTGCGAAATGGTGAAAAAGGCATGCAATTGACCCCAAGCCTGCGATACCCTGATCACGCTGTTCAGTCACCCATGCGGCTAGAAGGCAACCGCTTCGCCATTGATTAGGCCTTGAGTCCCGCCATCATCCAACAAGGCAGCTACTCTTGAGCGACTGCAGTATCCCTGGATGCCTTACTCCTTTAAGCGCGAAAGCCCCGGTCCGCAGGCCGCAGTTTACAGCCGTTTTAAGGAGCCCCCTTTTGACCAAAATCTATTTTGTTTAATAATTACGCCTCCTTTGCGCTCCGCTATTAATTCAAGAGGAGCTAACCTAGTTGGGTGCGGGCCCTTTGGTGCACCCCGGTTAACTCAAGGCTCAATGCCGTTTTTGATAATAATATAGCTAACAATATTGTCAACCTTTTTTATGTTAAAAAATCAGCCCCGCTAGCCATAACCCCAAAAAGCTCTTTATATTGTATAAACTAACAGTTATGCTGGAAGATACTGTATGGACCAGACAAAAAACCAGTTGCGAGTTATGTCTGTCCCTCTCAAAGCGGCTTAGGAATGAAACAACAAATCCCCCATCCTTTCCATAGGAGAGGATGGCAAGCGATGCCATTAGTTAAGCGGTTTTTTGCATCAATTATGTTGGCAATAATTTTGACCATCTTGCAGACTCAAATTTAGTGGATTATAAATATAATTATGGATTGTAGGGTCAGATAGGCTGGGTCCATAGCATGCCGTACCTTGGGTTCTAGGAGGCAACCTGGAGAGCATTCCACGAATTTCCCCACAATTTGCGGGCGTACACAGCAAGGCGTGCCGAAGTAAGGAGACAAATGTCTGAAAAATCTTCAAAAACATATTCTTTCCATAGCGACATTGATTTTGTGATCAAAAACTTGCGCACGGAGATTTACTCGGGACAGCGGCTGCCCCGGGAGCGCTTGGTTGAAAAGGATCTCGCCGACACCTACAAAGTCAACCGCATGGTGGTGCGCCAGGGACTCAGTAAGCTCGAGTCAGAAGGTCTAGTCTTCATAGAGCCCTATAAAGGGGCTTCGGTAGCTGAAATTTCACTGGAGGACGTTTATGAAAAATATCAAATTATAGCTATGCTAGAGGGTTACGCTGCGGGGTTGGCCACCGAGAAACTAGGCAAAGAGGAGGTTCAGAACTTAGAGAATAATTTGGCAGAACAGGATGCCGTGCAGTTAGAGAATGTGGCCAACTGGCACCGCTTAAATATTGAATTCCACAAAATCATCAACCTGCACTGCGGTAACCGTCAGTTGGTCAATATGATCAGACGCCATTCTCAATTCAGGAGTTACTGGTTCATCGTCCTGTCCGTGCCGGGTAGAATTTCCACTAATATTAATGAACACCATCAGTTGTTACAGCTAGTTAAAGACAAGAAACCCAATGAAGTCAGGATGCTCATGGAGTCTCACGTACTCAATGCAGGTGAGTATATGGTCGAATTTCTGAGAAAAAATGTTCCTATTGGTTTGTGGAGGGAGCGATCATAATTTTTTTCTAATGCTAAAAAAATTTACACAGCTGTTCTCGCAGGTGGCCATCTTTCGCTTCGGCGTAATCAGTGACTTCTTCGTGCGCGATCAGATGGAGCGAGGTGAGCGGGAGAGGCTTCTGGAGGACAAGTGCGCCCAGCGCTGGCAGATACCCTTCTCCAACCGAACCAGGCTGTCGCGCAGCACCATCCTGAGCTGGGTCAGGCTATACCGGCAAGGCGGCCAAAAGCTGGAGTCGCTCTACCCCCAGGGCAGGAATGACCAGGGCCGCCCCAGGGCCCTGGACGAGGACACCGCCCAGGCCCTGATTCGCCTGAAGAGGGAGATGCCCAAGGCCTCGGTGAGCACCATCATCGTGGAGATGAGACGCCGGCGCCTGGCCTCCCCAGATGTCGAGCTCGAGGGCCCCACCGTTTACCGCTTCCTGCGCTAGCTGGGACTGATGGGAAACAAGGCCGCCCCAGCTATCGACCGCAGAAAATTTGAGGCCGAGCTGCCCAATGACATCTGGCAGTCCGACGCCATGCACGGGCCCATGCTCCAGGTGGGCGATAAACGCCGCAAGAGCTACCTCTTCGCCTTCATCGACGACATGAGCCGGCTGGTGCCCCACGCCGAATTTTTCCTCTCCGAGGGTCTGGCCACCTACCTGGAGGCCTTGCGCCAGGCCCTGCTCAAGCGGGGCTGCCCAGAAAGCTCTACCTGGACAACGGCGCCGCCTTTCGCTCCCGGCACCTGGAGGAGATAACCGCCTCCCTGGGCATAGCGAATTACAGCGTGTAAATGCTATCTGAATATAATTGACTTGTCTGTTCAGTTTACATATCGACTATTCATTCACATCGAGCAGCTTCTCCATGATTAACAGAGCCGATGCAAGCCTACTCTTGCCAGATTAATCCGTTCATGGGATCCGCGCGCCAACATTGAGCGCTTCAGTAGCCAGGCTAAACAGTGCCATTTCACAAATGCGTTTTGTGCCACTTTAAAAATGCGTTCAGGATTTTGGCACATTTTGGAGGGATTCTCTCACACAGACTCTCACACAGCACCGCTCGCTATTTGGTTCAAATCCCTTTCAGGAACTAAACTATAAGGGATGCAATTGTAGGCCGCCCCAGAACTCATGGCAAAGACTAAGCTTGCACTAGCTCTGTTTGTTCCGAGGTAGCTGCCTGATATGAAATGAGTAGCCGATACTGGTAAATTAAAATGCGTCGCTATTATTCGCAGTAGGGCATGCAAGCATCACTTTAGATAATCCAGAATGATTTCATCTCCGGCCTGACCTGCGGCCTCCATGCCCATAGCCGCGATGGGCCTAAAACCCTAACTTATGCCCCAGCAATAATATGGTGGAAGGTCAATGTCGTAGAGGATTAAAAAGGGCCCACCCGGGAGAAACCGGGCGGGCCCTTGGGCGTATCTGGTTGTGGGCGTCGGGTTTTAGTCCTGAAGGACCTTCTCGCCCTGGACCCGGCCCAGGATCTCGTACTTACCGTCCTTGACCTGAATCAGGAACTCGTCCAGCACGATCTGGTTGTTCTTGTCGAAGTAGATTTCGCGGCCCTGCACGCTGGGATACTTGACCTTGGTCAGGGCGTCGCGCACCGCCGCCGGAGCGGTGCTCTTGGCCAGCGCCATGGCCTTGGCCACGATGTACACCGTCTCAAAGCCGCTCATGGCGAACTTGTCCGGCACCTGGTTGTAGGCCTTCTGGTAGGCCGCCACGAACTTCTTGTTGGCCGGGGTGTCGATGTTGGGCACGTAGCGGGTGGGGCCGGCCAGACCGTTGGAGTTGGCGCCGGTGAGCTTCATGAAGTCGGGGTTGAAGTAGGCGCTGGTGGGGTCCAACAGGCGCACTTGTTTGGTCAGGCCGATCTCGGCCATCTGGTTGGTGGCCACGGAATGCTCGGCGGTGTTGGCGATCAGGGCGATTCCGTCGGGCTTCTGGGCGCGGATCTTGGTGAGCAGGGTGTAGTAGTCGGTGGCCCCCTGGGGGTGATACTCCATCGCCACGACCTTGCCGCCTTCCTTTTTCACCAGGTTGCTAAGCGATTCCACGCCGCCCCGGCCGTAGTCATCGTTGCGGGCCAGGAAAGCCCAGCGCTTGATCTTCAGGGAGTTGATGGCCTCCTTGACAAAGGCGCGGGCCATCATGTCGGAGTTGTCGCAGTTGCGGAAGATCCACTGGTTGCCCTGCTTGGTGATGGGCGGGGCGATGGAAATGGGGGTGATCTGGGGCACCTTGTTGCGCTTGGCCACCTCGGCGTCGGCCAGGGTGGAGGTGCTGCAGAAGTCGCCGATGACCACGGACACCTTGTCGCGGGTCATTAGCTTTTCCACCGCCGCCACGGACATGCGCGGGTTGCAGGTGCTGTCCTCTTTGACGATCTCGATGGGCATCTTCTGGCCGTTGAAGTCGATGCCGCCGGCGGCGTTGATCTGCTTGACCGCCAGGTCGATGCCGTTGAAGGTGCGGGTGCCGTCGGAGCCCACCGGACCGGAGAAGGGCAGGACCACGCCTACTTTCACAGGTCCCGCCGCCCAGGCCGCAGTGGCCATGAGGGCTATGATGGCCGTTGCCAAAATCGCTATTTTCTTCATCTATCTTTCTCCTCTGCTGTGTGTGCTCAGTAAGAGCTGATTGTCTGAAACCGCCAAACAAAGCCGGTGGTCGACCGGCGTGAAATTCTATAAAAGCAGCGACATTTGCTGGATGCGCGCACTCAGGGGGGTGAGGGGTGTTATCCTTGCGCCGGTCAACTCCACCCGCCAGGGCACCTCCACCGGTTTGAGGCCGATCTCCTGGTAGGCGTAGACCACCCGGTAGACGCCGTGCTTCAGCTTTTCGGCCCGCCATCCCAACACCCCGATGCCCCGGTTGGACTGGGGCTTCCACTGGCGCATGTTCAGCTCCATCAAGCTGCCGATGGTCTCGGGCCCGCCTTGTTGGCCGCCGTAGCCCTCCACCAGGAGCCGTGCCCGCGCCCCATCGGGGGCCGGGGACGCCGCCGGGGCGGCCGCCACGGCCGAGGCCCCCAGGAGCAAGGCCAGGAGCAGGCTAGATGCCCAGGTACGCTTCACGCACATACTCGTCATTCAACAGGTCGCTGGAGAGGCCCGAGGCCCCGATCTTGCCGCTTTCGATCACATAAGCCCGGGTGGAGTGCTCAAGGGCCATGTAGGCGTTCTGCTCCACCAGCAGGATGGAGATGCCCTCCTGGTTGATGGTGCGGATCATCTCGAAGATCGACTCCACCAGGATAGGGGCCAGGCCCATGGAGGGCTCGTCAAGCATCAAGAGCTTGGGGTCGGCCATCAGGGCCCGGCCGATGGCCAGCATCTGCTGCTCGCCGCCGGACAGGCTGCCCGCCATCTGGCGGGGGCGCTCGGCCAGGCGGGGGAAGCGCTGGTACACGTAGTCGGTGAGCTCTTGCCGCCGCTTGGCGTCGCCCAGCACCATGCCGCCCATGTTCAGGTTCTCGGCGATGGTCATGTCCGGGAACACCTGGCGGCCCTCGGGGCAGTGGGCGATGCCATGGCGCACCACCTGGTGGGGCGGGGCTCCGGTGAGTCTTTGGCCCTGCCAGGTGATTTCACCGTTTTTGATCTTGACCATGCCCTGGATGGCCCTGAGGGTGGTGGACTTGCCCGCTCCGTTGGCGCCGATGAGAGCCACGATTTCCCCGGACTCCACGGTGAGCGACACCCCGCGCAGGGCGGGAACGTTGTCATAGGAGACGCGGACGTCTTTTAAATCAAGCACTGGCCTGCCTCCCCAGATAGACCTCGATCACCTTGTGGTTGGCGCGGATCTCCTCCGGCTTCCCCTCGGCGATTAGCTCGCCGTAGTCCAGGACGAAAACCCGCTCGGATATGTTCATCACCAGGCGCATGTTGTGCTCCACCAGGCCCACGGTGATGCCGGTTTCCTGGATCTTGCGGATGGTGCCCAGCATGCGCAGGGACTCCATGGGGTTCATGCCCGCGGCGGGCTCGTCCAGCAAGAGAAGCTTTGGCTCCACGGCCAGGGCGATGGCGATGTTCAGAAGCTTCTGTTCGCCGTAGGGCAGGTTCTGGGTGATGAGGTCGCGCATGTCGGCCATGCCCATGAATTCCAGAATCTCCAGGGCGTGGTCGCGCTTGTTTTGCTTTTGATCCCGTGCGGCCCGGTTGGCCAACAAGGACTGCCACAGAGTGGTGCTGTCGTGCAGGTGGTGGCCGATCATGACCGCCTCCAGCACCGTGAGGTCCCGGAATATCTTGGTCTGCTGAAAGGTGCGCACCACGCCCAATTTGGCGATGTCCGAGGTGGGCAGATGGCTCATCTCGGTGCCTTGAAAGCGAACCGAGCCCGAGTCGGCCCGGGTCACCCCGGTGATGAGATCGAACAGCGTGGTCTTGCCCGCCCCGTTGGGGCCGATGATGCTGACGATCTCGCCTTCCTGGATGCTCAGGCTGATGTCGCTGTTGGCGTTCACGCCGCCGTAGGACTTCGATAGATTGCTGATCTTTAGAAAATCCATGATTCTTTCCGCCGCCTAATTTCCCAGCGGTGCGCCGCGCTGCTTGAACTGGTCCACGAGGCCCACGATGCCCTTGGGCAGGAAGATGACCACCAGCATGAGCATCAGGCCGTAGATGACGAACTGCAGGTCCCCTGCGAAGCGCAGCACTTCGGGCAGGCCGGTGAGGATCACCGCGCCGATGAGCGGCCCCACGATGGTTCCCCGCCCGCCGATGATCACCATGGTCACCAGGTAGATGGATTCGCCCAGGGTGAAGGAGTCGGGGCTGATGAACATGGTGTAGTGGGCGTACAGGCTACCCGCCGCGCCCGCCAGGGCGGTGCTGATGACAAAGGCCAGCATGCGGCAGTTGCGCGGCTGCACCCCCAGGGAGGCGGCCAGCAGGGAGTCCTCCCTGGTGGCGATGAAGGCCTCGCCGAACTTGTAGCGCAACAGGTTGCGCACCAGGATCAGCACCACGATCATCACCGCAAAGGCCAGGTAAAAGAAGGGCAGCTTGTCGCCGAAGGAGATGCTCCAGCCGAAAAGGTTCAGGGTGCCCGGCGAGGGGATGCCCGGCAGGCCCATGGGGCCGCGGGTGAGGTCCACCAGGTTGATGATGAGCAGCACCACGATGCCTTGGAAACCCAGGGTGGCGATGGCGAAGTAGTGCCCGCTCAGGCGCAGGGACGGGATGCCGATGATGAATCCCATGAACCCGGCGGACGCCACCGACAGGGGGAAGGCCGCCACGAAGGGCAGCCCCAGTTTGACCATGAGCAGGGCCGAGGTGTAGGCCCCGATGCCGTAAAAAGCGCCGTGGGCCAGGGAAAGCTCGCCGATGTAGCCCACGATGATGCCCAGGCTCACCGCAAGGATAACGTTGATCACCGCGGCGATCATGATGTGCTGGTAAAAAGCCTCGTTGAACACCAGAGGCATGGCCAGCGCGGCCAGGATGAGAATCCCTTTGGGAGCGAACCTAGGCACGGGCGCCTCCCTTGGTTCCAAAGATGCCGGTCGGTTTGGTCAGCAGTACCAGGATCATGATGGAGAATCCGATGATGTCCAGGAACTCGGCGGGCATCACCGCGCCGGCCAGGGTTTCCAAAAGACCTAGGCCCAGGCCCGCCACGATGGAGCCGGTGATGCTGCCCATGCCCCCCACGATCACCACGATGAAGGCCTTGACGATGATGTGGATGCCCATCGCCGGCTCGGTCACGAACATGGCCCCAACCAGGGCCCCGGCGATACCCGCCAGCATGGAGCCGATAAGGAAGGTCGAGGCGAACACCCGGTCGGTGTTGACCCCCACGATGCGCGCGGCGGTGAAGTTCTGGGCCGTGGCCCGCATCTGGTTGCCCAGGGAGGAGTACTTGACGAAGTAGGCCAGCAGGGCCACCAGCAGGAAAGCCACCAGGACCACCAGCAGGCGCTGGGTGGTGAGGTAGACGTTGGCGAAATGGATGACCTGCTTCATGTAGGGGGAGGGGATGCGCCTGAGGTCCGGGCCGAAGATGAAGTTGATGCCGTAGAGCAGGAAGGTGGACAGGCCCACGGTGACCAGCACGTAGTTGATGGGGTGCGGGTCGCGCCGCCTCAGGGAGCGGATGATGACCCTTTCGGTGATGAGGCCGAAGACGCCCACGATAACCGCCGTGGCCACGATGGCCAGCGGATAGGGCAGCCCCAGGTGGCTGACGCACAGAAAGGCCACAAAGGCCCCGATCATGTAAAACTCGCCGTGGGCGAAGTTGACCACGTCGATGATGCCGAAGATCAGGGTGAGCCCCAGGGCCACCAGCACGTAGATGCTGCCCAGGACGATCCCGTTGATAACGAGTTGGGGGATGAACTCAATCATGGTCGCACTCCCGCGCCGTCGCCGCGTATAGCGACGGGCAGCGGTCTTGCCAAAGGTCCACTTCGTATTCGCCCGGTATCTTGACCATGCGCTTGTTGTGGGCGAGCGACAGGTCCAACTCGGCCTGGATAACCCCTTCGGCAGGGCCCTCCAGGTTGGCGGCAAAGTTGCCGTTGGGGTCGATGATCGCCGAGCGGCCGATGAACTCGGTGCCCCGCTCCAGCCCCACCCGGTTGGAGGATACGATCCACACCCGGTTTTCCGCCGCCCTGGCCGGTAGCAGCAGGCTGGGGATCACCACGGCGCCGCTGGGCCAGTTGCTCAGGCCCAACAGGAGGTCCGCCCCCTTCAGGGCCAGACAGCGGGCCACCTCCGGGAAGCGCCACTCGTAGCAGATGGCCAGGCCCACCTTGCCCAGGGGGGTGTCGAACAGGCCCAGGCTGTCGCCGGGGGCGGCGAAACGGTCCAGGCCAATGAAGGGCATATGGGTTTTGCGGTACAGGTGCACCTCGCCCTGGGGGGTGATGAACACCGCGGAGTTGTAAAGCTTCCCGCCCTGTTTTTTCAATAGGCCCACGGCCAGGCAGCGCTCATGCTCCTTGGCCACGGCGACAAGCTCGTCTACAAAGGCGCCGGGTATGGGGTCGGCGTAGGGCATGGCCTCTTCGACGGAGGTAAAGGCGTAGCCCGAATTGGCGCACTCGGGAAACACCACCAGGTCCGCCTGGGTCTCCCGGGCCAGCTTCAGTATTTTGGCTTTGTTGTCCTCCGGACGCGCCAGGGCCACATCCATTTGGACCGCGGCGGCTTTCACCATGACAGCAGCTCCTTGGGTAGTTCGAAGGCAGCGGTGACCTCGCCGTTGACCACCTGGCAAATCCGGGCGTTGCCCGCGATGGAGGCGTACATGTAGGCGTCGCTCTCGCTAACCCCGCCCCGCTCCACCTGGGCCTTCACCGCCCGCTCCAGGGCGGCCTTTACCGCCTGGTCCAGAGTGGGGGCCGAGGCCAGAAAAAGGGTCTTGTGGGGGGCCAGGATTACCGGCCCTTCCAAGGCGGTGTCCGGCAACAGGTCGATGGTCAGGCTCACCTCGGCGTCGATCTCCACCCCCGAGCCGCTCACCTCGCCTTCGCCCATGGCCGCGTGCACATCGCCCAGGGAGAGGTTGCCCCCAGGCACCAGCACCGGCAGCAAGAGCTTGTGGCCCTGAGCCAGGTCCACGCAATCCAGGTTGCCGCCGTGCGTCCCGGGGTAGCGGGTGGCGATCTCCTGGGGCGTGGCCACTCCCACGATGCCCGCCATGGGGCGCAGGGGCACATGCAGCCCCGGAGCCAGCTCCACGTCGGCCGCCACCTGGAACTCGCGCACGTAATAGGGGGTTTCGCTCTCCACGCTGAGGATGCCCAGGCCGGGGCGTATCCAGGCGTGGCCCGCCGGGGCCAGGTCGATGCGCTCAATGGTGACGGCCAGGGCGTCGCCGGGCTTGGCTCCCTCCACCGCGATGGGGCCGGTGACCGGCAGCAGCCGGGAGCGGTCCACCGGGGCGTTCAGGCCGGGGCGTATCTGCCCGTTGGAGGCGTCGCGGGTTTCCACCTCCAGGCTTGTGCCGGGCTTGACCGTGAGCACCGGAGCCACGGACGCCGCGAAAATATAGTGGGTGTGATCCTCGGTTCGGGTAAGTCGCATCTATCTAGACTCCGTGGCCCAGGTTGGCCGAGATTTCCAAGGCGGTCTTTTTGAGCAGGTTGCCCCACTCGACGATTTTTCGGGAGGTCATATTCACGTGCAAGGTGCCGATGGCCATGCTGGCGGCCGGGTAGCCGTTGGCGTCCAGCGCGCAAGCGCCCACGGCCGAGACTCCCGTGTCCACCTCCTGGTTGCTGTAGGAGTAGCCTTTCTCCAGGATGCTGCGCCGGTCTTTTCGAATCTTTTCGGTGGACACGATGGTGCGGGGGCTCACTTCCACGGGGGTGAATTCCGCCAGGTAGCGCTCGAACTGGTCCTCGGGCAGGTGGGCCAAAATAGCCTTGGCCGCCGCGCCCACGTGCAGGGGAAGCCTGCGCCCCACATCGCAGAAAAAGCTGATGCGCGAGCCGCCGGACAGGCGATCCACGAAAACCACTTCTTTCTGGTTTTGGTCCATCACCGCCACGGTGATGTCCTCGCCCACTTCCAGGGCCAGACCCTGCAACACGTCGTGGGCGATGGTGTGCACCGTCTGGCCGCTCTGAAATTTGCGCGACAGAGCCAGCACCGAATAGTGGAGGCGGAATTTTTTGGTTTTGGGGTTTTGAAAGAGAAAGCCGCTGGCGACAAGGGTGTGCAAAGCGCGGTGGGCTTTCATCTTGGGGATACCCACGGCCTGGGTTATCTCCGCAAGGCTGGCCTCATAGGGCAGGTCGGCGAAAGCCCCCAAAACCGTCAAAACGGTCTGGGCTGATTTAAGGACTCCGTTATCGGATGTCTTGGGGTCTGACTGTATCATATGCTGTTACCCCATAACCTTATTTGATATTACTGTAGCGACGTTAAAAAACCATGTCAAGGAAAAAACGCTGGGAGCTTTTTAGGTATCTACTTTAACTTATTTACTATTTTGTAAGTTTTTTTCGGTATTGTGACCATGTGGATATGCGGCGCAGGAGGCGCCACAACCTGGGGCTGAGACCCCCAAACGAACAGATTATTAAACCCGAGGTCTACCGGGAATGTGTCCTTTAGCAAAAGGCAAATCTTGTTCCAAAGGCTTTGACGACGTACAAACGCTGCCCTTGTAAAATGGGCCATGCGCAAATTCAAACGTCTGAGGCGGAGGACAACCCGGGCACACAGTTGGCTCAAAGGGGTGGCCCGCCGCGATCCGGCGTTGTTTGTGCATTGGTCC
>Ga0180016_100076_pt1 | contig 44741 bp, 48 predicted proteins | sample KR46_M_MetaG_FD_129673 | JGI IMG/M metagenome (GOLD analysis project Ga0180016, IMG submission 129673) | Groundwater microbial communities from the Olkiluoto Island deep subsurface site, Finland - KR46_M_MetaG | ecosystem: Environmental > Aquatic > Deep subsurface > Groundwater | place: Finland... | reverse complement strand
GTTCCTGAAATTGATCTGGAACCGCTTCCCCATCCTGGTCGCACTTCCAAATGGCGAAACGGATATCCCGGCGCTTCTGAGCCGCGAAAAATACGCCTCAGGCGTCCTGTTGCAACCTATCTCGTCATAAAGCAGCCTCACTTGAACGCCGCGCTGTGCGGCACTGATCAGGTGTCGAGCAAATTCCCGGCCCACATCATCATCATTTATGATGTAGAACTGCATCAGTATGCTTCGTTCAGAGCGATCTATTGATTGAAAAATTGCCGCATAGGTTTCTTCGGCATCAATCAAGAGATCCGTTTCATTGCCTCTGGTAAACGGAAACCGTGCAAGTTTTTCAATGACCTGCATTGCGCCCAACTCTGTTCTTGAAAGACGCAGAGTGTTTGGAAGCAAATCTTGGCTGATTGGCGTCTTCGCCAATTGCGTTCGAAATTCCTTGACGTAACCGCTGAACCGCCATCCGCCGAAGATCATAAAAAGAGGAACAGATATGAACGGCATCGCGACCAGGGCGACGGCCCAGGCCACGGCCCCCTGACTACTGCGCTCTTGTGAAATTGCAACGAGCGCAAAGACTACGCCAACGGCATAGACCAGAGGAACTGCAACCAACGAAAGGATATTCAAGCTGATCGCCATACTATTGATCTACCAAATCCTCTCGTTGCAGCACAGCTGTATTTAAAAGAGGTTCCAGGCAAACCTCTGCGGTGCTGGGCGGAATCGCCATTTCGCAAACGGCTGTGTGTCTGTGTTTCGAATACGCGCGTTTCTGGCTTGTGCAAATAGCGAACTTCCGCTTCCCGCCCTATCTGGACCTTCGAGCGGAGTGCGCGAACGGCTGCATTCGGGATGTGGATCCACGATTGTGAACGACAGGCTTGGGGGCGCAAAGTGCCCTATTAGGTTGACACGTGCGTCCCTGCTAACCTGCTGCTTCGGTTTTCCAGCCCGGAGGGACGGAGGCCGCAACGCGCTTATCTACTCGTCCGGGACTAGCCCGTCGAAAACCTCGATCAGTGCTTCTGAAATCGCTTTGCCGAGCGCATGTGCAGTTCTGGCGATTTCTTCTTCGTTGCAATCGCGGGCGGCGACGGCCAGATCGCTTGCTTGGTCAGCAACAATTGCACGAGCGCGTTCGATAGCCCATTGGGCGAAGTCACTGCGCGATTCGATCGTTGTGGTTTCCATCGGCAATTCCTGTCGCATTGAGGAAATATTCAACTTTGGTGTTCAATGTCTGAAGGCGCGTTGAGTATTGCGTACGCGTTAACCGGTCAGGTCGAGATGATCAAGACGGAGCCCTGTCGCGCTTGCGTTCCTGATCGGCGTTTCAAGCGGCGGCATAGGTCATCGATTTGTGTCGACCTTTCTACCGAACTACACCGGTTGGCACGATCTTTGTGTCTTCACGCATTTTTATGACTTGGATGCGGATCAGAACTGCCTATCCGCATGTTATTAACGACCGTCGTTTCACCGGTCAGGCACGCGCCAGAGGCCCAGAGTGAGTGCTCCCGCAGCCAGAACAACGGCGTAGGCAAAGAATATGCTGGAGGGGTGCATCGTGTCCCCGATTGTGGCGACGAACCCGAACAGGATGACGCCGAGCAGGACGCCCGCACTATGCAAGGCACCTTTTGCCCGTCCGAGTGCGGTAACCGGAACACAGGATTGGAGCATGACCTCGATTGCGACGCGGCCGAGATTGTACAGCACCCCAAGGACCGCGAAGATCAGCAGCGACCACGGAAGGTCCAGAACTTTCAACATTGCGAATGAGCACGCGGTCATGCCGAGGCTCACGAGCTGAAGCACCGGAATCCTCGCCGTGCGAACAAGCGGTATGAGCAGGAGCGCGCCAACAATCGATCCAGCTGACCAGGCACTCTCGAGTTGTCCGAAGTCAATTGCGGTACCGGCAAGTTCGTCGAACACGAAACTGGGACCAATGACACTGACGAGAACCCCGCCCGTGTAGAGAAGAGCATAAATCGCCCCGAGTTTCAGCAAGTGCGGCTGCATGGTCAGCCTTGGCGCCGGTCCAGATGCCTCAGGCAGGGGTATGGCTCTGTCTTGCCGAACTTGCAGCATGAAACCGACCGACAGGGCGAAGGCCAGGGAAAGCACCGCGAACGTCTGTGTTGGCGTCGAGAAGTGCAGGAGAACTCCGGTCAAGGCTGCCGCAGCCAGGCTTCCTGCTTGGGTCAGAAAAAAGGCGATGGAATTGCCCGTGGAAAGCAGCATATGAGCAGTGACGCCGGGGATCATCGATTGCGACGCGGTAAGCGCGATCCGGTCACAAGTCGCGAAAATCAATGCGGACAACCAGATGGCCCAACGCAGATCAGTTACGAGTAGGATGGCTCCCAATGCCAGAATGGCGGCAAAACGGAACCCATCTGCCAGGATGTACAGAAGTCGACGGTCCCAACGATCTGATATCCAGCCCGCAAGCGGGCTTGCCAATAACTCCGTTACACTGATGATGGCGAAATATACCGCTACGGCTGCACTACCAAACCCTTCAGCCACAAGGATCCACGCGCACGCAATGTGGTAGCCGTTCCGCCCGGTCGCCGAGGCGAACGTACAGGCAAGGAACCATCTAAAGCGCTGCCGCTGCTGTCCTGCCCGTGGGCAATCGACCAAGTTGGCTTTTCGGAGGTCATTGGCGGACATGGCGTGATAACCTGATTGCCTGCAACACCAATATGCGGAGACGACGATCTTCTTGAAGAAGCGCCGATTAAGATGTGAACGCGCCATCAGCTTCGCCACCTTCGGCGATATTCGGACGGTCCCGCGCCATGAACCCGCTTGAAGGCATAGGCAAAATGGCTCGAACTCGAAAACCCGCATTCCAACGCGATATCGGTTGCCGGCCGATCCGTGGCAATCAGCAGCTCCAACGCGCGCTTCAGGCGAAGATCTGCCATGTAGCCAGATGGGGTTTTGCCCGTTGATTGTTTGAACGCTCGAAAGAAGTGTCGTCGGCTCACGCCGAGCTCCGAAGCGAGCTCATCTGCGCTGGGCGGGTCCGCAAGGCGCGCTTCCATCGAGGCAATAACCCGCTTGAGATCGAACGGTGAGAACCCGCCCTTGGCAGGCTCGTGGGCTACCTCGTTCAGTCTGACCATTTGCACAAGGATCTGGACCGCCTGGCTTTGCACCATCATGACGCTCGTTGGATCCGGGTTCTTCAGCTCGGTCGCAATCCTTTGAAGTGCTGCTTCAATGATACTGTCGCGAAAGCCGATTGCCGGCCGCAAGCCTGCCTGATGCTCATTGCCAAGCGTTTTTTGGACGAAATCCGCATCCATGGACACGAACAGGTATGACCCGGTCGGGTCTCCTTCGTCCCACCCGGTCCATTCGCAGAAGGGGGGCAGGAAGATCAGGGATCCGGCCTTGCGGGGGGAAAATCCGACGCGGCGGCCATCCACATAATCCTGACCGGCCCTGGCTTCGCCCTGCAGGTTGATCAGGAAAGTGTAGTAGCCAACGGCAATCCGCGTTTCCTGACGTCGCAGGCCGGTCCGCGTGACCATGTCCGCCCGGACCATTCCCCAGTCCAGATGCTGATGAATGATCGTGCTGCGATGCGACCGTCGGGCCTCGTCGGGCTGGAAGCCACACATCTCCGACAAGAGTTTTTGCCTCCCTGAACGTTGCAAGGCGGCCATCTATAAGATGGTCATGAGTTGTTCAGCAACTGTGAAGTAACCCAGGGTTGGCGATGATGGCACTTTCGTGACAATCGGGCATGGCCGTGAAAGCCGCATGCGAAACGCCTCATTAGCGTTCAGGTTACGACGAAACTCCGGGCGACACTGGGATACATGTGGAACTTGTTGCGTATCCTCGGGAGCGCAGCCGGAAACGTCGCGTCTTGTTCTTTTGTGAGGTTCTCCATCATGCAGGGTTTCAGCGAATTTCTTTCCGAATGCGACCGGGCCCCGCGGCTCAACACCCTGGCCCGGTTCTTCTCAGAGACAGCGGCCGGCAGGGGTGGCGTCCCGATCCGCAAACCGGTGGTGGATATGCGACTGCTGCCCAATGATAATCTTTTGCATCGTATCGTCGAGCTACATGCACGCCGGCAGGGATTTTTTGACCAGCACTATCACGGCAGCATTCCATACCGCCTGGAAGAGGAGTGTCGAATGGCGCACGCCCTGTTGCGCTACTCCCAGCAGAGCACACGCGACATCTCGCTCTATAGCCTCGGCACTGCCGAAGGCACCATGGCGCGGACGATTTCAGAACTCGGTCAGGGGAAAATACGATCTTTGTCCTGCAGCCCGAATGAAGAGAACTACAAATGCTTCATGGCGTTCGGCAATCCGCCGCATGCTCAATTCTTCCTCGGACCGTTCCATCGGCTGACGGAGGCATATATGCGAACCGAGAAAAGTCTGGAACAGTTCGCCGAGGGCTTCGACGTGGTCCTGGAGGACACGACATTCCAGATGTACTCACCAAACAGGCACCAGCAAATTGCCTTCGTCGCCCGACATCTAAAAGATGACGGCATTCTGCTTCTTATGGAGAAGTTCCAGGCTGCCGACGCCCGTGATTATGAGGCTCGCGAAGCGCAAAAGGATTTCGGGTACAAAACGAGATACTTTGGGCTGGACGAGATCGAGCGGAAAACCCGACAAGTGCTCACGACCATGCATGACAGTGAAGTGACCCTGGCCGCCATGGCGAAAGCCGTCTACGCTCACTTCAGGCATTGTGTCATCACATGGAACAGCGGCAACTTCTACGGCCTTGCTGCCAGCAATAGCTCGGACAAGCTGGAGCGCTACCTGTCGCTGCTGGTTCAGCCCGCAATCCCGCTCGAGTATGTCTATGGTCCTGAGCCATATACGGAGCTATCTCTCTGACGAACGGGATGATGCAAATTCTAAACGTGTGAAGAGGAACATCGGATTGCCAATCCCCCTTGATGAGGTGTGGAACGGCCCGCTCCGACAGCATCGCGGTGCTAGAACGTGGTCATTGACCCCCAGAAAGGTCCCGGGGCGCCGTTTTCTGAACGCGACTAGCTCTCGGTCACGCTGGACGCCCCGAGCTTCTCGGCACCTATCTACGCCACCCTGGTCGAGGGGGGAAGGCGACGAGGGCATGCAGCTGACCTGGTCCCGCCCCAACGGCAGCCGCGACTGACCACCAGAGCAGGGCTTCGCTGCAAGACCGGGCCTTCGGCGCGATGGGATGTATTGTACTTCCGCTGCAGATAAAATAATTTAAGTGGACTAAGCAGGAGCGCCGCTATGCTCACCGTCAATATCCACGAGGCCAAGACACATCTGTCGCGTTTGATTGAGAAGGCCGCGAAGGGAGAACCCTTTATCATCGCCAAGGCGGGCAAACCGCTCGTGAAGGTCATAGCGCTGGATGCGCCGATGCCCGGCGCGACAAAGCGCACCGGCTTCATGGCCGGTCAGTTCACCGTGCCGGATGACTTTGATCGCATCGGCGAGGAAGACATCGAAGCAATGTTTGGTGGCGATGGGTGAGGCTCCTTCTCGATACCCATCTTCTTTTGTGGGCGGCAAGCGATCCTGAGCGTTTGCACGCACAAGCGCGCGCCGAAATCGAAAACTCCGACAACGATTTGATCTTCAGCGCGGCAAGTCTTTGGGAAGTCGCTATCAAGACAGGCTTGGGACGCCCGGATTTCGCGGTCAATCCACGGTTACTGAGGCGTGGGTTGGTGGAGAATGGCTATCATGAACTCGCGATCACCGATGAACATGCGATCGGCCTTTTGGTGCTTCCTCCCATACACAAGGATCCTTTCGATCGTATTCTGATTTCGCAGGCCGTTGCCGAGGAAATTGTCCTGATGACCGTGGACGAGAAGATCGCGCGATATCCGGCGCCGCCGGTCCGGTGCTTTTGATTGTTCGCAACATCGGTGGGCGTCAAAGCTATCAGCACCGCTGTACTGCCACATCGCGATATCCGCGGCGCCTTTTGCTACGCTCAAGACGGTGCAGCGCGGACCCTGCATCGGCGTTCGTATCGAATGTTTCCATCATCGTCTGACCGCGTCTTCCAATCCTTCCCCAGTCGCGAATGAGCGACGCGCCGCCGAACAGCGTGGGCTGAAGGCTCAGGCTGTAGAAGCGGCGCATATTCTGGGCCGGGTCGATGCGACGAAGATGAACCTGGTCGGGAGTGAATGTCTGCATGCGAAGAGTCTCTTCGACACAGCAACCGAAGTCCAATGAGTTGTGTGAATCAATGCCGGGCAATCGATTCACAACGTTGATACACATTCCTCGCAATCAACGATGAAACTGGTTCTTGCCAACGACGCTTTTCATGTCATTGCGCCGGAACCAGATGGCGCGTCCGCACCTGAGCGGCGGATTGCCCGACGTGAAAACGATCTGCTCGTCGCCGCGCATACGTAGAACCTCCTCCGGCAAAATGAGAGGCCGCGCCGCCAATTGCTTCGAGCGTGTTCGCGACGATCCCGACATCTGCGATGTCCGGCTCAACTGGTCGACCTCGACGGTAGTGTTGCCGCATCGCCGAGAGATGTAGTCGGCGGTCTCCGGATCGTTGACCGCCGCGAAGGACACCCAGGACGCGCTCTCGAACCATTTCGATGCGGCGTCCCGCCCACCATAGGTTTCGCGCATCTGGCCGATCGACTGGAAAAGCAGAAGCAGGCTGATGCCGTATTTACGACCGGCATCGCGCGCGGTTTCCAGAATGCGCAGGTAACCGAGCCGAGCCACCTCATCGAGCAGGAACAGGGTGCGGCCGCCGATCTCGCCATTTCGGTTGTAGATGGCGTTGAGAAGCGCGCCGATGATGGTGCGGGCCAACCCTGGATGGGCCTCCAGTGTTTTAAGGTCGAGGTTGACGAAGATGTCGGTCTTGCCGCCGGCAATGTCATCGGTCGAGAAACTCGAACCTGAAACGAGCGCAGCATAGTTCGGGTAGCTCAGCCAGTGCGTTTCCTTGATCGCGTTGGCGTAAACACCGGAGAAAGTTTCCGGCGTCATGTTGACGAAGGCGGCGACGTTCTCTCGAACGAATACGGATTCTGAATTGTCGTGGATCCTCTGCAATCGCTCGCGCAATTTGGGCTCAGGTTCGGACAGGTTCATGCGCATCTGGCGTAGCGTCTGATTTCCCTGTTCCGTATGTCCCGAGAGGCAGACATCGGCGATCAGCGCGGTGATCAACTGCAGGGCGGAGGCGCGGAAGAAGTCGTCGCGCATTGAAGTCTGGCGTCCGGTATCGGTCACAACCCAGCTTGCTACGGCAACGACATCCTCCTCCTTGGTGCCGCCGAACTTGCCGATCCAGTCGAGCACATTGAATCCGACCGAGGCGTCCTTGGGGCTGAGCACGAAAACCTCGTGTCCAGCACGCCGCCGCTGATCGATCACCATGGGTGCGGCCTCGTTTGACGGATCGAGCGCAACGAGCCCTCCACCCCATTTGAGCGCCGTAGGGATCGTTACCGAAGTGGTCTTGAACCCGCCCGATCCGGCAAAGACCAGTCCGTGTGTTGACCCGAACGAGGCGTCGAAGCAGAGCAGCGATGATTTTCCGCCATTGCCCCACGTATCTTTGACATCAGTCCGGAATGGTCGGCTCGCCACACTGTCCTGGTCGACGCGATATGCCTCGCCAAGGACAATGCCTCCACTCTCACCGAACATATTCTTGGCGGCGGTCACGGACATCCAGTCGGCCGATCCGTGGATTGCGCGCTTTCCCGTCATCCGCCGTGGCTTCATTGTCGCGAACGCTGCATCACCACTGAGAGCGACGCGGAGCGCAAACATGCCGGCGACGAAGCAAAGCATTGCGCCGATGCCGGTCGAAGGATCGGCATATTCGAGCAGGCTGTGTCCCGCCGGGACCGCATCTGCAAAACCGCTGAGCCGTGTGATTTCCCGGGTTGCGGCAATGGCGATCACGGCAATTGCGCCGGTCAGAACACCGTAGCCGGCGAATCTGATCGCCATTGCTCCGCGCGCTGCGAACAGGAAAACGATGCCGATACCCGCGGCTAGGCCATAGGGCATGGCGATGCCGATCCGCCCAAACGTCTGTTGCGTCTCAACCGAATTTCCAAATTGCGCCAACCAGGCTTCGGAACCCTTTACCCCGATGCAGACGGCAATCATCGTGCCGACGGGCACGAGCAGAAGAATAAGCTTACTCGGTGTCATCGGAAAACGCCTCCGCTCCGATCGCCGTCAACCGTTCTCGCTCATTCTCGTCGCCTTTGATCCGCCGCGTGCCGTCGATCAGAAGGCCAAGCAGGAGCGCGCGCTTCTCGTAGCGCAAGCCTGCCTTGGCAATCAGGCCGCCGAGCTGGATCTTCTCGCGCGTGTCTTTCCTGCGCTTGTCCGATTGGCTTGCCTGTCGCATGCGCTCAAGCCTCGCTATTAGCGCGCGAAGCCGCGCCAGACGGGTTTTGCGCGGGAGTGAGTTTCCGGGTCTCGCCGCCGCGTTCACGAAACCGTTTGGCCAGGTCCTCAAACGCCGCCAGCAGCTTGCCGTCATCGGCTTCGACTTCGCCAATCCCGGCCTTGAGCGCGATCCGGCCGATCCGTTCGGCCTCACGCGTCTCTGCGGCCTTCAGCTGCTCCTGGAGTTTGGCGATTTCTTCTTTGATTCTGGATGATGGCTTCTTCATTCCAGTTGCTCCCGATTGTCACGAATGCCCCGAAGGCATGAGGAGAATCGCCCGGGTGCGCGTTCAGCGCATCCCGGCAGAAATGCCGGGTCGGCGACGCCGACGCTTTGAGAGATCATCCCTGCGTTCCGAAGGAATGCGTCCAAGGGCGCAGTAATACGTCGCTGGGGCGACGTGGCTCGCTGCGGCCCCAGTCGGGCCGGGGCGGCGGCCTGCGGAACAAGGATGAACTTGTGTCGCAGGAGCCTGATGAACCGTGGCGATCACGCATTTTACACCCCAGCTTATTTCCCGTGGAAATGGCCGCAGCGCCGTTCTGTCCGCAGCCTATCGCCATTGCGCGAAAATGAGCCACGAGGCGGAAGCGCGCACGGTCGATTATTCCAACAAGAAGAACTTGGCCCACGAAGAATTCCTGCTACCCGCCGATGCTCCGAAATGGGCGCGGGACATGATCGCCGATCGTTCGGTTGCCGGGGCAGCGGAAGCCTTCTGGAACAAGGTCGAGGCGTTCGAGAAACGCAACGACGCCCAGCTCGCCAAGGAGTTCATTGTTGCTTTGCCGGTCGAGCTCAGCCGCGACCAAAACATCGCACTGGTCCGGCAGTTCGTCTCAGAGCAGGTGCTTGCCCGCGGGCAAGTGGCCGATTGGGTCTTCCATGACGATCCGGGCAATCCGCACATCCATCTGATGACGACATTGCGTCCGCTCACCCAGAACGGGTTTGGTTCCAAGAAGGTCGCGGTGCTCGGCCCGGATGGAGCTCCGCTTCGAACCAAGACCGGGAAAATCCAATACAAACTTTGGTCCGGCGAGAAGGCGGAATTCCTCGAGCAACGGCAGAGATGGCTCGATCTGCAAAACCAGCATCTGGCAATGGCCGGTCTCGAAATCCGTGTCGATGGCCGGTCCTACGCCGAACGCAGCATCGACATCGAGCCGACAACCCATATCGGCGTTGCGGCAAAGGCGCTGCAGCGCAAGGCGGGTGCCGCAGGAAACAAGGTCGATCTCGAACGGCTGACATTGCATGAGGTCCAACGGAAACAAAACGCCGCTCGGATCGAGCACAGGCCTGAACTCGTTTTCGATATTCTCACATCCGAACGGAGCGTTTTCGATCAGCGCGATATCGCCAAGGTCCTACACCGCTATGTCGACGATCCGGAGCGCTTCCAGCGACTTCTGGCGCGGATTACGGAAAGCCCGGAATGCCTGAAACTCACTGACGAGACAATCGACTTTGCGACCGGGGCGCGGGTCGCGGCACGGCTGACGACCCGGGGGATGATCAGCCTCGAGGCCGAAATGATTTCCCGCGCAAACTGGCTTTCGGGAAGGGACGGGTTCGCGGTTGCGGCGAAAGTCCTTGAAACCGTCTTTGCCCGGCATGATCGGCTGTCGGAAGAACAGCGTACTGCCATTGCACATGTGGCAGGATCGGAGCGGATTGCAGCGATAGTGGGCCGGGCAGGAGCCGGCAAGACCACGATGATGAAGGCTGCCCGTGAAGCCTGGGAGTTGGCCGGCTTTAACGTCGTTGGTGGTGCGCTTGCAGGTAAGGCGGCGGAGGGTTTGGAGAAAGAGGCGGGCATTCCCTCCCGTACGCTGGCGTCGTGGGAACTCAATTGGAAACAGGGACGCCGGCGTCTCGATGGCAAGACGGTATTCGTTCTCGATGAAGCGGGCATGGTGTCGTCCCGGCAGATGGCGATCTTCGTCGAGGCGGTCACCAAAGCCGGCGCCAAACTCGTCCTGGTCGGAGATGCCGAGCAGCTTCAACCGATCGAGGCGGGCGCCGCCTTCCGGGCGATCGTGGAACGCACCGGATATGCCGAGCTCGAAACCATCTATCGCCAGAAAGAAGACTGGATGCGCGCCGCCTCGCTCGACCTGGCGCGCGGGCGCGTTGCCGAAGCGCTCGCTGCTTACGGCGGGAAGGGCCGGTTGATCGCAAAAACGCTGAAGGCTGAGGCACTGGAAACCCTCATTGCCGACTGGAACCGCTATTACGATCCGGAGAAGTCGACACTGATCCTCGCGCATCTGCGCCGCGATGTACGCCAGCTCAACATCATGGCGCGTGAAAAGCTCGTTGAGCGCGGTCTGATCGAAGAAGGCCACGCCTTCAAGACCGAGGATGGACCCCGGCAATTCGCCGTTGGCGACCAGATCGTGTTCCTTAAGAATGAAGGCTCGCTTGGCGTCAAGAACGGCATGATCGGCAAGGTCGTTGAGGCAGCGCCCGGCAGGATTGCCGTGGCCGTCGGCGAGGGCGTGCACCGCGTGGACGTCGATCAGCGATTCTATCGCAATCTCGATCATGGCTATGCGACGACGATCCACAAATCGCAAGGTGCAACCGTCGACCGGGTAAAGGTGCTCGCGTCTCTCTCGCTCGACCGGCACCTGACCTATGTCGCGATGACCCGCCACCGGGAGGACATGGCGCTCTATTATGGAAGTCGATCCTTCAAGATGGCTGGCGGGCTTGAGAAGCTCCTTTCGCGGAAGAACAGCAAAGAAGTCACGCTCGATTACGCGGGTGGCCGCTTCTATGCCCAGGCGCTCCGCTTCGCCAACAACCGGGGTCTGCATCTCGTTCGCGTTGCCCGGACGCTATTGCGTGACCGGGCGCAATGGACCATCCGGCAGAAACAGAGACTCGTCGATCTTAGCGTCCGGCTTCGCACCGCCGGCGCACAGCTCGGCCTTGTAGATCATCCACTTCACCAATCCAGTCAAACAGCCAGAAAGGCCGGGCCAATGGTCAAAGGCGTCTCAAGTTTTACAATGTCGAACACCGACGCGGTCGCCGAAAAGCTGCAGTCCGATCCGGCCCTGCAAAAGCAGTGGGACAATCTCTCTGACCGTATTCGTCTTGTGTATGCGGATCCAGAAGCCGCCTTCAAGGCGATGCGTATGGAGACCGTTCTGGAAGACGCGAGCGTTGCCCGCCAGCGTCTTGGCGAAATCGAACTGAATGCGGCAAGCTTCGGTGCGTTGCGCGGTCGCGAAGGACTTCTGGCAAGCCGGGCGGATCGGCAAGACCGGCGCGTAGCGGAGGTCAACATTCCTGCCCTCCGTCGCGATCTCGAGCGCTATCTGGACATGCGACAGAACGCGATGAAGAAGTACGCTGCCGAGGAGGAAGGGTACCGCAAGCGCACCTCGATCGATATCCCATTCCTGTCGCCGGCCGCCGCGCGCGCCATGGAAAAGGTGCGGGACGCCATCGACCGGAACGACTTAGCCGCAGCACTCGGGTTCGCGCTGGCCGACCGGATGGTGAAGTCCGAACTTGATACCTTCAACAAGGCGGTGTCGGAACGGTTCGGAGAACGGACCTTGCTCGGCAACGGCGCTAGGGACCCCTCGGGTTCGACTTTCGACAAAGCGGCCAAGGGTATGTCGCCCGGTGACCGGGAAAAACTCGCATCCGCCTGGCCGATGATGCGCGCCGGTCAGCGGCTTGCCGCTCACGAACGGACGCAACAGGCATTGAAGGAAGGCGAAGCTCTTCGCCAGACACAACGTCAGAGCAAGGGGCTCAAACAGTGACCCTGTACCTGCGTTTCACAGCAATCGCCGTCTTTTTTTGTCTTCCGGCGATTCTGTTTGGCGCGGGATCCGAGGCAGGATTCCGGGTCAACCTGACGCCGAGCTATCCGCTCGGGCTCTGGCGGATCGCGTCATTGAACCGCGCTACTCGCGTCGGGGATCGCATCTTCATCTGTCCGCCACTAACCGAAGAGTTTCGACGGGCCCGTGAGCGTGGATATCTGCGCCGTGGCTTTTGCCCGGGCTGGCTTAGTCCGTTGATCAAGACCGTTGTTGCACTCCCCGGACAGTCGATTGAAATCGGCACGTCTGTCGTGATCGACGGAGTGGATTTGCCGCGATCCGCGGTCCAGCCAAACGATGGTTCGGGCAGGCCAATAACGCCCTACGCCGGTGGTGCAGTCCCGCCGGGTTTTCTGTTTCTCCACTCACCGTTCAAAGGTTCCTATGACTCACGATATTTCGGGCCGATCCCGGCCGATGGTGTTCTCGGGCTGGCGACGCCCATCCTTACCTTCGTTCCGTGACGGCTTGATCAGCATCGGCCTTGTTGCAGGCAGCGCCACTATCGGTGCAATTGCCTGGAGCGGCGAGGTGCTGGCCTTGCCCGCCGCCGTCCTGTTTCCGACGCTCTGGGCGTTTGCGCCCAACCGGCTCGTCGCTGGGTTGGTGGCGCTGGCCTATTTCCTGGCGGTCTCGCGAGGCCTACCCGTTGGCGTTTCCATTTTCTATGCGAGCGATATGTGGGTCGGGCTCGGTCTATGGCTCGCGGCTTCGGTTCTGTTTGTGCTTGTTCATGCCGTCCTCTGGACTCGGAAATCAGGATGGCACCGACCGTTGCGCTACGCGCTTGCATGGATCCTGATGAGCGTTCCGCCTTTTGGCATCATCGGGTGGGCGAACCCAATCACGGCCGCAGGCGTCTTGTTTCCAGGTCTGGGCTGGTTTGGATTGATTGCCATGGCTCACACTTTATCTGCGATGACGACGCGGGCGTGGCCGATCGTTGCTCTTGTCATAGGAGCTGTTTTCGCCTGGTCGTACTCGAACTGGAGCGAACCGCGTCCACCTAAAGGCTGGATCGGCATCGACACCCACTTCAACTATGCCTCTCCCGGTCAGCACGTGGGTTATGCGCAGCACCTCGCCACGCTGGCATTGATACAGGACGCCGCGAAGGTGGGCGCGCAAAACATCGTCCTTCCCGAAAGCGCACTAGGAATCTGGACGCCGACCACCGAACACCTCTGGGTCGGCGCACTTCAGGACCTTGATGTGACGGTGAACGGAGGTGCGATCATTGTTGGAGCTGTGGGCTATGACAATGTGATGATCGAGGTGTCTGGGAAGGGCGCGCACATCGTCTACCGCGAGCGCATGCCGGTGCCGGTTTCAATGTGGCAACCCTGGGCATCGGGTGGCGCGACGGCCCATGTCTTTGGAAAGCCTGCCGGCAGATTTGCAGGGACGCTCATCGCTCCTCTGATATGCTACGAGCAGCTCCTGGTTTGGCCGATCCTGCAGTCGATGTTCTACGAACCGAGCGTAATCGTGGCAACCGGCAACGGCTGGTGGACCGGTGACACCAACATCGTCGCCATTCAGAAGGCGGCCGCCCGGGCCTGGGCGGCGCTGTTCGACGTGCCGCTCGTTATCGCCTTTAATACCTGACAGGATTCCCCATCAAACAACGCTCGGAAGCTGGCCTCTAGAATTTGTTCAGTTCGACAACTATGCATTGCATATGCGACTCATAATGGAAATATTGCGCCCGAATCTCAGGTTCCGGGAAAGGTAGGACGTTGGAGAATATCGCAGATTCCGATTTGATGGACGCACTCTCGAAAATTTCAGACATCGCCGACCGGAATTCAACAATCCGGTTTTTGAAAGACGTGGCCTCTCGATACGCATTGAATACCATTGCCTATTTTGGTGTCGGCGTTGGCGGTCAAAATGAAACCGATCCCTATCTCGCCGTAACCTATCCCCCCGAATGGGTCGCGCACTACAAGAACCGGCAGTATGTCGATGTCGATCCTGTTGTTCGTCTTGGATTTCGCCGTATGCTTCCCCTTGATTGGGACGAGTTTGGAAACACGACGGGGCGGTTGAAGAACTTTTTTGGTGAAGCCGGAGACTTCGGCATCGGGCGCCGCGGCCTGACTGTTCCAGTCCACGGCCGCTGCGGCGATCGTGCCTTGTTCTCCGTGACGTCAGATCTTTCCGCCCGAGACTGGGCGAGCGCGAAACTTCTCTATATGCGTGACTTCCAGGTTCTTGCGACGCACATCCACGATCGCGTGCTTGGCATCGAGGGACATGCGAGCGAGCCAGCAAGTCTTTCTCCGCGTGAACTGGAATGCTTGCAATGGATCGCCGAGGGCAAGACGGCCTGGGAATGCGCTGTCATTCTCGGTCTGTCGCATCACACCGTGCGTTGCTACCTGGAGAGCGCCCGCCACAAGCTCCACGCCACCAGCAATACCCATGCCGTTTCAATCGCTCATAGAGCCGGGCTGCTTTTCGATCCCTTGTAAACCCAGCTGTTGGACCGGATGTTCGTCTCAGAACCCAGCCGGTAACTGGTGTCTCCGTCATCAATCAATGAACGGAGAACACCATCATGATATTCACAATCGAAAGTGCCGATCAGGACAAGTATCCCGACCTGTTCGACGAAATGTTTCGTATGCGAGCCGAAGTCTTTTCTGGTCGCCTCGGCTGGGACGTCACAGTCGACAACGGCCGGGAGATCGACCGGTTCGACGCCGAAGACCCTCTCTACCTTCTGTCGCTCGATGAAAGGTCAGGACAGCTTCGTGGCGCTGTGCGTCTGCTCCCCACGACCGGCCCCAACATGCTCAGAGACGTGTTTTCCGTGCTGATGTCTGGTGGCACGGTCGAAAGCCCATTGATCTGGGAAAGCTCGCGATTTGCGGTCAATCCGCGGATCTTCGCGGCGAGGGATCGGGCAGAAGCAAACCACATGGTGAACCGAATCACTGTCGAGCTCTTGTGCGGGATGGTTGAAGTCGCTCAGCGGGCCGGTATCGAACACATCGTATCGGTTTTCGACGCCAGAATGGCGCGGATTTTCAGGTCGATCGATTGCCGCTTTGAACAGCTCGGGACGCCAGTGCGAATCGGGAAAGTCATGACCTATGCTGGACTATTCGACATGAGTGAAGGTATGCGGGCGCGGCTCGTAGCAGCGGGGGATTTTCGTTCATCAGTTCTCGCTGATGGCGCAATCCCTCCAGCGTTCGAAACCGAACTTGTTGCGAATGTCGAATAAATTCAATGTAAACATGCGGGTTGGCGTCTGGCGTTCGCTAGCCTGATGAAATATGCTTTTCCCCGAGGCGGTACGCGCTGCCTCGGGGCGTAGAAACCCCACCACAGCGGTTTGGTGTCGGCCGACCCGACACCGAGGATCCTCTGGCCATTGGCCGGGGGCCTGCGACGTATGTCCAGGTGCCTCGGTGCTAAAGGTCGCAGGGACCGTCTGTGGCGGTTTTCTAACCCCCGGCTTGGGGTCAAGATCTTGTTTGTTCGCGGGGGCGCACCGCGGACCAAGCCGATGGGGTGGCGCAATATTGCCGGATATCCGCAGCCTTGAACTCAAACCCGATTGCTCAAAACATGCCATCGAAACTATTCTCGCGGAACTTGAGCAAGACGAGCTTGAGCGACTTGCGATCGACATCATTCGCGAACAAAGGTGTCGGCTGGCAAAAGCGCAAGAGCTCTATGAACTGCTCGGTGCTCTTGAACAAGGGAGTGGTGAAGATTTCCTGGTTGACCAACGCAGACATGAATATCGCCTCGCGCTCGTTATGATGAAGGCCTATCATCCGATCGCTGCGACCGTCATCAACAAGCTGGGTTACATGCCGCCACTCCCGGAAGACATGATCCGCCAGTAGCTGCGCTGCTCAGGACAGTGCGTTTCAGGATTGGCACAAACGGACGAGTCAGATCGGGATCCCCATCTGGTTTCGTCTGTCCGGATCTTTGTCATGCGCACGGGGTTGCCATGATTGTTTCGGCTTCGAACCACCATAGGCTTGAGGCATCGATCTCTGATCGGGACTCTGCCCAGAGCTGTCGCCGCGACTGTGCCGAACGAATCTCACCTTAACCGGCTGGCGCACCGGGCATATGGTCGGCTTAAGGGCAGATTCGCACCTTCATTCCAGGCATAGAGGGCACTGGAGTGCATGCCTTGAAGCTGAAACTGCCGGTGGAGTGACAGTGGATTCCCATGCAAACAATTGGTCGACATACTGCCGGATGCTGAAGAAATTGCGTATGGAATATTCAAGCGGCAACTAAAGACACGCCCTCATGTCTAGCGACCCGCGTTGGAAAGTGAATACCTTCGCTACCAACTGAACGCGGTTCCCAAGCGAACTCAACGCATAGGTCATGGGTGCTATTAGCGTGTAAAGTGTTAAGGCCATCGGGTCGCTACCGGCGGAACCGGGGTGTCCAGCTTTCAATCAATTCGTCTTCCTCGCGATCTTCGTCAGGTTCGTCATCCTGCCCGACTGTGGGAGACACTAGAACAGTAAGGACCTTTCCGTACCCCCCAAGCCCTACCGACTCCTCGGACACAGCCGCCTTGGTGAAACCGCCAAGCCAATCCCGAATATCTGTCTCGTCGGCGATCCGGCTGCCACTTTCCACGCGCGCAGGGTCCGAAGCCAATCGGGCCGTGGCGGTTCCCGCAGGAAGGCGCGTGCCCTTGCGTAAATAGTCCAGCTTCGGAAGCGACTTCATCGCATCCGACAAGAAGCAGTAATCGATAATCCCGCCGGTGCTCATGATAACTGCAACGGCGGAGTCGGTCAGTTCGGCAAAGCGGATGGCCGTGGCCGTGCGGGATGTCACGCAGTGGTCGGCAACGGCTTCAACTGCCTCAAGGCCGGGATCGTAGGCGTCGATCGCTTTTCGAAACGGAGCCGAAGGCATAAGCAGGCCCGCCGCAAAATGGTCGGCTTCCAGCTCGTAGGGATCGGCCGTCACGAACCCAGCCCGTGACAGATGAACTCCGCCCTGCAACACCTGATCAATATGCCCCGGAAGAAAATAGTGCCCCAGCTCGTGGCTCACACTGAACCGCTGGAAGCCTATGCTGGGAATATGGGTGGCGTAGATGATCCCGAAATTATTGCCGTGGCGAAGCAGCATACCCGACACACCATCAGTCTTCTCCGGCTTGCCTTCGACAACGATGTCGCGGCTCTCCGCAATCGCAAACGGATCCACGGGGAGTGATGTGATGCCTTCTTCCTGAAGAAAGGCTTCCGCCGTCTGCTTGGCGATCTTCAGACTGAAAATGCGCTTCGCGGGCGTGCTCATTCGTGCTGATCCGTCTTGTTGCTGTTGCGCTTGGCCAGCATCTCAAGAAAATCCTTGGCGATCTCCCGGTCATTGCCGGTCAGCTTCCCGATATCTCGAAAGAGAGGGTCACCAGCTTGTGCAAGGTCAGGGCTATCGACTCGGCCCAGCAGGTAATCTGTCGTAATCTCCAGTCCTATCGCGATCCGGCGCAGTGATTCGAACGACGGTTTGCGTGTGCCGGTCTCAAAATGGGCGATCGAGCTCGCTGGCATATTCGTGCGCGCGCCCAGGTCCTCTTGACTGTAACCCCTTAATTCGCGGGCCTTTTTCAGCCGCTGCTGAAAAATCCGAGATGGGTCCTGTTGATCAATCATGTCTACTCCGCCATGCAAAACTTGACGAGTTTTTCGCCTCGCCCTATATACTAGACATGTATCTCATGTCGAACCCGCCAAGCGCAAGGAAAACGTGACCCTATGAGCCGCCTCCATGTTGATCATGCAGACCTCGTTCGCTTCGCAGAAGACAAGGTCAATTTGCCAAGGGACAAGGCGCAGGAGTACCGCGCGCAGGCGCGGCGTCTGCGTGAGAAGCTGGAGGGCTACCTCGCCGAGCATCCGGATTTCACGCTCAAGAAGATGATGCTCTCCGGCAGCCTTGCCAAGGGTACTGCACTTCGTTCGCTCAATGATATCGACGTCGCCTGTTACATCAGCGGCGCATCCGCGCCGAGCGATATTGCGGCGCTCCTCGAATATCTGGCTGAGCGTCTGCGGAAAGCCTTTCCGAATTTCAGCCCTGATCAGGTCCAGCCACAGACATACAGTGTCACGGCCTCGTTCAGGGGCTCCGGCCTTGATGTCGATGTCGTGCCCATTCTCTATGACAGCGATCCGCAGTGGTACGGCAATCTTGTAAGTCAGGAAGACGGGTCATTTCTCAAGACCAGTATTCCGCTGCATCTGGAGTTTGCCGGGAAGCGCAAGACGGCGCAGCCGACACACTTCGCGCAGATCGTCCGTCTCGCCAAATACTGGACGCGCATCATGAAGCGGGAGCGCGACGGTTTCCGCTTCAAATCCTTCATGGTTGAGATGGTTTTGGCGCACTTGGCGGATGGCGGAGCAGATTTCTCCGACTATCCGGAGGCATTGCAGCACTTCTTTACCTACATAGCGCGGAGCGACTTCCGCGAGCGCATCGTGTTCTCCGACTACTACGCGCCGCGTACGGTCGGCAGCTTCACCGAGCCGGTCCAGATCATCGATCCGGTGAACGCAGAGAACAATGTCTGTCGGCTCTACACGGCGCAGCAGGCCGACATGATTGTCGAGGCTGCGCTTGACGCAGGCGATGCGCTCGATGCAGCGCTCGCTGCGCCGACGAAGCAAGAGACGGTCTACTATTGGCAGAAGATTTTCGGTTCAAGTTTTCAGGTTTGAGGGCATCCATGTCGCAAAGCTACACTGTATCTGAGACCACCACCTTCACTGTTACCCATGCCCGCCACATGGCGGCGAAGGTTGCTACCGATCTTAAGCGGATGCAGCGGCTTTACGGTTCGCCGTCCGACGCCGATATCAACACCTACGAAACCGAGATCATCGATCTGCTGAAAGCTGGTTATCTCGGCGTTGTCACTTACGGCTACCGCCGGAATAACGACTGGATCGAACCTACGCTACGCTACACCGGACATGATCTTGCCGGCGCCGGCGCAAATGACGAAGACCCCGGTCGTATCAAACCCGGAGCGAACATCTCGGGCGCGACCTTCTATTCTTACCTCACCTACAGCGCCGCCTGGGACAAGCTTACAAGCGACCAGAAGGACGCGTTCAAGAAGACTTTGCCTTTCTATCGCGGCGGCGCGCCGGAGCCCGGCGTCACCGGCTATTTTGCTGAAGACCGCGTCTATTCCTCCGGCGGACGGGCTCTCAACCGTGCAAGCGTAAGGAGCTGGTAATGAACACAACGCAGGGACCCGACGAGTTTTTCGAACGGCGCGTCACATATCCGGACATCGGTCCGCGCGAACGTCTTGCACGCCTTGTCGGGCTGGACGATCAGAAGGCTCGTCTGACCAAGATTCTGGCGCTTCTCGTCAATCCGGCCGGGCTGGAGGCCTGGGCACAAAAGCACCATCCAAAGATGAACGGATTGCTGTCCACCGTTCTGCGCCGTCCGCCTCTGGTCGTTTTGTCGGGGGATGTAGGCTCCGGCAAGACCGAGCTGGCAGAGACGATCGGCGATGCCGTCGCGCGTCAGGAAGATATCGACCTGACGCTGCTGCCATTGAGCTTGTCCACGCGTGGCCAGGGTCGCGTGGGGGAAATGACGCTATTGCTGACGGCGGCGTTCGACTATGCCATTAGCGAAGCCAGCAAGCTCAAGGGACGTTCGGGCAAAGCCCGTGGCGGGATCATACTGCTTGTGGACGAAGCCGACGCTCTGGTTCAGTCGCGCGAAAACGCGCAGATGCACCATGAAGATCGTGCAGGCGTAAACGCCTTCATTCGCGGAATTGACCGGATTGCGAACGCCAGCTTGCCCGCAGCCGTTATCATGTGCACCAACCGCCTCGGTGCGCTGGACCCGGCGGTGAAAAGGCGCGCAGCCGATATCTTGTCTTTCGGTCGCCCTGACGAAGCACAGCGTCGCGTGCTTCTCGCCGGAGCGCTTGGCGAGCTTGGATTCGGCCCAGCCGATATTGAGAGGATGGTGATGGCAACCGGGGCTAGTGAGGATCGCCCTTACGGCTACACCTTTTCCGACCTGACCCAACGCCTGCTGCCCGGAATCATTCTGGACGCCTATCCCGGATCGGCCGTCAAACCTGCACGCGCACTCGAAGTGGTGGCAGCCATGGAAGCCACTCGCCCGTTCGAGGAGGGCCGCAATGGCTAACGCGGTGACCGCTCGCTGGCATGGCGACAACTATCAGTCTCGGATTTTTTGGGAGAATGCCTTCAACCTGCTCGACGACCACTCCTGTGTCGTCGAAGTCACGTTCGAAGCGGACGGCCCGAAATCTTTCGACGATGTCGTCGTCAAGTATGATCCACCCGTAGCAAGGTCGGGACCGGATCGCGTTGCAGCAGAGTATCACCAGATCAAGTGGCACGTCGAGACCGGCGGGCGTTTCGGCTATGAAGACTTCATCGATCCCGACTTTATCGGCGCGCAGTCATTTTCGCTGCTCCAGCGCTTGAAGGAGGCCCGAGGGAAGGTGCCGCAAGGCCAGAACGCCCATTTTTCATTCCTGACAACCTATCGGATTAAGGACGGCGACCCTCTAGCAGAGCTGGTCTCCGGCCACGACCGTACGCTTTTGATTGAACGCCTTTTCGACGGCACGACCGATCGCAGCAGGATGGGCAAGGTGCGCAAGCTCTGGCGGGAACATCTGGAGCTTGCCGACGACAACGCCCTGAAGACCGTCATCGGTGGATTCCGCATCATCGACGGGCACCGTTCGCTGGATGAGCTACGCTCAGAAATAAACATAAAGGCGAAGGTCGTCGGCGTCATGGGATGCAGCGCGACCGCATCAGACTTCAGGTATGACGAATTGGCTCGGCAACTGAAGGTCCGGCAGCTTAATGGCCTGACGCGCGAGACACTCCTCAAGCTTTGCCGCGAAGAAGGGTTGCTGCTGGAGAAGCGGCAACCCGAAGAGCAGTTTCTTCCTGTGGCAATCCGAAGCTTTCTCGGTCCGGCTGCCGATATCGTTGGCGCGACTCCTGAAAATTCCCTGATCCTGACCGATGCCTTCAGGCAGCGCTATCTTCAGGACGGGCGCGATTGGCAGGCGGACATCAGGCCACTGGTCACCGCCTTTCTCGGGGCGGCCGTGAAAAAATCTCCGACGCTGCGTCTCATATTGGATGCTCACGCGTCGATTGCGTTTCTTGCAGGCGCAGTGCTCGACGTAAAATCAGGTGTCAGCACAGAATTGGTACAGAAGGGACGGGTTGGTTCTCGCATCTGGCAGGCGGGCGACGCGACCACTGGCCCGCGTCTTGGGATGACCGAGCAGGCACTCGGTCAGGGAAGTGAGACCACCGTCGGCATCAGCATTGCCCAGCAAGTGGGGCCACACGTTCGCCGCTACGTTGATCAGCACCTTCCGAATGTGGGCAAGCTCGTTACGTTCGCGTTCTCGGAAGGACCGGGACATCAGAACGTTGCCGGTGGCGGCCACGCAGCTGCTTTGGCCGAACAGATTGCCATTAGTATTCGCAGTTTGCGCGACGACGATCCCGATGGATTGGTGCATATCTTTGCCGCGTGCCCGAACAGCCTGTTGTTTTTCATGGGGCAGCATCATCAGGGAATCGCACCGTGCGTCATCTATGAATTCGACTTCGACCGTCAGGGCAACAAGTCATACCAGCCGTCGTTTGTGATCGACTAACGCACCCTGCCTGGCATCATGTCGCGTCAGCCGCCAGACCCAGCGCGAGTTTCTCGATGAGCGCGACGCATTCGCGAACCGCCGCTTCCTTGACGACAAGGCGCTGGCCTTCCCGATAATTCTGATCGCCCGTCTTTGTGATGTAGTCAGCATCGACAAGACCTTCGCGATGGGTAAGGAGATGGCGCTGCTGGAACTGGCGCTTCAGGAGATCGAGTTCCGCTGCCGAAAGATGCGCGTCATAGGTCTTGCCGCAGGCGGCCTGCCAGAGCTTGCTTCCCTCATCCAGATTCTGGAACGCGTTGCGGCGGGGAACCGGTTGACCCGGACGTTTGGCGTAGAGCGCTTCGGCGAAACGCTGAAATGCCGTCACGATCCTTTGCAGTGAATCTTCGGTCAGCAGCCGGACAATATTGCCCGCATCATCGCGCGACGGCAGCCCGGCGGCGATGGCTGGCAGGTTGTCGAGTGTCGCGCGGATCGTGCCGAGTGACTGACTGAAGACGAGGTCAGCGGCGTTGTGACCGCAGGCCGGGCAAAAATAGGCCGAACCAATGACAGCGTAGCGGCAGGCGCATTCCGGGCATTTGATCTTGAGCTGCATCGGGTCGGTGGCAGCAGCCGGCAGAACGATCTCCTTCGGCTTCGCGTCAACCTTCATGGACATCGAGATAAACGATCGGCGCGGCTGGCGGCGATTAAAACGATCCGCATCGCGGCGCATGGCTTTATTGATCGTGTGCTTGACCTCGGCAAAGGCGGCTTCTTTTGCTTTTTCGATCTGCTCGTACGTCCACCACTCGTCGGCCTTGGCCTGATGACCGCAGAAAGGGCACCACACGGCCTCGTCAGTTACGATGTCCCGCCAGTCTTCTTCCTGCACCTTGAAAAGAAACTCGCACTCGGTTGCCGGGCATTGCCGGTCAACAAAACCATCAGCGTCAGCTTCGGCCGCGATGGGCACCGAGATTTTCATGCCATCAAGCTGTTGCAGTGATTTAAGCAGGTCTTCAAACATTGGCGATTCCCGCATTAGATTCGCCGGAACATAGCATAAACATCTGATTTTCTGGATTCCTTTCTTCGGCTATTGCTGCGCGCAGCCCTCGCGGACCGGGCTCTAGGCCGCGCCCCGAGCTGCCCACGCATCTCGGCCCCTGCGAGTGACGATCCCTTGCGCAAGAAGAGGCTCGGGAGCCGACCACCAAAGCAGCCCGTGCCGGTGGCAATCTGAAGTCGCCGCCGCCCGCCGCTTCTGAGGCGACGGACGGCTCCAGACGAAGCTGAATGCTTCCGACCGGTCAGGTCGGGAGAATGGATGGCGGGGCCAATAAAGGCGCGGATTCCGGAAGTGCTATCTAATGCGGAAGGATATTGTTTGGTGTTGTTGTATCGGCACGTCTGAACCTGACCGAAACATGGAGTTATATGGACAATCCCCTTAATCTTGACAGCAGCTGGTGCTGCCTGAATGTTCAGGGCCGCGACCCCCGGGCCATGATACAGCAGGGGCCAAACATCCGAGTCACCATTGCCGCCATTGCCGCCATTGCCGCAGACGGGACGCGGCTGGCGGTCCATGTTTGCGGAGCCATCATCGACACAGGCGCAGAAGCATCCTGCGTGTCGCCCGATATGTTCGCCAAGCTGGCCGGTGGCGTTCAGAGCGTGCGCGACATAGCACATGCGTACGGCAACGTGACCGGCGAGAGGACCGTTAGGGCATGCGTCTCATGGATGCCGGAGGTTGCCTTTGAACGCAATTTTTCGCTTCTGGATCACCTTGCTCCCTACCACGTCCTTATCGGCCGTGACATTTTGTGCGAATGCCGCTTCTAACTCGACATCAAGTCTGCGTCTTTTTGCCTCTGCACGCCCAAAGCAGGTAAGGCCGATCAATGATAGCGCTGCTTCGATCTGAATTGAATGCAATTACAATATTATCGAGTTCCCAGTTTCATCTCGTCTGGCGCTGGGCAAGATTCGAACTTACTTTCCGTTTCGAGCGCAAGCGCACGTCCGCTTTCTGATTCCGCTCCAGAAAAGCAGACACTCCGCTGACGTGAAGAGTTTCGGGCGCCGTTAGGCGTACGAAAGTCCCCGGGGAAGGAACCCGCGGGCCAAGGACTTTGAGCTATGGGGATTTCGTTTTGAGGCTGATGTCTACGTTGGTGCGACGGGGATCATGACATGGCGCCGGCGATGTGATCGGAATGCCGGGTTCCTTTCCCGCACACGATTGCGGGCATGACTTTCCGGTCGCGATGGCTCTTTCGACGCCGATCACTGCGACCAGCGCAAGCGGGATTGGCGCACAAGGCCATGTGGCTGCGGCTGGAGACTGGGCGATGCCATGCCGGATCATGAGCGTTTCTCCCGGTTCGTCGTCGCCGAGAACGGCGGTCCTCGCGGCTGTCGTGTGCGCTCGAACACTTCGATGATGATCATGCGTCCGCCGCAGCAATGGCACGGCGGACGGAAGCTGGTCGGATCGTCCGGCATGATGGGATCGGTTGGTTCCGCTGCAGTGTCAGGATCAGGCTCCGGTGCCACTTTAAGGAGTTTGCGCGCCAGGGTGAGACTTGCCTTGCGCGCCCCGCCGGCAAGAAGCCCATAATGTCGGATGCGGTGAAGCCGCGCGGCAGGACATGAAGCAGGAAGCGGCGGATGAACTCGTCTGCGGCGAGCATCATGACCTGTTGACGGTCGGCGCCGTCACGGCGGTAATCCTTGTAGCGGAACGTGACGCTTGTGCCGTCGAAGGCGATCAGGCGGCTGTTGGAGATGGCGACCCGGTGGGTATAGCGCGACAGATAGGCGAGGACGGCTTCGGGGCCCGCGAACGGCGCCTTCGCATAGACAACCCATCGCTTCCGACGGGCTGGAGCGAGATGACGCAGGAAGGCGCAGCGGTCTGCGAGAGGTGCGAGTGGCCCGAAGAAGGCGAGCCTACCGGTATCATGCAAAGCGTTCAGCCGGGTCAGGAACAGTCGCCGGAACAGCCTGCCCAGCACCCGTACCGGAAGCAGGAAGGTTTTCCGCGACGGGATCCAATGCTTCCCGTCAGGCGAGAGACCGCCACCCGGCACGATCATGTGCACGTGCGGATGATGCGTCATCGCGGAACCCCAGGTGTGAAGAACGGCGGTGATGCCGATGCGCGCACCGAGATGCTTCGGATCGGCGGCGATGGTCAGCATCGTCTCGGATGCCGCCTTGAACAGCAGATCGTAGACGACCGCCTTGTTCTGGAAGGCGATTACTGCGACTTCGGCGGGCAGCGTGAACACGACATGGAAGTATCCGACGGGCAGGAGATCAGCTTCGCGCTCGGCGAGCCATATCCTTGCCGCCGCACCCTGACACTTCGGGCAGTGCCGGTTGCGGCAGGAGTTGTAGGCGATCCGCCGCTCGCCGCAATCCTCGCAGGCCTCGACATGTCCTCCCAGTGCTGCCGTGCGACAGGTCTCGACGGCCGACATCACCTTGAGCTGGGCGAGGCTCAGATGCCCGGCATGGGAGGATCGGTAGACTGGCCCGGCGGTGCGGAAGATGTCGGCGACCTCGATCAAGGTCCGCACGGCGTCAGCCTTCGGGCGGCGATGCTTCCTCCTTGAACAGGCCAAGCCGGTCGAGCGGACTGGTCACCGAGCGCACTGTCCTGGTCGCAACCTTGGTGTAGAGGGCCGTGTTGTTCAGCTTGGCGTGGCCGAGCAGCACCTGAATGACGCGGATATCCACACCGTCCTCAAGAAGGTGGGTGGCAAACGAATGACGCAGCGTGTGCAGTCCCACCCGCTTGTCAATGTCGGCCTTCCTCGCCGCCTCTACCACCACACGGTGAAGTTGGCGCGTGCTGATGGGCCTCAGGGTGTTGATACCCGGAAAGAGCCAGCCGTCCCGCCGCATGACGCCCTGCCGGTGGCCGGCCTGCCACCATTGGCGCAGAAGAGTGAGCAGGTCCTCCGACAGCATGGCGTTGCGACCGCGCCCGCCTTTGCCACGCTCCACCCGCAGGAGCATGCGCTCGCTGTCGACGTCGGCGACCTTCAGCGAAGCGACTTCCGACACCCGCAGTCCCGAACCATAGGCAACGGCCAGTGCCGCCTGATGCTTCAGGCAAGTCGTGGCGTCGAGCAGGCGGGTCACTTCCTCGCGGCTCAGCACGACCGGAAGCTTGCGTGGTTGCGCCAGCCGCACCAGACGGCGGGCGAGGTCGGGGCGATCGACCGTGGTGTTGAAGAAGAACCTCAGCGCCGACACGATACTGTTCATCGTCGGCACCGGAACACCTTCGCTTTGCTGCCAGATCTGGAAGCGGCGCAGGTCATCTGCGGTCGCGGTATCGGGAGACCGCCCCAGAAAGCTCGCGAGGCGTCCGACATCGCGCAGGTAATTACGTTGGGTCTCGTGCCCGAAGTGACGCAGGTTCATGTCGTCGATCAGGCGTTGCCGAAGCGGGCTGATCGCGGGTGTGTTCGATTGGCTGTTCATGGTCAGGCTCCTTGTTGAAGAAACCCTCCATGCTCTGCCTGTGGCAAACGCTGTTCAATCCGCCTGCGGTCGACGGTCAAAGCACCTCAGCCGCCACCCGCACCCTCCCGCGCAGCGGGTTCGTTCGGCGGCCCCAAGCTTGCCGTTCGTGCAATCGGCTACGCAGTCTGGTCTCCGGCCAACATTCCAATTCGAGACTCAATGAATCAGGCCCGTTTGTCCGCATTGCGGTCATCCAAACATTGCTTGCGTGGGGGTTCGAAGCGTTGGAGCCAGACCGCTAGATCAATCCCAACCGGATTGCGATCGATGCGGCTTGACGGCTGTTTGCCGCGCCAAGCTTTCGCGTTGCCTCGTCGAGATAGGAACGGACGGACCGATATCCTATCCCGATCGTTTCAGCGATGTCCGGCATCGACATGCCGTCTGCGAACCAGCGCAGGCATTCAGCCTCGCGCGGTGAAAGGCGGATGTCTGAAGCCAGGGCAGCATCCTGGGTCGCCGAGGCGAGATGGGAATGGACAAATGCGACCGCCATCGCTGCAATGACGGGATCGGGATCCTCGTCGATGCACACCATGGGCTTCCCGGAGGCCAGTGTGAACACCATCCTGTTCTTGAAGCCGACAGGAACCGTGACCGACAGACCTGAACGGATTCCAAACCGCTCCGCATCCTTGTAGAATTGCCTTACATCGAGCCTTCCTATTCGCCTGGCTTCATCCGCCGACCACTGGAATATCGGCGGCCCGTGTTTGGCCTTGGTGACGACTGGATCAACTCGAATGTAGTTTTTCTGGACGTAGTGCTCCTGCCATTCCCTGGGATAGTTCGATACAGCAAAGCTCTCTTGCCCACGGAGATGCAGGTAAGCGAAATAGTCGAAGCCTGCGCTCTCGGCAAAATCCCGCAAGGCCCGCCGTGCTGCCCGCTCCTCAAGCGGCAATGAAAGCATATCGATCAATTGCAGAAGAAGCTCGTTCAAGATAATAAAATTCCGGCATGGTGATGAGCTGCGGAAACAAGCTCTGCCACGTTGAGGTGTCGGGATTTCCGACATCAGAATCATTGATAGGCTTTTGGGAAAACGATGTCCTGATCGACCAGGACGTTGAAGCGATAACCCGGCCTGATTTCGAGCGTGGGCTGGACATTGAGGTTTTTCGACACGGTTTGCTGCGAGATCTGCCCGAAGGTCTGGGCAAAGGACCGCCTGGCCGCGTCCGCCGCGCTGTCCGTCGTTGTGGTGGTACTATCTTTCGGAAGCAGCATGTCCGTCCCTGCGCCGATCAGGGCGACGAGGATCGCCGAGCCAAATGTCTTGAGATAGTGGTTGTTGACCTTGTCGTTGAACCCGCCATAGCCGGCTGCATCGGTACCAGCCATGCCGCCGATCTGCAGCGTTGATCCGTTCGGAAAGATGATATCGGTCCAGACGACGAGCACCCGGTTTTGCCCGAACGAAACATCGGAATCGTAGCGCCCCAACAGTTTTGTTCCTTGCGGGATGAGCAGTCGCCGGCCGGTCGCGCTGTCGTAGACGTTTTGTGATATCTGGGCAGTGATGCGACCGGGAAGATCGGAGTTGATACCGGTAACGAGCGTCGCCGGAATGACCGATCCCCGTTTCAGTTCAAAGGGCGACATTTGCGGAACAACCGAATTTGGCAGGTAGCCGAGGTCAGCGATGTCCTGGTTGAAGAACTGCGCCTTCCCAACCTGCCCGTTCGGATCGGTATTCTGTCCACCAATACCGGCCTGCAACGCAGCGCGATATAGATCCATCGCACTGCCTGACTTTCCTGCAGGTGATACGGACTGTTGTGATGCTGCGACTGGCATAGCATTCTCGTTATCGAGGCCCCTGAGATTGACAGCTGTCGGCGAGTTGGCAGCGGCTTCCTCAGCCTGAATGCTTGCCATCTGCTGGCGATGATATTCGCGGAGCATCTGTTCTTCCTGCTCGCGCTGCAGCCGGGCGCGCCACACGACCTCCGGCTCGAGGGCTGGGGTTTGCGGCGTTATTGTCTTCTGAAGACTTTGGTCAGGCGGAGTGAACGGGTTAGGAGTTGGTTCTCCCCTTTCGACCGCTGGCGTCGGTTGCATCGGAATGCCCTTCGGCTCGCCGATGATCCCGTCGGGTACGCCCTGTTTGAGCCTTTCGGCATCATTGGAGGCTGGTTGCGACAACGACGTGTCGATCTGCCGGTCCCCGAAATGCAATCCCCTCGAGGAGAGACCGAAGAAGATCGCCGCCAGAAAAACCAGGACGAGGATGATCGCAACGATGATCGGCACACGATTCAGCCTTCGGATCCTTGGCCCACTCTCGGCACCGGCGCTACCAAGCTTTAGCGATTGTGTCATGACCTGTCCGCCGATCTCCGCTGCATGACGGACAAGGGACTTGCGGGTACCGCTCCGGTCGTACCTGTCGTACCGAGTGTGTACATCCGGGTGAGCTCGACCTTCAAGGTCGAGATACGCGCAAGCACACCGTCTGCGAACGGATCGATGCTATAGGCTAGCGGTTCGACAGCCGCTTGAGTGGTCGCCTGGTCGGTCACAACGGCATAACCTTTTTCCCGCAAGGACGTCTCGAGCGCCGGGCCGAACACGATGTCATTGCCGCGGAGTGCAATGGTTGTGCTTCCGGGTCCAATATGCTCCGCGAGCTGCTCCACCATGTCCGCGGCAATCGAGCTTGCGGCTTCGGTTGAGAGTTCGGCGGTGACTGCGCTTTGAGTCAATCCCGGGCCCCCCTTTGTCTGGCAAGCTGCCAGCAGGACAAGGCAAAGGAGGGCGGCGAAAAAACGAAGATAAGAGAGGAGTTTCGACATCGCCTACCCTCCCCGCCGGATTTTGATCTTCTGCTGCTGGCGCCCGACGCCCGAGACTAGGATCGCTCGATCGATATTGTAGTCGACCACCATCATTGTTCCCTTCATCCGATAGTTGACGATCCGGTTTTCGCCGCCGGAGACGACGAACAACACCGGTGCATCCTGACCCGAAAGCGAAGACGGAAACTGGATGAAGGTCTTCATGCCGTCGCTATAGATCCGCGTCGGCCGCCAGCGCGCGGACCCACTGACATGGAAGGAGAAGTCGAGCTGGTCGGCGGGAACGCCGGCGCCGGGAACGACGCTCGCCTCGATCCGTGCGTTGATCTCGGCGAAACGCGCATTGATGTCCTCGGGGTAGTCGAAGCCGATGCGAGCCATGTACTGGGTCGGATGGGACTTGAGCTGGATGTGATAGGTCCGCCGCGAGGTGGTCACGACCATCGACGTCATGAGCCCTGCCTCGGCAGGTTTGACGATCAGATGCACCGCCTGACCGTTCGGCGCGCCGGATGTCGCCGGATCGACCTTCCACCGTACCGTGTCACCGACGAGCACGTCCCGAACGATCTCGCCGGCCTGAAGCTCGATGTCGCAGACCTGTAACGGCGAGCAGACGACCGAGGGCTGGACCTCGCCGTAGAGAAATACCACCTTGCCGTCCGGCCCTCGCGTTACAACGCCCCGGCTGTGCTGCCACTGTCCGGAAAGCTGTGTCCCGCGGGTTTCATTGCTGCTCAACTGCTGTGCGGAGACCGGCAGGCTTGTCACCGAGACCATGACGCTGGCGCAAAGCGCGATGGCGGGGGGCATGCTTTTCTTCATGTTTCTATCCTTGCGCGCGTTCACAACTGCGCTGTCCAGTCAAAATCCTTGAGGTAGAGGCCGATGGGGTTGAGCCGTATGACCGCCTCATCCTGTGGCGGGGTTAACGCCACCGTGGCGACGCCACGGAACCGCCTGGTAGCGATCTCCTTGCCCTGCCGGTCGCGCTCATATTCCGTCCAGTCGATCTGGTAGCTCTGGTTGGAAAGCGGCACGATGTTGGTGACCTCGATGGCAACCGTCTTCGATCTTGCCCTGTCGAACGGCGAGTTGTTGCGGAACCAGGCATTCACCTTCTCGGTCGCCGGGTCCGATGATCTCAGCAGCGCATAGACGCGGTCGATATATTGCTTCTGCACTATCGCGTCGGGTGTGACGGAGCGGAAGTTCGATACGAAGCTTCCAAGTGTCGCACGCACTACTCGGGCGTCGGCATATTCGATCTGTTGTGGAAACCCGATGGTCGCGGCGGTCCCGAGCTTGTCGACTTCCACGATGTAGGGAACGAGCTTGACCTGAGTGCTCTGATAAAGCGCGTAGGAAAACCCGATCACCGCCATGCACATGCCGGTGATACCGACGATCCGCCAGGCAGCCGCCGCTTTGACATAGGAGCCGTAACGCTCGTTCCATTCCTGACGTGCGGCGAGATAGGGGTTCTCGGGAGGATGTGTTTTGGCCATGGTCTCTGTCACGCTTTCTCGTCACGGTTCGGGCTTGGATCTGGACGACCCTGACCCTGATCAAGCTTTGCGTTCGCAAGTCCAAGCGTCGAAGCGCCCCATGTGCCGGGCACTCCGATCGCCTTGTCACGCGAAGCGGATGCAACGGCACCTCCAGCCGCGCCGACACCGCTTGCCATGCCCTTGAGTGCGGCCGCACCGAACGAGCTGCCGCCGGCGCGGGCATTGGAATAGGCCGCGGCCCCTGCCCTCGCCCCGCCCGTGGCGAGCGCAGCACCTCCGGCGGCAAAGCTTGCGGCCTGCCCGCCATGGCGTATGGCTTCCATGCCGCCCGTAACGGAAACGCCCTGCACCATCCCTTGCACAATGTTCGGCACATACATGGCGATGACGAACACCACGACGGAGATGCCGGCGATCGCCAGTGTGGAGAGGAACTCGTCGCTGTTTGACGGCGTATTGGCGAGGCCGATCAGGACTTCCGAGCCGATCCGGGCGATCATCACGAGCGCCATCAGTTTCATGCCAACGGAGAAAGCGTAGACGAGATAGCGGATCGAGAAATCCTTGGTGTAGCTCGAGCCGCCGAGCCCGAGCATGATCATGCCGGCGAGCAGTCCGACATACATTTCCGCCATGACGGCAACGAAGATTGCCGCGACCAGGCTGAAAGAGATGACCACGACCACCATTGCGAAGACAGCGGCGATCGCCAGAGCGTTATCCTCGAACAGGCCGAACTGGGCCTTGGCTGACATGGCGCTTGCCACCTGCAGCCCGGCATTGAAGACATTGGCGGGCGATGCAGAACCGCCGCCGGCGCCGATCTGGTACAGGCTGTCAACCACGGCCTTTGCGAAGTCTGGCCCTTGCTCAAGTATGAAAACGAAGAGCCCGATGAACATGATGCGGCGGACAAGCTCTGCGAACCATGTGTCGAGCGAGGCGGCGGCGATCGCCAACCAGACGGCGGCAATCCCGACCTCGATTCCGGCGAGAATCCAGAACAGCGACCGTGCCGCGTTCAGGATGGTGCTCTGCCATCCCTGGGCAGCACTGGCGATTTCGTTCTCGAGATTTGTCAACAGCGTGCCTTCTTGGGCAAACGCGGGCCCCGCGAACAGGGCGAGCGCGAGCGCAGCTGCAAAGAAGACCTTAGTTTTCCGCCTCATCGCCCTCACTTTCATCTGTCTTCCAGCGCGGACGCATCTCCTGCCCGCCCGTCGTGTCAAATTTCTGTGGCGCCGGCGCTGATGTGCCGGCAGATGTGGGGGCGTTGGACGGCAGGATGATCTTCCAAACGACGATTCCGCCGATTCCGATGACTGCGAGGACGATCGCAATGAAAATAGTGGACCTGTTCACCAGCGCGGTTCCATTTCCTGCCCACCCGAGGTGGAGGGCGTGGTCGACTTGAAGAATTCCTCGCGACGGTTCTGGGCGAGGTCTTTGGCCGCTTGCTCGGACTGATACCAGGTGCCCATCATCGTCACTTGCTGGGAGACGAGTCCCCGCAGCTTCTGGGCCTGGGCTACCTGCTGGGCCGCAATCTGGTGGCCGAGCTGAAGCGCTTGCATTTGACCGACCGCACTTTGCGACATCGACCGCAACTGGCTCATCGTCGATTCCTCGGAGCTGAACTGGTCCGCAGTCAGACCTGCAGCCTTGAGCGTTGCGGCAATAGTGTCGCGATTGGTGTCCGACCAGGTCTGATAATTTGCGGAAAACGTCTCGCCGCTGGTGAGCCCCGACTTGAAATCGGCAAAACTTTGGAACCGCTGCCGAAGCACATCGTCAGCATTGCCCATCGAGAAAGCAATTGACTGACCCTGATTGACGAGGCCGCGAAGCCTGTTGAGATCGCTTTCCACCTGACCCCAGACCTGGTTCGGAAGGGTCAGCGTGTTCTGGAGCATGTTTTCGTAGATCTTCAGCTGGTTCTGGATCTGCTCCGCCAACTGCGTGATCTGCGTCATCTGATTGCCGATTTGCTCGGTCGACTGCCCGACGAGACTGACAAGTTCGGTATTATTCAGGATCTGCGTCCATTCGGTCGCCCCGCCCGTCACGGTGCCGGCATCGGCATGAACGATCGGCAACCACGCGGCCACCGTCAGAGCCGCGACGGCAATTTTAGTTGATCGAGAGAATGCGTTTCGCATTGTTCACTCCCCTTCCCTGCAACCAGTGCATCGGCCAAGCCGGTCCATGTTGTTGGCTGAGATCATCGATGCGTTTGAGATCGCTCTTGCCCGACGCGCCGACAAAGGCGAGCGCGACGGGTCCAAGTGTCATGTCGAACAGACGCCGCCCATCTGGAGACGCGACGTAGTATTCCCGCTTCGGAATGGCGGTTGCGACGATCTCGATCTGCCGCTCGTTGAAACCGATCCGTTCGTAGAATTCGCGTGTTCCGGGTTCACGCGCGGCGCCATTCGGCAGGCATATCTTGGTCGGACAGCTTTCCTTGAGCACGTCGATAATACCGGACTGCTCGGCATCCGAGATCGACTGTGTGGCGAGAACGACGGCGCAGTTGGCCTTTCGCAGGACCTTGAGCCATTCCCTGATCTTGTCACGGAACGTTGCGTGGCCGAGCATCAGCCAGGCCTCGTCGAGGATTATCAGGCTTGGGTTCCCGCTCAGGCGCTTCTCGATCCTGCGGAAGAGATAGAGAAGGACAGGGACGAGATTGCGCTCGCCCATATTCATGAGTTCCTCGACCTCGAAGGTCTGGAACATCCCAAGCGTCAACCCGTCTTGCTCGGCATCGAGGAGCTGTCCCATCGGACCGTCGACCGTGTAATGGTGAAGCGCGGTCTTGATCTCGCGCATCTGAACGCCGCTCACGAAATCCGAGAGCGATCGGCCGCGCGCCTCGGCCATCAGGGCGATCTGACGGGCGATCGCGTTGCGGTGATCGGGTGTGATGGTCACTCCCTGCATGGAAATAAGCGTTTCGACCCACTCGGCTGCCCATGCCCGATCCCCGTCGGTCGAAAGCTCGGCCAGCGGACAGAATGCGAGCGCACCCTCCCCTGCCCCGATCTCATAGTGATCGCCGCCGGCGGCCTTGGTCAGCGGGTAGAGCGATTTGCCTTTATCGAAGGCGAAGATTTGCGCCGCTTCGTACCGGCGGAACTGTGCCGCGATCAGCGCCAGCAAGGTCGACTTTCCCGACCCCGTCGGCCCGAAGATCAGCGTATGGCCGACATCGTCGACATGCAGGTTCAACCGGAAGGGAGACGAACCGCTGGCGACTTGCATCAGCGGCGGGGCATTGGGAGGATAGAAGGGGCAAGGCGCCACGGCGCTGCCCGCCCATACGGAATTGACCGGAATCAGATCAGCCAGATTGCTTGTGTTGATGAGAGGTTCGCGGATATTGGCGTAGGTATTGCCGGGCAGGCTGCCGAGATAGGCCTCGGTCGCATTGAGCGTCTCGATCCGGGCACCGAAGCCTTCGGCCTGGATCAGCCGTCGGACAGCCTCCGCTTGATCGCGCAGACGAGCTTCGTCGGTCTCGAACATGACGATGACAGGCGTGTAATAGCCATAGGCGACCAGCTGGGAAGAGGCCGCTGCAATTGCGTCCTCGGTTTCGGCCACCATCGTCATGGCGTCCAGGTCGACCGAGCGGCTTTGGGTCTGGAAGAGCTGGTCGAAGAATGGCCGGACTTTCTGCTGCCATTTCTTGCGCGTGCGCTCGAGCTTCTGGCGCGCCTCCTGATCGTCGAGAAAGATGAACCGGCTGGACCAGCGATAGGTGAGCGGCATCAGGTCGAGCGAATTGAGGATTCCAGGAAAACTCTCGGCTGGAAAGCCGTCAATGCCGACCACGGCCAGATATCTGCCGTCGACCATCGGAGAAAGACCGTGATGGAACTCGGCGGTGACCAGCCAGTCGAGATACATCGGGATCGCCGGTAGGCGGACTGGATAGTTCTCGCCGAGGATGCAGAAGCGGATGAACTGGAAGAGCTCGTCATAGCGCGCCTCGCTTCCTGTTTCTGGATCGCTAATTGTGCGTGTCACCATGCGCCGGATCGAAAGCACGTTGCCGAGATACTGCTCGACCTCGCGGATCGAGGTCTGGAACGAATTGAGGACGCGGTTCGCATAGGTCTCAGATCGGCTTGCCTCGTCGGAATAGACATAGCGTGCCATGGCGGACCGGCGCGGTTCCGGTGGGTGATAAGTGAGAACGAGAGCATGCTGACTCTCATAATGGCCGCGCTCGGCCTCGAAATGTGCGCGACGCTCTTCGTCGATCGCCCGTGTGACCGGATCGGGGAAATGGCAGACTTCTCGCGCCGGATAGGCCGTCGTCGGCACACGCAGGGCCTCGACCTGGATCATCCATCCGGTTCCGAGCCGTGAAAGGATGGCATTGATCTGGCGCGACACCTCGTTGCGCTCCACATTGGTCGAGCTTTCCGAATCCGGTCCCGCAAAATACCAGCCCGCCATCAGTGAGCCGTCCTTCAGCAGGATAATCCCGTCGGCGACCAGGCCTGCATAGGGCAACAAGTCGGAAAACGACGGTTTTGAGTTTCGGAATTGATTGAGCGCCACCATGGGAGGTCAGTACCTCCGCCATGGCGATGACGTCGGCCGATAAGTCGGTCGATAGCCGATGTGGCGCAGATAGACCTGCCGCATCATCGGATCGGCCTTGGCCATAATCCGGAGGATCCCGACAACGGCGATCCAGATCGCAATGCCAAGCAACACCGAGAACCAGGTCAGCACCACGAAGATGAGAATGACCGTGGCGAGCCCGGTCAGAAGCACGAGTTCGCGGTCGGCGCCCATCAGATGGTTCGGCCGCGACAATGCGCGATGGATGGGTGAGCGGGAAAGGGGTGCGCCGGCTTCAGCCATCAGTACCCTCCCCTCGCCCGCCCGGGGCAGCCTGATCTGGGAGGCCGATCGAGGCACCCGATGCGCCGAACAGTCCGACGATCTGGGTCGCGCCAAGCAGAATACCGGCGACAAGGACGACATACATCAGCCGCCGCGCGAAGTCGTTGAGTTCGCCGCCGAAGATCAACATGCCGCCGGCGACAGCGACGGCGGCGAGCGCGATAAAGCCCGCAACCGGGCCGGTAATCGATTCCTGGATCTGCTGGAGCGGTCCCTCCCATGGCAGACCGCCGCCAGAGCTTGCGAGGGCTGGGGACGCGACGCCCACACAAAGCAAGGCAAATATCGCTCCCATAAAGGCGTTTCTGCGGAAGTTATGCGGCATGGCTGTCCTCGTCGATCTGGGAATTGTGGTCTGTTTCGTAAGTCGCCCCGTCGAAACCGGTAACGCGCATCACGTCACGCACACGCCGGCCGGTCGCCGTTCGTTCGATGGAGACGACGAGATCGACAGCTTCGCCGATCACTTCTCTCATCTGCTGCTGGCTCACCTCGGCGGTCAGCTGCTCGAGGCGCCGCAGCGCGGAATGCGCGGTGTTGGCGTGTATGGTGGTGATCCCGCCCGGGTGGCCTGTGTTCCAAGCCTTGAGAAGGGTTAGCGCGGCGCCGTCCCGGACTTCGCCGACGATGATGCGGTCGGGGCGCAAACGCATCGTGCTTTTTAGAAGCCGCGCCATGTCGGTGCTGTCGGTCGTGTGCAGGCAAACCGCGTTCTCGGCCGCGCACTGGATCTCGGCCGTGTCTTCCAGAATGAGCAACCGATGCGATGGAGCAGACTGGACGATTTCGGCGATAGCTGCGTTGGCCAATGTCGTCTTGCCCGATCCTGTTCCACCGGAGACGACTATATTCAGCCGTTCCTGAATGGCGCGTCGAATAAGGCTTGCCTGAAGCCCGGTCATCACGCCGCTGCTGACATAGTCCGCAAGCGGGATCAGACGGGATGCGCGCCGGCGGATGGTGAAGCTGGGCGCACTCACCACCGGGGGAAGTAGTCCCTCGAACCGATGCCCGCCGACCGGCAGTTCACCGGAAATAATAGGCTGTTCGTCATCCGCCTCTGTCTGCAGGGCGTGTGCAACGCTGCCAATTATGATCTCGGCCGCGCCCACCTGCAGATCGCCAATCCTTGCCATCCCCTCGCCCAGCCGCTCGACAAACAGCCGTCCGTCCGGGTTGAGCATGATTTCAACAACATCGTTGTCCTCGAGTGCCGCGCAGATCACATCTCCGAGCGCCTCGCGCAGTTTACGGACCAGCCTGGAATGGGAGGAACTCGTGCTCATCGATCCACTCCAATTGGCGAATTTTGGTGCCGCTCTGCACGGCCAAGTCCTGTTTGCATCGCATCCACCGTTGCTACTTGCGGGTGAGTTGCGGTTTTGATCGAATGAGAGAAACCGGTCACCCCGGCAGAACTGCCGGGGTGACCGACGTAGTGACGGTGGGGCCTTTGAGCTTAGGATTTGTCTGACCACGGAACTGAGTCGCAGGAAAATCGGTTGTGTTCTCTATGGTTTCCTCTTTCGAGGCTGAAGACTCGGTGTTTGGTTGAGGTCCCCCCGGCAAATCTGCCGGGGAATATTCCGTTCGAACATGGCGCGAAAATCTTACCTAACTATATGAAAATACTAGGAAGAATGGCCCCTCTTCGGATCAAGACGTGTTGCCGTCTGACGAGGCGTTAAGTTTCTGTTAACCTTATTTTCCTTGCCTGAAACCGAGAATCGCACATACTGGCGCCAAATCATCCGAAATGCCGTATTTGGCGCTATTTTCTATCTATGAGGTTCTCCAGGCATGTCGGCCCTTCCAACTTTTGAGTTTGACGACAAGATTCTGGCCCAAGGTGCGGAAATTTCGCGCAAGCTCGACCAATTGCGCGTCGAGAAATTTCCAACGACCGGGCAGAAGACGCTTCGCCGGTTCACGATGGCTGAGGTGGCGCACTACCTCGGTGTCAGCCCGAATAACCTGAAACGCCTTCACCTCGAGAACAAGGGCCCTGAGCCTTTTGTCGGAAGTGGCGGTAGACGGTTTTACACCGCTGAGCAGATGTCAGAGTTACGAGATTATCTCGACAAGAATGGCCGTTCGGATGCAAAGCAGTACGTCCCTCACCGCAAGGTCGGCGAGAAACTTCAGGTGATTGCGGTGGTGAATTTCAAGGGTGGGTCTGGGAAAACGACCACGGCCGCACACCTCGCGCAACATCTGGCGCTGACGGGGCATCGGGTATTGACCGTTGACCTGGATCCCCAAGCCTCCTTGTCGGCGCTCCATGGATTTCAGCCTGAACTCGACAAGAACCCGTCGTTTTACGATTCCATACGATACGATAACCCCGTCCCTTTGGAGCAAGTGATACAGCCGACCAATTTTCCACTGCTCGACATAGTTCCTGCAAATCTTGAGCTGCAGGAGTACGAGTACGACACTCCGCTCGCAATGCAGTCACCTTCTCAAGAGGGCAAGCGGTTCTTCACGCGCATAGCGAGATCACTCGAAACGGTGGATGATCGGTATGACGTGGTCGTCATCGATTGCCCGCCTCAACTCGGCTACCTGACACTGTCGGCACTTTCAGCCGCCACATCGGTGTTGATCACGGTCCATCCACAGATGCTTGACCTCATGTCCATGAGCCAGTTCCTTTTGATGCTCGGAAACATCCTAAAGTCGATCAAGAAGGCTGGAGCTCATGTGCGGCTTGATTGGCTACGCTACTTGATAACGCGCTACGAACCGACGGACGTCCCTCAAGCACAGATGCTCGGTTTCATGCAGTCGATGTTAGCTGAAGAGATTCTGAAAAGTCCGATGCTCAAGTCGACCGCGATTTCTGACGCTGGACTCACCAAGCAGACGCTCTACGAGGTCGAGAGGTCAAATTTCAGTCGCGACACCTACGATAGAGCCATTGATAGCATGGACGGCGTCAATTTTGAAATACAGGGCTTGATCCACAAAGCTTGGGGGCGCTGATGTTGACTGCCGTCAAGACCGCTGAAAAACGCAAGAATTTCAAAACCCTAAGCCGTTTTGGAGGAATTTAGACTGATGGCCCGGAAGAACCCCTTTGCAGGCATCATGGATAACGAGGGCGAGAAGGCCAAAAGTCCAGTTGCTCTTGATTATACGATCAAGGGTGCTTCGCGTTCGATCATTAGTTCGATAGACGAAATGGCCTCTCACGCTGACAAGCTGCTTGAGGGCGAGACGATCGTCGATGTGGATCCGGACTTGGTCGATGAGTCATTTGCCCGTGACCGTGTGAACCTTGGCACAGCCGACTACGAGGCGGACTTTCAACAGGTGCTGGAATCCATTCGATTGGCGGGACAGCATACGCCCGCTTTGATGCGCCCTCATCCGACTGCGCCTGGGCGCTACATGCTTGTTTTCGGTCGACTTCGGCACCGTGCCGCTAAGGAGCTTGGAATCAAGCTTCGAGCGGTCGTCAAGAAGATTTCCGACCGCGATCATGTGATCGCTCAGGGACAGGAAAACAATGCCCGGGCCAACACCTCTTTTATTGAGAAGGCCCTTTTCGCAGCAGACATTGTGCAGAGAAAATATGATGCCGACAACTCCACTGCTCTGGCAGCGATCGGTGTCGACAAACCAACTCTGTCGAAGATGCTATCTGTTGCTTCTATCGAACCTGACCTTATCAGCGCGATCGGTAGGGCGAAGGCCATCGGCCGCGACAGATGGTATGAGCTCAAGCTCCTGCTCGACAAACCTGGAAATTCTGACATCGCACTTGAGGTCGCAGCTAGTCCGGATGTTGAGCAGCTTTCAAGCGAAGAGCGCTTTGATAAGGTTGTTGCCAAGCTGAAGTCCTCGAGAGGACTAAAGTCGAAAAAGCAACCTTCGGCAGAGAAAGCTTGGACCTTGTCGGATGACAGCGTCAAGGTCTCGACCAAAGACACGGGGCGCGCGTTCACTCTGGCTTTGAAATCGCGCGATGCTTCGAAGTTCGGCGCCTATCTATCGGGCCGCTTGGAGCGCCTCTATCAGGAATTTCAGGACAACAGCAAGGAGGGCGACGACTAATCAAACGTTCTGTTTCGAACGATTTAACAGAAAACTGGCAAAGAAAAAGGCCACCGAAATCGCTTCCGGAAGCCCTCTCTTAGTGTTGCAGCAAGAGAATCGCATTTCCCGGAATCACAGTCAAGGCTCTTTTGAGTCGTGAGCGCCGTTTCGGCGAGCAGTTTTCTATTGCCTAGCGATAGGTGAAAGAAAATGCAGACGCATATCTCCACGACGCCCTTTGGGCGGCGGCCGATGACGCTTGGCCAAATGGCAAGCCAAGTCACCGCGAAATCCATACCCGAGGGAACAACGGTTGAGAAGTGGAAGGTCTTCCGCTCGATCCGTGAAGCTCGTGATCTTCTGGGCGCCACAGACCGGTCCCTGGCCATTCTCAACGCGCTCCTGTCATTCCATCGGGACAGCGAGCTTTCGGGCGACGGGACGCTGGTCGTTTGGCCGTCGAATGAACAACTCATGGCACGCGCGAATGGCATGCCGCCCACGACGCTGCGCCGGCACCTGGCCGTCCTCGTCGATTGCGGACTGATCATTCGCAGAGACAGCCCGAATGGAAAGCGTTTCGCGCGCAAAGGCCGGGGAGGAGAGGTCGAACAGGCCTATGGCTTCGACCTCTCGCCGATCGTGGCCCGCGCCGAGGAGTTCGAGCAACTCGCGGAAGCGGTTCAGGCCGAGAAGAAGGCCTTCAAAGTCTCAAAGGAACGCCTGACACTGCTTCGTCGGGATATCGTGAAGATGATCGATGCCGGCATCGAGGAGGGCGTTCCAGGCAATTGGGGCCGTATTGGTCAGATCTACCAGGAGATTATCGGGCGCCTTCCGCGCACGGCACCTCGCCAGGTCGTCGAAAGCCTTTGCGATGAGCTCCAGGAGTTGTGGACCGAGGTGCATGACATGCTGGAACTATTCACGAAAACACAGAAAATGGACGCCAATGAGTCCCAATATGGACGCCACATACAGAATTCAAACCCAAACTCCATATTTGAATCTGAAAAAGGCTCTGGAAAAAAGAAGGAAGCGGACGGCAGCGCCGATGAAAACGACAACCTGCGGAGTTTGCCGAAGCGGGAGCTGCCCTTGGGGATAGTGCTTGACGCTTGCCCGGACCTGATGGACTTGGCTCAGGGTGGTCGAATACGCCACTGGAGCGATTTTTTGGCGGCCGTAGAGGTGGCCCGGCCGATGCTGGGGGTCAGTCCGAGTGCGTGGCGAGAAGCTTGCGAAGCCATGGGCGAGGTTCAGGCTGCCATCACGCTGGCCGCAATCCTGCAGCGGTCCGATCAGATCAACAGCGCTGGGGGATATCTGCGCAGCCTCACCGACAAGGCGAGAGAGGGCCATTTCTCGACCTGGCCGATGGTGATGGCCTTACTGCGGTCCAAGCTGGATGCAGACAAAGCGGCAGCCACGACCGATAGGGAGCCGCCAAACGGCGACAAGGGCGGGGAAGGACAGTATGAGGTCTCGGAAGCGCTTCTGAAATCCCTGAACAAGCCCAGATCGTGATGATGAGTGCTTTGGCTAGCCGATAAGCCGGCCCTGTGGTCGACGGAAAGTGCGAATATGCGTGTCTGCGGTCATTTGGAGCGCCGAAAAGATCATTGGGAGGCTGTTTCCGACTTCAGATGATATGGATTACCAAATGTTTGTTGCCGTCTAACGGTTAGTTTTGTGAGTCTGATTATCCAGGGATTGAATTCTGACCGGTTCGGTAATACGTTGTGGGAAAGATGTATTACCATGGAGCGAACATGACCACCACCGTTACGGCAAAGGGACAAGTGACCATACCGAAAGCTGTCCGTGATCTGCTGGGGATCGTTCCGGGAAGCAAGGTTGATTTCCGCCGCGCCGCCGATGGCAGCGTGGTGCTTGCGCGCACTGATAAAGATCAGCCGGCGACCCGTTTCGCAAAGTTGCGCGGCCATGCCGGCAAGGGCCTAGACACTGACGCGATCATGGCGCTGACGCGTGGCGAAGCGTGACACTCATAGATACCAACGTTCTGCTCGACCTAGTCACCGACGATCCGAACTGGGCCGACTGGTCGATTGCCCAGCTTGAGGTAGCAAGCCTCAATGGACCGTTGTTCATCAACGATGTTGTCTATGCCGAGCTAGCGGTTCGATACGACCGCGTCGAGCCTCTCGAGGAGTTTATCGATGGGGCAGGCCTCGTACTCGCTCCGATGCCACGAGCGGCACTCTTCCTGGCCGGTAAAGTGTTCACGCAATATCGCAGGTCCGGCGGATCTCGGACCGGCGTACTGCCCGACTTCTTCATTGGCGCCCATGCGGCTGTCAACGAACTTCCGCTGCTCACCCGCGACGTTGGCCGGTACCGCACATATTTTCCCTCGCTAAAGCTGATTTCGCCGGACGCCTAAGCGAACACCCAGTCAGACTGGCTGGATTCCCGGTTCAAGTGGGACCGAGGAGGGGACTTTTCCCCTCAACAGCCCGATGGCCCTGGTGAGATTGACATGGAACGGGTCGCGGCGGCGCTGGTAACGGATAACTGATCGTTTGCCCGTGTATCTGGAGAAAGTGCCACCTATTGCCTCGAGTGGCGACATCGACTATATATCCCTAAGCATCTATATCATATAGGATCTTATATGAAGAAGTGGAAGGTCGAGTTTCATGACCGCTTTAATGGCGAGATTACAGACCTTCCAGCCGATGTTCGGGTCGAATTGCTCGCACATCTGGTGCTGCTTCGCGAGAAGGGCTTTCGATTGGGACGACCTGAAGTAGACACACTCGAAGGCTCCAAACACGCGAACATGAAGGAACTGCGCGTCAAAGTGTTGAAGGTGCAATGGCGGTTCGCCTTTGCCTTCGATCCGGAGCGAAAGGCTGTGGTTCTCTGTGGTGGTGCGAAGAGTGGCGTCAGCCAGAAACTCTTCTACAAGCGGCTGATCGATCTGGCGGACAAACGGTATGACGAGCATTTGAGCGAGCTGGAGAAGAAACATGGATGATCTCGATAAGCTGATGCAGGCGCTTCCTGAGGATGAACGGCGCGCTGTTGCAAAGCGTGCCGACGAGCTTGTTGCGGCGCATAATCTGCGGGAATTGCGGGCACTCGCTGGACGGACGCAGGAAGACGTGTCCGCCGGGACTGGTTTCAAGCAAACCAATGTCTCAAGACTGGAGAAGCGCGCCGACATGAAACTATCGACGCTTCGCGATTATGTCGAATCCCTCGGCGGCACGTTGAAGATCGTCGCGGATATCGCAGGCAAGAAAGTCGATATTTCTGGTATAGCGGAGCGCTCTCGGCACAGTTCCAAGGTGTGAGCGAGCCACCGGCAGGGGAGGGGGCTACAGCCCCGCCGCCTTCGTCAGGTTAACGCGGAACCTGTCGCGCCGCCGCTGATACCGGCGGGTCATGTCCGCCGAGGCGTGGCCAAGCTGCTTCTGGACATAGCGCTCATCAACCTCCGCCGAGGAGGCAAGGCCGGCGCGCAGCGAATGGCCCGCAAACAGTTTCTCCCGGTCAGCTTCTGAGAGATCTCCGCGGACGCCAGCCGCAAGGGCTGTGCGTTTGACCAGGCGCGCAACTTCCTGATCGTTGAGCCTATCGGGTCCGACATTCTTGCCTTTTCCGGTCACACGGCGGAAGAGGGGGCCCTTCGCGAGTTTCGCGAACGTGATCCACGTCTCGATTCCCATGACGGGGCAGGTGGCATCGGAAGAACCGCGCCCAACCTCAACCTCGCGCCAGCCAGTCTTGCCGCGCAGTGTAATGAGAATCCCCTTGTCGAGAACCTTGATCCAGCCACGGCCATCTTCGGTCTGGTCACGCCCAAGATCAAGGCCGGTAATCTCTGATCGTCGCAAGCCGCCAGCAAATCCAATCAGCAGCATTGCCCGGTCTCGTAGACCACGCAGGGTTCCGCGGTCCAACGTCTCAAGCATGGCAATCAGGTCTTCCGGCAGCAGTGCCTCCTTTTGCCGCGGCGGGGCAGCGTGTGTGTTGCGAATGCCGGCCATCACTGTGGCGATGGCGCGATCTTTTCGATCAAGCATCATGCCGCGTTGAGTACAGTTCCAGCCAATCGCGGCCAGGCGCCGTTCGATCGTCGAAACGGAGTTTGGCTTGCCGCCGCGCGTCGCCGTGCCAATGGCACTGCCAGAGGCGCAGGCGGTGATGTAAAGGCCGACAACTTCCGGATCCGGGGGGAGGGGGGCCAGATTCTGGCGGCGGCACCAGGCGGAAAAATGCTTCCAGTCGGACGCGTAGGCGCGGCGTGTGTTTGCGGAACTGGCGGCCTCGACATAGCCACGCGCCCGGTCGGTAAGGTCTTTCAGATGCGTCGGCAGGTCAGCTTTGGTCTCCGGGAGAGGGGAGGGGAGCCCGGTCGACATCCCTGCCACGGAAGCATCACTGGAAACCGCCGCGCTGCCAGACGGCGCTGAGGCCTCCTGGGCGTCGTTTTCGGTGTTTTGCTCGATGCTAGAGGCTGTCGTTCGCGTTTTATCAACGGACACCAAGGTATTGATTTCCAGAGAAAAGCGTTCTGAGTTCATTGCAGGATTCCTGTTGATCCACCGGATTGTTTGCATTCAACGAGCGGACTAAGTTCGCAGGGGTGGAAAACTCCCCACTTCCGAGACCGCGCCCCTAGCCAAGCCCGTAACTGCGTTGTTTCCTACTCTTTTCATCGTTTGCCCTGTTGCGCGGTCCGCTGGTTGAGTTCGAAACCGGTCCGCTCAATGAGCGCAAATTCTCGTCGATCTCACGCTCAAAAGGGGCTGTCCGCTGTGAGTTGACCGTTTTTCGCGAGATTGGACATCATTTGATTTCAAAGGATTAGCCGATTCAGATTTCGTGAGACTGTTTCGGTTTCGTTGAGACTGAACTGTCACGTGATTCATATAAGGTG
>Ga0180016_100075_pt1 | contig 45424 bp, 42 predicted proteins | sample KR46_M_MetaG_FD_129673 | JGI IMG/M metagenome (GOLD analysis project Ga0180016, IMG submission 129673) | Groundwater microbial communities from the Olkiluoto Island deep subsurface site, Finland - KR46_M_MetaG | ecosystem: Environmental > Aquatic > Deep subsurface > Groundwater | place: Finland... | reverse complement strand
GTGACACCGACTAACCGCTAAGCACTGGCATATATTGGGGGAATGTAGTGGTACGTCTCTTTTACATGCCCTGAAAGCCTTGAGTTCACTGGATTTCCATGGGGCAGGGTGTCAAAGTTGAAGAAGTGTAAGGTCGACGAAGGATAGACCACGAAGCGAAATAAACCGCGTATCAGGCAATGCCGAAATATCTGGCGGCAATCTGTGCGGCACAGTCGTTCCCGCAAACGGCGCACAGGCGTTCTTCTTCCCCGTTTTCTCCCAGGGCTGCCCGTGATCTGTGCGGGTCTATTGACAGGCTGATCTGCCTGTCAAAATCAAGGGCTACATTGGCGCGGGCCATTTGCAGATCCCTTTCCCAGGCCCTCCTGTCACCCCTGGCGAGATCCGCGGCATGAGCGGCAATTCTCGCTGCCATAACACCATCTCTTACATCTTCTTCCGTGGGCAGGCCCAGATGTTCCGCCGGTGTCACGCAGCAGAGGAAGTCGGCGCCGGCGGCTCCTGCAATTGCCCCGCCAATGGCAGACGTGATGTGGTCGTATCCCGGCGCGACGTCGGTGGCCAGCGTTCCCAGGATAAAGTAAGGCGCGCCGTCGCACAGGCGCTTTTGCAAAAGCATCGTCGCTTCAACATGGTGCATGGGAACGTGCCCGGGACCTTCAACCATCACCTGGACACCGGCGTCCTGGGCTCTGGCCACTAGTTCGCCGGCGATAATCAGGCCCTGGAGCTGGGCTCCGTCCAGGGAGTCGGCGGTGGATCCCGGGCGAATGGCGTCGCCGAGGCTTAGGGTCACGTCATATTCTTTTAAAATGGCCAGCAGTCGGTCAAACTGCTTATACAGGGGATTTTCCTTTTGGTTGTGAAGCATCCATCCCGTCAGGAAAGCCCCACCCCTGCTGACCACGTCGGTAACCCGGCCCCTTGCCTGAAGGCGCTTAATAACATCAACGTTCAAGGCGCAGTGGATGGCCATGAAATCCACACCTGCCGCCGCCTGCTTTTCAACGGCATCGAACATGTCTTCAGCGGTCATGCCCACGATGGCGCCCCGTTTTTCAATGGCTTCAATGGCAGCCTGGTAAATGGGCACGCTCCCCACAGGCACACCGGCCTTCTCCAGGGTTTGTCTCCGCATGCCGTCAATGTCCCCGCCGGTGCTCAAATCCATAACGGCATCACAGCCGGCAGCCTCCGCAATGGCAAGCTTTCTTTCTTCCATCTCAATCCGATCGCGATCGCTGGACGTGCCGATAAGCGCATTTACTTTCACCCGCAGCCCCTGCCCGATGCCGCACGCTTTGATCTGTTTACGGTTGATATTCCTGGGAATAACAATTCTCCCCGCGGCAACTCCCGCCTGAATCAGTTTGACGTCCAGGCCTTCACCGGCGGCCACCATTTCCATTTCAAGGGTAACTTTACCCGCGCGGGCTGCTAAAACCTGTGTCATATCCAACACCCTCTCTCTCAACAAGTTTGCCGGGCGGTGCCCAGGTATTCCGAAACCATTTTCATAGCGCAGTACTTCCCGCACATGGCGCAGCCTTCCGATGCGTCATTGCTTCTCTCTTTTCGTAGCTTTCGCGCGCGCTCCGGGTCCAGGGCAAAGTCAATCTGTTTCTTCCAGTCCAAAACCTTTCTGGCCTGTGAAATTTTAAGATCCCATTCCGCGGCCCCCGGCAGCCCCCTGGCCAGGTCCGCGGCGTGGGCAGCGATTCGCGCCGCCACCACTCCTTCCCGCACCTGGTCAACATCGGGCAGACCGAGGTGCTCGGAAGCGGTAACATAGCATAAAAACTCGGCGCCCGCCCAGGCGCTGATGGCGCCTCCAATGGCCGCGCTGATGTGGTCGTAACCCGCCGCTACATCCGTAACCACCGGGCCGAAAACAAAATACGGCGCCCCCTTGCACAGGCTCTTTTGCAGTGTGACCGTTGCTTTGAGCTGGTTCAACGGCACGTGGCCCGGACCCTTGACCATGATCTGCACCCCGGCTTCTCTGGCCCGCCTGACCAGTTCGCCCAGGACCACCAGTTCCTGTACCTGAGCGCCATCCAGGGAATCGGCAAGGCAGCCCGGCCTCATGCCATCCGCCAGGCTGACCGTTACGTCGTACCTGCGGGCAATCTCAAGGACTCTGTCGTAGTATGTGTACAGCGGGTTTTCCGCCTGATGATACAGCATCCAGCCGATAAGATGCGACCCTCCGTAGCTTACCAGGGGGTCAATCCTTCCTTCTTTCTTTGCCCGGTCCACAATATCCATTGTCGTGCCGCAGTGCAGGGCCAGGAAGTCTATTCCGTCTGCGGCATGGCGCTCAATCACTTCGAAAAGTTCTTCCACTTTCATCTTTGCTGAGGAGCCGTATTTTTCGCCGGCTTCGGCCATGGCCTGATACAGGGGGAGCGTTCCTACCGGCTTGGGGGTTAAAGTAAGCGCCTCCCGGCGCATGGCGTCAATATCCCCGCTTACGCTTAAGTCCATGATTGCGTCTGTTCCGGCTTCAACCGCAGCCCTGATTTTAGCCAACTCGGACGAAAATGTTGCTTTCCTTCCGTACAGGCCGACGCTTGCGCTTACCTTGGTTCTTAAGCCCGTGCCTATGCCCAACGGGGCAATGTTATTGCGGCGAATATTGCGGGGTATGACAATGGTGCCTCCGGCAACCCCGTCCCGCACAAATTCAGGAGAAACACCCTCCATCGAGGCCACCTTGTTCATCTCAGGCGTTATTTCTCCCTTTAAAGCTCTGCCTAACCGCGTCAATCTTGTCCCTCCCTTTTCATTAAAACAATAATCCTCAACCTTTAAAGGTTGAGGACTTTTCCATCATCCCCAAGCAAGAGTAAAAAGGCAGGTCTCCTGGCTAACGGTTCATCGCTTCACTCAAGCCTTCCCGGGCAAAGCCCAGTGGCAACACTGAGAAAACTCACCGACTACAGTGGCGGGTCCGCGCCGTTTCAGAACCCTGCTGCGAGGCATTCCGTCCGGACTTCCCTATTCTCCCCGAAGGGCACCTTTTCACCGTAAACTTGGTAAATATTCAATTGTATTTATTAATACTCGAAAGATTTGTTACTTCCTTCTATCAAAAAATATTTTCAATAGGAAAAAATAACCAGTCCCAATAACACCTCTCTTCAACACGGAACCGGCAAATAGAACCTTGGGATCCAGTAACCACACGGATTACAGGGTTGATTTGATGCAAAATAGTTAGCCCGACTTTCGGCTATTAGCCCGTAAGGGCTCGTCGCCTCTGGGTTTGTGTTTTTGACTAGGTCACTACAACCTCTTACCCAACTGGCGATACCTTTGTTTGGTAAACAGGAGGTCTTTCGGAGAGTACGGCTCGAATCTGTGGCCACCTACAAACCGCTGGCTGAAGAGAGTGAACCCTATGAATGGGTGAATGAAATGCGTATTCCACCCTGGACGATCTATGTGTTGAAGTGGGCTTAGCACCGGTCTTCATTTGTCGACCAGGCTGAAACCCCACCCGTCCCACTTCCAGACGGTGGTGTGGGTAGAGGCTTTCCCGTCCAAGGCGTAACGTTCTCCGGCAATCCGGCGGTAACTCCCCTCTTTGACAACCAGCCGGTTCAAGCCGTCCCCGGCAACATCGCGGATTTCGAAGGAGACAATCGGATGGTCGAGGTCGGAGGAACACCACACCGGCTGCAGGGCGTCACCCGTCAGGCGGTAGACAAAGAGGTGGTTTTTGTAGCTCCGGTCGGGGCCATTTTCCCAGAAGGGTTTCACGGGACCGAAGCTCCCCTGCTTCCACAGGGACATCACCAGATTAACGTTGCCGTCGTGATTCACGTCCCCCAGCGCGAAACCGTCCACACGCCATTCGCGGGGCGACTGCCAGAGCAATGTGTCCCCCTCATAGACCGTAAGGCGGTGCCCGTCAAGCAGGTAGCGTTCGACATTACTGTCACCGTCGAGATCCCCGGTGACCGTCCACGAGGCCGAGCCCCCGGTGCCGGGTAGCGAGACCAGGATGATCAAGACCGCAATACAGAGAAGAATCCCGAAGGCCCTCCTCATTCGCGTGTCACCGTATAGGCTTTAGTCCAGGCGGGCTGTGGTGGCGCCTGGTCCTCAGCGAGCATCACCCGCCATTTTTCGTCGGTCAGGCGGTCCTGCGGCGGCCACGGGAACTCGTAGTACGAGTAGACCGCGCCCCGGGCGATGCGCAGCTTGCCGTCAACCGGAACAACGGCGTAGATTTCGCTGATGTAGCCCGTGCCCACCTCCAGCACCTGCCCGTTGGGATCGGTGGCCACATCGGCAATCAGGCTGGCCGGGTTTTCATACAGAGCAGAACGGTGGTCAACGCCCACGTCCCGCAGAGCCTCCAGCCAGAAATGCTCCAGGTGAACACCAAAGCCGCGAATAAGGTTAAACTCCTCATCGCTCAACAATTCGTTCGACAGTTCCTTTTCGGCCATAGTCTTAAGTTGGAGCGCCAATTCCTCCATGCGTTCTAGCGAGACCTTGTCGCGCTCGTCTAAAAGTCCCCGGCTTTCGAGCCCGTCCACAGTCATCCTGGTCAGGGCCGCCAGACGGGCGAAAACGACGGGATTGGGTTCGACGTAGCCACGGTCATCCACAGGCTCCCCGCCCCCGCCCGCTTCGGCGTAGACCTGCTTGGCGTAGAGGATGGTATCATGCTTCAACTCGGCCCAGCTGCCCAGGTAGGTCTCCAGCTGTTTCCGGGTCCAAGCCTGATTGGTCATGAACGAGGGATACCCCTTCCCTTTCGGCTCAGTCAGGGGAGCCAGGGTGTGCAGCCAGGACCAGTAGAGGTTTTGGGTCCGGGTGGCCGTATCCAGTGAGGCGATATGGGACTGCATCTTACGCATGTTCTCGGGGTACTTAGCGTAGTCGGTCTCGCCTAAGTCCTCGAGGATGGCGTATGCTTCCGCAGAACCCATGGCGGCCGGAATATCCAGCCCGTTAGGCAGCATCCGGCGCTGGCCCTCGCTGTTTTCGCCGACTTCCCGGTAGACCAGGCGCTGAAAGACCGAGGCGTCGAGGGTGAACCGCTGGCCCATAAAGCGGAAGCCTTTGATCTCCCGCTCCCGGTCGGGCTGGATGGCCTCGTCGAAGATCGGCATGGAGTTGATCGCCGGGGGCTCGAGCTTTTTGACGGCCGTCCAAAAGGCCGTCCATTGATCATCGTCACCGATCAACTGCTTGAGGGAGGGAACCCCGTCATAGGTCTTCGTTAGTTCCTCGTAATACTGCACGAATCCAAGGTCATCGCTCTTGCCCACAAAGAAGTTGGTCGGCTCGTAGATACGGTTCCAGCTTTCAAAGTCTTTTTCCCTGCTGAGCAGCAGCGTGATCAGGGCCGCCGATCTGGTTTCATCGGCGGTTTGAGCACGGAAAGTCATCCGCCCGTACCACATCATAGCCTTGAAGTAGGTCTGAAGGTCTTCAGACTTCGCGTAGTGCCCCCGGGGGATGTACTGGGTATAGTCCTCATTCAAGGCGACCAGCGGACTGCTCGCCGTACTGCCCAAGTTCATAACCGGTGAGGGAACCATCATCGCCTGGTGCTCCGCAATAAGACGGAGTTCCTGCTCCACTTCCTGGCGGACGGAGGAGGGTACGCTAGCGTTGGGATCCAGGAGGCGGGTAGCTACGGCAAAGAAGGCGACGTTACGCTTCGCCGCGTTTTCCCAGGCCGTGCCTTTGAGTTCCCCGAACTGTTTTTCGCTTCCCGCCAGCATTGACGCCGTAAGGGCTTGCAACTCCGGACGTAGCCGATCCTTTTCCAGCGTGCGCAGGAGGTGGCTGAAGAACAGGTGATAGTTGTGCAGCATGGCGTCGGTGGTTACAAAGTTCGGAGCGGGGATCTCTTCATAGCGGTTCATCTCGTAGACCGGGAAAAACTCATAGTGATGCTTGGAGGTCACCACAACAAACCCGTTCCTGGCCAGCAGTTTAGCAGCCACGGGCGAGAACCGGAAGTGATCCTTGTTGATCACATTCCCCAGGTCCGGATCCACCTGGTAGGGTTTGACGGACGGCTTGACGTTTGCCGGGATCTCCTTGTATGGGGCAAATGCCGCGGCTAGGGTTGTTAATGAGATCAGGGGTGCATCGGTCTCCGGCCCGGTAGTGTTTTGAGACTGACAGCCGGTGAAGACTACGGTTAATACCAGCACGAGCGCGCAGATGCCGACGGTAGCAGTTCTTTTTATTCTCACTGGAAAGCCCCTTTCGTCTACCGGGAAAGGTTCCGGCCGCTCTCGGCCGGTTGCTGAGGGTTCACAGCAGATTTCTCCATCGGTTCCATATCTCCTTCTCCCCCGTTCCCGGTAGTCGGGAGCCTATTTAAAATAGACTTCGCCAAGCTATTTCCAGTTTTGAATTTCGATGATGTTTCCTTCCGGGTCAGGCGCGTAAACGACAGTCAACACACCGACACCAGGGATTTCCTTTTCAACCAGGTCGCTCCGCTTACTACCACTGTTTTGCAACAGCCAGTCTCTGCCAATCCCTGACGATGATGTTGGTATGGACATATTTCACTTTCATTTTTGGTTCTCTTGGCCTCCCATTAGTTCAGCCTGTGCGCTCTTAGAGTTGTCAGCACGATCTCCGGCTTGATGTTAAACCTGATGGGAAGATGACTCTCCCCCAGGCCTGCGTTGATAATCATCGTGGTTTTGCCGGATGTGTACTCTCCGTAATCCAGCTTGGGGAAAAAGCCCTGACCGGGGACAACAACCGCACCGATGACCGGCAGACGAACCTGTCCCCCGTGGGTATGGCCGACTAATACCAGGTCTATTCCCGAATTAGTGGCCGAATCATAAATGTTGGGGGCGTGAGCTAACAGGATGCGAGGGGCGGAGTCGGTCACTTCCGACAAGGCTTGATCCAAGTCATCTCTGCCGAGGTACGGATCATCCACCCCCACTATCCAAAGATGTTTCCCGTTGACATCGAATCTTTCAGCCCGGTTTTCGAGGACCTTAACGCCTGATTCCACAAGCTGCTCCCGATACCCAAATCCAACCCACCAATCATGGTTGCCCGGAACAAAATAGACGGGCTTATGGCGCAACGCTCTCACCAGCTCGAGCCCCGGCAGAACCTTTGGGCTTTTTTTATTGACTAGATCACCGGTTATGGCCACCAAGTCAAATTCTTGCTGGTTGATCAGACTTAATAGCTCTTCCTGCCCCTCCCCAAATTCCTTATCGTGTAGATCGCTTAACTGCAAAACAGTAAAACCGTCCAAAGCAGAGGGCAGGTCTTGAACGGAGACGGTATATCTCCTTACCCTGAGGGAACGAACTTCAAATAGTGAGTAGGTAAGCAATACCAGGGACCCCCCTATGATAAAGGACCTCCGTGATATTCGTTTCAATGAGTATTCTCCTCATAATTACGGGGACACCCCACTTAATTACTGTCCAACAAGTCAATGAGAAATCCCTCTCGCCCGGTATGCCTGTAAAGAAAGTCGATCCCGTAATGAGAAGCAAAACCCATTACGACCGACCAGATGAAAATGCTGACGGTCATCCAGAAGGTGATTTGTTTCCTTGTCCCTCCGAAGGTCATGGCCAAGATCGCCCCGAGGTGGCTACCGATCAGGATCGGCGAGACTAGGGCTAAGCCGGGAAGGCCATACCGTTTCCAAATGCGCGCCGCCCGTTCTTCCCGTTTCTTTGGACGGCTCTTCCCCTTTTCCTCTTCCCGTCTCTGCAGCCACGCCTTGATCTGGCCCATCAAAAAGATCAGCAGCCAGATCGTCGCAATGTTGCCGAGAAAAGCGAGCACCGTGACCGGAAGTGCCGGCAACCCCGCAGCCACACCAATCGGAATCACCCCGACCACTTCCAGAAAGGGAATAGCGGCTAACAAGAAAACGGCCGTGTATGCCAAGTATATCGTCAATGCCTTACCTCTTTATGGATTCAAGTCTAAAGATTGATAGTTCGAGAGCTTACAGGGAAACACCCTGCCATCAAGATTGATTGTATCCTGAAGAAAAGTCCGAAAGCCCGCTAAAAAGTTCTGTGCCGAATTCCAATTACGGGGACGCCTTACTTAATTTACTAACCGATCTGTCTTTTTCCGAGTCGGACTAAGACGCACGTCTCCTGGTTATCGACCTGCCCTGCAACACAGTGATGAGGAATGCTAGAGAACACTACCAACTATTCCGTTACCCTTTGATAATTAAGTGTGGTGTCCCCTTAATTATGATCATACTCTGGTGACCCTCACTGCTTTTATCCCCATTGGGAGCTGTTTACTTGATTCAGTTTCCACCGGCATCCTGGTGACCGAATACAAATCGGGGGACAGGAATTGTTCAACAAGGGGTAGATCCGGGGTGTAGAAAAAGCTGCCTTTGGGCTTAAGAGATCCCAGAACTTCCATATACTTTCGGGCGTAAGCCGCATGTTGGCCGTTGACCTTCAAGTGGTGTCTTCTGAAGTGGTTGGTAAACGACAGATGCGAAATCACTGTTCCCCATTGGTTCGCATGGAGTTTCACCTTAAACCAGCTTGCTTGGCACACGTGTAATTGATTCCGGTTAATCCGGTCTAGTCCGTACGCTTTGATCCCCAGCTGCCTCAGATAAATAACCAAATTGGCTTGTTCGCCGCAACCCAAATCCAAGACCGGCTCTAGAAGCTCATCCGGCCGAATTCCCAAGATGTGTAGTTGCAGCTCGGCACTGTAGTCCGAACAGGGAACCGGCTCCAGATACTCGAGTTCGTCTGGGAAAATGCGCAGCTCATCCACAGACCCCAACAGGCTTCTTAGCCTTAGCTGATGTTCCATAACGCGCACAGTCAGCCAATGCGGGTCAATGGTTCTATCGGTCTGCAGCTTGCCGAAAACAGCCCGGACAAAATCCTCATACAAGTCGTTCAATGCGCAGAGAAACTGATCATCAACATCCACATACTGGTTCAAGTGCAGAAGTGTGTCCAACACTCCCTTTGTGGAATAGTCAATGACCTGTCTGATAAACCCTTCTAACTCCTGGCTCTCTGCGTCGGAGAGGTACTCAATCAGCTCTGGACTGTGGCTTACCAGAAAACTCGCAACGTAATCGCCTAAGAGAGACGAGTCCTCTGATGGTTGACCATAAAAAATGTTTTTCCCGCCATTAAGCAGGTTCAACCGATCAATCAAACCAAAAACAGATTGTTCAATACGTGTTTTCATCAATCTAACCGTCACACTCACAGACATATCAGGATCATATAATTAAGTGCGGTGTCCCCGAAATTATTAGTTCATCCGCCTAAGCTCATAGGCCAGGGCAGCTTCTGAATTGCACAGCGCACAGTGCATTGCTGGCGTCATTCTGTATTTACTCCCCCAGAGTGTGACGGGCGCGGGCGATGGCCTCACGCACGGCTTCGGGGGCCGGACCGCCGTACAGGCGGCGCGCGGTCAGAGAGTTTTCGATGCTGATCGCGGCGTACACGTCTGCTTCAATGGAGGCTGAAAAGCCGCGGTACTCGTCCAGGGAAATGGCTTCCAGGTCTTTCTCCTGTTCAATGGCGTAGAGCACCGCCTTGCCGACAATCTCGTGGGCCTCACGGAAGGGCACGCCCTTGCGCACCAGGTAGTCGGCCAGGTCGGTGGCGTTGGTGAAGCCGCTGCGAACGGCGCGGTCCATCCGATCCTTGCGTACGCGGATGGTGCGGATCATGGGTTTGAAGACCAGAAGGCACTTCTTGACGGTGTCCACGGCGTCGAAGAGGGCTTCTTTGTCTTCCTGCATGTCCTTGTTGTAGGCGAGGGGCAGGCCCTTCATCAATGTGAGCAAGGTCTGCAGGTCACCGAACACCCGCCCGGCCTTGCCCCGGGTCAACTCGGCCATATCCGGGTTCTTCTTTTGGGGCATAATGCTCGAGCCGGTGGCGTAGGCGTCGTCCACCTCGATGAAGGCAAACTCCGAGGTTGACCAGAGGATAATCTCCTCACAGAAGCGGCTGAGGTGCATCATGATCAACGAGGCCGCGGCACAGAACTCGATGGCGAAGTCACGATCGGAAACGGCGTCCAGGCTGTTCTCACTGATGCGACCAAAACCCAACTCAGCCGCTACGGACTCCCGGTCCAGGGGAAAGACCGTTCCAGCCAGCGCCCCGGCACCGAGCGGCATAACGTCAATCCGGTAGAAGCAGTCGTAAAGGCGTCCAAGGTCACGGCCGAACATCTCAAAGTAAGCGAGCAGGTGATGGGCGTAGGTAACCGGTTGAGCCCGCTGCAGGTGGGTATAACCCGGCATCACAGTCTCCACGTGCTCTTCAGCGAGATCCACCAGGGTCAGTCGCAGGCCACGCAGTAGCCCTTCAATCTCCTCAATCTCTTCCTTGATGTACATTCGCACGTCCAGAGCTACTTGGTCGTTGCGGCTCCGTCCGGTGTGTAGCTTCTTCCCAAGATCGCCGATCTTTTTAATCAATTCCTGCTCCACCAGGCTGTGGATGTCCTCCACAGCAGGAGAGAACTCCACCCGCCCGGCCTCGATGTCAGCCAGTACGGCCTCAAGACCGGAAACAATCTGAGCAGCCTCGTCCCACGTAATCACGCCGACCCGACCGAGCATCCGGGCGTGGGCCATGCTGCCGCGGATGTCCTGGGAGTAAAGCCGGCGGTCAAATGAGAGTGAGGAATGGAACTCTTCCACTAGGCGATCGTTACCCTTCTCGAACCGCCCGCCCCAGAGCTGTGCCATTATTTCAAACCTGCTTTCTTGCGCATCAGGGCTTGAACCTTGAGCGGTAGCCCAAACAGGTTGATGAAGCCCTCTGCGTCTTTTTGATTGTAGATTTCGTCTTCTTCAAAGGTGGCTAGATCCTGATTGTACAGGGAGTAGGGCGACCAGGTTCCTGCCGGAACACAATTCCCCTTGTAGAGCTTTAAGCGTACCCGTCCGGTGACGGTCTTCTGCGTGACGTTGATGAAGGCATCCAGGGCCTCACGCAGCGGGGAGAACCACATGCCGTCATAGACCAGCTCGGCGTAGCGTAGCGCCACTTGATCCTTGTAATGCAGAGTGGCCCGGTCCAGAGCAAGCAGTTCCAACTCACGGTGCGCGGCCACCAGGATGGTTCCGCCCGGCGTCTCGTACACGCCGCGGGACTTCATCCCGACCAGGCGGTTCTCGACCATGTCTACAATGCCGACGCCGTTTGCGCCGCCGATTTCATTCAGTGTCTCCAACAGTTCCACCGGGCCAACGTACCGCCCATCAAGAGCAACCGGGGTGCCTTCCTGAAACTCCAGTTCCACGTAGGTGGGCTTGTCCGGGGCCTGCTCGGGCGATACACACATCAGGTACAGGTCGTCCGGGGGAGCGTTGCCCGGGTCTTCCAGGTCGCCTCCCTCGTGGCTCAAGTGCCAGATGTTCCGATCCATGCTGTAGGGGCGATCTTTGGTCACCGGGACCGGGATACCGCGTTCTTTCGCGTAGTCAATGGCCTGTTCGCGGGAGCGGATGTCCCATTCCCGCCAGGGGGCGATGATCTTCAGGTCGGGGTTGAGGGCTTTTACGGTCAGTTCAAACCGCACCTGGTCGTTCCCCTTGCCGGTCGCGCCGTGGGCTACGGCGATTGCACCTTCCGCTTCGGCGACGGCTACCAGACGCTTGGCGATCAGGGGGCGAGCCACCGAGGTGCCGAGAAGGTATTTCCCCTCGTAGACAGCCCCGGATTTAAGGTACGGGAAGAGGTATTCCCGAATGAATTCTTCTTTGACGTCTTCGATATAGACGCCGGCGGCTCCGCTCGCCAGAGCCTTCTCACGAACAGGCTCCAACTCCTCACCCTGCCCGAGGTCGGCGGCCATGGCGATCACGTCGTAGCCGTAGTTCTCCTTGAGCCAGGGGATGATAATGGAGGTGTCCAGTCCGCCGGAGTATGCCAGTACCACTTTGGGCATTGTGTATGCGTGCTCCTTTCGGTGAGGGAAACGGGGACAGGCATCTTTTTCTCTTCACATACGGCTTGCCTTTTCGAAATGGAACGCTGAAAAAGCAGCCTGTCCCCGTTTCCCTCACTAGGTTTCAACTATTATACATTAGCACCTAGAAACAGGGCTACCAGTGCTTTCTGCACGTGCAGCCGGTTTTCGGCCTCGTCCCAGACCACGCTGTGCGGGCCGTCCATAATCTCGTCCACCACTTCCTCGCCCCGGTGGGCGGGGAGGCAGTGCATAAATATGTAGTCCTTGTTGGCCAGGGACACCAGGGTCTTGTTGACCTGATAGGCCTCAAAGACCTTGATCCGCTCGGCATGCTCACCCTCCTGCCCCATCGAGGCCCAGGTGTCGGTGACGACCACATCCGCGCGGTTAACCGCGACGGCAGGATCGCGGGTTAGGACGACGGAAGCACCGGTTCCGGCGGCGTATTCCTGAGCGGCACCAACGATATCGGGGTCGGGATCATACCCCTCGGGTACGGCCAGGGTGATGTTCATCCCCAGCCTGGCACAGGCCAGCATCAACGAGTGGGACACGTTGTTACCGTCACCGACCCAGGCCAGCTTCAATCCGGCCAGGCGGTGTTTACGTTCCTTGATAGTCAGCAGGTCGGCCAAGATCTGGCAGGGATGCTCCAGGTCAGTCAGGCCGTTGATGACCGGAACAGAGGCGTACTGGGCCAGTTCCTCCACATCGGACTGTTTGAAGGTACGGATCATGATCGCATTTACGTAGCGCGAGAGCACCCGTGCCGTGTCGGCCACGGTCTCACCGCGGCCCAGCTGAATGTCTCCGGCGTTTAGGTACAGGGCGTGTCCGCCGAGCTGGAACATGGTCAGTTCAAAGGAAACACGGGTACGCGTGGACGGCTTCTGAAAGATCATGGCCAGGGACTTGCCGGGCAACAGAGCATGGGGCTGTCCGGATTTCTGCAGCGCTTTGAGCTTGGTAGCCATTACCAGAATGTACCCGATTTCCTCAGCGGATAAATCCCGCATGGAGATGAGGTCGCGGTTTTTAAGGTTCGCCAAAGCTTATCCCTCCCCTTCCTGATCCAGCGCCGCCCGGACGATTTTCAGCGCGGCGTCCACATCCGCCCCGGTCACAATCAAGGGGGGGATGAAGCGCAGAGTATGGTCCCCAATACAGTTGATCAGAAGACCCTGCTCGCGGCAACGCGTGACCACACCGCCCGCCTTAATACTCAATTCCATTCCAAGGAGCAGCCCCTTGCCCCGGACCTCTTTAACAAACGGGTACCGGTCCTGCAATCCCCGCAGACGCCCCAGGAAATAGTCCCCGACCTTTGCACTGTGCTCCACCAGTTTAGTTTCGATGATGGTTTGCACCGCGGCCAAACCCGCTGCACAAGCCAGCGGATTCCCGCCGAAGGTGGAGGCATGGTCACCGGGGGCAAACCCCGAAGCTGCTTCCTCTGTCGCCAGCATCGCCCCGATCGGGAAGCCCCCGCCAAGCGCCTTGGCCAGGGCCATAATGTCGGGGGTAATTCCGTAGTGCTCATAGGCAAACAGCCGTCCGGTGCGGCCCAAGCCGCATTGAACCTCATCCAGAATCAACAGGAGACCGTGCTCGTCACACAGGCGGCGAACCCCCTCTAAGTATTTCCCGTCCGCGACATTGACTCCGCCTTCACCCTGTATCGGTTCGAGCAGAACGGCGGCCGTATGCGGGCCGATTACAGACTTGAGTGATTCCAGGTCATTGAAGATAGCATACTTGAAGCCATCCGGCAGCGGCTCCAGGCCCTGCTGGAACTTAGCCTGCCCGGTGGCTGTAATCGCAGCCAGGGTACGCCCGTGAAATGAATTATAGGCGGAGATGATTTCGTACCGTTCGGGGCCGTGTTTCTTCTTGGCGTATTTGCGCGCCAGCTTGATCGCGGCCTCGATCGCCTCGGCCCCGCTGTTGCAGAAGAAGACCCGGTCCAGGACCGAGTTTTCAACCAGCAGTTTGGCCAGGCGGGCCTGCGGCTCAATGTGGTAGAGGTTGGAACAGTGCATGAACTGCGCGGCCTGATTCTGAATCGCGGCCACCACCCGCGGGTGGCAGTGTCCCAGGGAATCAACGGCCAGGCCGGAAACGAAGTCCAGGTAGCGTTTGCCGTCAGCGTCCCATACGTAGAGCCCCTGCCCTCTGACCAATGCGATCGGCAGGCGGCCGTAGGTGCGCATAATATACTGATCGCTCATAGCGATGATTGCTTTCTGGTCACCCATCGGTGCAACCTTCTCCCTGCAATTGGTGCTACTTAACCACCATGGTGCCGACCCCTTCGTCCGTGAACACCTCGAGCAGGATGGCGTGCGGCACCCGGCCGTCCAGGATGTGGGTGCGGTTCACCCCGGCACGCAGGGCATCGAGGCAGGCATCAACCTTCGGAATCATTCCGCCCGAGATCACCCCGGCATTCTTCAAGGCTTCCACCTTGCTCATCTTAAGCGCGGAAATCAGGGAGTCCTTGTCCTCCCTGCGGGTCAGGATGCCTTCAACGTCGGTGAGCAGTACCAGCTTATCGGCACCCAGCGCCTCGGCCAGCTTGCCGGCCACATAGTCGGCGTTGATGTTGTAGCTCTCCCCGTCGCTACCGACCGCTGTCGGGGCGATAACGGGGATGTACCCTTCCTTGAAGACGGTGATTACGATCTCCGGGTTGACCGCGGAAACCTCTCCGACGAAGCCGATATCCAGTTCTTCCCGGGTGCCGTCCGCCCGCCGCATCTCGGCGACCTTTTTCCGGGCCTCGAAGAGGTTGGCATCTTTGCCGCAGAGCCCGATGGCACGACCGCCGAGCTTATTGATCCTGGCCACGATCTCTTTGTTTACCTTACCCACCAGGACCATCTCTACGATCTCCATGGTCTCCTTGTCGGTGACCCTAAGCCCGTTTACAAACTCGGTGGTTTTACCGAGCCTTTTCATCATGTCGGTAATGTCCGGCCCGCCGCCATGGACGATGACCGGATGCATCCCGACGTATTTCATCAATACAATGTCAGTCATTACGGCCTGTTTGAGCTCATCATTGACCATGGCATGACCGCCATACTTGATAACCACAATCTTACCGTGAAACTTTTCAATGTAAGGTAAGGCTTCGACCAGAATGTTCGCCTTTTCAATAGCCGTTAAGGTCATTCTCATTCCTCCAAACTCAGGGTCCAGCCCTGTGCTCACTTCCAGATTTCTCCCTCTTCTCCGCCTCGTCTCTCTTCTTTTTCTTCCACTCCCAATTGCTTTCTCTTCCCGTCACCTTCTCTTCTCACCTCTAACCTCCCACCTCCCACATCCCTCATGTGCGGTAAGCGGCGTTGATTTTCACGTAGTCGTAAGACAGGTCGCAGCCCCAGGCCACCGCCACGGCATCGCCGGAGTGCAGATCCACGGTCACGACTACGGGGTCTTCTTTCAGTATCGCAGTGGCCCGCTGCTCATCAAACTCCAGCCCGCGCCCCGCCAAGGCGACTGGCAGGTCACCCAGATGGACATCAAAGGAGTTCGGGTTGAACTCCGCCCCAGAATACCCGGCCGCGCAGATCACCCGGCCCCAGTTTGCATCGCGGCCGAATATGGCGGCCTTAACCAGGCTTGAAGCTGATATCGCCCGGGCCGCTTTTTGGGCGTCTTCTTCGGTCGGGGCGCCTTTGACCCGAACCTCGAGGAGACAGGTGGCGCCCTCGCCGTCACGGGCGACCATCTTCGCCAGTTTAATGCAGACCGCGGTCAGGGCTTCGCGGAACAAGGCAAATTCGGGCGTGCCCGGTTCCACCGGATCGTTGCCGGCTAAACCGTTCGCCAGAACGAGGAGCATGTCGTTGGTGCTGGTATCCCCGTCCACGCTGATCATATTGAAGGAACGTTCGTTGGCGTAACGCAGCGCCTCCTGCAGGTGCTGCGGACGAAGCGCGATGTCCGTGGTTACAAAGCCGAGCATGGTGGCCATATTCGGGTGGATCATCCCCGAGCCTTTGGCCATCCCGCCTACGGTTATTCTGTGGGTGCCGAGGGCGAAAGATACGGCCGCCTGCTTTGATACCGTGTCGGTGGTCATGATCGCCCGGGCGGCCTTCACTCCGCCTTCCCGGTTGAGCCCGGCCACGGCGGACGGCAGTGCGGCGGCAATCCGATCCACAGGAAGACGCACCCCGATCACACCGGTAGAGGCGACGAGCACACGATCCTCCGGCAGGTCAAGCAGGTCAGCGGTCAGCCTGCCCATCTCGTAGGCGTCTCCGATCCCGTCCTCGCCGGTACAGGCGTTGGCGTTTCCGCTGTTCACAACCAGGGCCTGTGCCGCGCCCGCGGCCACCCGGGGGATGGTTACCAGAAGCGGGGCGGCCTTCACCCGATTAATGGTGAAGACTCCGGCCACGGCGGATTGAACCTGGGAATAGAGGACCGCCAGATCCGGATCCTTTTTCTTCAGTCCAGCGTAAACGCCGCTGGCGGAGAAACCCTGCGGTGAGGTTACCCCCCCGCCCTCAATGTATGTAAAGGGTGTATTATTCAATGGATGGCCTCCTATAAGAGAAGTGAGAGGTGTGAGGTTAGAAGTGGAATCGAGTACCTCTCTCCTTAAAATCGGGAAAGGGTGATCTGTCCCCGTTTCCCTCCGCGACTACGGATACAGGCCCGGGGACATCAGTCCGGTGGTCTCGTCGATGCCCAGCATCAGATTCATATTCTGGATCGCCTGCCCCGAAGCCCCCTTAACGAGGTTGTCGATGGCAGACAGGATGATCGCGCGGTTAGTCCGGGAATCCGAGACAATCCCGATGTCACAGTGGTTGGACCCGGCCACCGCCTTGGTCTGAGGCAGCACTCCCGGCGGCAACAGACGGACAAAGGGCTCGTCACGGTAGAACTCCGCAAAGATCGTGTAAAGCTCTTCACGGTCATAATATTTCTTCAGGTTCACATACACCGTGGCCAGGATCCCCCTGGTCATCGGCACCAGATGCGGCGTGAAGTTGATCAGTAGCTCCTCACCGGCCAGCAGGCTGAGTTCCTGCTCGATCTCCGGGGTGTGCCGGTGGGAGGCCACATTGTACGCCTGGAAGTTTTCATTGGTTTCCGCAAAATGACCCTTCAGGGAGAAACTACGGCCCGCCCCGGAAACGCCCGACTTAGCATCGACGATGATGCTGTCTGTGTAGACCAGCCCCCGGCGCAACAGGGGAGCCAACGCCAGGATGGACGCTGTCGGGTAACAGCCGGGGTTTGCCACAAGACTCGTCTCCCGGACAGCATCACGGTATATTTCGGGTAAACCGTACACAGCCTGATTCAGCAACTCGGGTGCGGTATGGTCGACACCGTACCACTGCTCGTAGATGCGCGCCTCGCGGATGCGAAAATCGGCCCCTAGGTCGACCAGTTTTTTGCCCTTTTTCAGCACCTCACGCGCCACATCCATCGAATGCCCGTGCGGTAAGGCTATGAACAGAACATCGCTCCGTTTAACTAGTTGAACCAGATCCAGCTCTTCACAGTCCAGGTCTACGTAATCCTTCAGGTGTGGATAAACTCGCCAGTAGGGTTCACCCCGGTAAGTACGGGAGGTGAGCCCAACCAGTTCGGCTTCCGGGTGGTGCCCCAACAGCCGCACCAGCTCCGCTCCGGTATATCCGGTTGCGCCGATGATTCCGACATTGATCATCTTCATTCCCCCGCAAAAACTAATGCTTATAATTATACAAACCGATGTATATTAATGCAACACCCAAAATAAGAACGGAAACGCCGAACGGGGGAGATACTCCCCCGTGACAAATCTTCGAGATAAATTGTCATATTCCTGCAAAAAGTCACTCTACCCCCGCAGGGGATCGGAAACCCGGGCCCTGCCCAGGATATTGATCTGGAAGCCGCAGAATGTACAGCGGTTTTCCGCGTCCAGAGCCAGGCTGCGCACCAGAAAGCCGGTACGGTCCACGACCTTCTTATGACACTGTGGGCAGAAGGTGTCCGCCGCTTCGTCATCCCAGACGTTACCCAGGTAGACGTAGGACAGCTTCTCCATCGCGATCTCCCGGGCCATACGCATGGTATCCATCGGTGTAGACGGCCTGTCCGTCATCTTGTACCGGGGTGAATACCGTGACAGGTGCAGGGGAAGCGACGGGTCGACCGAGGCCACCCAGTCCCTGAGCGCGGTGATCTCATCGGGTTCGTCATTAAGGCCGGTAACCAACAGCGTGGTCAACTCCACGTGACAGCGGGGCACGGCCTGTTCAACAGTACGCAGAACAGCCTTGAGCCCGCCCTTACAGACCTTCCGGTAGAAGTCGTCGGTAAAGGCCTTCACGTCGACATTCATCGCGTCAATGTAAGGCAGGATGACGTCCAGCGGCTCGGCTTCGATAAATCCGTTGGTCACCAGGACGTTGGTGAGCCCGGCCTCGTGCGCCAGCACCGCGCAATCATACACAAACTCGTACCAGACGGACGGTTCGGAATAGGTGTAGGCGATTCCCACACAGTCTCGGTCTTTCTGGGATAGGGCCATCTCGACCACCTGCCGGGCCGTCACGGCTACGGTCGAGGGGCTGCCGTGGGCGATCTCCCAGTTCTGGCAGAACTCGCAGTGCAGGTTACATCCCGTAGTACCCACAGACAGGATCTCGTGTCCCGGATAGAAATGATACAGCGGTTTCTTCTCAATCGGGTCCATGCCATAGGAGGTGATTTGTCCGTAGTTTGTGGTGAACAGTTCCCCTCCGATGTTCTTCCGCACCCGACAAATGCCGGTCTTCTCATCCCTGATCACGCACTGGTTGGGACAGAGCCGGCAGTGTACCTTTCCCTCTTCGGTTTCATAAAAACGTGCTTTGCGCATCCCTTATCCTTCCAATTTCAGTACTCAGAATTCAGGATTCAGAATAGTCCAAGACCATAAATTGCCCTTATTCTGACTACTGACTCCTGAATTCTGACTCCTGAATTCTGACTACTTGTACCTCGTGACCAGAAACCGTTCCAGTTTTACCTTGGCACCCGGTGCGATACCGGCCTTTTGCCGGGCAATCTCGACCTGCTCCTCCGCCGTGTCGATGCCCTCCAAATCAGGCAGTAGCAGGCCGACCTGCCGGCCGCGGGAGACGATCACCCCGTATCGCTTCGGATCAAGCTCGTCTATTCCGCTGACAGGCTCAGGCTCACCGAGCACATCGACCGAATAGTCCAGTTCATTCAGTTCTTCCGGCCGCACCGGGAAAAATCGGGGGTCACGGGTGCCGGCTGAAACGGCGTTGTCCAGGACTTCTTCAACAACGGAGTCTTTGGTGGGCAGAATCGTGCCGATGCAACCGCGCAACATACCGTCCTTCTTAATGGACACGAATACACCGCCCGGTTTCCTGAAATCGGTGGGCACCTCGCCCAGATCAGGCATCTTCCGAACACCTCGGATATAGTTCTCCAGGCGCTGCCGGGCAATGTGGACCAGGTAGCTTTCCTGCTGACGGTGCTCTGACTGCGCTTGCCGGTACTCCTCCTGCAAGGTCTCGTCCAGGGCTGCTTCATCCGTCTTTTCCCGTGGACGCAGTTCAGCGACCATATAGCCCACGCCAAAGGGGGCCTCGTAGGAGAGCACTTCCCCCTCCCAGGCGTAGCCATCCAAGGCCCCCAGCATCATAATGATTGGGCGCAGGCCGCACTCTCCGGCCTCTTCGGCCAAATCACGGTCAATATCCACTATCCCGCGAGAGTCCGCACCTTTAATCAGTTTTACGATTTCAGCATCGAACTCCGCACCCTGCGGGCTGTAACCCCCGGGTGCGTCCGGTGTGATCCGGTGGGAAAGGTCGCCGCTGGCCAACAGAGCCACCTTCCGTCCCAGTTCATCGGCCGCTTCGCGAACCAACTGCCCGAAGGTGTATAGTTTCTTGGGGGGTAAAAAGCTCATCCCCGCTTCTAAAAGCCGGGTGTTGACGCCTGCTTTCCAAAGCCAGTAAAGCGGTGCCGTGACACCGTGGTCTAGCTTGAGAAGTTCCGCCCCGCCGTACCGCCGGGCACTCTGCTCCTCGAGGCTGGCGATGAGCAGATCACGGTTTCGGCTGAGCATCGCAATGGTGGCGGCTAGTTCCTGGTCGGTCTCCAGGTCGAAATCCACTTCCGGAGCCTGAAAACGGCCCAGATCACCCTGTGCCCGCACCGCCACGTTAAGACCCACCGCATCTCGGAATACCGGACCGTGGGGCGAAATAATGACCAGTGTCTCCGCCCCGCTGTTCACAATGCGCTGACCCAGTTCTTGCAGGGCGTCCTGGGTCTCTTTCACCGCACGGGCCTCGGAGCCGCCCACCTCAGGGACCATTATCGGAGGATGGGGAACGATTCCCATAAAAACTATAGACATACAGTTGCACCTCCCTGGGGCAATTCAACAGCTTTATTTTACCCTAGGGAAAAGGTATTTACCACCAGACCTGTCGAACCTTCGTTGTATTGTCTAAGAATTCCGGAATATGTAATCCGTTTTTTCCAAACCAGATTACCGATTAAGGCGTCTATTTATCAAACGCTCATAATTGGATAGGGAGGTAACCCCCCATGGATTCAAAAACAGTTTCCCGGCGAAGTCTCTTTGTGGTCCTGTTCAGCCTGCTGCTAGCCCTAATGCTCTTTGCAGCATCAGCGGCACAGGCTGAAGACCTGTTCACCGTTGACTAACATCACGGTAGACAAACTGACGGTCTACCCGGGACAGACCGTAAAGATTACCGTCAAGTGGACGAACAAAACCGGTATGAACATCAACGCCACAGCCAGAGCCATCTCCGATAACGGTGCCACCAGCTATGTTAGAGATAACATCATTCTGGGAGCATCGGGTTCGACCACCATCGAATTCCCGATCGATACTTCCGCCACCTGGTCCAACTACGGTTTTACCTTAGTCTCAGACCAGGTCCTGGAGAGTCTCAGCAACGCTTTCACGGTGGCCCCGATCACGGCGAGCGTGGCCATCGTCTTGCCTTCACAGGCTGCCCCGGTGGAGGTTTTTGCCGGTGAAGCCGTGACCGTAGAGTACAAATACACAGTTGAAGAAGTAGCTACATCACTGAATATTGTGGTCGGAAACAACGTAGCTGGGAAAACGGTCAATCTTAGCGAGACCACCAGTCTGACCTCCAAGACCACCACCGTGGACATCCCGGCATCTACGCCAGAAGGGACGTATACTTTGGCCCTGAGTGTTAATGGAAGCGCCGCCAGTAACCAGGAGGCTGGTGCCATCGAGGTAAAGAAAAAGCCATCTACTACGGCCGAAATCACCGCTCCCACTAAGAGCAATCCGGTCACCGTCGCCCCCGGCGGCAGTGTGACGGTTAAGTACGATTACAGCGTCCCTGCTAACACCGCCGTATTCGTACGCTTGGTACAGTCAAACGGCACCGTTCTGATCTCCAAAGAAGAGACCCTTGCGGCCGGCACTGCATCCAAGAGCACGGTACTAACCGTTCCGGCCGGGGCCGCTCTCGGCAAGTACAATGTCGTGGTCGTTACCAAGAGCGGAAACACCGTCCTGCACACTCAACAAGAGGCGGTGATCGTGGAAACCAAGGCCACGATCGACATTACCGCACCGACCAAATCCAAGCCGGTCTCGCTGTTTCCCGGCGATAAACTGTCTCTGAGCGTTGACTATAAAGCCGACAATCAGGTCACACTGGATATGGTCCTTCAGGTGCGAAACTCCGACACAAGGCTTCGGGCTCCTTTAACTTTCGAAAAAGCGACCAGTACCAAGTCCAAGACCTTCAGCATTACCATCCCGACCACAGCGGCAGCGGGTCAGTATGACCTGATGATTGAAGTCCCCGGTGGGACGGTCTATGACACGGAAAGAGAAGCCGTTATCATCGACACAAAGGCTACCGCCGATATCACCGGCCCCACCAAGAGCAACCCGGTCACCGTGAAAGCAGGCAACACCGTTACGGTGAAGTTTGACTACACCGCGACTGCGGATGCCGACATCGAGGTCAAGATTTTGAAAACGGACGGCTCGGTCCTGGCTTCGGCCGGTTCCTCACTCGCGAAGACCACCACCAAAAAGACCAAGACCACCACAGTCAGTATTCCCGGTAGCGCCGCCCCGGGAAAGTACAACCTGTCCATCACCTCCAAGTACAGCGGCAAGGTGCTGGATACTGAAACCCAAGCCGTTATCGTGGAAGACCCGATCACCGTAAAAGTCCAGTCTCCCACTGCGGCACAACCGGTACGGGTGAATACCGGAGACAAGGTGGACGTCAAGTTTACCTACACGTCCGAAGCGTCCGGAAACGTGGAAGCGAGACTACTTAAGCCTGACGGGCAGCTGTTGGTCTCGAAGAGCCTTTCGCTGGTTAGGTCAACGACTTCCAGAGCAGAGACTGTGACTCTGAACCTCCCCACCGGGACTCCTGGCGGCAGCTATGACCTGGAGTTGATCAGCAAGATCACAGACAGCCGATTAGCCCTGGAGTCCAAGGCGGTGAGCGTAGTATCCTTCCCGGTTAACATCCAGGCTCGCTTCGTAATCGGGCAAAGCGGACGTTGGATGAACGGTATATACCACCAGCCGACAGACATGGATGCGCGTATCATTCAGGGACGTACTATGTTACCGATTCGGCACGTCGGGGAACCCTTGGGCTGGGGGCTGGGCTGGGACGGTTCCAAGCAGATGGCCACCGTAACCAAGGGAGACAGAATGGTTCGGGTCTGGGTGAACAGCAACAACGCCCAGATCAGCACCAATAACGGCGGCACTTGGCGGACGGTGCGCATCGATCCGGACAACGCCTCTGTGCAGCCTGTCCTGATCTCCGGTCGCGTCTTGCTCCCGCTACGTTTCGTTAGCGAAAACCTAGACACCCGGGTGGACTGGGATACCTCAACCAAGAGTGTTACGGTAACACAGAGGTAGCTGCGAAGCTCTTTTAATCACCATTACGCAAAAACGGCCGGAACCTCAGTGGTTCCGGCCGTTGAGTTACTATCCATTTTATACAACACCGATCCCCACTCCGGTCCAATGATCGGCATCACAAATGATGAAAATTATTGTGTGGTGCTGTGCACCTTCCAGGTGTTGGTATTTTCAAGGTAGGCATCTTTCTCGACCGAGTTTCCCTGCTCTATATCAGGCCGAAGCGCACGATCCCGCTGTTGATGAAGTAGCCCCCCAGCCCGACCAAAAAGACACCGCACACGGTGAGTACACCGCGGTAGATGGCCGGGGTAAAGAACCGCCGGCCGCCCACGATCGCGGCTGCGATCAGCCCGTACCAGAAGAAGTCGGCCAGGATGTGGCCCGTGAAAAACGCGGCTAGACCGACCGATCCTTGCTCCAAAGACAAAGTAATATAGCCGAGGCCGATGGTAGCCCACCAGAGGGACCAATAGGGGTTGGAGACACTGGTCAAAATACCGAGCCCCATCAGGCGCGGCGCGCCCATCGGCACCCGCGTGGTGCGGTCGGTCGTCGCCGCTTCCTGGGTGGATGAAAGGCTCATCCGGTTCTTGAGGGCATCACGGGCGATGGTATAGCCCATCCAGAGCAGGAAGATTCCGCCCAGTAGGGCAATCGCACCCATTACCTCGTTCATAATCAGATAGGTGGCTAATCCCAGGGTCAAGGCGATGATCAGGGCGCCTTCTAATACGGCGTGACCGACCATCAGGAGCGGAGCGGCCCAGAAGCCGCGTTTGGCCACCTCGGCCACGGTCAGGGTCAGCAACGGCCCCGGGGCCATGGCTCCGGTCAGGCCCACCACGAAAGCGGTAATAAACAGGAGTTCCAGGCTCATTCGGCTATTTCTCCCCCAAAGCGGCAGACTTAGCTAAGGGCCTATCCTCTGCGGCTTCTAGAACTTGAAGCGTTCAGTACGCTCCAGGAACTTGTCCAGTAACGGGCCCTCACCCTTCTCCAGGTACTCCTTCATCACTTCCGGACGCTTAGCCCGGATACCGTCCGCCAAAGCGGTCATCGCCAGGTGGTACGGCAGGGGGACCAGAGTGGCCTGCTCATAGACAATTTGGGCGGGGACGATTCGGGCATCCTGCTCCAGCAGATAGACCAGTCCGGCATCGACCATTTCGCCGTCCACCTTGCCTTCTGGATTCTCCAAGTCCGTACAGTAGGGAAGCTTAAAGTCCAGAACTTCAGTAGGCAGGGTGAAGCCGAATTCCCGCCAGTAGTGATCGGAGATATCGCCCAGCATCCGGGTGGTGTTACGCTTGTTGAATTCCTCTTCCGTCAGCTGACCGTAGGCTCGGCAGCTGAACGGTCGCACCTCGTAGACCAGGCAACGGTTGTCCTCCTCATTCAGGAATGGACAGCGCATCTCCACCTTAACCAGGTCGAGGAAAAAGAACTCGGCGGCCTTGCGCACCAATTCCTGGTGGCGCTCCGGCAGGTTGTCCCGCACATACCGATAGACATTCAGAAATTCGACAATCGTAGCCGGGGGCGGATCGGAACAGCAGGTTCCACACCGCTTGCAGGTCGTCGAGGGAAGTTTGGCGTAGACATTGTTTAACTGATCAAACAGTCGGTTGGTTTCCGCGAAAGCCAATGCTGAGTAAAGTTTCGCAACAGGCAACATAGGGTAACAACTCCTTCCTGGATTACGGTCTGAACTGATTATATTTTGGATAAACAGACTCGGGTAACACAAGAATCCGGCGTCTTCGGCAAAGACTAGAGCTAGGAGGCGAATCGGTTGAACGTTTCTTTCTTTGAATTGTTCTTGATCCTGTTTATCTTGATCACCGTGGTGCCGATGATAAACCGGCAACGCAACATCAATGGTGCCCGCATCAAGCTAATCCGCCAAATCGAGAAGAAACGCGGTTCCCGTGTGATCACCCTGATCCACCGCCAGGAACTGATCAGTCTCTTCGGCATACCGCTCACGCGCTACATCAATATTGAGGACTCGGAACAGGTTCTACGCGCGATTCGCCTGACTCCGCCCGAACTGCCGCTCGACATCGTGCTGCATACCCCGGGTGGCCTAGTCTTGGCTTCGGAGCAGATCTCGCGGGCGCTTCTGAAGCACCCGGCCAAGGTTACAGTGCACGTGCCACACTTCGCAATGTCGGGCGGCACAATGATCTCCCTGGCGGCGGACGAGATAATAATGGATGAAAACGCCGTTTTAGGACCAGTAGATCCCCAACTCGGCAAATATCCCGCAGCCTCTATTCTAGAGGCCGTGCGCCAAAAAGGCAAGGAACGGGTCCGGGACGAGACCATGATCCTGGCCGACATTGCCTCAAAGGCCATGCTCCAGGTGGAAGCCTTCGTATTTTACCTGATTGCCGGCAAAATGGACGTTGAAAACGCCCGGGAAGTCACCCGCACCTTGACCAGCGGCCAGTGGACGCACGACTTCCCGATCACCTCCGACAAACTACAAGACCTGGGTCTGCAAGTGACCACAGGTCTGATGGGTGAAATATATCGCCTGATGGAGTTGTATCGAGGAAGAGCCCGAGAAATAGCTGGATTGTTAGCTACAGGTCGTCCCGCAGGATTTCGGCCCGTTCTTCAAAGGAAACCTTGCCTTCGTTCTTAATTACCGAAACGCCTACCTTGGCGCGGTGCGGAATGTAATGCCAGACCAAGGCGCTGAAGTGTTCCGCCGTGCCTGGTGCCGCGGTGATCACCTTTCTTACTTCCTTACCGTCCACCCATTCACTGGTCTTGTACTCCAGATCCCGCTCCAGGTATTCCTGAACGCGGGATTGGATCTCCTCCACGGAATCCTCCAGGAATACCTTTTCACCGTCACAACACAAGCGGCAGTGCACTTTGCCAAGCTCCAGACGGGCCACTAAGATTGACATCGGCATGGATCAACGCCTCTTTTCACGCACAAAACTGTGCAGATATCTGCTTCCTAGTATATCCTTCTGGCTGACACCCAACAAGCCCAAGTCAGGGGAGACACTCCCCTGACTCATTGATAATTCCCGTTGCGAGGGCCCTCGCAGGCAAGCGTAGCGCTCCTCCAATTTAGGGTTCGGGGACGGTTTGGCCGGTATTCTGGCGGAAGGTCTCGATGATCTTTTCATCCACCCATTCGGTAGTCGGCATCGCTAATTCGGCAAAGTACTTGACCACGCCGGAGTAGACAGCGTAGGCCATCTTCTCCTGATAGCCCGAATCCAACAGGAGTTTCAGTTCCTTCGGATTGGACAGGAACCCCACTTCCACGATCACTACCGGCATCTCGGCGGTACGGGCCAGACGGTAATCGGCCTGGCGCGGAGTACGGTCGGTGTTGCCGAGCAGGCGGATGATCTCGGCCTGGATCGCCTCACTCAGTTTCTTGCTCTGTTCCTCGCCGACTTGGGAGAAGGTCTGTGCACCGCGCTGCCGGCGATCAGCGGGATAACTGTTGGTATGAATGCTGATTACCGCGTCCGCTTCGTGCTCATTGGCCAGTTCACCGCGCAGGATCAGATCCTGGCGCTGGCGGGTGCCGAGCCGAAAATCCCCGTCCCTGGTCAAAACCACCTGCGCTCCGGCCTGACGGAACAGGTTGGCCAGCTTTTCGGCAATCTCCAGCGTGACGTCCTTCTCCCAAATATCGTCGCTACGTGCTCCCGAGTCCTTCCCACCATGCCCGGCATCAACCACGATCACTTTGCCGGATAGGATCCAGGACAAAGCAGATATGGTCTTCTCCTGCAGGTAGTTGTCCGTGTAAGTGAAAATCCGGATCAGGCTGACCAGCAAGAGCAGGACGGCACCCACCACCACCAGGTGCTTGAATCCGAAGCGGTAGTATCCAATCCAGACAGGCATAACAAAACCCCCCTTAATCCACATTCTTCTAATGAATATGCGGTCCAAGGAGGGTCTATGTGTTCGGGGAGGACTTGTTTTAGCGCTTTGAGAACTGGGGTGCGCGCCGCGCTTTCTTGAGTCCGTACTTTTTCCGTTCCACCATCCGCGGGTCGCGGGTGAGGAACCCAGCCTTTTTCAAGGCGGGACGAAGGTTGGGATCAGCCTGAATCAGAGCCCTGGCGATACCAAGACGTACCGCTCCGGCCTGTCCGCTGATTCCGCCACCGTTTACCGTAGCCCTCAAGTCGAATCTGCCGACCGTACCGGTGACTTCAAGCGGCTGCTTGACAATCATTTCCAGGGTCCGGCGACCGAAATAATCGGGTACGTTTTTATCGTTTACAACCAGTTTGCCTCGACCGGGCATCAAAAACACCCTGGCAATGGCGTTCTTTCTCCGACCGGTACCGTAAAAGTGAACCTTAGCCATTCGCGTCTATCCCTCCTTTACTTCTCCCACAATTCGGGTTTCTGGGCTTTGTGCGGGTGATCCATTCCGCTGTAAACCTTAAGCTTTTGCGCCATCACGGCACCGAGCTTCGTGTGCGGCAGCATACCGACCACGGCCTTGCGCACAGCTTCCTCAGGCTTCTTGGCCATAAGCTGACGATAGGTCATTTCCTTCAGCCCGCCGGGATAACCTGAGTGACGGTAATACATTTTCTGATCCAGCTTATTGCCGGTCAGTACGACCTTCTCCGCGTTGATGATGATCACGTTGTCGCCCGTATCGACGTGGGGCGTAAAGATGGGTCTGTGCTTACCGCGTAAGATCACGGCTGCTTCTGTCGCCAGTCTGCCAAGCGGTTTGCCGGCGGCATCGAGGACATACCATTTATGCTCGATATCCTCTTTTCTGGCCATAAAGGTGGTGTTCAAGTCATTACCTCCTGAGTTACGACACTATCACAAAGTATTTCCAGATTGAAGTGACACAAAACAATTCTAATGGAGAGGCCTACTGCTGTCAAGGAGAATCATTCCGGTTTGCGGGCTTATTGCCGTCAGGAGCCAGTTTTTACCTGCCGGACAGGTGGAACCGGCTTATCCCCAAAAGAACAACTGCCCCCACCGCAGCATAGGACAGTTGAAAGTTCAGGGTATTATTTATCGCTTTCGGCGGCTGCGTGTTGGGGTCTCCTTACGTTTTCCAAAACGGGGTTTAACCTTGGTTCGTCGTCCGGTCTCCTCCGTCTTGCGCGGTGAAACGGCTCCCCCGGGTCTCACCGTTCTACGCGCCGTGTCAGCGGTGACGGCCACACCGCCCTCAACCGGCATAAACTCCACCTTACGGTCCTCGGCATTGGCCCGAGCGATCTTGATCCGGATCGGATCACCGAGGCGGAAGATCCGGCGCGTGCGCTGCCCGACGAGTCGGTAGTTCTTCTCCTCGTAGTCGTAGTAGTCGTCGGTGAGGTTGGTCATCGTGATCAACCCCTCGACCGTGTTATCAAGCTCTACGAAGATGCCGAACGAGGTCACCCCGCTGATGAAGCCGTCGAATTCCTCGCCCAGCTTGTCCTGCATGTACTGCACTTTCTTGTTGTCCACGGCCTCACGTTCGGCCTCCATGGCCAGACGCTCTTGCTCCGAGGAGTGCTTGGCGGTCTCGGGCAGGCCCGCCTGCAGTTGCGCGATACGCTGGGGGTCCAGGGTACCGGCGGACAGCACCTCACGGATGATCCGATGGATCATCAGGTCGGGATAACGCCGGATCGGAGAGGTGAAGTGGCTGTAGTCCTGAGCGGCTAGTCCATAATGACCGGCGTGATCCTGGCTGTAACGAGCCTGTTTCATCGAGCGCAGGGTAACGGCATTGATCATCCGCTCCTCTTTACGTCCGGCCACCTCTTCCAACACCTTCTGCAAGGCGCCTGGGCGGACGTTCGGAAAGCCCGGGATGGAGTAACCCATTGTCTGTAAAAGGGCCTGCAGGGAGGCCAGCTTCTCCTCATCCGGCTTCTCATGGATCCGGTACAGGAAGGGCACCTCCAGCCGGAAGAAGTGACGGGCCACCGTCTCGTTCGTGACGAGCATGAACTCCTCGATCATCTGCTCGGCGATGCTCCGTTCCACCCGGCGGATTTCACTGACTTGCCCCTCTTCATCCAGGATAACCTTGGCCTCGGGCAGGTTAAAGTCTATGGCTCCCCTGCGGAAACGTCGTTCGCGTAGAATCAGGGCCAGTTCTTCCATATCTTTCAGAATCGGGACGATCGCCTGGTAGCGTTGGATCAGCTCTTCATCCTCGTCCCGGAGGATGCGCCGCACGTCCGTGTAGGTCATCCTTTCCACGGTTCGGATGACCGAGGAGAAAATATGGTAGTTCACAATTTCTCCGTGCTTATTAATGTCCATCGTCGCCGACATCGTCAGCCGGTCCACCCTGGGATGAAGGCTGCAGATCCCGTTTGAGAGGCGCTGCGGGAGCATCGGGATCACGCGGTCAGGCAAATAGAAACTGGTACCGCGGTCTGCGGCTTCACGGTCTAGGTGGCTGAACTCACGGACGTAGTGACTGACGTCCGCAATGTGTACCCCGAGTCGGAACAGATCGGGTCTGATCTTGGTCAAGCTGACGGCGTCATCCAGGTCTTTGGCGTCCGCACCGTCAATGGTGAAGACCGTCCAGTCGCGCAGATCCTCCCGTCCGGCAAGGTCCGTCGACGTAATCTCGTCGGGGATCGCCTCGGCTTCCTGCTGCACCTTTGGCGGAAACTCGTCGGGAAGTCCGTAACGCCGACAAAGCGCCAGGATATCGACGCCGGGGTCACCCTCGCGCCCCAGCACCTCAATCACGTTCCCGCTCGGCCCCCTTCGGGCTGAAGGCCAATCGGTGATCTCCACGATCACCTTGTCACCGTCCTTCGCCTTGCCGAACTTGCCGGGATTAATCACCGCATCGTATGGCACCCGCTTATCATCCACGACGACGTACCCGGCACCGCGCGTGCGGTGCAGGGTACCGAGCAGAGTGGGGTTGCCCCGCTGGAGCACCTTCACCACTTCTCCCTCACGTTTGCGGGTGCTACCGATCCTTCCCGGCATCAGGCGCACCACCACCCGGTCGTTGTGCATCGCCCCGTTCATATTGGCGGCACTGACGTAGACGTCAGACTCACCCGGTTTCTCGGCAATGACGAACCCAAACCCCTTCGCGTTCCCCTGCAGACGGCCGACTTCCAGGCTCATCTTCTCGGGCAAACCGTACCGGTCCGCGCGTGTGACGTAGACTAGGCCCTCCAACTCCATTTCCCGGAGCATTGCCTCGAACTTACGCCTTCCGCGGGTCTTGATCTCGAATACATTCAGCAGTTCTTCTTCAGTCAGCGGCCGGTAGGCCGCCTTGCGCATATAGTCTAATACTTCGTTCTTGGTAATCATTATCTCTAAAATCCAATCTCCTTTGATATTTCCTTCATTGCTTCCAGACCCACCCCCAGGTATTCCTCGAAAGTGAGTTCGAGCTCGGTATAGGTCGCCATGGTTTCCCGATTCGCACCCCGCGCAAAGGCCTTTTCCTTGAACCGCTTGGCCAGGAAGGGGACCTCGACGGCATCCAGGCTCTTTTCGGGGCGGATCAGCGCCCCGGCCACGATAAAACCGGTCAGCGGGTCAACGGCGAAGAGGGCCTTGTCCATCAGTGAAACACGGGGCTCTCCATGAATGTGGTTGTGTACCTTCACCGCGTAGACCACGTCCTCAGGCAGTCCGAGCTCGGCCAGCATCTCCGAGCCTTCCAGGCTGTGACGGTGTGGATCGTCTTTCGTACGGTCGTAGTCAATATCGTGCAGCAGGCCGGCGAGGCCCCACTTCTCGACGTCCTCATCGAAGTTCACCGCCAGACGCCGCATCACCGCCTTGACAGCCAACGAGTGGTTTAGCAGGTTCTTGTTCGTCAGGTTTTCCTTTAATAGTGCATAGGCTTCTTCCCTGTTCAGAAATGATACCCCCCCCCATTGCTATTCTGCCCGTCGCCTTTTCTCCTTAGCCCACAAGGACTTCCCGGCTTACTACCATGAACTTAGCGCGCGCCTGGGCAATCACCGTTCCGTCGTCCAGTTTCCCCTCTCTGCCTCCAACTCCAGCAGCCGGCCCCGGGCGCTCACCTGCCGCGCCTCCACCAAGAGCGTCCGGCCGAGCGGGAGGCCGTTACGGAAGCGCACGTTCAATTCTGCGGTCATCGCCGTGATCTCCCGCCGCCCACACCCACTGGGCCATGGCCTCGTCCAGCACGGTGCTTACCAGCCCGCCGTGGGCCCAGCCTGGCCACCCCTGGTGCTCGTCACGGGGTGTAAAGCTGGTCTGCAGGGTGTCTCCGACATCTTTAAACTGCAGTTTCAGGCCAATCGGGTTGTCGGGACTGCAGGCGAAGCACATATACGGTTGGACACGTTCCTCCATTAAGCCAAACACCTGCCCTGCGTTCCATAACTTATCCAGCCTAATTCTATCCTACCAGATATTCTTGCCTTTTTCAGCAAATACTACCTGTTTGTCAGGTAGAGGCCTACTCTTGGGCAGACAAAGGACGGGAGTCCCTTTGCGCCTTGACCAAAGAGACTCCCGCTTAACCAGGGGGGTGAACCAGCGATTATGGTTAGTATCAGGCTTCTAAGCGCTTGAGGATGTTCCTCCATACTTCATTAAACTGGCCCCGCAGCGGGGCGTCCCCTTCGCCGGGCAACCGGCCCTCCAGTTGGGCTTTCACCACTTCTGGCGCAAAACGGATTCGGCCGACCAGGGGTACCCCATGTTCCTGACAGAAGTGCTCCACTTCGGCGGCCTTAGTGGGATCCAGATCATACTTGTTTAAACAGACCACGGCCGGCACTCCGAAGTGCGCCGCCAGATCCAAAACGCGTTCCAGGTCGTGCAGTCCGGCAGTTGTGGGTTCAGTCACAATAACCGTCAGGTCAGCCCCGGATATGGAGGCAATCACCGGACAACCGATTCCCGGCGGCCCGTCCACAACCAGGAAACCGTAGTTCCCTTCCTCAGCTATTTCCCTGGCGCTCTTCTTCAGGGAACTCACCAACTTACCGGAGTTCTCCTGGGCAACTCCCAACCGGGCGTGTACAAAAGGCCCGGTTCTGGTTCCGGACACGAAGATATGGCCGGAGAGGGCGTCTTCCAGCCTGATTGCCTGCTCGGGACAGGCGTGGTAACAAAACTCACACCCTTCACAGCGGTGTTCATCAATCTTACCGTTTACAATCGCTCCGAATCGGCAAATGCTGGTGCACAAGCCGCATTCGGTACATAACTCAAAATCACAGACCGGCTTTCGAGAACCGTAGTAAGCCTTTTCCTCTACCAATCGGCTGTCCAGCAACAAGTGCAGATTGGGAGCGTCGACATCGGCATCAGCCAAGACCAGACGATCTACGTGACTACTGATGGACGCGGCCAGGGTGGTTTTGCCGGTGCCGCCCTTCCCGCTAAGCACTACTATTTCGTGCACCGGAAAGCACCCCCTCAATCTCACTCCAAATCCGGCGCATTTTAGGGCGCCATTCAGGCATCTCAGCAGTGAACAGGTAGCCTCTCCCGGTCAGACGGGCGATCTGCCGGTCAAAGGGGATGCTCTCCAGCACTCTGATCCCTTCCCGTTCGCAGAACCGCAACACCCGGTCGTCACCCAAGCCGGCCCGGTTGACCACCACCCCAAAGGGTATCTGCAGCACGCGCAGCACTTCCACCAAAGCCTGCATGTCGTGCAAGCCGAAAGCGGAATCCTCAGCTACAATCACACAGAAGTCCACTCCGTCCAGAGCGGCGATTACGGGGCAGGAGGTGCCGGGAGGACTGTCTACGATCACGCGTGAAGCATCCTTGCATTCCCGTTTGACTGCTTTGATCACCACCGGAGCCAGGACTTCCCCCAGGTTCAGCCGCCCCTCAACCACGCGTACATTGCCGGAGTGTCCGCACTGTACGCTGCCGATCTGACGGTAATCCTCGGTCAGGGCTCTGGGCGTACAGAAGTAGAGACACGCCCCACACCCGTGACAAAGCTGATTGAACACCAAAATGTCGTCGCCGATTTTCGCCAGGGCGTTATAGGCACACACTGAAACACACTCTCCGCATTGAGTGCAGTCGTCCGCCCGGAAAGTCGGCACCGGAGTGTGTACCGGGTAGCGATCCAGCCATTCCGGATGCATCAGCAGAGCGGCGTTGGGCTCCTCCACGTCGCAGTCCAGAAGAATGACCTCATCTCCCAAAGCATCGGCCAGCGCCGCGGAAAGGGTGGTCTTGCCGGTGCCCCCCTTTCCGCTCGCGACTGCCACCATCATTACTAGTGGCCTCCGCAGCTGTGTCCTTCTGAACCGTGTGAGCACATTGAAGGACCGGACTTCAGCCCGCCGTCGCGGAGAAACTTTTCGATTACATCGTCAACTCGCCCCTGGACGCCGATGGTCACCTCGATGTCCCGCTCCTTAAACAGGTTCACGGCCGCCTGCCCCATTCCGCCGGCGATGATATGGTTAACCCCAAGGTCACCAAGGAAGCGCGGCAGAAAACCGGGCTGATGACCGGGATTGGGAATGACCTTACGTTCTTTGATGCGTTTCTCTGCCACGTCAAAAATGGTAAACTCCGGACAATGACCAAAATGACCGGCCACACTACCGTTTTCAGATGCGAATGCAATTTTCATTTCATACCTCCTGAGGGGCCGGGGCTTTGGTTTCAAAGTGCCCCGGCCTCTAGCTTAATGATTGAGTGTTAGGTTAGTGTCCTGACCCCTTACTTAATTATCTGCTTCTAGCACCTCGGCCGGAACCACGCAGACCCCCGTGGTGTCCGGTAGTCGGATCTGTAATCTCGCGCAGGCGTCCGCTGTTAAAGGCCTCCACGATCTCTTCGACCTTGCCGCCTTCCGCGACATAGCTCTTTAAACCAGCCCGCTGTAGCACCTCGAGCGCATTCGGTCCAATATTGCCCGTAACCAAAGCTCCGGCCCCAGTTCCCACCACGATCTGCGCAGCCTTTATCCCGGCCCCGCCCCCGGCTTCCCCGGCCTCGTTGGGTACCGCCTGCACCTCGCCGGTTTCCGTATCGCAGACCACGAAATAGGCGCAACGGCCAAACCGGCTGTCCAGACGTGACTCTCTGTCCTTCCCCGCCGCTGATATTGCCAGTTTCAATAGCGCATCTCCTCCTTAATTAATATGGTCTTATGCTCATAACCAGCTTAGTCCTTATGTGGGCATATGTCAATAACAAATTTCATGAAAAATACTAAATTATTGAGCACACCAGGTAAGGGACACAAAAAGAGAACCCCTACCACCGCCGTGGAGGGGTTCTCGCAGGTTCTCTTACCTAGGGACTGTACTCCGGAAATTAGATGATCAGAGCCACGATCAGCAGGGCGACAACGTTCACGACCTTGATGACCGGGTTGATCGCCGGGCCGGCAGTGTCCTTCAGCGGGTCGCCGACGGTGTCGCCGGTAACCGCAGCTGCGTGGGCGTTGCTGCCCTTGCCGCCGTACATACCCTCTTCAATGTACTTCTTGGCATTGTCCCAGGCACCGCCGCCGTTGTTCTGGAAGCAAGCCATGAAGATACCTACCACGATCACGCCGATCAGCAAACCGCCCAAAGCCTCAGGGCCAAGGAGGAAGCCGACCAAAAGCGTGGTAGCAACCGGCAGGAGGCCGGGGAGAACCATTTCCTTCAGCGCGCGCTTGGTCACGATGTCTACGCACTTGCCGTACTCAGGCTTGCCGGTACCTTCCATAATGCCGGGGATCTCACGGAACTGGCGCCGCACTTCTTCCACAACGGAGTGAGCCGCACGGCCCACGGCACCGTTCGCCAAGGCGGAGAACAGGAACACGACGCAACCGCCGATGAACAGACCGGCCAGAACCATCGGGTCGTTCAGTAGGAACACGATTTCCACACCCTGTGCGATCAAAGCGTGGGTGTAGTCAGCAAAGAGTACGATCGCCGCGAGGGCCGCCGAGCCGATCGCGTAACCCTTGGTGACAGCCTTGGTGGTGTTACCAACGGCATCCAGGGCGTCAGTGATTTCACGGACGTTCGGGGGCAGGTCGGCCATTTCAGCAATACCGCCGCCGTTGTCAGTCACCGGACCATAGGAGTCGAGGGCCACGATCATACCGGTCATCGAAAGCATCGCCATCGAAGCAATACCGATCGCGTACAGGCCAGCCTCACCGCCACCACCGAGGTAGTAGGCAGCCAGGATGCCGCCGACGATGGTCAGGGTCGGGCCAACGGTGGACTCCATACCAACCGACAGACCAGTGATCACGTTCGTGCCGTGACCGGTCTGGGAGGCGTAAGCGATGGACTTAACCGGACGGAACTTGGTCGAGGTGTAGTAGTCAGTGATATACATCAACATAACGGTAGCTGCTACACCAACCACGGCTGCATAGAAGTAAGTGGCATCGCCAAGCAGGTAGGTGGTAGCGGGGTAGAAGCCGGCCAGGGCTAGAACCGCCGAAACCCACACGCCTCTGTACAGGGCACCCATAATGTCCTGGTTGCCAGGCAGACGCACGAAGAAGACACCGATGATGCAAGCGACAATCGCGATCGCACCCAGCAGAACCGGGTACAGGATGTGCGCTGCATCACCAAAGATCAGGTAACCAAGCAGCATCGCACCGATAGCGGTAACTGCGTAGGTCTCAAACAGGTCAGCCGCCATACCGGCGCAGTCACCGACGTTGTCACCGACGTTGTCAGCGATGGTCGCCGGGTTACGCGGGTCGTCTTCAGGAATACCGGCTTCAACTTTACCAACAAGGTCGGCACCGACGTCAGCACTCTTGGTGAAGATACCACCGCCGATACGGGCGAAGAGCGCAATCAAGCTACCGCCAAAGCCGAGACCGATCAAGGCGTGAATGTTGCCGAAAATAAGGAACACACCAGCCACGCCTAGAAGGGCGAGACCGACGCACATCATACCGGTCACGGCGCCGGACTTAAAGGCTACGCTGAGGCCCTTGGCCAGGCCAGTCCGAGCAGCTTCCGCCACGCGAGCATTCGCACGGGTGGAGACGCCCATACCGATGTAGCCGCAGAGACCGGATAAGAAAGCACCGATTACGAAGGAAACTGCTGTTTCCCAGTTAAGGAATAATGCCAGAGCAATTGCTACGGGCACACCGACCATTGCGATGGTGGTGTACTGCCGGTTCAGGTAAGCCATTGCGCCTTCCTGTATGGCTTTGGAAATTTCCTGCATCTTCTCGTTACCGGGCGACTGGCTCATAATCGAGCTAACTAGATAGGCCGCGAAGAGGATGGCTAGCCCGGCACAACCAATGGCTGCCCACAAAATCCACTGAAACTCACCCAAGGAAGTTCACCTCCGCATAAAATTAGATAACTCCGAATGAAACAGGGAATCCAGGTACTCCAAACATACTTGGGAGTTGCCTGAAACCACCACCTCCTTAGCCAAAGAACGAGATTCCAGTTAGTTGAAGTTAGTGGATAAAAAGAAAAAAGAACCACTATCCTTCATATCCGGTTTTCTAGTTCCAAACCGACAGCACAAGAGCCATAAGGCCAAAGATAACAGCCAGGACGATCGTGATCTTGCCCAGCAGTCCGTCAAGACCCTTCTTCTTACCAAAAAAACTTTCGGCCCCGCCGGCGATGGCTCCAGAGAGCCCGGCACTCTTACCGGACTGGAGCAGGATACTGGCAATCAATCCAATGGCAATAAGGGCTTGGAAGCCCATCACGAAACTTTTGAGCAACACAAAAACTCCTTCGCAAAATCCTGAGGATAATTATAGCACGTACTAAGACAACCTGACAACGACTTCAACAGGTTTTTCACAAAGTGCGACAACTATTGACAAAGTGAGAATTCTAGCGCTTCTTAAGCACATCCCGTCCGGCGAACAGACCCACTTCGTCCAGTTCCTCCTCGATGCGGAGCAGCTGGTTGTACTTTGCTACACGCTCACTGCGACAAGGGGCCCCAGTCTTAATCTGCCCGAGGTTTAAGGCCACCGCCAGATCCGCAATCGTGATGTCCTCGGTCTCCCCGGAACGGTGCGAAATCACGGTGGTGTAACCCGCTCGCCTGGCAATATCGATGGTCTCCAGGGTCTCAGTGAGGGTGCCGATCTGGTTGACCTTGATCAGGATCGAGTTGGCGACCCCGCGGTCAATCCCCGTCTGCAACCGCTTCACATTCGTCACAAAGATGTCGTCTCCGACTATTTGGATCTTATTCTGCAGACGGGTGGTCATCTCCTGCCAGCCGTCCCAGTCATCTTCACCCAGTCCGTCCTCGATGGAAATGATTGGGTAGCGTTTCACCAGATCCTCGTAGAAATCGATCAATTCAGTGGCCGACAAATTTTTGTTTTCACCGGCCAGAATATAACGGCCGTCCTGGTGAAATTCTGAGGCGGCGGCGTCGAGGGCCAGGTAGATGTCCTCGCCGGGTCGATAACCGGAGGCCTCAATGGCTTCGACGATCAGATCCAAAGCCTGGGCGTGCGACTCCAAGAAGGGGGCGAATCCGCCCTCGTCGCCGACGGTGGTGGAAAGGTTACGGGCCTGCAGTACCTTCTTTAGCTGATGGTAGACTTCGGTGCCCATCCGCAGGGCGTCGCCGAAGGTCGCGGCACCGACCGGCATGATCATGAACTCCTGAATGTCCAGGTTATTGTCCGCATGCTTCCCGCCGTTAAGGATGTTCATCTGCGGAACCGGCAGCATCCGTCCAAAGGTGCCGCCCACGTAGCGGTAGAGGGGTAGTCCGAGGGCCTCGGCGGCGGCCTTGGCGGTGGCCATGGACACGGCCAGGATCGCGTTTGCGCCCAGCTTGCTCTTGTTCTCGGTACCGTCAAGGTCGATCATGGTCATGTCAATCCCGAGCTGGTCGACAGCGTCCATCCCGATCAGTTCCGGTGCGATGATCGCATTGACGTTCGAGACTGCACGGGAAACCCCCTTGCCCTTGTAACGGGTGGGATCCGCATCGCGGAGCTCGACGGCCTCGAAGGTGCCGGTAGACGCTCCGGATGGTACCGCAGCCCGTCCGAGGGTGCCGTCCTCCAGGGTGACATCGACTTCTACGGTGGGGTTGCCCCGGGAATCTAGGATTTCACGGGCAAAAATGTCGGCGATAAAGGTAGTCATCATCATACCTCCAGTATTCAGAATTCAGGATTCAGAATGATTCGAGAGCACAAACCCGCTTCTATTCTGACTCCTCACTCCTGACTCCGGTCTCCTGTCCCCTGTCTCCTGTCCCCTGTCTCCTGTCCCCTGTCTCCTGTCTCCTGTCTCCTGTCCCCTGTCCCCTGTCCCCTGTCTCCTGTCTCCTGTCCCCTGTCTCCTGTCTCCTGTCCCCTGTCTCCTGTCTCCTGTCCCCTGTCTCCTGTCTCCTGTCCCCTGTCTCCTGTCTCCTGTCCCCTGTCTCCTGTCTCCTGTCCCCTGTCTCTCTGAACCACCCCTGACTCCTGAATTTTGAATCCTGACTACTTGACTCGATCAGAGTCCGCCCGGTCATTCCTTCGGGAACGGGCAGGCCCAGGATTTCCAGTATCGTCGGTGCCACGTCTTCCAGCCGTCCTTCGCGCAGTAAGACCCCCCGCGTTTCGGCGGATACCAGCAGAAAAGGCACCGGGTTACAGGTATGCGCCGTATAGACACAACCTGCGCCGTCCCGAACCATCTCCGCGTTACCATGGTCGGCCGTGACCAGAGCCACCGCACCGGTAGCCAGCACTGCTTCGATAACCCGCCCCAGACATTCGTCGACGACTTCGACGGCCTTGACAGTAGCCTTCAGGTCGCCGGTGTGTCCGACCATGTCCGGGTTGGCGTAGTTCATTATCACCACATCGTACTCACCGAACTTCTCCAGGAAGGTGTCCGTAACCTCACGTGCGCTCATCTCGGGACGGTGATCGTACGTGGCCACCTGCGGTGAGGGGATCAGAATCCGATCCTCACCCGGGTACGGCTGTTCGATACCGCAATTAAAGAAGAAGGTCACGTGCGCGTATTTCTCCGTCTCGGCCAAGCGCAACTGCCGGACGCCGTGTCGGCTTAGAACCTCACCCAGGGTGTTGGTAAGCTTCTCCGGGGCAAAGGCGACCGGGGCCTCAATGGCCTTTTCATACTCGGTAAAGCAGGTGAAGTAGACGGAAGGCGGCTCGGGCCCGCGGTTAAACCCGGCAAAGTCACGGTCCACAAAACTGTGCGTGATCTGGCGCGCCCGGTCCGGACGGAAGTTGAAGAAAACCACCCCGTCCCCTTCCTCAATCTGCGCTACCGGCTCTCCGTGGCGGACAATGATGCTCGGCTGGACGAACTCGTCGGTCTCTTCCCGCCGGTAGGCCTTTTCCACGGCGTCGCGCGCTGAATCGGCGGGTATTCCATCACTGTACACCAACGCTTTGTAGGCCCGCGCCGTCCGCTCCCAGCGCTTGTCCCGGTCCATGCCGTAGTAACGGCCCATCACCGTGGCCACGGCACCGATCTCCAGTGATTGCAGTTTGTCTTCCAAGGCATCGATATATTCCAAGGCATTAGCCGGTGGTACATCCCGCCCGTCCAGAAAGGGGTGGACATACACCCGTTTCACGCCTAGGCCTTTAACCATCTCCAGCAGCGCAAACAAGTGCTGAATGTGACTGTGCACCCCACCATCGGAGAGTAGCCCCATCAGGTGTAGGGCCTTTCCCTGATCGCGCACTCCGTTTATCGTATGAACCAAGACAGGGTTATTAAAGAAGGAACCGTTACGGATGTCGCGCGAAATTCGGGTGAGTTCCTGATAGACCACTCTTCCGGCCCCGAGGTTGAGATGACCCACTTCGGAGTTGCCCATCTGCCCCGGTGGCAGTCCTACCTCTTCACCAGAGGTGATCAACGTTGTCCGCGGATACTGATCCCAGAGTCTGTCCCAGTTCGGGGTGCGCGCGGTTGTGATCGCATTCCCCTCACCGCAACAGGCCAGACCCCATCCGTCAAGCAAAACCAACACCAGCCGGGTTCTTGCCGGAGACTGCTTTTCCTGCATCGTACCCTCCAGGCGGTGCCAGGCACCAACTCATAAATTACTGCGGCGGATTTAGGGTTTCCACCGTGGCCTTGATGATACCCGCAAAGTCGGCTGTTTTGAGACTGGCCCCACCGACCAAAGCCCCATCAATGTCCGGTTGGGACATCAGTTCAGCGGCATTGCCGGGCTTAACACTTCCACCGTACTGAATGCGTACAGACGCCGCCGTCCCCCGATCATACAGTTCTCCGATCAGGCGGCGAATGAGGGCGTTTACTTCCTGGGCGTCACCGGGGCTTGCGGTCAGTCCGGTGCCGATCGCCCAAACCGGTTCGTAGGCCACCACCAGACCGGTGACCTCGTCCGCCGCCAGACCGGCCAGGCTACCATGAACCTGCCTTTCAATGACGGTCGCGGTCCGGCCGGTCTTTCTTTCATCTATCGATTCTCCCACACAGATAATCGGCACCAGGCCGTTATCCAGGGCCGCTCGGGCCTTCTTGGCGACGTTCGCGTCGGTTTCACCGAAGTACTGCCGGCGTTCGGAATGGCCGAGGATGACATAGGTGCAACCGCTCTCCCGGAGCATCTCCGCGGAAACCTCACCCGTGTAGGCACCCTCAGCGGCCCAGAACATGTTCTGAGCCCCCAGCCTAATGTTCGAACCCTCGAGGATCACCGACAATGGAAGCAGGGCCAGAAACGTCGGACAGACGAGGATTTCCACGCCTTGGACATCGGCAACCGCCTTTTTGAGTTCCTCAACGAAAGACACCGCCTCACGTGGTGTCTTGTACATTTTCCAGTTCCCCGCGATAATCGGAGTACGCATAAGACCCACTCTCCCTCTTTTCAACGGCCGCCGCCGCTATTATGTCCTAAATCACAACTGTTGTAATGATGTTCTCCTCTATCTTTCCGACGACTGACGACTGTCGACTAACGACTGTTAAGGGCTTCGACGCCTGGCAGTTTTTTTCCTTCCACCATTTTCAGCGAGGCACCCCCGCCTGTGGACAGATGAGTAACACGGTCGGCCAGTCCGGCCTGGTTGATAGCCCGGACGGTGTCGCCGCCACCGATGATGGTAACGCCGTCGCTTTCAGCTGTGGCTTCCGCCACGCCCTGTGTACCGGCGTCAAAACCAGATACCTCGAAGAGCCCCATCGGGCCGTTCCAGAAGACCGTCTTGGCTTCCCTGATCCTCTTCCCGAACAGTTCCACCGAACGGGGACCGATGTCCAGAGCCATCCAGCCCTCCGGTACGCTGTCCGTGTCCACGATTTCCCGCCGGTCGGCCTGATCCCGTGAGGGAGCCGCCACGAGATCCACCGGGAGCAGCAGATCCATCTTCTCCCGGGCCACCTTCTCCAGCAATCCACGGGCCACATCCAGCCGGTCGGTCTCGACCAGGGACTGAGCCATATCTTTGCCTTGGGCCGCCAAAAAGGTATTGGCCATGCCACCGCCGATGATCAGGCAGTCGGCCCGGGCCATCAATCGCTCCAGGACGCCGATCTTATCCGAGATCTTGGCACCCCCGACGATGGCCACAAACGGCGGTGCGGGTTCGGAAACCAGCATCCCCAAGGAGGTGAGTTCCTTTTCTAGCAAAAAACCGGCCACGGCCGGGATGTGCGCCGGGATGCCGGCAGTGGAAGCGTGGGCCCGGTGCGCGGTACCAAAGGCATCATTCACATACACGTCCGCCAGAGAGGCCATTGCCCCGGCAAATTCCGGATCGTTGACCTCTTCTTCGGGGTGGAAGCGCAGGTTCTCAAGTACGGTTACATCACCGTCCGACATCGCCCTGACGGAATCCTGCGCCGCCGGTCCCACACAGTCTCCGGCGAAGCCGACCTCCCGCCCCAGCAGAGCGGACAGTCTGCCGGCCACCGGCCGGAGAGAGAAACGGGGATCGGGTTTACCCTTGGGCCTTCCCAGGTGCGAAGCCAGGATCACACGTGCACCACGGTCGATGAGATAGCCGATGGTCGGGAGGGCGGCTCGGATGCGCGTATCATCAGCCACTTCCCCCTCTTCATTAAAAGGAACATTGAAGTCCACACGTACGAACACGCGCTTACCCTGAACATCAATGTCCCGCAAGGTCATTTTCTCCATAGGTTCTTCCCCCCAACTCTTGGTGTGAGTATAAGGTTAGCATTCTCTACGGAATCTACAAAAATGCTCCAGGCTCCAAAGAACGATCATCACAGACGTAGACCGGAAAGCCTGGTGTGTAGTATTCCGGACCGACCTCCATTTTAGTAGCCCCTGGAAGCAATGTACAGAGCCAGGTCTACCACCCGGTTCGAGTAACCCCATTCGTTATCGTACCAAGCCAGCACTTTGGCCATAGTGTCCTGGATCACTGCCGTCGAGAGGCCGTCTACCGTGGCCGAGTGCGCATTCGAGTTGTAATCCGTAGAGACCAGCGGCAGGTCGCTGTAATCCAGGATACCCTTGAATTCGGTGCTGGACGCCGCGTCTTTAAAGTCTTGGTTTAGCTGAGCGGGTGTAACCTTCTGTTCCAGATCTACCACTAAGTCGATCAGAGAGACGTTGGGTACCGGCACGCGGACACAGAAGCCAGTCAGTCGGCCGGCCAGTTCCGGAAACACCAGGCCCACGGCAGCAGCGGCACCGGTTGTGGTCGGAATCATGGAGACGGCAGCCGCACGCCCCCGGCGCGGATCCTTATAGGGCATATCCAGTAGCTGCTGGCCGTTAGTGTAAGCGTGAACCGTATTCATAAAGCCCCGGATGATGCCGTATTTGCGGTGCAGGATCTTGGCAACAGGGGCGAGGCAGTTAGTGGTGCAGGAGGCATTGGACAGAATGCGGTGTTTGGCAGGATCGTAATTTTCCTGATTAACGCCCATAACCACCATGAGATCGGCGTTTTTACTGGGTGCGGAGATGATCACCTTCTTGGCCCCGCTCTCCAGGTGCAGGGCCGCACGCGTGGCATCGGTAAAGGCCCCGGTCGATTCCACCACGACGTCTGCGCCTAAGTCCCCCCAGGGGATGAGTGTGGGATCCTTTTCGGCGAAGACCCTGAAGGTCTGCCCGCCGGCCGTGAGACTGTCTCCGATCCCGGACACCTCGCCAGAGAAACAACCGTGCACGGAATCATATTTAAAGCTGTGTGCCAGGCGGCTGGTGTAGTCTTCCGTCACCGCCAGCCGGCGGGACTTGTGGTTGACGGCCACCACCTCTACGTCCGTCCTGGAAAGCGCAGCTCTCAGCACCAACCCGCCAATACGACCGAAACCGTTGATACCCAGCCGAACCGCCATGAGTCCCCCACTCCCTTTTCTGTATTACTCGGAACGTGATTTGAAAGATAACCGGCAGTTAATCATTCAACTGGAATAGGTTCATTAAACAGGAATTAGGTACGTCATTGCTCCAATCCTAACACATAATGACCCCGAACTGAAGCATTTGTATACATAATACGCTGCCTAATACACCTTATTCGTTCTCCCCTGACAATAGTTTCCGGGCCATTAACTCCAGTTTACGCAGGCGGTGATTTACACACGATTTGCTTAAGGGAGGATTGCTCAGCTCCCCCAGTTCGCGCAGGCTGACATCAGGATGCGCAAGCCGGAGCTCGGCCAGTTGCCTAAGCGGCGGAGACAGCCGGTGCATACCGATATGCTCGCGAAGCAGGCGGATCAGTTTCTCCTGACGTACACCGGCCCGTACCGTCTTGTTTAGGTTGGCGGTATCACAGTTAACCAAACGGTTTACTTGGTTGCGCATCTCTTTGAAGATACGGGTGTTCTCAAAATCCAGCAGCGCTGCGTGGGCACCCATCAAGTTCAGGCAGTCGACGATCTGATTACTGTCCTTGATATAAACCACCCATTTCCGCTTACGGGTGGAAACCCGGGCATCCAGACCTTGGCGCTGCATTAGTTCAGCGATATTTAGGGCATCGGTCTCGTTGTCGAGGAGGATTTCCAGGTGGTAATCGGATTGGGGACTGGATACGGAACCACGAGCCAGAAAGGTGCCGCGCAGATAGGAACGGCGGCAACAATCGCGGCTTAGGAGCCTTTTGTAGTTGCCGGTCTTAACCTCTCCGGCACTGACCGATAAACCGAGCTTTGGAAGTGCCGGGATCAGATTCATCCCGTCCTCAACCTGTACAAGGTAGCGGTTGTTCTTGCGCAGCCGGGCCTTCCGGCGACCGGAAACACGCGCCGGCAACTCCAAGGTTTCCTTCAGGCCCTTGAATACCTTCCGTGCCACGGCCGCATTCTCGGTACTCACGTTCAGTACCGGACGTCTGTGGGCCACTCCGATGCCGGTTACCTCGCCGTTAAACCGGACCAGGGCGGCCAGTTCAGCGACACGGCAACAGAAGCGCTCCTCGATACGGGCCAGTTCGTTCTTGGCTTGAACCGAAAAGGACAGCGGAATCAGCCCCCCCCTTTCAAGGACTTCGTTGAGCATTATTATAGCATACGACCTTGAATAATGACCTTTATTATTTTGATAGAGCGCAAAAATAATGCACAATCTCAGTTGTGCTGGTTATTTAAAAGCTTATCCTGGCCTATTGTGCTATACCAATGATTCTTCTCCGTTACTACCGGTCAATGTCCCGGTGCCTTACAGCCACCCGAAAATCAGCCTCTGAGAGGTGCTGACCCAGGAAATTGGCTAGGGCCACCGAACGGTGGCAGCCCCCCGTGCAGCCGACAGCAACTGTGAGTGTGGTTTTCCCTTCGTTCATGTAGTGGGGGATCAAAAACTCCAGCATCTCGACCATGCGCTGGTTGAACTCTCCGGTGACCGGAGAGGCGAACACGTAGTCCCGGACCCGCTCATCGTGGCCCGTTAAGGGTCTCAGCTCCGGTACGTAATGCGGGTTCGGCAGGAAGCGCACATCCATAACCAGATCCGCATCGAGGGGAATGCCGTATTTGAACCCGAAGGACACAATGGTAATCGCTAAGCGGTTCTGACCGCCCTCGTCCCCGTACAGGTTACCGATCTCCTGCTTCAACTGGTTGACCGTCAGGTTCGAGGTGTCGATGACCTTGTTAGCCAATCCGCGCAGTTCCATCATCTGGCGCCGCTCTTCGGCGATGCCTTCCACGATCTCGCCGGACGGACTGAGCGGGTGCGGACGGCGGGTCTCCTTGAAACGGCGGACCAGAGTCTCGTTGGTCGCCTCCAAGTACAAAATCTCGTACTTTAGCCCCTGATTGCACAGTCCCGCCAGGACATCGGCCAGTCCGGAGAAGAACTGGCCGCCCCGAATATCAATCACCAGGCCAATACGTCGGATCTGGCCACGGGTTTGAGCGCACAGCTCGGCAAACTTCGGAATCAGTTCGGGCGGCAGGTTGTCCACGCAGAAGAATCCGAGGTCCTCAAGACAGCGCATGGCGAGGCTCTTGCCGGCACCTGAAAGTCCGGTGACAATGACCAGCCTGTTGTCCATCCTTCTCCCTCCCATAAGAGAAGTGTGAGGTGAGATATTCCCACTTCCAACATCTAATCTCCCACTTC
>Ga0180016_100074_pt1 | contig 45431 bp, 37 predicted proteins | sample KR46_M_MetaG_FD_129673 | JGI IMG/M metagenome (GOLD analysis project Ga0180016, IMG submission 129673) | Groundwater microbial communities from the Olkiluoto Island deep subsurface site, Finland - KR46_M_MetaG | ecosystem: Environmental > Aquatic > Deep subsurface > Groundwater | place: Finland... | reverse complement strand
TGGTGGTAGGGGGAGGGCGCTTCGGCCGTTTGGCCCTGGAGCGCCTGCCCGGCCGGGTGGCTACGGTGGTGGAGCCAAAGCCCGATGAGGCCCTCTTGGCCCTGGCCCGTGAACAGGGCGCGGAGTTGGTGCAGGCGGCGGGAGTAGAATTCCTGGCCCCCGCCTTGGCCACAAACCAGCCGCCCGCTTGGGTGGTGCCCGCCTTGCCCCGCCATCTGCTGCACGATTGGCTCCTGGCCGAGTTGGCTCCCCAGGGGGCGCGGGCCGTGGAAGTCCCCGAAGAGGTTCTGCCTCCGATGTCCTCGGTGTTTCGGGGGGAAGAGGGCCAATTCTTCGTGAGCCTGGCCGATTTCCTGTGCCCGGACGATTGCCCCGAGCCGCCCAAGCTTTGCACGGTCACCGGCAAGCCGCGAGGCGAGCCCCTGTACCAACGCCTGGCCGGGATGAACCCCTCGGGCTGGAGCGTGGCGGTGCTGCGCAGCCGTCAGTTGGCTCCCGGCGTGGGCGGCTGTCTGCCCGGGGAGATGCTGCAAATCAAAGATCAGATAGGATCGCAAGGCGGGAACTGGCTGGTGGTCACCTCCTGCCTCTGCCATGGCGTGGTCAGCGGCCTCAGCCTGCCGAAGAAGGCGCAACATGAATGATTTCAGCTACCAGGCGGTGCTGTTCGACATGGACGGAGTGGTGCTGGACTCCATGGAGCAGCACTCCGCCGCCTGGCTGCGGGTGATGCGTGGGGCTGGCCTGAGAGTGGAGCGGGAGTTCGTGCTGGCCCACGAGGGCTGTTTGCAGACCGAGGTCCTGGAAAAACTTCTCAACGAGCAGGGCGTGGTGTTGCCGCCGGGGCAGGGGGCGGCGGAGTTCATGCTGCACCTGCTGGACGATCAGCGCCGCCTCTACTTGGAAGAGTTCGCCCACCAGGTGACGCCCTTTCCCGGCGCGGCCGGGCTGCTGGCCGCCCTGGCGGGCCAGGGAGTGCCCACAGCCCTGGTAACCAGCTCCCGCCGCGACCAGGTGGAAAGCTGCCTGCCTGGTGAATTGTTGCGGGGATTCGCGCACATAGTCACCTCGGACGACGTGGGGCAACACAAGCCCCATCCCGAGCCCTATCTCAAGGCCTCCCAGGCCCTGGGCGTGGCAGCCGTGGATTGCCTGGTGGTGGAGAACGCCCCGGCGGGCATCGCCGCCGCCCGGGCTGCGGGCGCGGTTTGCTACGCTGTGGCCACCACCCTGGGCCGAGAGCACCTTGCCCAGGCTCACGCGATTTTTGACGGCCTGGACGAGTTGGCCCATCACCTGGGATTCAACAGGGCAGGGTAGTGATGCGGGTCCTGTTGGCCCAGGTTTCCCTCCTGCCTGAAATACTTAGCAAAAAAATTAGCGCCTGGGATTTGACCCGCTTGGCGGCTCAAAACGGCTTCCAAGGGGTGGAGTGGCTGGACCGTTTGTTGCCTTCCCTGGAGCCTGAGGCCCTGGGCCGTTTGGGCGAGCTCAGCCGCCAGGCTGGATTGGGGCAGGGTGCTCTGAGCCTGACCATCCCTTATGACGCTTCGCCCAGGCGGCTGGACGCTGCCACCAAGCGATGTATTGCCCTGCTTGAGGTCTGCTCGGATATGGGGGTGAGCGTGGTGCGGGTGGCCTTGGCCAGCAGTGGGCTCAACCTGGGGCATTTATTAGAAATTGTCAGCTCGTTACGCACCAGGCAGGCCCGGCGGCGCGCCTCCCTGGGATGGGCCGGGGGCTTGACCTACCTTGCCCTGGCCAGGGCCGGCTATGCCCGCGACCGGGGCCACGGGGTGGCTCCGCCGTCATACCCCAAAGAGGATTTGGATAGGGCGGCGCGTTCCCTGGAGCCTCTGGCCGAACGGGCGGCTCAGTTGGGCCTGGCCCTGGGGATGGAGAACCACTGGGGGATCAGCGGCCTACCGGGTGATCTTTTGTATACAATAGAGCGCTTGCGGGGCTACTGCCTGGGTGTGTGCCTGGATCTGGACAACTTTTACCGGGATCAGGACGCCTTGGCCGGGGTGGCTGCCTTGGCTCCTCGGGCGGTGCACGTCCACTACAAGGCTCACGGCGGCGACGCGATCGCCGAGGCCAAACGCCTGGGGTACCGAGCCCGTTTGGAGGCGCTAAGGGCTGTGGGCTATGCCGGGGCCTTCAGCGTGGAATACGAAGGCCCACCGCCCGGTCTGAACGGGGCGCGGCGGGCCGCCGAGGTTTTGCGTGCCTTGTGGGAGCCGGGGTCTAGTCCCACATAATGGTTTCGTTGCCTGTGGGGAACTTTTCCACCCTAGGCAATTCCACCCAACGTATGCGGATGCCCTGGGGTGTGTTCACAATGACCCGCTGCCAGGACTTGCCGCTCTGGGTGTCCACCATGAGCATGCCGCCGTAAGGCTTGGCAGCCTGGAATATTTGATAGCGGGGCGGCGGGCTGTACAGGCTCAGGGCGCCGCCTTGCGGGGTCGCCCCGGGCGGCGAGGCCATGGCCGGCGCGGCGCAGGTCAACAGGGCCAGAAGCAGGAAACAGGCGAGTATGGCTCTCATGGAGATACCTCCTTGTTTTGGTAAATTTTAGCTCCGCAGGGTGCTCGGTGGCAAGCAATAACTATTAAGTCAATAAAAACGAATATAAAGCTATTTAACTTCATAATATTAATAAAGATAAAAAGATAAATAACTGAAAAAATGTGTGTCATACATCGCTATTTTTCCAGCTTCCCTTAAATACTGGCCTCCCGTTATTTATAACGTCGCATAAGATATATTATGTAAACTTTTAAGCGGGTAAAGTCGAAACCAGGCAAACCGGGCAAATCCCAAGCCTTGTATGGCGTCATCCGCGGCAAGTGCGAATGTGCCCTACCGGGAGGCCATAATAAAGCGCAATTAATTCGAAATCAGACGCTGCAACCATCTTGACGCGTGCCTACCCCGCTGCATAGAATGAAACCCCTTTAACTTGGTTGGTCGGCAATGCAGCGAGGCCATGGGTGGCCGGGTATTGCCGGTTTGGCGTAAACAGTGCTCAACGGACGCCCGCGCACCGGCGCCATTTCACGGGGCCGGTGGGTCGGTGAACTTTTGGAATAAATTTTGTTTAGTCAGAAGTTCTTCCCCCATCCGGGTGTTCGCCTCAGCCCATCCCCTATTTAACCGTCTAGTGCGACGATAATCAGAAGGAGTCCTCATGCTAAAGCTCAATAATGGAGTTGATATCCTCACAGACATTGGTGGAGTCAAACAGGACCAGGTTGACCGCGTACTGCGCGAGGCCATGGACGACACCGAGTTCGCCAAAATCGAAAAGATCAAAAACCCCCAGGCTCGGATGAAGATAGCCAACACCATCGCCCTGGGTCAGCCGGATAAGGTTTTCGTGAACACCGGCAGCGAGCAGGACGTGCAACGCATCCGCGAGCTGTGCCTCACCCTGGGTGAGGAACAGACCCTGACCGTCCCCGGCCACACCCTGCACTACGATCTGGCCGAGGAACAGGCCCGCATCGTGGACCGCACCTTTTACATCGCCAACCCCGAGGACACCGTAAGCTCCCTGGCCAACCGCCTGGAGCGCAAGGATGCCTACGCCTACGTCAAAGAGCACATGGTCGGCATGATGAAGGGCATGACCCTGGTCATCGGCTTCTACTCCCGCGGACCGGTGGGCGCGGCGGCCACCATCCCGGCCATCGAGGCCACCACCTCCCTGTACGTGTGCCACTCGGCCGAGCTCTTGTACCGCAACTGCTTCGCGCAGTTCGACGACGAGGTGGACCGCGTGGGCCACTTCTTCACCAACGTGCACTGCCAGGGCCCCAACACCCCCGCGGACCTGCCCAACGCGCGCGTGCTCATGGACCGTTCCTTCCAGACCACCTTCAGCACCTTCTGCACCTACGCGGGCAACACCCTGCTTCTCAAGAAGGGCAACCACCGCTTTGCCGTGGACCGCGCCACCTACTACCGCGCGGGCCGCGAGCTCTCCGAGCACATGTTCATCACCGGCCTCAAGGGCCCCGGCGGCCGCGTGACCTTCTTCGCGGGCGCGGCTCCCTCGGGCTGCGGCAAGACCACCACGGCCATGGTGGGCGAGCAATTCATCAGCGACGACTTGGCCCAGATCTGGATCGCCGAGGACGGCACCATCCGCAGCATCAACCCCGAGACCGGCATCTTCGGCATCATCCAGGACGTGAACTGGACCGACGATCCCATGATCATGGAACTGCTGCGCAAGGAAAAGGCCGAGGTCATCTTCTCCAACATCCTGGTCAAGGACGGCGTGCCCTACTGGTTGGGCAGCGGCGAAGAAACCCCGAAAGAGGGCTTCAACTTCCAGGGTGAGTGGACCGAGGGCAAGAAGGACGCCGCCGGCAAGGACATCCCCCTGTCCCACGCCAACGCCCGCTTCACCATGCGCGCCGAAGTGCTGGCCAACTGCAGCGACAAGCTGCACGACCCCTCTGGCGTGATCACCAAGGTCTTCACCTACAACGGCCGCGACGCGGACACCATGCCTCCGGTGCGCGTGGCCCGCGACGCCGACGAGGGCGTGGTCATCGGCGCCTCTATCGTGAGCAAGGCCACGGCCACCGAGGTGGGCGCCACCGGCGTGAAGCGTCAGCCCTGGGCCAACCAGCCCTTCATCCCCGGCGCCTTGGGCGACAACATGGTGGCCCAGTTCGATTTCTTCAATAACGACGCCATCGCCCCCGAGCACCGGCCCATCATGGCCGGACTCAACTACTTCCTGACCCACGAAGCCCGCGGCGGCGAGGGCGGCGGCCTGTTGGGCGAAAAGCGCGACGTCAAGGTGTGGCTGAGCTGGCTGGATCGCCTGATCCACAACGAGGTGGGCTCCATACCCTCCCCGGTGGGCCTGCTGCCCGAGTACGAAGACCTCAAGGCCATGTTCGCCGAGCTGCTGGACAAGGAATACCCCAAGGAGCTCTACGACAAGCAGTTCTCCCTGTACGCCGACAAGATCCTGGCCCGCATCGACCTGCAGTACGATGCCTTCAAGAAAGAGGAGAACATTCCTGAGCGCCTCTTCACCATCTACGACGCGCAGCGCAAGCAGATGGAAGAGCTCAAGGCCAAATACGGCGCGATCATCAGCATCGAGCAGCTCAAGGAGCTGAACGCCTCCAAGTAGGCTAAGCGCCCTATTTCGCAGCATAGCAAGGCCCCGGCCGGTTTCGGCCGGGGCCTTTTTTGACTAAGCGTTTGGTTGACGCGGAAAATAGGGCATAATAACCAGGCACTACCAAGCAAGGGAGAGCAAGGCTTGAGCCAACCCGGTCCCAACAACTGCATCACCGACGTGGCTGGCCTCAAGGTCGGCTCCTACACCGACCGCCAGGCTCTGTGCGGCTGCACCCTGGTGCTATGCCCCAGCGGAGCCACCGCCGGGGTGGACGTGCGCGGCGCGGCCCCCGGCACCCGGGAGACCGACCTGCTGGACCCGGTGAATCTGGTGGAACAGGCGCACGCGGTGAGCCTCAGCGGCGGCTCGGTGTACGGGCTGGCCTGCGCCGACGGCGCGGTGCGTTGGCTCAGCGAGCAGGGCATCGGCTTTCCCTTGGACGATCAGGGCCACGTGGCCCCCATCGTGCCCGGCGCGGTGCTCTACGACCTGGGGCGCGGCGCGGAGTTCGTGCCCCCGGTGGGGCCGGACTGGGGCCGCGCCGCCTGTGAGGCGGCCAGTGAAAAGCCCATCACTCTGGGTTGCCTGGGCGCGGGCACCGGCGCGGTGGCCGGCGGCATGAAAGGCGGCCTGGGAGCGGCCAGCGAAGTGCTGGACAGCGGGATCACCGTGGGGGCCCTGGTGGCGGTCAACTCCCTGGGTTCGCTACTCAACCCGGCCACGGGCCTGTTCTGGGAGCTGGGCCTGGAACTGGGCCACGAGTTCGGCCCGGACGCCGCCCAGGCCAAGGTGCTGCCGCCCTGGCCTCCCCAGGCGGAGGCGGCCAAGAACACCACCATCGGGGTGGTGGCCACCGACGCCACCTTGACCAAGGCCCAGTGCAAGAAGATGGCCCAGATGGCCCAGGACGGCCTGGCCCGGGCCATACGCCCGGCCCACACCATGTTCGATGGGGACACCATCTTCGCCCTGGCCACCGGCGGGCGGCCCCTACCCTCGTCGCCCGGCTTTTTCGGCCCGCCCGAGGCCACGGCGGTGAGCGAGATAGGCCGGGCCGCGGCCGACTGCCTGAGCCGGGCCATCATCCGGGCGGTCTTGGCTGCTCAGAGCCTGGGCAACTGGCCCGCTTTCCGCGATCTGGCCAACCGCTAGCCACACCTCAACCACGATTGGAACCCACATGAAACGATTGCTATTGGCGGCCCTGACCCTCTGCCTGGCCTTGGCCATGAGCGCCTGCATGGGACCCAACAGCCAGGAGGCGATTCAGCAAACCGACCGCCTTCTCATATCCTCTGGTTTTGACGCCGTCCCCGCCGACACCCCGGCGCGCATGAAGCACCTGGAGTCCATGCCCCAGCACCGCATCCTGCACCTGGTGCGGGGCGGCAAGGACTATTACCTGTGGGCCGACGCGGCCAACGGGCAATGCCTGTGGGTGGGCACCTGGCAGGACTACCAGCGCTTCAAGCAACTAGCCTGGGACATGTACAACCAGGGAGGCCAGGACCGCCTGGACTACATGGACGGCTGGTCCAGCGGGCCGGTGGACTGGGACATGTGGGGCCCCTGGTAGGCCAACCCCTTCTACATCCTAACGATACGCGATGCGATGCCCTATACGCTTGGTGGGGCTTGCTGAAAGAGGTAATATAGCCATATCCAATTAAACTCGTTGATAAGGATTGGCTATGCAAATCTTACTGGTCCTCTCCAGCCAAGATCCGGAGATCAAATGGAACGCGGTGAGGCTGGGCAATTTCCTGCTCAATCAAAATGAGGAAGTAACGATCTTTTTGAACGGCGGTGCCGCCGACCTTTACGAGGGTGACAGCCAGACCTTCCCTATCAGGGAGGAGGCCAAGCTTTTTGCTCTGAGCGAGGGGGTGTTGGTCGCCTGAGGCAAGTGCATGGGCATCCACGGTGTGGATGAAGATCAGTTCATGAAGCTCTCCAACATGAAATTTCTCTACGAGCAAATTCAAAAGGCGGACAAGATACTGAGCTATTGATTACGAGGTTGGCGCGCCGGGACGGCTTTTGGAATCCGGCGCGCCGGTCTAAATCCCATCCTATTTCTTGACAATACCTCAACTTCTTGCTATCAAAGAATCTTTCCCGCTGGCTTGCCCCATGTAAGAAAACCATTGGCAAAAAGAGTAGCGCATAACAACATGCAGTCCGCCAGCATAAATCAGCCCCGCCCTGTCTTTGACAGTCAGGACATTTCCCAGGGCATCCGGGAGATCGCCCTGGGATTGCTGCGCCGTCATCCCGAGCCTGGCGGCCTGGGTCTGGTGGGCATCCACACCGGGGGTGACCTGTTGCTACGGCGCATTGAGGCGGCCATGGCCCAGGCTTCTGGCGGTTCGCTCAACCTGGACAAGGGGCTGGTGGACATCGCCTTTTACCGCGACGACTGGACCCGCTTGCGCCAGGTGCCCAAGCTCAACGACACGGTGATTAACTTCCCGGTGGAAGGCCGCCACCTGGTCTTGATCGACGACGTGATCTTCTCCGGCCGCACGGTGCGCGCCGCCCTGGAGGCCATCTTCTCCCTTGGCCGCCCGGCCTCGGTGGACCTGGCCGTGCTGGTGGATCGCGGCCACCGCGAGCTGCCCATCCAGCCCGACTTCACCGGCCTTGACCTCACTACCCAACGCAACGAATCGGTGAACGTGTTCCTGCATCCCGAACCCAACCAAGACCACGTACTTTTGGAGCCGGGTAAGTACCGCGAGTAGAGCGGTCCCCTCAATCGAATCGCCTTACCTTAATGGACGATACTGAAGAGAACGGGTCTAGTAGTCTATGTCCTGCAGCATTTCTATACCATCCACCAAAAACCCAGGGGTTGCCTCTGGCAAGGACCAGCATAACCGGCGTGGGAGCATACGCTTCCGGGTTTCTGGCAATACGCCATAGAGTAATCATGTCAAGAATACTTAACTTGAGCTTACCGTTTGGGTGTGTGTGCCAGTCACCTAAGTAAAATAATGGCTCAGCACCAAAATTTAATATACGGTCTAGTTCTTGCTGTTGGTATTCATGATCTGGTTTAAAAATAACGCGTCCATGATGTGCATTCGGTCCCGCACTAATAATATTTGTTACTACCACCTCTTTTTTGTCAGCAGACCAATAACCTACTAAAATACCGCCTGTTTCTTTTGGGAACCAGTGAGCCCCATCCTCCTTCATAACCTTTAAACAGGCTTCTTTTACCCATAAGCTTACTGGCGGGTTTTGCATTGGCAATCAGGATGAGGCGTCAAGTGATGCGTTGTCCAAGTGGGGACGAGCATTTTACCCTCTTCTACCAAAGACATTACGGCAAGGTCCCAATTGGCAGAAGGATAGGCGTTTTCTTCTCCTTCACAAAGGGTAGATACAGCTAAGCGGACTGCAGTGAGCGCAACTTCTCGAACGTCGAATACTGATGCCTGGAACGTAACGTCAGCGCAGCCTCCCGGTTGCACGTTTGCATCTAGATCCTCTGGAGCTTGCGGAAAAGTTTCCTGGTCTTTATGTTTTGCATAGCAGGCAAAACATCCATTACTACCGTCAGGCCTCAGCCTAGCTACTAACCCTCCCATACCACCGTGTCTTGATGAAAGGAATATAATGGGGATTCCTTTCTTCTGAGCCCTGTCAGCAAGTAGATGATGAATACCTTCCTCTGCCGTGGCATCAAAAATTAGATCAACTTTATCAAGCACTGCTTCTAAAAAGTCATCTTGATTGTATGGACAGCCAAACTGCCCCAAATTAATTAAAGGGAATGGTCGTCCACTGTGATCAGAAGGGAAAAGGTTGGTAAGCACATAGGTAAATGGAAATTTACTTGATAAATAATGAGCCAATGCCTCCATTTTTGGGAGTCCAGAGTCGACAAGAGAATATGTTGTTCGGCATGTAATACTGGGAGATACTTGGTCTTTGTCTACGAGAACTAATTCGGCAACACCTGACTGCGCAAGCATCGTTGCGCTCGTGGAGCCCAGACAACCAAGCCCAAAGACAGCGATGCGCTTGGTTTGCAGTGAGCGCATATTAGATATTCTTTCGAAATAATCATTCGTACTGTAAGGTTCAGACCGCACCAACTGTGCAAACCTACGCTCTTGCCTTGGCTTTTTTCTGTTTGTTATGGTTTTCTTAGCTATTAAGAATATCCAGCCGTCTTTTGAAATGCCCCTCGCTATTTCTTCTCGGAATGTAAAGCCACATAAAATAAAATTGTACTGCCCATGCCTACTGGAAAGCACTTGGTACACATTTGGTGAAACCGTATTGATCTTATCAAAAAACACCTTTGGATCATTGGATTGGATCGGTTCGTTTAATCTTATCCACGGTACATCTAGAATAGTATTTTCGTCTAAAAATGTAGATGCCCAATTCATAATTTTATCAGGCACTTCATGGATAACATTATCATTATCGCTTATGCTGAGTACAAGGCCGAGGAGCCTTTCACAATCTATAGACTGTGAAATTTTTTCTCTAAAAATAACTTTTAAAGTTCCGGCAGTCGCTGTTGGTGAGATTTCCCAACTTGAGTCCATCATAAATGCCATGAATGGAGCGACAGTGTAGTAAGCGCTAAATGGTTCTGCTTGTAAATCCTCCCCCTCAATTGGTGGTGCCGTTGCCCTGTCCGAGAACGCAGCTTCTTCCCATTTGGGTAGATTCTCCAGATATAGGTTTGCTGCCTTCATACCCGGGGTCCAGTGTTCTGTACCGCGGGTCAGTAGGCACATGTGGCCAGTTATCGGGTTGTAGTGTCCTAAGGCTTCTAGGCCGACACAGAAAAATTCTGGACGAAAATATGGGAACAAGTCAGGATATTTAATTATAATTTTCTGGGTATTGCCACGAATTACCGCAGAAATACTAACATCTGCTTGGCCAGCAGCTAGCGCCTCTTCGTTGAGAATAGGACGCGCTCCTGCCTGGCGGAGTGCCTCTATTTCGTCTTGGAGAAGGCCCTCCCTACGATCCCACCAATACATTTTTACACGTATTAACGGCTTAGCCTACTTCACGACCTTTTCCTGGCTTCGGCCTGTCAGGAGGCCGATTGCCAGGGTTAGGCGGCGAAGTACCCGGCGTAGCCGGCTGGCCTGGCTGCCCGGGGTTGGCTGGTGTAGCAGGATTGCCCTTACCGTGGTTGCCTTGATTTTCGTTGCTCATTATGTCCTCCGAAAGGTTACACAACATCTGTATCCTAAGTACCAGATGTCGTAGGTCCAGTCAAGAGGCACACAATATATGTGAACTTATTCTCTAATACCTATGGTTGATTAGTGCTTTTATTTTAGAATCCAGGGCGGCGTAGCGCCGTATGGGCTGGGCGTGCTCCACCGCCCGTTTCAGTGCGTTGCGCTGGCCCACGATGACCACCAGTTGCTTGCCGCGAGTCACCGCAGTGTACAAGAGCGGCCGGTTTAGCATTATGTAGTGCTCGGTGGCCAGGGCGATGACCACCGCCGGGTACTCGCTGCCCTGGCTTTTGTGCACGGTGATGGCGTAGGCCAGGGTGAGGTCTTCCAAATCGGCCGGGGCGTAGCTCACCGGGCCCCGGTCCATTTCCACCACCAGGCCCTCCTCGTCTTCCCTAAGAGCCAAGCCCAGGTCGCCGTTGAACACTTCCAGGTCGTAGTTGTTGCGCACCTGCATGACCCGGTCGCCGGGGGCCAGGCCCACCTTGCCGGCGGCGCGGGGGTTCAGGGCTTGGCGCAACAGGGCGTTGAGGTTGGCGCAGCCCAGGTTGCCCTTGTGCATGGGGGCCAGCACCTGGATGTCACGCTCCGGGTCCAGGCCGAAGCGCCGGGGAAGGCGCTGGGTGACCAGCTCGCGGATCAACTCGGCGGCCCGCACCGGGTCCTTTTGCTCGATGAAAAAAAAGTCGCCCTCCCCTTCCCGCTCGGGCAGGCGGGGCATCTGACCGTGCAGGATGCGGTGGGCGTTGGCCACGATGAGCCCGCTCTCGTCCTGTCGGAATATCTCGGTTAGCTGGGCCACCTTGGCCGCGCCGGAGTCCATGATCTGGCGAAAGAACAGGCCCGGCCCCACCGGGGGTAGCTGGTCCGCGTCGCCCACCAGCAAGAGGCGGCTGGTGGGTCCCACCGCGGCGGCCAGGTGGGCTCCCAGCCATATGTCGATCATGGAGGATTCGTCCACCACGATGAGCCCGTGCTCCAAGGGCTTGTCATGGCCGCGCAAAAAGCGGTTCTCCTTGGGGCTGAACTCCAGCAGGCGGTGGAGGGTCAGGGCCTCCTGGCCGCTGGCCTGGGCCAGGCGCTTGGCCGCCCGGCCGGTGGGCGCGGCCAGGGCTATGCTCTGGCCCATGCGCCGGGCGATGGTGATCACCGCCTTGACCAGGGTGGTCTTGCCGGTGCCCGGCCCGCCGGTGAGCACCCCCAGGCCCGCTTCCAGCAGGCCGGTGAGGGCCTGGGATTGGCCGGGCGAGGGCTTCACGGCCAGTTGTCCGGCCACCCAGTCCACGGCCTTGGCCGCCCGCTCCGGGGTCAGCAGGCCTTCCTGGCGGGAGATGCGGGCCAGCTCCTTGGCGGCCAGCATCTCCATGGCGTGCTGGCCGGTGAGGTAAACCACCCGCTGGCCCGAGGGCAGGTCCTCGGCCACGATCTCCTGCTCGCTGTGCAGGCGGGCGAAGGCTGGTCCCAGCAGGGCCCGCTCCACCCGCAGTTCGGCGGCGGTGCGGTCCAGCAGCTCGTCATAGGGCAAGTAAACGTGGCCCTCATCGCGGGCGGTATTCAAAATCCACAGCAGCCCGGCTTGCAGGCGCTCGGGGTGATCGGCGGCGATGCCCAAACGCGCGGCTATGGCGTCGGCGGTGGCAAAACCGATGCCCCGCACGTCCGAGGCCAGGCGGTGGGGCTTGTTCTGCACCACCCCCAGGGCCCCGGCCCCGTAGCGGCGGTAGATGCGCAGCGCCGTGGTGGCCGCCACCCCGTGGGACTGCAAGAAAACCATGAGGTCCCGCAAGGCCCCGTGATCGGCCACCGCCTGGGAGATGATCTTGGCCCGCTTGGCGCCAACACCGGGCACCTCTGACAGGCGCTTGGGTTGTTCCAGGATGATCTCCAGGGCGCAGGTGCCCAAGGTTTCCACTATGCGCCCGGCCAGCACCGGCCCCACGCCCTTGATGAGCCCCGAAGCCAGATAGCGCTCCACCCCTTCAGCGTCGGAGGGTTGCTTGATGCGGCATTCCTCCACGTCGATCTGGGGGCCGAACTTGGGGTGGTCCGACTCCTTGCCGCTGATCTGAACTTCCTGGCCCTCGGTGAGGCCGGGCATGCGCCCCACCAGGGTGGTCAGGCCCAGGCGGCCGGAGATCTCCACCTTGGCCACGGTGTAGCCGTTGTCCGGGTTGGCAAAGGTGATGCGCTTCACCCGGCCCTTGAGCTGCACCTGGCGGGGCTCTTTCACGAGCCGTCCTCCAGGCCGCAGAGATGGGCCACCGGGCACAAGGTGGGATCGCAGGCCGCCCCCGGCTCAAGGGCGGCGGGATCGGGCTGGGGCCCCAGGGCGGCTATTGCCTGGGCGGCGGCGCGCACCCGCGCCTCCATGGCAGTCAGGTCGTCCGGAGTGAAGTTCAGCCAAGCCAGCTTGGCTCCTTGGGGCGTAAGAAAAACCAGGCAGCAGCGGGGCGCGGGGCCGATGCCGCCGTCACCCTTGTGCAAGGCCAGGGCGTAAAGGGCCATTTGGTCGCGGTAAGGCGCGGGGTCGGCCTTGTGCGAGACCTTGTAGTCGGCCACCAGCCAGCCGCCGCTGAGTTTGGCGGCCAGGTCGATCTCGCCGATTATCTCCAGGGCCGGGCCGCCCTCCTGCTCCGGTAGGCGCAGGCAGAAGGGCAGCTCCCGCCCCAACTCGGCGGCTCCGGCCAACTCACCGGGCAGCTCGGTATCCCACAAGCGGGTGGCCAGTGACAAGGCCTGTTCGGCCAAGTCCGGGTCCGGGTCCAGGGCGGCCAAGGCGGTCTCCAGCCCGGCCGGGCCTTGGCTGAAGTCGGCGTGCTCCATGAGCCGGTGCACCAGGCTGCCCAACTCCACCGCCCGGCCCATGCCGCCGTTCGGCTTTCCGGCGCGAGGGATCAGGGCGGTGTCCAATCCCAGGCGCTGGGTGAGCACGTAGAGCCGGGGGCAGGTAAGGTAGTTCTCCAGGCCGCTCACCGACTCGCGCACCAGGGACAGTCGCGCGGCGGGACGACGGATGCGGGACAAAACCTGGGAAGCCTCTTCCCGCCCAAGCCCGGCCTGCTCCGGCAAGCCGTCCGGCCAGGCGTCGGCCAGGGAGCGGGGCTCGCTCTGCCCGGCCAGGGGCAGAGTCGCGGCGTCTAGGGTCCGGGCCGCCGGGTCGGGTGCCACAAGGTCGCGGGCCCACTTGTCCCATCCCTTGCTCTGGGTGCCGCCGGGACTGAGCAGCAGCACCAGGCGTTCCTCGGCCCTGGTGCAGGCCACGTAAAACTTGCGGGCCTCCTCCGCCTCCTGGCGGGCCTTGTCCCTGTTATGCAAACGGTCGTAGAGAGGGGGCTTGGCCAAGGCTCCGCTGTCCGGGTGGGGCGGGGCCAGGGCCAACTCGCCGCCCGGCCCCAAGTCCGGCAGCCCGTTTTGGCCGCCGCCCTGACTGGCCAGATCGGGCAGGACCACCACCGGGAACTCCAGGCCCTTGGCCTTGTGCACGGTCATCAGGCGGACAACCCTAGCAGCTTCGCCCAACAACGGGGCCTGGGGGTCATTGGGCGGCTGGGCCACCAGCCCGGCCAAGCCCCGAGTAAAGGCCTCCATGCCCCCGGCCAGCACCCCGCCCGGCTGACGGGCGGTCTCCAACAGCTTGCGCAGGTTGGCCGCCTTTTGCTCGCCCGCGCTGGTGCCCATGAGCACGGGCAACAGGTCGCTGTCCTCCAGCAGCATGGTAATAAGCTCCGCCGGGTGCAGGCGGCGGGCCAGGGGTCCCAGCTTGGTTAAGGTGCGCCGGGCTCCCTCCAGGCGCTCCTGCTGCTCTGGCCCGCACCAAGCGGGGAGCGGCGCGCCACCCCGCAGCCCGGCATATAGGCCGTCGCGCCGGGGTGGCGAGGGGTGGGCCAGGGCCAGCAGGCTCTCGTCGCTGAGGCCCACCAGGGGCGAGCGCAGCCAGGCGGCCAGGGCGATCTCGTCGCTTGGGTCCAGGATCGCCCTCAGTGCGTGGTCCAGGTCGCTCACCTCCTGGCACTCATAGAAGCCCCGCCCGTCCACGGTGTAGTAGTCCACCCCAGCCCGGCACAGGGCTTCCTCGTAGACCCCCACCTGGGTGAGCTTGCGCAAGAGCACCGCCACCTGGCCGGGGTGGTATGGGCCCTCATCGAAAAGACGGCGCAGGTAAGCAGCCAGGGCCCGGGCCTCCACCGCCCGCTGGGCCGCCGCGCTGGGTTTGTCTTCGCTCAGCAGGCCCGCGCAATCCACCAGCTCCACCACCACTTCGTCGACCAGCCCCGCCTTTTTGCCCGATGGCTCCTGAACATCGTGAGGACCGTACTGCACATAGGCCTGGGGCGCGTGCTCCCGGCCTTCGCCCGGCGTGAGGATGCGCTCGAACAAGCGGTTGAAGAACCCCACCAGGGCCGGATGGGAGCGCCAGTTCAGGCCAAGGGGCTCCACCCTTCCCTCGCCGGCCTCCAGGCGCGTGGCCATGCCGGCCAGCTCGGCCACCTCGGCCCCGCGAAAGGCGTAGATGGATTGCTTGCGGTCGCCCACCACCAGTAAATCAGGTGGTTCGGCACCGGGAACAGGGTCCTCGTCCAGCCCGGCCAAAAGCTCCACCAGCTGGTTTTGCACCGGGTTCACGTCCTGGTACTCGTCCACCAGCAGGGCCCGCCAGCGGCTTCGGCACTGAGCCAGCACCTCGGGGTGGTCGCGCAGCAGGTCGCGGGACAGGGTGAGCAGGGCGTCGAATCCCAGGGCGGCCCGCCGGGTAAGCTCGCGGCTAAGAGCCTGCTCCAGCTTGGCGGCCAGGGCGAGGAGGTCCTCGGCGGCCAGTGCGGCGGCGGGGATGGCCGCCAGGGCGGCCAGGGCTTGCGCGCCGTCAGCCAACGCCTTGCGCGGCTCCTTGACCGCGCCGCTGCCCCAAGAGCCCTTGACCGTGGCGGCGATAGTGGCCACCGCACCGGGTCGGGTGGCCTCGTCCGCAAGTTGGGCCTTGAGCGCCGGCCAGGCCTCGATGAGGCCCCTGGCCTTGGGTACGTACTTGGCCTTGGAGGCGGCCAGCTTGGGATCGCCGGCCAACAGGGAGGCCAACTCGTTCACCGCCGCATCCATGGCGGCGATCAAATCGGCGGCGCTGCCTTGGTCGGCTGCGTGGGCATCCGCTGTGGCCTGGGCGGCCTGCTCCGGGCTAATGCCCATGGTGGCCATCTGGCGGTGCAGCCAGATGAGCTTTTCCTGCAGCCCGCCCATGCCGCTCAAGTTGTAGTGCGTAAGCAAGCCGCCCAGTACGGGGTCGCGCTCCTTGAGCCCCTGGCGCAGCACCTCATCGGTTGTTTCCACCAGCAGGCGGCTGAACTCGTCGTTGTCCAGCACCCGGAACTCGGGGTCCAGGCCCAGGGCCAGGCCGTAGTCCCTGAGCAGGGAAGCGCAGAAACCGTGGATGGTGTTGATGGGGGCCCAGGCAAGCTTGGCGGCCAGTTCGGGGGCGATCTTCTCCCCGATGCGCTGGCGCATTTCGCCCGCCGCCTTTTCGGTGAAGGTGATGGCCACGATCTGGGCGGGCTCCAAGTCCTTGGCCAGCAGGCCCTGGTAGTGCTCCACCAGGCGATAGGTCTTGCCCGCCCCGGCCCCGGCCACCAGGCACAGCCGCTCCGGAGCGCTCATGAGGCCTCTCCCTCCAGGGCGGCGGCCGCGTTTATCCGCGCCCGGCACACCCCACCCATGGGGCAGTACTCGCAAACGGTTTTTGCGGGCATGGGTACGAACTGGCCGCCCTCCAGGCGGTACCATAGCTCCACGATGTTGTTGAACAGGTTGGGCGCGCCGCTCAGGGCCAACTCCCGGCGAATGGCTGAATCAGCGGCCAGGAGCGGATCGCCCGGGGCGAAGTCGTGCTGCATGGGCTCCTGCTCCATCTTGCGGGTGGGCACCACCCGGGCGCTCAGAGCGTCATCCGCCTTGCCCCACAGCTCGCGGGCGGCTGCCAGATAAACCGGCATCTGGAAGGCGGTGACACCCAGCTCTGTTTCCTTCAGCGGGCCGCTTATCTTTTCCTTTTGCGAGGCGTGTTTGTAGTCCACCACCCGAAGCGCGCCCTGCCCCTGGTCCAGGCGGTCCAGACGGCCGGTGAGGCGCAAAGGTTGTCCTTGTTCCAGGGGCACCTCCAAGGGCGGGGCCTCGGAGTCCTTGCCGCCGAACTCGGCCTCCACCTGGGAGGGCCGCAACCCGCCCATGGCCTCCATTTCCCGAGCCACCACCGTGGCCAGGGTGTGGGCCAGCACCCCTTGCCGGGCCTGCTGCACCAGGCCGTGGCCGGGCAGCTTTTCCATGGCCTGGGCCAGGCAGCGGGCCAGGCGCTCGCCTTGAGCGGCCTCGTCCCAGGCTGGATCGAATTCCCCAGGCGCAAAGAAGCGCTTCATGGTCTCGTGCACCCAGGTGCCCTCTTCCGAGCGCTCCAGGTCCCAGCCGGGCTCGCTCGGTTCCTTGAGCCCCAGCATCCGCGCAAGGAACCACTGCATGGGGCAGGCCACGTAGGTTTCCAGGGCGCTGGGGGAGAGCTTGCGCCGCTCGGGGTCGTCCAGGAGCGAGGCCAGGAACTCTTGGGCCGGGCCTGCGAGCACCAGACCGTCGTAGGGGCCGCCTTGGGTCAGGCGAGCCTCGGGAGGCAGGGCCTCCAAACGCAGGCGGTGCTCCTCCACCCGCGCCCGCGCGGCCAAGGACCGCCAGGCCTGGGCCACGGCATGCTCCTTGGCCAGGGCGTGCAGCACTGCCGGGGCTGCTCCGTCCTCCGGCGCTTTGCCATAACGGGGGCGCAGCAAATCGCGGGCCAGGGCGCTCCACAAGCTGCGGGCATCGCGGCACTGGTTCACCGGCGGCACGTCGCCGAACACGCTGCCCGGCGGTGCCTTCAGCTCGGCCTCGCGCCCCAGACGCCGGGCCATCTGTTCCAGTAAAAGGCTGGGGTTGCGCGGGGAGCCGTCAAGATCGGCGGCGCAGCAGGAAAGCGACGCTCCCTGACGGGCCGAGGCCAACAGCAGCAGCAGGCGCAGCACCTGGCCGCCGTACTCCTCCTCCTCGGTGCGCCACACCGGCAGCCCGGCCTTGCGGCCCAGGGCCAGGCGCTCGGCGCTGTCCAGTAGGCGCAGGTCCACCGGGCGGGACGGGAACTCCTCCCGGTTCAGGCCGCCGGCCAAGGCATAGGCAGGGCAGAGCCCCTGGGTGTCTTCCAGGCGCAGCACCCGCACCCCGCCCCTCGCGCCCATGCCCGCGCCCGCGTCCTGTTGCTCCAGGGCTTGGCCCAACAGGGCCAACAGCCGCCCCGGACTTAGGGGCATGTCCGCGCCCACCTGCTCCGCCGCCCGGCCCAGGCCGCGCACCGCCTGGGTCAGCCCTTCCCAGGCTGCCAGGTCGCGGGCCAAGGCCAAGGCCGCCCAGCGGCCGGGCCCCGCCCCCGCGCCCAGGTTCGGGGTGGGGCGTAGTGACTCCAGGAGGCGCTCCACCCGGCCACAGTATTCGGCCAAGCCCTGGGCCTGATCCAGGGGGGCCAGCCAATCGGTGAGCGCCCCGCAGGCCGAGGCCAAATCCCGACAGGCCTGGGCCTTGCTCCCCTCGGCCTGGTCCGCCGCCTGGTTCAGCCACTCGCGCGCCGGGGTCTCCCGTGCGTCCACATAATAGGCCTGGGCCAAACGGCGGGCGGCGTCCTGGGGATGGGGCGTCTGGAGGTGGTGGGCCAGGGCCGCGCCCAGGTAGGGCGAATCCCACACCCGCGCCAACTCCACCCGTGAGTAGCCCATCTGGGGCAGGGAAAGCAGTTCCAGGATAGCCTGCACCAAGGGGGTGCCGCCCAGGGGCTCGCTGCGGCGAAAGGACAGAGGCAGGCCCAGACGGGCGGCCACGTCGGCGGCCATCTGGCCGTACAGGCTCAGCTCAGGGAAGACCAGGACGATCTCGTGGGGAGGAGTGCCCTGGTCCACCAGGTCCCGCGCCCGGCCCACCAGGGCCTCCACCTCGGCGTAGCGCCCGGCGGCCCGCACCAGCTCCAGGGCCGCGCCGTCAGCCGCTGGCGTGTTCTGGGCACCGTCCCAGGTGCCCAAGGCCAGGGGAGCCAGGGGGCCGCCCTCCTCTTCCAGGTCGGCCCACTCCACCTCCAGGTTGCCGCCATGCTCCTCCAGAGCCTTGGCCGTGGCCTCCAACAGGCGGAACACCTCCTGCTCGGAGCCCACCGCCGGGGCGAGAGCGAAGCGCACCCGCACCGGCAGGGCCTGGGACAAGGCGAAGAGCAGGCGCAGCTCCGCCGGGCGCAGCCAAAGGGCCTCGCGCACTTCCAGGGATTGCCAGCCTTGCAGCAAGGGGAAGGCGCCGCCGTTCATAAGGTGAGCCTCCACGGCGGCCAACTGGTCGGCCTCGTCGGCTAAGCCCCGCTGGGCCAACTCGCCGGTGTAGGCGGCCAGCAGACCGGCCAGGGCGGCGCGTCGTTGGCCGCCCGGCCCCGGCAAGGAGGCTATGTCTTGGGGATTGAGCCGCGCTGCCTTGAGCCCTACCAGCAGCCGCCACAGGCGATGGGGGAAGCGGCGGCCCCTAGAGATGCCGGCCAGCGCCGCCTGCTCCCGGCCCAGGGACTCCAACAGCTTTTGCACCAGGACCGGACCGGCCAGCTCGGCCAGAGGCTTGCCCCGGAGCGCCGAGGGCGGGAGCTGGGACCAAAGCAGGGGCAGCAGGGCGTTCTTACCCTGGAAGGTGTAGTGCCCTCCCCCGCCTAGCAAGAGGCCTCCAGGCGCGGACGCGGCGCTCAGGCTGAAGGCCTGCTCCAACGCCTGGCCCCCTGGCCAGACCTGGGCGGGGCGTAAGCTCACCGCAGTCTTTCGGCCAGGCCCAACACCGTCTTGGCGTAGGGCTTGGAGTTGTTGTAGGTGAGCACCACCTTGATTTGGGCCTTTTTGCTCAGGCCGGGACGCCAGCCGTGGGCCTTAAGGTAGTTGGCCACGCTGTGGATGGCGTCATCGGGATGGGTAAGGTTGATCTGGCCGTCGCCGTCGGCGTCCTTGCCCCAAATCAGCACCGAGGTGGGCACGAACTGGGCCATGCCCAGGGCCCCGGCCAGGGAGCCCTTGTAGTCCAGGGGCGAACGCCCTTCCTTTTGGGCCAGGCGCATCAGGGAGCCCATCTCTTGGCGGGCCCAAACCGCCCGGCGCTGGAAGCGCTTCTTGGTTTTGGCGCTGGTCAGTTCGGCCTTTTGTTTGCCGGGCCATTGCTTGGCCAACAGCTTCTGGGCCTGCGGAGTGTCCAGCACCGCCTGGGAGGCCAGCACGTTGAACACCGAGCAGTTGCCCGTGTATTGCCCCAGGCGGCTCTCCACGCTGAGGATGGCCACCACCACCGTGGGGTCCACCCCGCTCTGCTTTTGGGCCTCGGCCAGGGTGGCTGCGTTTTGGGCCATAAAGGCATTGCCCGCCTTGATGGTCTTGGGTTGCAGGAATTGGCCGTAGTTTAGGCTGCGCTCCGAGGGGGCCAGCAGTATGGCCATGAGGCGGCTTTCGAAGCGCACCCTCTTGTCGCCCAGCAGGGCGTCCACCTGTTTGGGGTCCATGCCCTGGCGAATCATCTCCGCCCTGAGGGGCGCGAAGACGTCCTGGCCCTTGGCCTGGGCAGGCCCGGCGGCCAGCAAGAGGGACCAAAGCATGCACAGGGCCAGGCCCGCGCCCAGGGCTTCCCTGGCCAAGCGCCATCTGTTAGTCTTGAGGCTCATCATGGGGGCGAAACTTCCCTTGGCCAAAGGTTGCAGTGTGGATCGCGTGATTCCTTTTCCCGGCGGTGAAGGCCGAGAGCATGTGATAACCGATGCGCCCATGCGCTTGCGCTGGGGGCCCTGGCGCACCGGGCGCATCATCCAGGTGCACGTGGGCTCGGCGGCGGCCTACGAGGAGTACCGGGAGGAGTGCCTGCAAGCCGGTCAGGACCCCTCGGGCCGCATGCCCCCCCACTTCGCCCTGGAGGGCGGGTTGCAGGATACCGCTCTGGGCCTATTGCGCCACCGGGACGACGCCGCCTCCCAGGAGAAAATCTGTTACCTGGCCTGCCTCTTGGAGGCCCTGGTCGCAGCACCCTCGGCCATCCTGCGCACCGACCTGATACGGCGGGTGTACCAGGACGTGGACCAGCTATCCAAAACCCTGGGCTTCCGCTGGCGGGGCGGCGAGGGCCGTTTCATTCCGCCGGTCAACCAAGACGCCGGAGACCCCCATCAGTTCGCCCGCATGGTGGCTCCCTTGAGCAACCTGCAGGAGTTTTACGCCGCCCTGCACGATTACGCGGCCCGCCGCTACCGCATCCTGTCCAAGGAATACGTATTCTATTATCCCGGCCGCCTGCGCAGCGTCCTGGGCTAGTCCCTAGAAGCTTCGCCAGGCGGGCCGTTGCCATTGCAGGGGATCGCGGCGCGGATCTTCCTCGGTGGCCAATAACCAGGCCCTTGCCCCCACCGCTATCTCCCCCAGCTCCCCGGCCAGGCCCATGGATCGCGCCGCCCGTTTGGTGGCCGCCTCGAACACCGTGGCCGGGCTCACCCCCGCCTCCAGCCAGGAGGCCATCTCCCTAAACACCGCCTCGCCGTGGGGCAGGTTGTAGGAGCCCGCGTCGCTGCCCAACACCAGGTTGACCCCCAGCTCCTCCCCCAGCTTTATCTGGGCCTTTTGCAGACGCACGATCTCGGTCAGGGCTGCCAGGGTGGCTTGGTCGTGGCGTCCCTGGGGGGCGGTCAGGTGGGCCTCGACCGCCGCCAGGGTCGGGGTCCACCACACCCCCTTTTGGGCCATACTCATTAGGCAGCGCGAGCCCGGAAAGTAGCCGTGCTCGATGCCGTCCACTCCCTGGGCCAGGGCCTGGCTGACCGCCCTTTCGCCGTTGGCGTGCACCGACACCGGCAGGCCCGCGGCGTGGGCCTCCTGCACCGCCGCGGCCACCTCCTCGTTGGTGAGGGCCTGGGGGTGGCACACCTCGCCGGCGTGCTCGAAGTCCAGCAGGCCCGAGGCGAACAGCTTGATCACCGACGCGCCCCGGCGGGCCTGCTCCCGGGCGGCCTGGGCAAAGGCCTGAGCCCCGCTCATGGGCGCGGCCAGCCAATAGGCCGCCTCGCCGGTGGCTCCCAGGCCCACGCAGGCGGTGCGCAACAGCGGCGGGCCGCCATCGTCCCGGGGGGTGGCGTGCTGAGGCTTGTGCCCCAGGTCGCGTATGGCGGCCACCCCGGCCTCCCGCCAGGCTTGCATGGCCTGCTCCGGCCCAGGACCCAGGTACAGGTGCACGTGGGCGTCCAGGGGTGCGGGAGAGAGCCACAGGCCCTTTAGCTCGCGCACCTCGTCGGCCTTGGCCAAGGCCTCGTCGCCCAGGGCGGCCACCCTGCCCTCACGGACCAGCACCGCCGCTTGGCCCTGGTGGGGCTCCGCCCCGGCCAGCCCCCCGGCCAGCAGGCAGAGCCCTGCTTTTGCCGCGCCCAAAATTTAGGCGGCCAGCTTGTTCACCAGGGCGGCGAACTGGGCCCCATATACCGCGCACTCGTCCATGACCCGCTGGTCCGGCTCGCCGATGGCCAAGGGTCCGAAGTGGCCGCCCTTGCGCAGGCCCCGCACCACCATGCCGTGTATCAACAGGCCTTGCAGCATGGATAGGAGGGTCAACTCGCCGCCGCCGCCGATGCCGCCGGTGGAGGCGAAAGCCCCGGCGGGCTTGCCTTCCAACTCGCCCTTGCCGAACAGGGCGATGGATTCGTCGATGAACTTCTTCATGGGGTTGGCCATGGAGCCGAAATAGCAGGGAGCGCCCAAAAGCACCCCGTCCGCCGCCCTGAGGTCGTCATTGGTGGCGTTTTCCACCTTTTTCAGGCTGACCTCGCAGCCGCCTGCCTTGACGCTGGCCGCCAGGGCCTCGGCCATCTTGCGGGTGTTGCCGCCGTGGGAAAAATATACGATCAATACGTTGGGCATGATTATCCCCTTTGTTGAAAACCGCGCCGGAGGGGGTCAGGCGAGATGGTCGCCCTCGGCCCTCCAGGCCGGATGACAAACGCACAGAAACACCAGGTCCTCGGAGCCGGTGTTTTGCAGCCACTGTCGTGAGCCGGGCGGGAGGTACACGCAGGAATCGGGCCCCACCTCTTGGGACTCGCCGTCCAGGTGGAACACTCCCCTGCCCCGCAGCACGTAATAAATCTCCAGAAAATCCAGGTGGTGGGGCTTGGTGGCCCCGCCGGGGGGCAGCCAGGCCCGCGAAAGGCTTACGCCCGGGTCGGTGGAATCGTTGGCCGGGTGGATGACCTCGGCCAGGCGGCATCCATCGGAAGCCGTGAATACTTTCAGCTCATCCGCGTTCTTGTGCAACACGGCTATGCCTCGTCCTCCGTGGCCGGAGTTTGCTCCAGCAGGGCCTTGCCACCGTTGTTGGGCAGGGCCGAGTTGCGGGCCTGGGCCGGTTTCATGAGCATCCCGGTCTCCACCACCTCCACCTCGGCGTCGACCACGCCGCCCAGTTCTATGGACAGGGAACGGCAGGTCAAGGTGCCCTGAATCCACCCGGTTCCCTTTACCACCACCCGGTGGGCCACCACGTTGCCCTGCACCCCGCCCTCCACCACCAGGGTGTCCTGAGCGAAGACGTCGCCGCGCACGATGGTGCCGGCGGCTAGTATGGTCAACTGGTTGGCGGACAAGGTCTTGGCTTTCCTCGGCTAGTTGTTGGACTTTTTGGAGCCCGCCTCTTCACGCATCAACAGGGCGAGCTCGCCCTGCTCGTTGAAGATCAAAAACTCCACGGCTTCCACGTCCTTGTCCACCAGGACGAAGCGTGCCCTGAAGCGTTTGAAGCGCTGCACCGCGAAGTGGGCGCCCTTTTTGGGGTCCTCCGGCCTGCCCAGGGGGGGCAGGCGGGTGGGCGGCCAGGCCTCGACCCAGGGCGCGCCCTTACGTTCGCTGCGCAAAAGCACGGTGGCGTAGCCTTGGGCCGGGTGCTTGTAGTCTCGTTTGTTGGCGATGTCGAAATAGACAAGAAGATCCCGCCCGGACTTGGTGAGCTTAACCTTGCGCACATCCACCCAGTCGGCGCTGGTGGGCCAGGGCTCCACCGCCTGGGCCTCCTGGGGAGTGGAGGCTTCGCCGTTCTCCTTGGCCTTGGCGTCGTTGTCCGCCGTCTGTTCCGGGGGAGCCTGGGTCGGCTTGGCCACGGGGGCCGGGGGAGGCGGAACGGGCATATGCCTGGGGGGCGGCGGAGGCGGTAGAGGGGGGCCGTCGCCGGTCATGTTGGCCAAAAAGGCCCGGTCCTGCAGGCCGCGCACGATGGTTTCCAGGTTCTGGGCCGACAGTCTAAGGCGCTTGTTGTCCCTGACTATTTCGCTCAGGGCCTGGTTCTGCTGGTAAAGCAGATACCCTCCCCCGCCCAGGGCGGCCAGGGTGAGGGTCATCAGGAGAATAAAAATATATAAAAGCCAGGGGCCTAAACGCATGGTTTGCACCGGGGCGTCCTTGCGCACCAGCAGTACATCGATTTTCTGCCGGGCCAATTTACCCCCTTTTTCAGAGTGATTGGTTAATGCCTATCCTATAGTTTCGCTGATGCCGAGGCAAGAGAGGGTCAAGAATCGCGCCTGGGTCCGGGGCGGGGTGACAGCATCTTTCGCCAGGTTTCGGAGCGGATGAGCCAGCGCCCGTCCCTGAACACCAGTTGCAAGTGCTTGAGACCCAGGTCGCTGTGCCAGTCCGAGCTGTAGTGCTGGACAAAGCTGACCTGGGCGCGCTTGCCGCTCACCCTGATTTTCACGTCCTCCAGGCGAACCGTGATTTTCTTGTAGGTGCGGTTGAGATAGCTCTTGTGCTTTTGCCACTGACGCCGGTTCTTGCCCGAGCCGCGGAAGTCGCGGGCATAGAAGCCCATGTATTGGTCCAGTTGCTTGTTTTGCCAGGCCGAGGTCCAGGCTGCCAGCATTTGCTTGATCGTCTCGACCTGGTCCGGGACCGCCGCTTTCTTGCTTATTGGCTTGGGAGCGGCCGGTGTCAGGGCTGCGGTCTTTTGGGTGGCCCAAGAAGCCAGCAGGCGGGCGTGCGCCAAATCCGGGAGCACCCACTGGGACTGCACCAGCTTGAAGACCGCCGGCTCCTGGCCGGAAAGGTAAAAGCGCCGGGTCAGAAGGACTTTCTTGTTGCCGGGACCTTCCATCTCCTGAGCGGCCAACAGCACCCACTGGCTGCCGCTGCCGAACAGGGCCAGTCCCTTGTTTTGCACCTTTACGCCCGAGCCCAACTGCTCAAACTTGGCCGCCAGCCCGGACAACTCCCGCTTGGCCGTGGTGGGCCGCAGCAATTCCAGGCCGTTGGGCTGGTGGGCCGAGGTCTGGCTCAGGGAGTCGAGGTTAACGGTGCGCAGGTACTCGCAAGCCGCCGCCTGCAAGGCGGGGCTGGGCAAGGCCAGGCGCTCCACCACGATCACTGGGGTGAACTGCTCATTGACCAGCGGCTCCACCAGGGCAAGGTCATGGTTGGCCATGACCAGACAGCCGTTGCTGCTGCGCGGTTTGTAGTCCCGGTTGGTGCCGTGGATGTAGATGCCGTCGCCATTGCGCCCCTGGACCTTGTCCTGGGGATTGGGATAGTTGAGGTGCAGGGCCCGGTCGCCGAAGACGGTTATCTTGTTGTCCTTGAAACGCTTGGTGACGAAATAGATCCCCTCGGGAGTCTTTTCATCCAGGGCGGAGTTTTTGGGCCCCTGCTTCTCTCCCGAGGCGCAGGGGTACTCGAACTCCAGGGCCAATTTTCCCAGGTAGCGCAGCACCATTAGCCGCTGGCGGGACTTGTCCACCACCACCAAACGGGTGTCAGGGACTTGTCCGTGATAGCACCACACCACCGGCTGGCCAACGGAATCCAAGGGGATGAGCCGCAGGGGGCTGGCCTCCGGGGCCTGGGTGGCTTGCGCGGAAAATGAAGGAGAACAGAGGACTAATAGGGTCAGAAAAAATAGAAAGAGCCTGAGGCCGAATACGGCGGCCCCTTTGGTCGAGCGTGCCTCGGTCACAATAATCAAGCTTTGCACCACGGTAAGATATAGGTAATTAAACAAAATGACGTTTGTGTAGCATCAGGAACCGGTGCTGACACTATCACATGCGCCCCTGATTGGCAATCCACTAGAACCACTGGCTAAAGAAGGATTGACCACCGAAACGGGACCTGCCCGGAGGTTTTTTGGTAAGCCGGTAAAAAATATTTGACAGTCCAAGAACCGGCGTGCTAGTTTTTAGGCCACTGAATGACAATTCATTCACTTGTGGGCTCCAGGGAGTCCTGGATTCAAGGTCGCTCTAAAATAATATGAATGATTCTTCATTCATCTCTGCGCAAGCAGCGGCGCGGCGAGCCTGGCTAAGGAGGTTAGCTTTATGTCCCTGAAAATCAAAAAAGTGGGCGTCATCGGCGCTGGGGTGATGGGTGCCACTATTGCCGCCCACATGGCCAACGTGGGCCTGCCCACGGTACTTTTGGACATCGTCCCCCCCAAGATGCCCGATCCGCTGGCCAAGAAGGGGGTTAGCGAGGACTCGCCGGTATTCCGCAACTATTTCGCCCAAAACGGCTTGCAGGGCGCCCTCAAGTCCAAACCGGCCTCTTTCTACGTGCCGGAGAACGCCTCCCTGATCACCACCGGCAACCTGGAGGACAACTTCGACCTCCTGGCCGGGTGCGACTGGATCATCGAGGTGGTGGTTGAGCTGCTGGACATCAAGAAGGACCTCCTGGCCCGCATCGACAAGGTGCGCGCGCCAAAGGCCGTGGTGACCACCAACACCTCGGGCATCTCCGTGGCCGCCATGAGCGAGCACCTGAGCCCCGAGTTCCAGGAGCATTTCCTGGGCACCCACTTCTTCAACCCGCCCCGCTACATGAAGCTCTTCGAGATCATCCCCGGCCCCAAGACCAAGCCCGAGGTGATCGACGGCATGGCCCAGTTCGCGGAGAACGTGCTGGGCAAGGGCGTGGTGTTCGCCAAGGACACCCCCAACTTCATAGCCAACCGCATCGGCGTGTTCGGCATGTGCTACTTGAACCAGCTCATCGACGAGATGGGCCTGAGCTTCGAGGGAGCCGACGCCCTTACCGGCACCGTCCTGGGCCGCCCCAAGATGGCCTCCTACCGCTTGGCCGACTTGGTGGGCCTGGACACCCTGGGCCACGTGGCCGACAACGTGTTCGACGGCTGCCCGGACGATGAAAAGCGCGAGGCGTTCCAGCCTCCCGAGTGGTTCAAGAAAATGCTGGCCAACGGCTGGCTGGGCAACAAGACCAAGCAGGGCTTCTATAAGCGGGCCAAGACCCCCGAGGGCAAGAAAGAGACCCTGGTCCTGGACCGCGAGACCATGGAGTACCGGCCCAAGAACAAGGTCAAGTTCGCCTCCCTGGAAGCGGCCAAGCAGGCCCCGGGCTCCAAGGGCAAACTGAAGGCCATGTACTACGCCAAGGACAAGGCCGGCGAATTCACCTTCCGCCATATGACCGAGGGCCTGATCTACGCGGCCAACCGCATCCCCGAGATCGCCGACGACATCGTCAACATCGACAACGCCATGAAGTGGGGCTTCAACTGGAAGATGGGGCCCTTCGAGGCCTGGGACGCCCTGGGCCTGGCCAAGTCGGTGGAAGCCATGAAGGCCGCCGGTTACACCGTGCCCGCTTGGGTCGAAGAAATGATGGCCGCGGGCATCGAGTCCTTCTACAAGAAGGAAAACGGCGAGCTGTACTACTACGACATCCCCGGCAAGCAATACAAGCTGGTGGAGATGTCGCCGGAGATCATCCTCCTGCCCTCCCTCAAGGACCGCAACAAGACGGTCATGGAGAACAAGGGCTCCTCCCTTATCGACCTGGGCGACGGCGTGCTGTGCCTGGAGTTCCACAGCAAGATGAACTCCATGGGCCAGGACATCATCACCATGTGCGAGAAGGCAGCCGACAAGGTGGAAGAAGAAGGCTGGGAAGGCCTGGTGGTGGCCAACCACGGCACCAACTTCTCGGTGGGAGCCAACCTCATGCTGGTGCTGTTCACCGCCCAGGAAGAGGAGTGGGACGAGCTCGATTGGATGATCAAGAAGTTCCAGGACGCCTTCATGCGCCTGAAGTACTGCTCCAAGCCGGTGGTGAGCGCTCCTCACCAGATGGCCCTGGGCGGCGGCTGCGAGATCTGCCTGGCCTCCGACCGGGTGGTGGCTGCGGCCGAGTCCTACGTGGGCCTGGTCGAGGTCGGCGTGGGCGTCATCCCCGCCGGTGGCGGCACCAAGGAACTTCTGCTCAGAAACACCCACGAGCGGGTGTTCAAGATCGAAAAGGGCGGCCTGTATCCCAAGCAGGTGTACCTGCTGCCCTTCGTTGCCCGCGCCTTCGAGACCATCGCTATGGCCAAGGTGGCCACCAGCGCCCCCGAGGCGGTGAAGATGGGCATCTTCCGCAACACCGACAAGGTGGTGGTCAACGCCGACTACCGCATCAAGAAGGCCAAGGACAACGTGCTGGCCATGAGCATGGCCGGTTACACCCCTCCCCGGCCCATCGACAACATCCGGGTGCTGGGCCGCGACGCCATGGGCGTGTTCAACTACGCCCTGTACAACATGCACAAGGCCGGCTTCGTCACCGATCACGACATCAACGTGGCCACCGAGGTGGCCCGGGTGTTGACCGGCGGCAACGTGCTGCCCGACACCGAGGTGAGCGAGCAGTACATCCTGGATCTGGAGCGCGAGGCCTTCCTCAAGCTGTGCGGCATGCCCCAGACCCAGGCGCGCATGGCCCACATGCTCAAGACCGGCAAGCCCCTGCGCAACTGATACGGGGAGCGAAGGACCAATGGAAATGAACAGGAGAGGGGCTGAAACAATACAAACACGTCGTGCGGGCGCTATTTTATTGGGCCCCTCTCCTGTTTTTATAATTTTCGCCTCAGTTTATATGGGAGGTATCTCATGAAGGAAGCCGTGATTGTCGCGGCCTGCCGAACCGCGGTGGGGCGCGCCCCCCGGGGCATCCTGCGCCAGACTCGTCCCGAGTACATGGCCAGCACCGTGGTGGGCGAAGTAGTCAAACGCACCCCAGGCCTCGATCCTGTGGAAATCGACGATGTGGTGATGGGCTGCACCTTTCCCGAGGCCGAGCAGGGCCTGAACATCGGCCGCGTGGCGGCCCAAAAGGCCGGGCTGCCCGACGAGGTCCCCGGCATGACTGTGAATCGCTTCTGCTCCTCGGGCCTCAACGCCATCTCCATCGCCTGCGAGCGCATCATGTGCGGCCAGGCCGAAGTCATGATCGCGGGCGGCGTGGAGTCCATGAGCCTGATCCCCATGGGCGGCAACATGATGATGCTCGACCCGGAGATGGGCCTCACCAAGCCCTGGGCCTACGAGGGCATGGGTATGACCGCCGAGAACGTGGCCAACGACTTTGGCATCTCCCGCGAAGAGCAGGACCAGCTGGGAGTGCGCTCCAACGAGCTGGCTCTCAAGGCCATCGCCGAGGGGCGCTTCAAGGACGAGATCGTGCCCCTGATGGTCACCAAGCAGCGCAAGAACAAAAAGGGCCGCTACGAGCTCTACGAAGAGGTGTTCGAGGTGGACGAGGGGCCCCGCCCCGGCACCACCATGGAGACCCTGACCAAGCTCAGGCCCGCCTTTGTCAAGACCGGCACGGTCACCGCGGGCAACTCCTCCCAGATGAGCGACGGCGCGGCGGCGGTGATGTGCATGTCCAAGGAAAAGGCCAAGGCCCTGGGCCTCAAGCCCATGCTGACCTACCGCTCCTTCGCGGTGGCCGGCGTGGACCCGCGCTACATGGGCATCGGCCCGGTGGCGGCCATCCCCAAGGCCCTGGCCCTGGCGGGCATCGGCGTGGACGACCTGAGCCTCATTGAGCTAAACGAGGCCTTCGGTTCCCAGGCGGCCTACTGCCTGCGCGAGCTTAAGCTGCCCCTGGACATCACCAACGTCAACGGCGGGGCCATCGCCCTGGGCCACCCCCTGGGCTGCACCGGCGCCAAGCTGACCACCCAATTGGCCTATGAGATGGGCCGCCGCGACGGCTCCCGTTGGGGCCTGGTGTCCATGTGCATCGGCTTCGGCATGGGCGCGGCCGGCGTGTTCGAAAAAGAGAATTACTAGCCGCCCCACCCCGGCGCGGCTCGGCAAGGTTTTAGCTTAGACATAGGGAGCCCAATCATGGCTGATAAAAAGATTCCCCAGGGTGGCGGTTTTCTGCTTGGCCCCACCGACCCCGAAGCGGCCTTCGTGCCCGAGGAGTTTTCCGACGAGCACAAGATGATCCTCACCACCACGGCGGACTTCGTGATCGGCGAGATCTACCCAGTGAGCGATCAGATCGAGGAAAAAGACCACGCGCTGATGAAGAAGCTCATGGCCCAGGCAGGTGAGCTGGGCCTGTTGGGCTCCGACGTGCCCGAAGAGTTTGGCGGCCTGAGCCTGGACAAGATCTCCACCGCCTGCGTGACCGAGGAGATCGGCAAGTCCGGATCCTTTGCCGTGGCCCAGGGAGCCCACACCGGCATCGGCACCCTGCCCATCGTCTACTACGGCAACCAGGCCCAGAAAGAAAAGTACCTGCCCGACCTGGCCTCCGGCGAAAAGATCGCGGCCTACTGCCTCACCGAGGCGGGCGCGGGCTCCGACGCCGTGGGCGGCTGCCGCACCAAGGCGGTGCTCAGCGAGGACGGCAAGCACTACATCATCAACGGCGAGAAGATGTTCATCACCAACGGTGGTTGGGCCGAGACCTTCATCGTATTCGCCAAGATCGACAACACCGACTTCAGCGCCTTCATCGTGGAGCGCGACTTCCCGGGCGTTAGCTCCGGGGCCGAGGAGCACAAGCTGGGCATCCAGGGCAGCAGCACCACCACCGTTATCCTGGAAGACGCCCAGGTGCCGGTGGAGAACCTGCTCTACGAGCGCGGCAAGGGCGCCACCATCGCCTTGAACGTCTTGAACATCGGCCGCTACAAGCTGGGCTGCGCCGCCACCGGCGGAGCCAAGGGAGCTCTGGAGACCGCCACCAAGTTCGCCAAGGAGCGGGTGCAGTTCGGCAAGCCCATCGCCGAGTTCGGGGCTATCCAGGAGAAGCTGGCCCGCATGGCCTCCAAGATCTACGCCGCCGAGACTTCCATCTACCGCTCGGTGGGCCTCATCGACGCCTCCCTGCACGGCGTGGACCCCACTGACCCCGAGTACGGCGGCAAGGCCAGCGCGGCCATCCGCGAGTACGCGGTGGAATGCTCCATCGACAAGGTGCTGGGCAGCGAGGTGCTGGACTTCGTGGTTGACGAGTGCGTGCAGATTCACGGCGGCTACGGATACGTGAGCGAGTACCCGGCCGAGCGCTACTACCGCGACGCCCGCATCAACCGCATCTTCGAGGGCACCAACGAGATCAACCGCATGACCATCCCCGGCGAGCTCCTGAAACGGGCCATGAAGGGCAAGCTGCCGCTCATGGCCGCGGGCCAGAAGCTTCTGGGCGAGATCATGGAGTACTCCCCCATGATGGTGGAGCTGCCCGACGAGCCTTTGGCTTACGAGGCCCACGTGGCCGAGATGGCCAAGAAGTCGGTGATTTACGTGGCCGGACTGGCCGCCCAGACCTTCATGCAGAAGCTCATCCACCAGCAGGAGCTTCTGCTCAAGATCGCGGACATGATCATCGAGGCCTTCGCCATGGAGAGCTGCGTGATCCGCGCCAAGAAGGCCATCGCCTCCTTGGGCGAGGACAAGGCCAAGGTCTACATGGACATGACCCAGGTTTACATGGACGAGGTGATGCCCAGGATGATGGCCTGGGCCAACGAGTGCCTGGCGGTCATGGCCGAGGGCGACGACCTGCGCACCATGATGGTGGGCGCCCGCAAGCTGCTCAAGTACAACCCGGCCAACGCCATCGCCCTCAAGCGCGCCGTGGCGGCCAAGGTGCTGGACAAGAACGGCTATCCCATAAGCTACTAGAACTGCGGCCCGAGTGGATGCCGGGCTTTGGAAGCATCCTGAATCCTGCCATAGAGGCCCGCCGGGTTCCCCTCCCTTTCCCGGCGGGCCTCAATTTTTTGGGCTGGTCCGCCTTGCCGTTCATAGCCCTGCATCCCAGGCAATCCCTATTAAGCCTCTTGACTACCTCCTCATGCAGGCCTCAACCTGTAACTATCAGGTGTTTTTTTAAAAGGAGGACGAGGTATGTCAAAGGCGGACAGCCAGGGCGAAAAGGGATTTGTGTGGGTCAGCGACAAGGCCGGCAATCAGTTCATCTGCCCGGTGGGGGCCCTGAAAGACCCCAAGGACGCTTCCCAGTCTGAATTGGCCAATTGCATCGACGACGCCAAGGCCGGCGTTCCCATCGGCGACTAGCTTCGCGGCCCGGGCAGCCCCTGCACCCTGAGCCCCCTGCCCCGTCAGGGGTTGCCCCGATCCCACTACCCCCGCAGCCAGCCCGCGCCGCCGCCGTCCCGGTAACGGTTGGTGTAGTAATCCCAGATAAAGCTGTAGTCAAATTCCGAGGGCTCGTTGCAGGGGCGCTGGTTTTCGCTCCACACAAGCTCACGGGACTGAAAAGCACGCAGGAGTTGTTCCACCACATCGGGGTCCAGGTGGGTGCCGGCGCCCTCCCGTATTATTTTCACCGCATCGTTGGGCTGTAGGGAGTCGCGGTAGGTGCGCTCGGAAGTGAGGGCGTCGAATATGTCGCACACCGCCAGCACCCGGGCGAAAAAGGGTATCTGGTCCTCTTGAAGGCCGTCCGGGTAGCCGCTGCCGTCCCATTTTTCGTGATGATGACGGACCCCGTCTGAAATCGCGTAGAAGAGCGGTGAAATGCGCGAGAGGATTTCATCGCCGATGCGGCTGTGCTGGCGAACGTTTTCCAACTCCTCGGGGCTCAGTTTGCCCGGCTTGTGCAGCACATGGCTGGGCACGCCCAACTTGCCCAGATCGTGCAAAAGCCCGGCCCAGTAGAGCTGTTGCAGGTCCTTGTCGTCCATGTCCAGGCGCATGCCCAGGATGGCCGCGTTACAGGCCACCCGCTCGCTGTGGCCGATGGTGTAGCGGTCATTGGCCTCTATGGCCTTGGCCAGGCCCCGCAGAGTGCGGGCAAAGGTGGCGCTCATCTCTTGCAGCACGGTTCCCAGGAAATCCACCTGCAGGTTCTTGATGAGGCTGATGCCCCCCACCACCAGGCCGATGAAGGCGAAAAAAGCCATTCGGTAGAGCCAGGCGTGGGTCTCCTGGGGCTCCCAAGGATATACCAACAACGGCATGAAAGGCCCCAGGGCGAACCCTCCCAGGCCTCCGGCCAGGGTTCCGCCCAACATCCCGAAACGGAACCCGGCCAGCACGATGGGCAGATACATGGCGTGGGAGTAGACGAACTTCAGCCCACCGGTGAGGTAGACCAAAAGGGTTACCGCGCCGATGAGCAGGGTTATGACCAGGCCCTCGGTGAGCCTTCTTACGGTTACGTGGAAGCCGTCTCGGCTGGACAGCCGGTACAGCAGGCCGCCTATGCGTAGTTTCAAGCCAGTCATGATTCCCTACCCCCACCAGTACTGGATGACTACATGCCTGTGGGCCGCTTCAATCGACCAACAGTGTCAAGGGGGCAGGCCGGTTCTCAGAAAGAGAGAAAGGCAATTATTCCTATATTTATTATATGCAGAAAGTTGTGACGCAATGTGAGATAGGTTGGAAAAACTTAAGCCTGGTCGCCACCCTCACCCTTGAGCAGTTCCACCTTGCCGTGCAGTCGGCCGTCGCGGGGATGATAGCTGACAACCCGTTGGGGGAAGGGAATTTCGATGCCTTCCTGGCGAAACAGCTTCAGTACATTGGTGTTCAACTCGTGGATGATGCGGCCCCGGTCGCCGGGGTCGTGGATCCAGGCCAAAAGCTGGTAGACCAGGGAGGACTCGCCGAACTCGCGGAAGCGGGCCCGCGCCTTGGGGCTGGGCAAGATTTCGTTGATGCCCTCGCAAGCCTTGAGCAAGGTGGCCTCCACCAACTCCGGGTCTGAATCGTAGCCCACCCCCACGGTCACCCTCACCCGGAAGCGGGGCACCCGGCCGCTTTCGTTGGTGACGATGGTGGTGCTCATGATGGAGTTGGTCACGGTTATCAAGACGCTGTCCCTGGTAAGGATGCGGGTGGAGCGGATGCCGATGTCCACCACTTCGCCCCGCTGGCCGTCGCTCAGGGTTATGTAGTCGCCCAGGCGAAAGGGATGGTCCACCAGCACGCTCACCCCGCCGAAAAGGTTGGCCAGGGTGTCCTTGGAGGCCAGGGCCACGGCCGCGGTGGCGATGCCCGCCGAGGCCAGCAGGGGGGTGACGTTGATATGCCAGATCTTGAACAGCCAATAGCCGCCGTGCACCAGCAGCAGCAGCATGATCAGGTTGTCAAGCAGGGGCAAAAGCTGGCGGGGTGTGTGCTCCTTGCGGTGGCGCTCTCTCAGGGTACGGAAAATCATGCGGCACATGCGCACCAGGTACACCGTCCACACGATGATTATGATCGAGTAGATTATGTTGACCAGGGGGCCTTGCCAGGTTTGTTCCTCAAAATAGACGTCCATGGCTACCAACACGGCAAATAGAATCACCGAGGTGCGCATGGGGCCGTGCAGGTTGTTCAGGATATTATCGTCCAACTCGGTTTTGCTTAGACGGACGAAGGCCTTGAGTACGCGGCCGAACAGGTAGTCCACGATCAGGGCGGACAGCACGGCCGCCGCGAGCAGGATCAGGCCCATAAGGTAGGGATGAGCTAAAAGCCAATGCCAAGCATTGAGCATGGGCTGTTCCTTCCTGATTCCTGCCTATCGGCGTATGAGGGCGCGGCTTTTCGCCGGGCTCCGAGGCGTTTGGCCCAAGTTTAGGAGGCGGTGGCGGCCCGTGTCAACCACGGGGCGCTTGAGTATGGCCCAATATGGGGTTATAAACAAGGGACCCTTTACCAGAGGAGCATTACGCTGCCTGTTCGAGCTTGGTCCATTTCAGCCCTACTGGCCGTCCTTACCGCCCTGCTGCTGATCCTCAGCGCCTGCGGGCCCAAGGTGGTGCCCCCTCCCCCGGCGGGCCGCGACCTGCCCAAGGGCAAGCCCTACACCGTTTTCGGGCGCAGCTATCAGCCCTTCACCCAGGCCCACGGTTTTGAGCAGCGAGGCCTGGCCTCCTGGTACGGGCCCAAGTTCCAAGGCAAGCTGACCTCCAACGGCGAGGTCTATGACATGGAAAAGATGACCGCCGCCCACAAGCTTTTGCCCATGAACACCTGGGTGGAGGTGGTCAACCAGGACAACGGTAAAAAGGCGGTGGTCCGGGTGAACGACCGTGGGCCTTTCGTGGACGGGCGCATCATAGACTTGTCCAAGGCTGCGGCCCGCAAGCTGGGAGTTCTCGGGCCGGGCACCGCGCCGGTGTACATCCGGGCCCTGGCGTCGCGGCCCTCGGACACGGCTCCTCCGCCGGCCGACGCCCCCACCGCCGTGGTCAAGCTGGGCCCCTTTACGGTGCAGGTGGGCGCCTTTACCCTGGAAAGCAACGCCTACCGCCTGGCGGCAATGCTGCGCACCCGCTACCAGGACGTGAGCGTGGTGGACTACAACCGGGGCGACATGGTCTTTACGCGGGTGCGGGTGGGCAAGCTGGACAGCCTGGAACAGGCGGAAAAATTAAAGGCCCGTTTGCGGCAGGAAAGCCACAAACAGGCCTTTGTAGTCGCCTGGTAAGGAGCTAAGGGCTATTCCGGATCCAGCCCGGCAGCTTCGTTTATGCGGCGGCGCAGAACTCCGGAGGTCTTGAACACCACCACGCGGCGGGCCCTGAGCTGCAAATCAGCGCGGGTCTGAGGATTGCGGCCCCGGCGGGCCTTCTTATCCTTGACCATGAATTTGCCGAAACCACTGATCAACAGGTCGTCCCCCACGGCGAGGGTGCCTTTCATCAACTCCAGAGCTGTTTCCACCACCTCACGCGACCGATTTTTGGGCAGTTGGGTGGTTTCATATACTTCGTTGATTATGTTTTCTTTGGTCAGCGCCAACGCCACTCTCCTTTGCGGGCCTTAAAATTCACTTACCACTGGTGCGGCCGACCAGCTCGTCTTAACGCGTTAGGCACTATCTCCAATATTGCTCCTTTTGTCAATACCTTTAGGATATGGATAGCCCTTTCTGCCGGGTCCTGCTTGTAATGACGGCCCGCAATGTCTATATTTAATACACCTGCAAGATTGGCTTGTGGGGGCGACATGGTTTCGACGGAGGCAGTTGAGGCTTAAAGTTGCATGCCGGGGTCCTGTCGGCCCGTTATCCGGTGGGAAACTAAAGTAATCGCAGACGATTACACATACGCCGTAGCCGCGTAAATAAGGCTATCGTCTTCCCAGCCTACTCCTGCGGGGCTGGTGCGGACGTCGACTAGCGGGATAGGGAACGGGCACCGTCTAACCGGCCCGGGACCGAAAACAAAGGCTAGACTGGCCACCCGGAAGCCCTGTCCGTGGGACTATCCGGGGGCGAGAAAGAATCACGGACTAAGCATGTAGTGGCTTGGGCTGAAAGCTTTCGGACCGGGGTTCGATTCCCCGCGCCTCCACCAAAAACTTTTTAAGATCAAGGCCGGTTGCCAAACCGGCCTTTTTCTTTGCCCCGATATGGCCATCCCCTGCCCCGCCTGATTCCAACAGCTAATCCTCCCGGCACTTCCTTCCAACTCCTCGACGGTGCTAAGGTTTATCAGAACCGCAAGGGAGAGGCTGGGCATGGCGGCAATATGGCAAATACTGGGGCTGGGGAGCTTGGCCGCCTTGGCGGGGGCTTGTTTCGTGGTCCAGGCCACGGTGAACACCGAGCTTAGGAGGGCGTTGGGCTCGGCCTCCTGGGCCTCGTTCGTGAGCTACCTGGGGGGCACCCTGGTGATGCTGGCGGTGATCCTGGTCATCCGCGAGCCTCTGCCCACGGCAGGGGCCGTGGCCAAAAGCTCCTGGCTGCACTGGACCGGCGGCCTGTTCGGGGCGGTCTACGTGGTGATCACCATAATGCTCCTGCCCCGCTTGGGCGCGGCCACCCTGCTGGCCCTGTTCGTCACCGGCCAGATGATCGCCTCCCTGGCCTTTGACCACTACGGCCTCATGGGCCTGACCCGTCAGCCGGCCGACGCCTTGCGCCTGTTGGGAGCCGCCTTGCTGGTAGCGGGCGTGGTGCTGATCCGGCGGTAGGTGGGTGCACCGCTCTCCCTTGCCTCCCAAGCCTACCGTTAGCCAACGCGCGGCGTTTGCCGCATAATATGTCATAGTGTCGATAGGCCTTGCGCCCCTACCTTTGAAGCGCCCCCTGGCCTTCCGCCGTCGGAATTCGGGCTTGAGGGCAATGGAGTCGGCAATTGCCCCAAACCGCCCTGACCTTGGACATGATCCTGGTTTTCGCCGTGATCGTCGCGGTGATTTTCCTCTTCATCGTGGAGTGGGTGCGGGTGGACGTGGTGGCCATCCTGGCCATGATCACCCTGCCCGCCCTGGGCCTGATCGACGGCCGCACCGCCTTCGCCGGTTTCGGCTCCACGGCGGTGGTGTCCATCATCGCGGTGATCATATTGGGGCGCGGCCTGGACCACACCGGGGTGATCGCCATGGGGGTGCGCCCCCTGCTGCGCCTGGCCGGTTGCAGCCGCTGGCGGATTGTGGCCCTGCTGTCGTTGACCATCGCCATAGTCTCCAGCTTCATGCAAAACATTGGGGCCGCGGCCCTGTTCCTGCCCGCCCTGCGGCGCATAAGCCGCGAAAGCGGCCTGCCCTTGTCCCAGCTGCTCATGCCCGTGGGCGCGGCGGCCATCCTGGGTGGCACCGTTACCCTGGTGGGCTCCAGCCCGCTGATCATGCTCAACGACCTCCTGGCGCCCTATGGGCTGGAGCCCTTCGGCCTGTTCAGCGTGACCCCGGTGGGCCTGGCCCTGGTGGTGGCGGGCATCCTGTTTTTCATCTGCCTGGGGCCGCTGCTTTTGCCCGGAGACCGCCAAGCCGCAGGCGCCTGCGAGATCGCCGCCGACCCTTCCCTGTACTACAAGCAGTTGGGTGAGCTGTACGAACTGACCTTCCCCCAGGGCAGCGCCAAGGCCTTCAAGGTCTACGAGCTGTGCGACAACTACCTGGTGCACACCGTGGCCCTGGCCAGCCTGGACGGTCGCATCAAGCTGATTCCGCCCGACCGGGACTCCACCGTGGAGCCGGGCTCGGTGATCGCGGTCTACGGGCCCAGGCAAAAGATCGAACAAGCGGCCGCGGCCTACGGCTTCAAGGTGAGCGACCAGCTCAAGGTGTTCGCCCAGGATCTGGACAGCGAGATGGCGGGGATCGCCGAGGCGGTGGTGCCCCCCCACTCCATTTTCGTGGGCAAGACCCTGCAAGAGATCCGTTTCCGCCACAACTATCTGGTGGCCCCCCTTGCCCTGTACCGCGAGGACCGCGACTACTACACCCAACTGGGCGCGGAAAAGCTCAAGGTGGGGGACGCGGTTTTGATGCACGGGGCCTGGCGGAACTTCAAGCGCTTTCGCCAGACCAGGGATCTCATCTTCAGCCAGTCCATGGAACGCGAGGTGCTCAACCCCCAGAAGGCCGGGCTGGCCATCGCCTGCTTCGCCCTGGCCACCGGGCTGGTGATCTTCAGCAACCTAAGCCTGCCGGTGTGCCTCATGGCCGGGGCCATCGGGATGGTGCTCACCGGGGTGCTGTCCATAGACGAGGCGTACCAGGGGGTGGACTGGCGCACCGTGTTCCTGCTGGCCGGGTTGATACCCCTTGGCCTGGCCACCCAAAAGACCGGGGCCGCCGCCTGGGCGGCGGGGCAAATGATGGCCTGGCTGGACCAGCCGCCGGCCCTGGTGGTCTTGCTGATCTTGGCGGTGCTCTCCACCGTCTTCACCCTGGTGGTTAGCAACGTGGGGGCGGTGGTGCTGCTGGTGCCGCTGGTGGTGAACCTGGCCGAGGACCTTGGGGTGGACCCCAGACTGGCCGCCCTGGTGGTGGGGCTGGCCGCGTCCAATTCCTTCATCCTGCCCACCCATCAGGTCAACGCTCTGTACATGGGGCCGGGCGGCTATCGCAGCCTGGACTTCATCAAGGCTGGGGCGCCGTTGAGCATTCTCTTTCTATTGGTGCTCACCACCATGGTCTATTTCCTCTACTAGAAACCGCACCTGAAAGGGCTAGCCCGCGCAGCCACAAAAAGCATGCCCCGCCGAAGCGGGGGCATGCTTACTGGTAATGCGCACGGTGCTGATCCGGAGCTAGGCTGCCTAGGGATGGCGCCGGATCACCCCGGTGAGGCAACGGGGCCCGCTGCCAAACTCCATGGTCATGCCATATTCCGCCAGAATTACTTCGATGCCCTTTTTCTCCATTTCTTTGGAAACCCTCTCATATCCCTTGGGCATCACCATGGTTTTGTAGTCCAGGCAAAGGCCGTTTCCACCAAAATACTCGTTTGCCTGCAACTCGATTTTGTCCCACTTTTTCAGGGAATCGGGAAGCGCCGGGATGTGGGCGGGGCTGTACACCACCAGCCCTTCGCGGGGGAACATACACAAGCCGTCCATATGGAATACGTCCGGCGTCATTTCTATCATGTGAACCCGGTAATCCGGCGCTAGGTATTGCCTGAGCCAGGCGATGCCCGCCGGGCTGGAGGCCCGGCCGGAGCAGCCGACGTAAATGTCTCTTCCGGCCACAAGCATGTCGCCGCCTTCGAGATAGAGTTCGTCCCTGCTGTAATGCGGCGAAGCTGGCGGCATGGCCGCGTAACGGGCGTTGCTTTTTTGAAGTAAAGGTTCCAAGGCTGGGCGCACGCCGTATATCTGTTTGCGCCGAAAGGGATAGCGAAAGTTGGTCAGAAGAATGACGTTGTTGCCTATGACCACAAAAAAATCCTGACCGCCGAAGACCATGTTTCCCCTCTGAACCTCGGCCAAAAACTCCCTTTCCTCGGGATAGCGCAGGGGTACGGTGCGGTGCACCTTGACGTCATGGGCCTCCAGCAGTTTCACGTGGGCCTCAATCTGGTCGCGCAGGGCCTGGGCCATGTCCGGCCGTATGTCGGTAGTCATTTTGCCGGCCTTCTGTTGCATGATGTCGATTTGCTCAGGGTCCATCCAACTCATTTCGGGCATATAATCCGGGGCCATGGTGCCGTCCTCCAAGCCGACCATAGCTTCCTTGAGCTTGTCCCACTCGTTATGAACCATGAATACTCTCAAATCATCTTTCATTTCGCACTCCACGGCCAGCGGCCTTTGGTTGTTTAAAAACCAGCCCTCCCGCTTAAATAAAAAAGGCCATTGGTGATACGCGCCAATGGCCGCAAAAACGAAGTAATGATCACATCGCCTGGAATCGCGCCGAAGGTGAGAAAACTAGAGGTTAAGGCAGGCGATTTATCTCGGGTGGCGGGGCAGTGACTCGTTGAATGATCGTATCTTTATCGGTTCCCGCCGGTCAATGTCATAAAATTGTTTTCTTCGGGCCTATTGCCGTGCGGCCCAAAAAACGCCCCCGCCGGAGCGGAGGCGCATTTGAGCCTTGGGTGGGTGGGTTCGCTCAACCCACTACCTTATCCTCGCGCAGCTTGGCGATCTGCTCGGCGTCAAATCCCAACTCGGTCAGCACCTCGTCGGTGTGCTCGCCCAGCTCCGGGGCCTTGCGGCGGTAGGAAGCCGGGGTGGCGCTGAAATCCCAGGGGAAGCCGGTGGTGCGCGCCGGGCCCTCTTCGGGGTTTTCGCGCTGCAGCACGTAGTTGTTGGCCACCACCTGTGGATCTTCAACCACCTCCATGGGGGCCTGGATGGGCGTGGCGATGCAGGAGTTCTCGGCCAGGATGGCCAGCCACTGGTCGCGGGTCTTTTGGGCGAACTTCTCGTCGAACAGGGCCACCAGGGCCTGGGCGTTTTGGCCCCGGGCCTCCACACTGTCAAAGCGCGGATTGTTTTCCAACTCCATCAGGTCCAGGGCCTTGAGCACCTTGGGCCAGTAGCGCTCGGGCTGGAGATGGGCGATGGCCAGCCATTTGTCGTCGGAGCAGCGGTAGTGGTTGTACATGGGGTTTCCCGCCTTGGCCCTGGTCTCGCGGGGGAACTCCTGGCCCAAAATGGCTGGGGCGGCCATGATAAGGCCCAGGTTGGCGATGACGCTGCCCATGAGCGAGGTGTCCACCACCTGGCCCTTGCCGGTCTTCTCCCGGGCGTAGAGGGCGGCGCACACGCCCCAGGCGCAGACCAGGGCTCCCATTTCGTCGCCGACGCCCGGCAGCATCTGGGTGGGGGGCGAACCGGCCTCGCCGCCGGACATCATCAGCCCGGAGCGGCCGATGCCGGTGTAGTCGAAGGACAGGGCCTCGGCGTCCGGCCCCTTGCGGCCCCAGCCCGAGGCCTGGGCGTAGATAAGGCGGGGGTTGCGCTCCAGGAGCGCCTCGGGGCCGATGCCCATGCGCCCCGGCGCGCCGATGCTCAGGTTGTTGACGAACACGTCAACCTGGTCGATTAGCTTGAGGAAAATCTCCATGGCCTCGGGCTTTTTCATGTCCAGCACCATGGCCCGCTTGTTGCGGTTGCAGTGCTCGAAATAGTAATTGGGGCCCTTGAGCCCGGCCATGGCCCCGATGATGCGCATGAAGTAGCGCGCCGGATCGCCCGAGGGGGCTTCGATCTTTACAACGTCCGCGCCCAGGTCGCCCAGGCGCATGCCGGCCACCGGGCCCTGCTGGAACATGGACAGTTCCAGGACCTTGACGCCTTCCAGTGGTCCACTCATTTGATGGCTTCTCCCGTCTTGATGTCAGCTTCAAAGTTGGCGATGTAGGCCTCAATAGCGAACCGGCCGGCCCACCCGTGGCCTCAATAGTAATTGCTGTATACAGCGGAAATAATACCCCGTAGCGAGCGACTCATCCAGGCAATGGGTTGGCTGGACGAATAAGGCGGCGACATCTAAACCTGGCTGGCTTCTCGCATTAATCCGCGCGGCCCCATTACCGGGGCGCTGGGGCCGGTGCGGGGCGTTTAGCGCTTTTTATACCCTTCGGCCTCTGTTATGTTCATACGGGATTTTCCCAGGCGCGCCCCGGCGTTTTCGGCCGTTGGCCTTCATACGAACACCCTTGCCCAAAGGTTTGCAGCATGCCCCGCAGCCACCGCAGAGTATTTTCCCGTTCCATCAGTTGGTTCGCCCTGCCCCTGCTGGTTCTCGTCTGGCTGGCGGGCTCCGCCACGGCCTGGGCCCTGGTGTGTCCTCCCCCCGAGGAACTGCAAATCGTGGACGGCTGGTGGAGCGCCCCCAAGGGCTGGCAGCAGGACCGCTCCTACAAGAAGCCCTCCGCCTCGGCGCGCATCGCCGATTTTGCCGCCGCTTCCTTTCAGGGCAATCTGCGCGGTCCGGGCAAGCTGATGTGCCTGTACGTGGTGGACGGCCTGCCCGGCGCGGAATACATCAAGATATTCCACCCATCTTCCGGCGGGCCCATGGATTTTGATTGGGACTGCCCCACGGCGAACACGGATATCACCTGCTCCTGCGTGGGCCTCAAGCGCGGCGACTGCGAAGTGCGCGACTAGCTCACACCGGCTTTACGAACTGCTCCACCCAGGCCAGGCTGTGGGCCATGGCCTGCTTCTGGTCCTCCAGGTTGCTCAGACGGTGGTCCGCCCCCGGCAGGATCAGCAGGCCCTTGGGCTCGGGCAATACCTGGTGGGCCCGCTCGGCCTGCCCCACCGGTACCACCTCATCCAGCTCGCCGTGCACCAAAAAGGCTCGCGCCGTGCGGGCCAACACCGCCTCTATGTCGTGGTAGTACATGTCGCGCACCATGTCGCGCAGAGTGGGACGCCCATCCGGGTCTTGGATGATCCCGAACAGGGGCTCGAAATCCCAGGGGGTGGACCAATGCAGGGAGCACACCGGGGGCTCGATGTCCCCGGCCAAGGCGATCACCGTGCCGCCGAAGGATGAGCCCATGTATACCAGGGGCAGCTCCGGCTCCAGGGCGCGCATGGCCTTGACCGTGGAGAGGAACTCGTCGCGCCGGGCGGTGAGCGAGGTGCGGCTCTGGTCGCCGGGAGAGTCGCCGCAACCGGCGTGGTCGAAGCGCAGGGCCAGGTAGCCGGTCCGGGCCAGGGCCGCGGCCAGGCGGGTGAGCTTTTCGCTGTCCTTGGAGGACTCCAGGCCGTGGGAGATTATGGCCAAGGCGCGGGGCGCGCCCTGGGGGCGGTGCAGTCGCCCGGCCAGCTCGATTTCGGCGTGGGGGATGTTGAAGACTTCCGATTCAATCATGGGTAAGCCAGACCTTTTGTGAGAGTCGCGACAGGCTGTTTACCGGCATGATAGCGCGTTTTAGCCAGCCTTGTCCTGGAGGGCCTTGCCGGTGAGGGCGCCCCATCCCAGGCCCAGCCGCCACAGGTAGTACAGCCCCAAGAGGGTGGTGGACACGAAGTGGTTGAGCCACAACACCATGGCGTAGGAGCCGGCCACGCCGGGATTGGCCCCCATGAATGCCAGGGTGGCGGCGGCTGCCAAATGGAAAGTGCCCACAAAGGCCGGGGCCGCCGGGATCAAGAGGGCCAGGGCCAGCACCACCTCCATGAGCACTCCGGCCATGAAGCCCAGCTGGATGCCGAAGGCCAGGATGAACATCCAGGCCCACAGGGCCAGGACTCCCCAGGTGCACAGGGAATAGAACCCTATCCACACCAGGTCCCTGGCCCGGGCCACGGCCAGGCCGTCGCAAAAGGCGTCGCAACCGTCCAGAATCTTGGTGCTGAAGCGCTGGGGGAGCGGCTTCATGATCCAAGCCATGATCTTCAAGGAGGCGGCCCGCTGCCAGCGGAAGGCCTGCAACACGATCAACAGGCCCGCGAACAGGGCCAGGCCCAGCCAACCGGCGGTGTGCAGGTTTTGGGTGGTGATGAGGCTTCCCTTCACCTGACCCACCGGCAGGTCCACGAAAAGCAGCACGATAAACAGCATGAACAGCACGGTGAGGCCGTCGTAGACCCGCTCCAGGACCACGGTGGCCAGGGTGGCCGACTTGCTCACCCTTTCGCTGCTTCCCAGGACGATGGCCCGCACCACCTCGCCCAAGTGGGCGGGCAGGATGTTGTTGCCCAAGAAGCCGATCATCAGGGCCGAAAACAGTGGCTTGAACTTGACCAGGGCCACCGGGCGCATGAGAAAGTGCCAGCGTATGGCTCTAAAGCAGTAGGACAGGATGTAAACCGCCGTGGCAGGGGCCAGCCACCACAGATTCAACTGGTCCAGGGATGAGAGCATCTGGCTGGGAGGGGCCGCCCGGAAGAAAAGATACACCGCGGCGACGCTCACCAGGAGCCCAACTAGGTAGTGCTTCCACATGACAGATGCTAGTCCGTGAAACGGAACTTGACCAGGCACCACAGGGCCACCAGCCCGTCGCGCCAGGTGATCTTCTTGCCTTCGTCGAACTCGCGGCCGGTGTAGGAGATGGGCACCTCGTAGATCCGGATGCCCCTCTTGAGTATCTTGGCGGTGATCTCCGGCTCGAAGTTGAAACGGTCGCTCTTGATGACGATGCCCTCCAGGGCCTCGCGCTTGAATAGCTTGTAACAGGTCTCCATGTCGCTCAAGGTGGTGTTGAACAACACGTTGGTGGTCAGGGTGAGGAAGCGGTTGCCCAGCCAGTGGTGGAAAAACATGTTGCGCCGCTCGCCGGTGAAGCGCGAGCCGTAGACCACCTCGGCCTTGCCCTTGAGTATTGGCTTTAGAAGCTTATGGAAATCTTCGGGGTCGTATTCCAGGTCCGCGTCCTGGATGATGATCATCTCGCCCTTGGCCTGGGCGAAGCCGGTGCGCAGGGCCGCGCCCTTGCCCATGTTCACCGGGTGGCGGTAGAGCCGGATGGGGCGGGCAAAGGGTTTCAGGCTGTCGTCCAGGGAGGTTTTACCCTCCATGGCCTGGGCAATGGCCAGGGACCCGTCGGTGGAACAATCGTCCACCAGGATAAGCTCCATCTCCAAATCACCCAGGTCCACCGCCTGGACCTGTTTGACGATCTGGGCGAGGAACCTCTCTTCGTTGTAAACCGGCATAACCACCGAAAGCAGCAAGGGCGCCTCCTAAATCCGGTAACGGCCTAAACAGCCGGTAAAAATTATCTTACATATTTAACGCGCCACCGGCATCGCCGCAATACCCCAACCCGGCTTGTGGCCTTTTTGGCACCCTGCTACAATCCGGACAACCCTTTATAAAAGGCGGCCTTCAATGCCATCCAGCGCTCCCTCCTACAGCATCATCCTCCTGGCCGGGCAACCGATGCCTCACATGAGGGGCGGTCTGTCCTCCTTGGCCCCCCTGCTGGCCAGCGGCCGCTGCGAGGCCGTGGTAACGGCCCACCGGGGCGGCCTGGACGACCTGGAGGCGTTGCGAGCGCTTCTCCGGGAGCTGGGGCCGGGAGCCCGCCTGCTTCCCCTGCCCCCCTGCCCGGCCGGGGCGGCCCGCAACCAGGCCGCCGAGCAGGCCAGGGGCGAGGTTTTGTTTTTCAGTCAGGCCGACTGCCTCTTGCCCCCGGACCTCCTCTGCCGCCTGGACGAGGCCTTGCTCCCGGCGGACCGCGACGCTGCGGCGGGCCCCTGCCGGGTGGCCAACCGCGACGACGCCCTGGCCATGCTGGTGGGGGCGGAGCTGGCCTGGGAGCGCGAGGACGAGCCGCTGCCCGACGCCTTGTGCGCGGCCTACCGCCGCCGGGATTTTCTGGAGTTCGGCGGGTTCGACCCGGCCGACGCCGCCGAGGGCCTGGAAAACTACGAACTAGCCTACCGCCTGCTGGCCCAGGGCAGGGAGCTTTATTGGGACCAGGAGTTGCAGGTCAGGCGGCCCCTGCCCTCCACCTGGGGGGGATGCCTGGCCCTGGCCTACCAGTTGGGGCGCAACCGCTTCCGCAACCTGCTGCACCGCCGCCGCCTGGGCCTGGGCTCTCCCGGCGGAGCGC
>Ga0180016_100073_pt1 | contig 45522 bp, 44 predicted proteins | sample KR46_M_MetaG_FD_129673 | JGI IMG/M metagenome (GOLD analysis project Ga0180016, IMG submission 129673) | Groundwater microbial communities from the Olkiluoto Island deep subsurface site, Finland - KR46_M_MetaG | ecosystem: Environmental > Aquatic > Deep subsurface > Groundwater | place: Finland... | reverse complement strand
TGCCGGCTGACACCCGGCATGGGCAGAACACACACTTCCGAAGGCACTGCCCCGCGCGGCCCTCCGGACTGCCATTCCAGCAAACCCCGGCGGCATTTGTCGCGCGGCAATGCGCCCGGCTGCCTCGCTGGGACGGTTGACTTTCGGGCGAAGCAAAGCCGAAGCCCCGACTGCCGGCCCCTCGTTTCGTCATCCTTGGCCCCCGAGCCAAGGATCCATTCCGTGATCCATCCACGCGCACCCCGTTCCGAACCATCACGGAATGGATCCTCGGGTCGGGGCCCGAGGAAGGCGACGGTGAGGGCGGGGACCGACGGCGGGGTAGCGTCCCGAGTTGATGACGATAGAGGCGGGACCGGAGGCGACGGCAAGGCTCACGGGGACGGCGGCAAAACCGACAACAGCCGCAATGCCCCTACGGCTCCGTCCTTCCCCCCTAATTCACCTTGACCCTGGGCACCACCCCCTCCGCCGTCATACTCGGGCCTGTCCCGAGTATCTGCCGCCGCCCGCCGCGCCACAGTTGGTCCAGCGGAAAACCCAAAGGGCCAGTAGATCCTCGGCACGACGGCCGAGGAGGACGACGGCGGGGGCAGGGGCGACGCGGCGCCCCAAGGTACGGACGGCAGGCAGTGGCGGCGAGGCGTCCCACGGTTCCCACGACGACTAGGCGTCCCACGGAGCGCACGACGCCAAGCCACGGCAACATGCGCGACCCGTCGGCCCCTTGCCCCTAATTCACCTTGCAGCCGCGGCGGCGTTCCTCGGCCTGGATCTGGGCCACGCGGCGTTGCTCCCACTGGCTCAGCTCAGGGTTCTTGGTCCAGCAATCGGAATTGTCGAAGGTGCGCTTGCCGAGGCTCGTGGAAACGCAGAAGCCGTTGGCGTCATAGATGGCGTTGCGCTCGTACCAGAGGTCCCAGCAGCTGGCGGCGGAGGCGGCGGGGGTGAGGACAAAGAGGCTGGTCACCAGCCCGGCGGCGAAAATCATCGGTTTCATGGCATGCTCCCTTAAGTCCCGGGCGATCGGCCCGGCCGGTGTCATCCCATGGGTAGCAGCCGGGCTCAAGCCCGCATTGACGCGGATCAATGGCGGGCCGGCCTTGGCGGCGCGGCGGCTGCCGTGCCATGATAGGCTTCAGCGAAAAGGCCCTCCATGTCCGATATCGGCATTTTTTCCACCTTCGACCTGATGCTGCTGGCGCTGATTGCCTGTTCGCCCGGTCTTGCACTCGGCGCGGCGCTGGGCGCCTGGCGAAGCCCCGGCCACCGGATCCGCGGCGCGGCGCTCTACGGGATGGCAGGCTTTATGCTGGCATTCGCAGGCTGGTGGGTCTATCTCACGGAAATCAAATGAGGATCCGTATGACAACCGCCACAACCGTTACCGCCGCAGCGCTGCTCACGCTCCTGGCCCTTGTCCAACCGGCGCACGCCTGGGAGGCGGTCGAGCAGGTCGCGACCTATCCGGTCAGCGGCCAGTCAGGCTTCGAGCTCTATCAATCGGTCGGCGAAAACGGGCCGGTGATTTCGGGCGACCGCCGCACCATCGCCCACACCACCTTCAAGCTCACCTGGCGGCGCGACTACCAGGAACGCGAGGATGGCAGCTGCGTCATCGCCGCCAACATCCCGAAACTGATCATCACCTACACGCTGCCAAAACCGCGTGGTCAGCTGCCGCCCGGGGTCGCCAGCAGCTGGAAGCGGTTTTATGACGGCCTCGCCGCGCATGAGCGGGTGCATGGCCAGCACATCATCGAGATGGTGCAGGCGATTGAGGCAGTCAGCGTCGGGCTCGGCGCGCCCGATGATCCGGGCTGCCACAAGACCCGCGCCGAATTGCAGACCCATCTCAAGCGGCTGTCGGACGAGCAGCGCGCCCGCGGCCGCGCCTTCGACCGCATCGAAATGGGCGATGGCGGCGCGGTGCAGACGCTCGTGCTGGGGCTGGTCAACGGGCAGTAAGGCTTGAGCCGCAGTGCAGGCATCGCGTTTGACCTTGCTCCCGGGTGCCTGTCTGCCTAGGGTCGGGCGCCCGCGCCAAAAGGCAGGAACCAGGATCCCGCATGACAGTCCGCATCGCCACATTCAATGCCGAGAACCTCCTGAGCCGGTTCGATTTCTCGGGTTTTCGCAACGAGCTGCGCCAGGACCGGGTGTCGCAGCTCTATGATTTCGCCAATGAGGCGGAATACCGCCATGCCGAGATCGCCCGCGCGGTGTCGCTCACCGACGACACGCGGCAATTGACGGCGCTGGCCATCGCCGAGGCCGATGCCGACATATTGTGCCTGCAGGAGGTGGAAAGTCTCGATACGCTGCACCGCTTCGAATATGGCTATCTGTTCAAGATGATCGGCGACGGTTACCGCCACAAGGTTCTGATCGGCGGCAATGACAGCCGCGGCATCAATCTGGCGCTGCTGGCGCGCGAGGAGACGCTCGACGGCGCGCGGATCGAGGTGCTTGACGTCACCAGCCACGCGCATCTGACCTATGAGGCGACGGGGCTCTACACGCCGGACCTCCATGATCTCGCCAAGCCGCATGACAAGGTCTTCAAGCGCGATTGCCTGGAGGTCGATCTCAAGATCGGCGCGAAGCGATTGACGGTCTATGTGACGCATTTCAAATCGATGGGGAGCCCGCGCGCCGGCATCGACGGCCGCACCTGGACCATGCCGGTGCGGGTGGCGGAGGCGCGCGGCGTGCGCCAGATCATCGCCAGGCGCTTCGGAGCCGACGGCGGCGGCAAGCGCTACGTCATTGCCGGCGATTTCAACGATTATGCCGAACGGGTGGTGATCACCGGCGACCGGCGCAACGGCTATCATTTCACCCCGGCGATTGAGGCCGAAAGCGCTGTTCACGTGCTGACGGCGGACGGGTTTGCCGAGAACGTGGTGCAGCGCCGGCCGGAGATGGACCGCTGGACGCTCTACCACACCCGCGGGCCCGAGGAGCGGCACCTGTGCCAGCTCGATTACCTGCTGGCCTCGCCGGCGCTGACGCGCACCAGTCGCGACAGGCTGCCCCACATCATCCGCGCCGGCCAGCCCTGGCGCACGCTGTTCCCTCATGGCCAGGCGGTCGATCGCTACCCGCGCACCGGCTGGGACCGGCCCAAGGCGTCGGATCATTGCCCGGTGGCGATGACCTTCGACCTGGTCTGAACGATGCCGGGGTCAAGCATTCCTCAGAACCGGGTGTTCGGCCTCGATGCGGCGCGGCTCAGGGTCGATGCGGCCGAGCATCCCTGGCGTGTCGCCGAGCAGGGGGCGATCGCGGCGCACTGGGCGCGCGAACAGGTGGAGCGGCCGTTCCTGTTCAACGGCACCATCCTGCTGCACCGCGGCCTTCGGCTCGAGGACGGGGCGATCTGCGGCATCAGCCACCGCGCGCCCTATGCGGCGATCCTGCACTGGGTGAAGACCCAGCCTGAGGCCGATGTCTGGCATCTGTTCGGTTCGGCGGTGATGCTGTCCTCGGACAACGCCATGATGCTCATTCGCATGGCGGCGAAAACCGCCAATGCCGGCAAGGTCTATGCCCCGGCAGGCTCGCTTGATGAAAGCGACATCAAGGACGGGCATGTCGATGTCGAGGGCAGCATCCTGCGCGAGGCGATGGAGGAAACCGGCTATGATTTGTCGCAGGCCGAGCCGGAACGCCGGCTCCTGGCCTGGCGCCAGGGTGGCCGGGTCGCGGTCTTTCGCCGGTTCCAGCTCGATGAGCCGGCCTCACGGCTCACCGAGCGCATCCGCGATCACATCGCGACCGGTTCCGAAGACGAGATCGAGGATGTCGTGGTGGTCCGCAGGCCCGGCGACGCCGGTCCGACCGTGACGCCTTACATGCAGGCGATGATCGAGTTCCATTTCGATAACCCTGATTTCAACAGCGGTTGGCAGACCGGTGGAATTGGATAGGATGCGGCTGACGAAGCGGGCCGGCCTACAACGACCTGTGTGCGTTTCATCAAACGCACACAGGTCGTTGTAGAAATCTGCAGCAGGCCGCGCCTTAACCGCAAGGGACACCGCAACGCATGACGGATTATGCCATCTACGACGTCTTCACCGCGACAGCGCTCGAAGGAAATCCGCTCGCGGTGGTGTTCGATGCCGATCATCTCGATGAGGCGCGGATGCAGGCGATCGCGCGCGAATTCAACCTGTCGGAAACGGTGTTCGCGCTCAAGCCGGACAATCCGGTGCACACCGCGCGTCTGAGAATCTTCACGACCGTGCGCGAACTGCCCTTTGCCGGCCATCCGACCGTGGGCGGAGCCATCGCGCTTGCCGACAGGCGGCTTGGCGGCGCGGTGCCGGATGCCGGCATCGACATGGTCAAGATGCTCGAGGAGCCGATCGGCGCGGTGCGCTGCGCGGTTAGGATCAACAAGGGTGGCGGCTCGGGCTTCGCCGAGTTCGACCTGCCGAGACTGTCGCGCCAGTTGGAGGCCGAGATTGAACCGGCCGATATCGGCGCAGCACTCGGGCTCGACCCGCAGGAGATCGGGTTTGAAAACCACAGGGTGTCGCTGTGGAGCGCCGGCGTGCCCTACGTGCTGATCCCGGTGCATGACATGGCCGCCGCCGCCAAGGCCGAGTGCAACCCGGCCCTGTGGGAGCGCATCGCGCCGATGGGCGACGGCCAGCTGGCCTACGCCTATCTTTACTGCCGCGGCGGCGTCAACCACAAGGCCTCGTTCCATGCCCGCATGTTCGCGCCCGGCGAAGGCGTGGCCGAAGACCCCGCCACCGGCTCGGCGGCTGCCGCCCTGTCGGGCGCCATTCACCAGTTTGACGGAATGCTCGATGGCAATCATCCACTGGTCATCGAACAGGGCGTCGAAATGGGCCGGCCGTCGCTCATTCATCTGCATATCGACTGCGCCGGAGGGCAGGTCACCCATGTCCGCATCGGCGGCCAGGCGGTCCGGATCGCCACCGGCAAGCTGCTCGTCTGAGCCCGGTCCCGGCTGATGCAGCCGGGCTCAACCCGGTTGTGGAAAAACAGTGTGGACAAGCCCCGCCATCCGGTCTATACGCCCCTTCGTTCCCTCGGGAACAGGTGGGGCGCGTAGCTCAGTTGGTAGAGCAGCTGACTCTTAATCAGCGGGTCCACGGTTCGAGCCCGTGCGCGCCCACCAAAATTTCCCAATCAAAACAGGGGCATTTTGGCTCCCCCTTTTGAAAACTGACGGTGACCCTGCAATGAGGGTCGCCTCAGGGGCACTCGGCATTGAAGGCTTGTTGGCGATCGGGTCCCAGTTCGTGGCGTCGCTGGGTTTCATAGCCATCTGTGTTTTCCCGCAGGGTCGGGTTGTTATGAGCCAACCTGAAGGCCACCACCGATGACCGACGACAGGATGAACGCGCATTCGTTTGTTGAGAAGAGCGCTGTCGCCGATTATGCCCCAGTTGTGCCTGGGCGGATATGTCTGCCGACCTCACGATGTGCCATGGTCGCTCGACCAATCCGGTCCCTTCTTGACGAAGCTGAAACGGGACAATCCCGTGATGCCGGAATCAAAGCCATACATGAATTGGGCAAATGCCTTCTGGTACCGTTGAATATTTTCCTCGCCGAACTCCGGTTTCAGCGCGTCCCGGTTTGCCCGAAGGTTCCAGATCCATTCGCGCAGCGTCCGGCTGTAGTCGCGTGGGCGATTGTGCATTTCCACAAGATGGAACCAGGGATCCGCAGCCTGGACAAGTTCCAGCTGGCGGGGCAGGTTGCTTTCGGGGAAAAAATCCAAGGGAAGATTGGAGCTTTCGTTTTGAGGCGCCATGTTCATCCATATGATGGACTGAAGCGACAGCCTGCCGCCATCGACAAGGTTGCGTGAACAAAACTCAAAAAACCCGGAATAACAATCCAGCTTTGCAGCCGTGTCCATCTCCGGCCGGGCGAAATGTTCGATAGCGCCAATCGAGACAATCGCGTCAAATGGTTCCTCGTTCTTGAACTCCTGCCAAGGACGATTCTGCACCGTGATTCTCGGGTCCTTGCGACCTTCCTCGATCCAGGCTGCCTGTTCGTCGGACAGCGTCAGTCCTACAGCCCGGGAAAGGTCTTTTGCCGCCACCGCTCTGGCCATCAGGCCGCCCCAGCCGCATCCGACATCAAGAAGCCGCTGACCGGGATTGAGACCCGCTGCGGCAATATGCCAGTCGAGTTTTCGGTTCTGGGCCTCACTCAACGTTATCTTCGCGCCCTCCACGGCGTCCCATAATCCGGCCGAATAGATCATGCTTTCGCCGAGAAGCCGCGCGTAGAAACGATTTCCCAGATCGTAATGAAACTGTATGGCTTCACGGGAAGCCCCCTTGTTTGGCATGGTTCCGCTTCCTTCCAAGGCTTGGTGCGCGACGACTTCTGCTTTTATTACCGGCGGTCGCCGTTTCGCGCCAGATGGCCGAAGGTGTCGGGCAGAACTTGATGGACTGGATGGCAATTTGCGCCCGGGCCCGTCTGCGTTTCCCAAACCCCAGCTTGCATCAATCCCGAAAAACACGGCGTGAGGGAGGGGGACCCAAGCATCTGGCGACAAGGAAACAGGATCAGTCTACACCATCACGGTCACGCCTGACCCGGATAGCGGGGACTGACTGTCCGCTCAGGAATGCTGCAATCATCATCCAAGCTCGTAACCCTGACCTGCGAGGCTTCCCGGGTGAGAATTTCGATGACAGCCTTGGCGCAGTCATCCCAGCTTTGCCGAACAAACGCCGACCGGATCTCGAATTCGCGGGAAGCCCGGTAGGTTTCATCAAATATCGCCCGTTCGACCAGGCCAAGCGCCGACTCGAAATCGTTCGGATCAAAATAGTCCGCGAAGCGTCCGCCGGCTTCGGGGATGGAGGTCACATTCGAGGCGACACAGAGCTTCCCGTGGGCAAGGCTTTCGGTCACCGGCAGGCCCCAGCCTTCACAGAAGCTCGGAAAGACGGTGAAAAGGCAATTGTCATAAGCCGTGGCGACTTCAGCGTCGGAGAGTGTGTTGGCGATGACGATCTTGCCGCCAAGATTTTCGGTCGCCGCCAGGTGTTGCTTCAGCCCGTCGATTTCCCAGCCGAACTTGCCCACGAAAACGAGCGCCGGGACGGCCGCCGCGCCATGCCTGCGCAGAAGCTCTTCCCAGATGCGCACCATGAGAATGTGGTTCTTGCGGATCTCGATGGTGGAGACGAACAGGACATAGGGCCGTCCGCTGACCGGCGCTGCGGCACGGGCCGACGGAGATGCCTTGAACCCTGCGCCAAAGGGGATCGGCCGGATCGGCGGGATTGTCATGCCATGCTCCACCAAGGCTCGGCTAACGGCCTCCGCGGACGCCACCGAGGGGGTCAGCACGATGTCCCATGTCCGGCCCATCTCCAAAAACCATTTCATGAAATTGGGCAGATGCGGCGGAGAAACGAATTCGGGGTGACTGATCGGCAGCACGTCATGGACAAGCAATGCGAACCGGAGTCCGTGCCGGCGCTTGAGCTCGCGAATTTTCGCGCCGTATTGACGATGCTCCCAGGACGCACCGAAATTGACGAGGATGTCCCCCCGCGCGACCTGACGCGCGAAAGCTGTGGTATCGTCGGGCATGAGCCTCGCCCTCGCGCGGCGTTCGAGAACCCGCAGGGTCTGGCGCAGGCGGATCATCGCCATTTTCGCAGGCGAACCGGCCGAGGGAAAACTGTTCTGCTCGATCAACCGGCGGATCCGGTCAGGCTCAATGACGGCGATCTCGTCGACCGTCCGCCCGATGCGGCACAATGCCACCCTGTCGGGATGATTGACCGCAAGCCGCAGAACGATTTCCATCTGAACCCTGCCGATGCCGGTGGGCGTGATCGCCCAATCGAACATCCGCATGAAATCGTTGATCTCGACCCAAATTCGCGGGGAAACAGAGGACATGTCGAACTTCCCGCCCACACGGGCGCACGCAGCCAGAAAACCGCCCGATGGCCGGAAAACGCCGAGCCGGTGAACGCCGCCTTCCATATCTTCACGCCCGTGTGTTAACAAGTCTCCCGGGGATCGGGGTTCTGCCCGCCAACAAGCATTGCCAGAATTGAATTGATGAATATAAGCGGGAGAACAGACCCGGGAGCGATACCGGCAACCGACGGAGCGTGTTCCATGGCTTGCGATGCTACCCATGACAACAAGCCGGAAACGGCAGCGGGTCGGCGGCTGGTCAATTGGCTGGTGACGCCGCTTGCCTCCCTTGTCAGGAACCGCAACCTGTTCTGGCAGTTGCTGGTGCGCGATGTGCAGTCATCCGTGCGCGGCAGCGCCCTGGGGTTGGCGTGGATCATCATCACGCCGCTGGTGCTGGTGGCGATCTACACATTCGTGTTCGGCTTCGTGCTGAAATCCGCCTGGTTCTCCGAAACCGAGAGTTCGGTGGTTGTTCCGTTGATCTATTTCACCGGGTTGATGATCTTCAGCTTCTTCATGGAGATCATCACCCGGGCGCCGGAGTTCATTCATTCCAACCGGACCTATGTCACCAAGATCATTTTCCCCATCGATATTCTCGACTGGGTGCTTGTGGGAGCGGCCGCGTTCAAGCTGGCCGCGGCGATGATCCTGCTTGCCGTGTTTCTGGCGCTGGCCACCTGGGAACTGCCGGTCGCCATGCTGCTGGCGCCGATCGTGATCGCGCCGCTGGCGATCCTGTGTGTCGGCCTCGGCTGGCTGTTTTCCGCGCTCGGCACCTATATCCGCGACATCCAGCAGGTTCTCGTGACGCTCGGGCCGGTGATGATGTTCGTGAGCCCGATCTTCTACGACATCAATCAGGTCCCGGAGGGGCTTCGCCCGGTGTTCTGGTTCAATCCGCTCACATTCATCCTCGAGACGCTGCGCGGATTGCTGTTCTTTGACAGGTCGGTGAACTGGGTGGCCTATGGCGGTTACTGGCTGGTCGCACTGACGGTGTTCTATTGTGGATATGCTTTCTTCCAGCGGGCCAGGCGCGGGTTTGCCGATGTCGTATGATATTGGGGTCGACGTCAAAGGCCTCGGCAAGGTGTACAATCTTTTTGATCGCGATACGGCGCAATTGGCTTGTGTCCTGTTCGGAAGGCAGGCTGAAAACCAGGTCTGGGCGCTGCGCGACGTCGGGTTCTCGGCCCGGCCGGGTGATTTCATCGGAATCATCGGGCGCAACGGCGCGGGAAAATCAACCCTTCTCGAGATCCTCGCGGGAACCCGTCAGCCCAGTGTGGGATCGGTCTCGATCAGGGGCCGCGTGGCCGCGATGCTTGAACTTGGAGCGGGGTTCAATCCGAATTTCACCGGGACCGAGAACGCAAGACTGTGCGCGTCGGCCTATGGCTTGTCGAACAGCCAAATCCGGGAACGCCTGCCTGATATCGCCCGTTTTGCCGGCATTGAGGAGTTCATGGACCGGCCGACGCGGGAATTTTCGAGCGGCATGTTCGCGCGGCTGGCGTTTTCGGTCTGCGCCCATGTCGACGCCGACATTCTGATCGTGGATGAGATCCTCGGCGTCGGCGACGTCCAGTTTCAACAGCGCTCCATGCGCTTCCTGCGCGCATTCTCGCGCGATCGCATCGTTTTTCTCGCCTCCCACAACGAGACCGCGATTCCCTCTCTTTGCAACCGGGCAATTCTTCTTGCCAAGGGGCGCATAGCCCTGACCGGGCGGCCCAAGGATGTGGCCTATGCCTATCACAAATCGGTCTCGCACGAACTGGGTCAGGCGGATGGATTTGAAGCGGAGGGGGATCTTTCCGGCCCTGACGCCGGCGCCGTGCATGAACAGGATGAAACACCGGCGCCGAGCTTGGCGGATTTCGATGCTCTTGGAACACCAGGCAGGCCGGGCAGCTTGAAGGCTGCTGCGTTGAGCTGCGATGGCGCCGCGATTTCGACCGTGTCGGGCGGCGAGCTCGTTTGCCTGAGCATTTCATTCGAGACGCAACCCCAGCACGACGACGCGGTGCTGGCGTTCGTTGTTCGCGACCCCCTGGGACAGGCCGTGGTTTACCGTGACATGCCGGCTGCTGCGATGGCAATCGGCCCAGGAGGAGCGCCGCTCCTCGAAGCGCGGTTCGAGTTTGTCATGCCCTATCTTGCCTCCGGCGCCTATGTCGTTGACATCGCGCTGATCGCCCGGGGCGGATCTGAAGCCGGATTGATCGACAGACGGGATCTGGCGGTTGCCTTCACCATGATATCCGGACACATATCCTCCGGCCTTGCCAATCTGGGGCAATTGAGCGCCCGGATCTGCGTTCTGGATCCGGCGCCGTGAGTTCGCCGCTTCCGGCAATTTCGGCGGTCGGCGTGACCAAGCGGTTTTCGCGCGAATCCAATTCGCTTCGCAGGCTCTGGGATGTCATGGCGCTGACCCGGCCCAGATCGGCATTCAACGCGCTCACAAGTGTCGATATCAGCGTCGGCCGGGGCGAGGCGCTCGGTATTGTTGGACGCAATGGCTCGGGCAAATCGACCCTGCTCCAGATTCTCAGCGGCACGATGCAGCCAACGAGCGGCACCATAGCGGTCAACGGCAAGCTCAGTGCGATGCTTGAACTGGGCGCCGGCTTCAACCCGCGCTTCACAGGCCGGGAAAATGCGCGGCTGAACGCCGCAGCGTTTGGAGTTCCGGCTTCCGCAATTGACGAACGGCTGGAGGCCATCGAGGCCTTTGCCGATATCGGCGCCTATTTCGAAAGGCCCCTGAAGGAATATTCCAGTGGAATGCAGGCGCGGCTGGCGTTCGCCATCTCGATTCATGTCGATGCGGAAATCCTCGTTGTCGATGAAATCCTGGGCGTGGGGGATGCCGCGTTTCAGAAGAAATGCCATGCCTTCATGCAGCGGTTCCGCGACGCCGGCGGCACCCTCCTGTTCGTGTCACATGATCCAGGAATGGTTTCGGCCATATGCGACCGGGCGATCTGGCTTGAAGCCGGCCACAAGAAGGCTGACGGCAAGTGCCTGGAAGTGATCAAGGCCTATGCCGACCACATGAATGGCCTCGACCTTCCCGCAGGCGCGGCCACGACCCAACCCAGCAACATATCGGCAGGCGTGGATTGCGAATGGGGGTCGAAAGGGGACATGGACGTATCGGTGTTCGATCGGGCCTCGCCGCGCCATGGCCATGGCGGATGCCGAATCATCGACTGTTTTCTCACCGACGACAATGACCGCAGGGTGGAGCGGATCCATGGCGGAATGCAGATCACGCTCCATGTCCAGGCCGTGGCCCAGCGCCGGCTTCATTCGCCTATCGTCGGTTTCATGCTGCGCAATGACACAGGGCAGAATCTCTTTGGCGACAACACCTTTCTCGCATTCCGGCATGAGCCGCCGATCATCGAGGAAGCAAGCCGGTTCGAGGGCCGCCTGAAGTTCTGCATGCCCTATCTGCCGGATGGCTGCTACGCTTTCGCGCCTTCCATCATCGAGGGCACTCAAAGCAATCATGTCCAACTTGACTGGCGGGAGGAAGCCATTTTTCTTCTTGTCCGAAATTCTCCGGTCAAGGCGGGTCATGTGGGATTGACGATGCGGTCAATCACTGTCAGCCCACAGGACGCGAGTGGACAACGCGCAATGACGCCCGCGATGTACATTGACAGCGGCGTCAATTGAGTTCTGGATCGTCTGGGGGCGAGCACATGCAAGATAGACAAATCAAGACAGCGATCTTCGGGATCGGCAATTGCGCGAGTTCGCTGGTGCAGGGCATCGCCTATTGCCGGCAGCACGGCGAGGACGCTGTCGGCATGCTGTTTCCAGACCTAGGCGGTTACGCTCCAGGCGACGTGGAGATAGTCGCGGCCTTCGACGTGGACCGGCGCAAGGTCGGAAAACCGCTGTCGGAGGCGATTTTCAGCAAGCCGAACAACACACTGGTGTTTCAGCCGCAGACCGGATTCGACGCCGTTCCGGTTTCGCCCGGGGCAATCCTTGACGGTGTGTCGGCGTCCATGCGCAATCAGCCGGCGGACGACTCCTTTCTCCCCATCGAGGCTGGCGAAGCCACCCGCGAGGAAGTTGTCGCGGTGCTGAAATCTTCCGGCGCTGAAGTCGCCATCAATTTCCTGCCGGTCGGTTCGATTGAGGCAACCGAATTCTATGCGCAGTGCGCCATCGATGCCGGCATGGCTTTCGTCAATGCAATCCCGGTGTTCATCGCCAGCTCGGACAAATGGGCGCTGAAATTCAAGGACGCCGGCCTGCCGGTTCTCGGGGATGATTTCAAGGCGCAGATGGGTGCCACGATCGTCCATCGGGCCCTTGTGGAGCTGTTTGGATTGCGCGGCGCGGCGCTTGACCGGACCTACCAGCTCAATGTCGGCGGCAACACCGATTTCTTGAACATGACCGATCAGAACCGGCTGCTGATGAAGCGAGAATCGAAAACGGAGTCGGTCCAGAGCGCTGCGCTCAATCGGTTCGCCGATGGCGACGTGCGCATCGGTCCCTCCGATTATGTGAGCTGGCTTGATGACCGGAAGGTGGCCTTTATCCGGCTTGAGGGAAAATTGTTCGGCGGTGCTCCGGTCAATGTCGAGTTGCGCCTGGATGTCGAGGATTCTCCCAACGCAGCCATCATGGCGCTGGCTGCGATCCGGTGCGCGCGCATTGCTCTCGACAGGAAGCTGTCCGGAGCGCTACCCGAGGCGAGCGCATTCATATTTAAGCATCCACCGGTTCAGGCCAAGGATCATGAAGCCCATCGGATGTTGCAGGACTTCGCTGCGCAGCTGCCGGCTTCTGATGACTAAGGCTTTCCATGCCCGGTACACTTGAAGCCTACAGCCTGAGGAAGACCTATCTCGGACGCGAAGTGCTGTCGGGCGTCTCCCTGAGCTTGTCGGAAGGCCGGATCCTGGGCCTTCTGGGGCCTTCGGGTTCCGGAAAATCAACGGCTTTCCGATTGCTGACCGGTGTTGAACTGGCGGAGCCGGGGTCTGTCTTCCTCGATCGCAAGGATATTTCCCAGGTCTCCATCGACGCCCGGGCCCGGCTTGGTATCGGCTATGTCCCACAGGCGCCGGATCTGTATCTGTCGCTGTCGGCCTCGGACAATTTCAGGATTGCCCTTGAAGCCTGCCGGTACACCCGACCGAAAGCGCAGGCGGTGCTCGACGATATCTGCCGTCTGCTTGAACTCGACGACATAATGGACATGCAAGCCGGTCACTTGTCCGGCGGCCAGCGAAAACTCATTGAAATCGGCTTCGCCCTGTGTGCCCAACCGCGAATGCTGCTGCTTGACGAGCCCTTCGCCAAGCTTGATCCGATCACGGTGACACGCATTGCCGGCCATATCAAAAGGCTTGCAAATTCTGGTGTCGGTGTGCTTGTTACGGATCATCAGGCCAGGACCGTGTTTTCCCTTGCGGAAGAGATCGTCGTCATCAACAACGGTCTGATGATAGCGAAAGGTCCTTCGTCGGAAGTGATCGGATCTACGGCCGTGCGGGAATCGTTTCTAGGCGAAACCTTCTCTCCCTGATCCAGCCGCTGAGCCAATTTGACAGGACGCGAAGCCCGGTACATGGGCGCTCCCGAAGCGTTCAATGGAAAAACCTGGCGTTCTGGCGGGAATGCGAATAGCCGGAAGAAGGCGGCGAGGGGAGTGGCAAACAGCACCATCGATGAAATACATCAGCCAATCCGTATTGCTGGTCTTGGGATTGTTTCTGCTCATCTATCTCGCCCTGGTCCTCGTGTTCCTGATTGAGAAGCTCGACTTCCTGCTCCACGCCGCCATCAATTACAACATGCATCTTGGCGGTTTCATGTTGCTTTTGGCTGCCTACATGCCGTTGGTGGCCGACTTCATCCTCCCTGTGGCGGCTCTGGTGTCGGTTTATCTTGTACTGGTTTACAAACGCGAAAACCGTGAATTCCTCATCCTTGCGGCCGCGGGCATCGGCATGCGGCCGACCGTCGCCATCACGATGATCCTGGGCGGATTCTTTGCGGCCACCTCCCTGTATGTTTCCGGATATCTCAAGCCCTTGGCGAGTGATCTGTATTTCAGCGAATTCCAACGCGCCATAGACAGCGCAGTCATCTCCGGTTGGGATTCTGGCCAATTCGTTGTTGAAGACGACGCCGTATTCCACGTCGGTGGCCTCAAGGATCACGGTGTCCGTGATTTGCAGATTTTCGAATTCGACCGCGGCAGCCTTTCCCAGATCCTGCTGTCAGGCTGTGCAAAGCTGGTGATTCAGGGCGGTGAGGTGTTTGCGAGCTTATGCAATCTGGAAATTCGCAGATTTGGTGGTCCAGGAGAATCTGCAGAAACCGGTTCTGCCGATCAAGCCGAACCACGCGTGCCTTGCCGCATCTGCCCGAACGCCTCGGGTGACCTCAATGTGGATACGCTCAGGGCAGACGATTCCTCCATCAACACCAAGATCGGGACGTTGGCCAAGGCTGCAGGCGACACAGGAGAGAAAAGTCGGGTGTTGCATGAAATGCTGGAAACGGACAACGGCCTCTTTGTGTCTCGGTCCGATGCACGCAATGCCGCAGGAGCGGTTATGATGGCGTTGAGTTGCCTCCTTGCTGTCGCAATCGCGGTTTTTGGTGCGGCAAAGACGAATGCCGGAACCCGGTTTGCTGTTCTGCCATCCAGCATCGCCATCGCCACCATGCTCAATGTTGTCGCATCGGCTGGTTTGCTGGTGCCCGAAGCCGCGCTCTCGCCGGTTGGCTTCACGGTGTTTTTCTCATTGGCCAGCATTGCCGCACTGCTGTCCATTCCATTGTCGATCGGCCTCGCCGGCCGGAGTCTGCTCGCTCCGGCACTGGCGCGCACATGACCGCTCCAGCACCGAACAGCACCCGTGAGGGAAACAGCATCCGACAGCCATTCGGTGTCTACACCCGCTTTATGGTGCGCCACTATCTCTGGTTCATCCTGGTAACCCTGATGGCGATTTCCTCAGCCGTGACGGCAATCAATGTTTCAGGCGAAATCACCCGTGTTTGGGCTGAAAAATCGGCAGCGGGGACCCTCTCCGCCATTGCAATGACGGTCTACTATGTTTTGCTGCGGCTACTTGACAACACCGCCCAAGCCCTGCCGATATCCGTGGTTGTTGCCGTGGTGTGGGCCGAGACCAGCCACGCCGCCAGCGGACGTCTGGTGATGGTTCGCACGGTAGGCATGGCGTATTCGTTAAGGTCCCGCGGCTTGATGGTGACTGCGTTGCTGATCATCGCCCCGCTTCAATTCACCTTGGACAATTACATCCGGCCCAACGCCATGCTGGAGCTCAGGCACAACATCCTCGGTGAATACGGATGGCTCCACCAGTCCCAGCAGAGACCAAGAATGCAGTGGTTTTCACGTGATGGCCATGTTGTTCAAGCCATGTTCGAAGGCTTGCCCCAGGTTCGTATTTCCGACGTAACGGTGTATGAAATCAGCCCGGCGGGCAGCCTTGAGGCCATCAGTCAGGCGGAACGTCTCACGCCGGCTTCCGGAAAGAGTTCGACCTGGGTCCTGGAGCGGGCCCAAACCTGGCGATTTGACAATGGTGCGGGCGCTACCGCGGTCAGCGAGCAGGAAGCAACCCTGCCAGTCTTGAAATTGAGCCAGATATGGCTGGGCTACCGCGAAATTCATCCCAAATATGTTCCGTTGCCTGACCTGGTGACGTTGTCGCGGGACGAGGCGCTTCCTGACAATCATCCGCCATATATCCAATGGCTGGCGCTTCGCCTGGTTCAGCCTATCAATACCGCGTTGATTTTGTTTTGTGTGGCAGCTGTCTTTGCGCTGGTTCTCGATCGGCGTGGTCTGATCGTGGCCGCCTTGTCTGGCCTCGTCACAGGGTATCTGCTTTATCTGCTTGGCCGGATATCCGCAGTGCTGGTGGAAAGCGTCAGGATCAATCCCTTTCTGTCCGGAGCGATCTTTCCGTTATTGCTTGCGGCCTTGCTGATCTTGTTGTCGTGGGTCCTGACCAGCAAAGACCGGGCTGTTTAACGGGATCAAGGAGACATTTTTCTTGACTGCTTGATCTCGAACAACCTGCCGGTCAGAGAAGGCATGTAACGTATTATTTGCATATATAAGTGGCAACGCGTATTGAACGGAAAGCCGCCAGCATCGCGGGGTGCGAGCCGGCGATTAGAACAATGCAAGCAATTGGATGAAACATGTCAGACGCTGATGGGGACCTGGTGGAGATCGAAAGCCAGCTGCTGGATATCGTCGCTCAGGAGGGAATGATTGATCGCGGCAGACTGAACAAGGATGCCGTGCTGCTTGACCTCGACATCCAGTCCGCCGACTATGTGATGATTTTGATGGCCATTGAGGAAAAATGGGGCGTCTATCTACCCGTTGACGAAGACCTGACCGAAGCAAAGACCGTCGGGGATCTGGTAGAGTTGGTGAAAGGCAAAATCGTAGAGCATAAAGCGAAGAAAGCCACAGCTTGAAGCGGGTGGTCATTACAGGCACAGGTGCGATATCGGCTTGCGGCATCGGGGCTGAAGCATTGTGGACCGCTGCGCGAGATGGCAGGTCCGGAGTTCGCCAGACCTTGTTTCCAACACTCAAACGGCAAGTTATTCTGGAGGCCGCGCCGATTTCGGGTGCGGATTACCAAATTGCCCTGAGCACGACAAACCCCAGGTTCCAGGACCGGGTGTCCGCCATTGCCCAAATCGCGGCTGGCGAAGCGATCGATCAGGCTGGGCTTGGCGTTGCCGATTTTGGGGAACGGTGTGCGGTCTCCATTGGCGCCGGTTTTGGCGGCGCCCAGACCATGGACGAAAACTACCATCGTCTTTTAGCCGAGGGGGGAAGCCGGAAAATCGATCCGATGTGTGTCCCCAAGATCATGACCAATGCGCCAGCTTCATGGATTGCGATGAAGTGGGGCATCAAGGGGCCCAGCTATTGCATTTCGACAGCCTGCTCTTCCGCATCCCAATCGATTGGCTTGGGCGCGATGCTGGTGGCATCCGGAACAGTTGACCGATGCATTGCCGGAGGAGCCGAGGCGCTGCTGGTTCCGGGCGTCTTTGCCTCATGGGAGGCTATGCATGTCATGACAAACGACAAATGCCGGCCTTTTTCCCGAAACAGGACCGGAATGGTGCTTGGCGACGGCGCCGCGATGTTTGTGCTCGAATCCCTGGAGTCCGCGCTCGCGCGGGGTTCGAAGATCCTGGCCGAATTCGCCGGTTACGGGACCACCAATGACGCAGGCGATCTGTTGCGTCCCGACCGGGACGGCGCCGCGCGCAGCATGCGCATGGCGCTTGACCACGGGCGCCTTGAGCCGACCCAGATCGGATACGTCAATGCCCACGGCACCGGCACGATCGCCAACGACCTCAATGAAACACTGGCGCTGCGCGATGTGTTCGGCGATCGCTTCGCTGAAATGCTGATTTCGTCCACCAAGCCGATCCACGGGCACGCGCTTGGCGCCGGTGGAGCGCTCGAATTGCTGATCACGCTCAAAGCCCTTGAGGAGCAGATCGCGCCGCCGACCATAAACTTCATCGATGTGGATCCGAAGCTCGGCTTTGAACCGGTCCCCAATGTCGCCAGGCCGTTTGACGCCGATGTGGTCCTGTCGAATTCCTTTGCCTTTGGCGGCGTCAACGCCTCGCTGGCGCTCAAGCGCTATGAAGCCTGAACACGGCCCGGCACGGTCTCCCATCACCGGAGAAGCCGTTTGCCCGACTGAGGCAATGAGGGAATTGTCCTGCCTGGCCTCTGGTCTTGTCGCGAGCGGGGGCGCATCAGATGGTGATTATGCCACCTGGCCCCTGTTGGCGGTTCCCGAACTCCTTGCCGGCCAGATCGGGTCCGATTTTCGACCGGAGCCGAAGCAGATACTGGTTCATGAGAGCCTGTTCATCGCGTGCCATCGGCGGCCCGATGAAGCGGAGCGCTTTTCCTTCTCCGTTGCCTTGTCAGGGGCTGAGATGCTGGGCGCCGATATCGAACTGGTTGACGGGCGTGACGGGAAACTGGCGAGGCTGCAGGCGCAGCTGCGCTGGATCGATCTTGCGGCCCTGAGCCGGATCAAGCCGATTTCCCTGACCCGCGCCGCCCGTGGCGCCGATCTGGCACATACCCGCACCGGGATCGTCACGCAGAGCGCAATCGACGTCTTCGTGCGGCTCTGTGGCGATCCAAACCCGCTCCATACCGACCGCGATTATGCGCTCACTGCCGGGCTGAAGGGGACGGTCATTCCCGGCGCCATGCTGGCGGCGCTGGTGGCGCCGGCGCTTCGGGTTGCGCATCCGGGTTTTGATATCGCCACCCTGTCGATGCGGTTTCTCGCGCCGATGGTCAGCGCTCAGGGTGTCAAGATCTCTGTCTGCGAAATCGGCGGGGATGACGGCAGGCGCTTGCGCGTTTTCCTGTCGGACGGGGACGATGGCGTCGCGGCGATTGGCGATGTCAGCGCGGTGGCCTGACCTTCGACCAGACGTCCCCGAAGGCCTTGATGGCGATTTCGTCGTTTTCTCCCGACCTGTTCATCCCGTCTGTCAGCGCGTGACGGAGGGAAGCAAGGGTTTCCAATGGAAACCGGTCCGATGGCGTGACTTTCCGCGCAATTCCCAGACGCGCCAGATGGCCGGATATCCACACATCGTCCACCCATCTGACCGATGCCGGATAGCCTGAAAAGTCATGCATCGCCTCGTCGCATAGCCAGGCCGGCACCATGTATCCCCAGGTTCCGAAAAGGATGTCCGCCGGCTCTGCCCGGTCGATGCCGCTGGAAAGGATATGCCAGAGGTCGACAAATCTGGTCCCGGGCTCGAGCATGACGCCGCGCAGACCGAAGGCGGTCTGGGGTTCCTTCCGATGGGCGGAAAGCAGCGTGGAGACCAGATTTTCCGGATAGACCACGTCATCATCGACGGCGATGACGAGGGCGTCCTTTTCCAGGCGCAGGGAATGCAGCAGTTTCGTCGCCGGCCCGAGATCTTCGCATCTCATCACCTCGACACCTTCGGGGATGTGGACATCTCCGGCGTCGGGATAGTCCCGGTCCTGCCTGAGCGAGCGCGACGGCAGCCACAGGATGATCCGGTCGGCGGGCATGTCCTGGTCCAGCAGACTGCGCAGCACCGGAGCCAGCGACCGGGCGCGGGCAGGGATCGTGGTCAGCGAGATGACCACTCTTTCAGGCCGCGCGGCGCGCTGTCTTGTTCTGATCGGCAGTGGCAGATGCAAGCGCAGCCACCGGGCCAGCACCCGCAGGGCGCCGCCCAGGCCGGTGTTGGAAAAACGCGCCATGGTGCGACGGAAATCTCGACGCAGCGTCTCCCAACTCATGGCATCGATCCAGGCAGCAATCTCCTGCCGCGGGCCAGAAAGAGGTCCGCCTCCTGCCACAGTTGCGCGGGAAACGGGTTGATGGTCCGGTTTCGCTCGATCCATTTGCGCGACAGCGAGACGCCTCCGGCCATGTCTTTCCAGGTGCCATGGTGGTGGTGGCGCGCAACCATGTTCCGGTTGAGCGGCCAGAGATCGGGATAATGCAGGGGCGCCATGAGCAGGATCTGCTCCGCGACACTCAGGCCGGGCCAGCCGCCCTGGACAAAAAGCCGCGTCAGCATGCGCGGGCCGGTGATATCCTCGACATCCGACCGGTCGCAGGTCGATGCCTCCGAGAAGAGCCTGAAACAGCGCTCGAGCGCCGCTTTGAAGAAAGCGTGGCCCGGGCGCGCCGCCAGGATGCAGTTGGCGATCTGAAATGGCATCGGGTAGCCAAGCTCGCGGGCGCGCGCCGGGTCCAGTTTCGCCTCGATGCTGAGCAGGCCGGAGAGGTCGAAGAGCGCTTTCGGCAAGGGACGCAGGCACTCCATGTCGATGTCGGCATACATGCCGCCGTCACGAAAGATCACCGCATACCGGAAAACATCAGCGCGCATGACCGGAAACGGCATGGCGTCATAGGCGTCAAGATGTTCAGGCGCCACGTCCGCAACAACCGTGCGGCTGGCCGCGTTGTCAAACAGCCGATACTGCAAATCCGGGTTGTGCGTCAGCCAGCCGCGCCGAAATGCATCGGCCCGCGGTGGCAAGGCGTCTGATTTCCAGGTCTGCGACAGCAGTCGGGGTGTCGTCATATGTGCCTTCACGCTGGTTCCAGGACCGGCATTCATCCGAATATCCGCTGAGACGGAGGTGTTGTCCTATCCCACGCCGTGGCAGCTTCAACATCCGCGCCGGATCAAAGCGGAGATCCATGCCTGTTGTTGCATAGATACATTGCTTTTGCCGGATGTCCCATGCATTAAGACGCTGACGCAGTCTGTGGGGTGGGACAATGAAGCCGGGTCAAGGTCGGCAGCCGAAGCTCAAGGGCCGGAAGCCGGAACTGGGCGAGATGGTGAGAAAGCCGCACCAGATCATCGCGCTGGTCTTTGGCTGCGGGCTCTCGCCGATTGCGCCGGGCGCGGTGGGTAGCCTCGCGGGATTCGGGCTGTTCTTCGCCCTTCAGCCGCTCGGTCTCGAACTGCGCATCCCCGCCTATGTCGGGCTCGTCGCACTCGCCTCATGGGCCGCACTGCGCACCGGCCAGGATCTTGAAGCGCATGATCACAACTCCATCGTTATCGATGAGACCATCGGCATGAGCCTGACCCTCGAGGTTGCGCGCATGACAGTGCCGGCGCTGGTGGCCGCCTATCTCCTGTTCCGGCTTTTCGATGTCTGGAAACCATGGCCGGTCTATCTTGCCGACCGGGCCCGCGGCGGCGGCTTCATGGTCATTCTGGATGACATTCTGGCGGCGTGCTGGGCAGGTGCGGTCTTGCTCGCCGCGAACCTGCTGGGCATATTTTAGGGGATGACGGAACCGGTGACTTCAAGAGACGGCCAAAGCCGCATTGTCTACATGACGGTGGACGCGGAACCGGATTGCCCGCCTTTCCTGTGGACCTGGCGGGGGATCGAGGAAGGCATGCCGCTTCTGTTCGATCTCTTCGACAATGAAGGCATCAAGGCGACATTCTTTACCACCGGTGACACTGCGGCAAAGCACCCCGCTTGCGTCGAAACGCTGGTCGCCAAGGGGCATGAACTTGGCTGCCACGGCTATTCGCACAATTCCTTTGCCGAAATGGACGAGGAAACCGCCCGCGACGAAATCGTCCGAACCAATGAAATCCTGCGGAAATTCGCTCCGGTCACCTCGTTTCGGGCGCCATATCTCTCCTTCCCGGAAAGGTTTGTGAAAATCCTTGCCGAAGAGGGGTTCTCGCTCGACAGCTCGCGCGCGGCCTACAAGCTCAAGGATCCGCCGGCGGAAGTGGAAGGCGGGCCGGTCCGGCTGGAGGCCTCGGTGACGTCCAGCGTTCTGCGGATCCCCGAAATTGTCAGAACGCCCTGGTTCCGGCTCCTGCAAAGTCCTGTCACGCTGTTTGTGCATCCCTGGGAGTTCGTCGACCTGACCGCGACCAGGTTGCGCTATGATTGCCGCTTCCGCACCGGGCAGCCGGCGCTGGACAGTCTGCGCTCGGCCATCCGCCATTTCAAGGATCGTGGTTTCGAGTTCCGCCTGGCGCGCGATCACGTGTCCGGCGCGGCGCCCGCCTGCCGGACAAGGTCGCGGTAGACCTCCAGGTGCCGGGCAGTCACCCGCGACCAGTCGTGCCGGATCAGGGCAGGGCGCGGGCCCGAGAGGCGCGCCAGCAGGTCGCGGTCATGACACAGCCGAACCAATGCTTCGGCCATCTCAATATCGGAACTGCACAGAATTCCGTCTATGCCGTCGGTGATGTAATTGTCCACGCCGGTTCCCGAGCGGGCGACAACCGGCAAGCCCGCGGCTCTTGCCTCCAGGGCCGCCAGCCCGAAGGATTCCGTGATCGACGGCAGCACGAACACATCGGCGCGCTTGTAAAGCGACCGCAGGCCCTCGCGGTCCAGCCATCCCTCTATGTGGAACTGCTGCGCAACACCGAGCCTGGCGGCCTTCTTCAGGACGGCACGGGATAGCCTTCCTTGCCCGGCCGCAACGAGATCCACCTGCTTGCCCTTTGCCGATTGCGCGACGGTCTTGAGCAACTCCGGCAGGACCAGAGGCCGCTTCTTGGTTTCAAACCGGATCGCCGTCGCGATGGTGAAGCCTTGTCTTGCCGCAAGAGGCCCGTCCTGTTTCGACCAGAATTCGTAATCGAAGCCGTTCGGCAGGATGCCGGCGTTGAGGCCGGGGCGGACGGTGTCGAGCTGCGCCACGATATGCCGGCCGACACCGGTTACGCGCACGGGTGGCGATGCCCATCCCCAAATCCGGTCGGCCAGCCGCAACAACCGCGGCAGGTTGACCATCCAGGAATGAAACGTGAGAACCACCGGCAGCCCGAGGGAGCGCGCCGCGATAAAGCCTGCCAGGCAGGTTGGCGCGACAATGCTCGGGTGGATGTGAACCACATCCGGCCTGACGTTCAGAAGCGCCGCCTTGAGGATGCCGACCAGACGCGGGGACACGGCGAGAAGGAGCCAGGGCAGACGCAGGCATTTGAGACGGGTCACCGCGATGCCGCCGACTAGGTCCGGCCCCGGCATGCTGGTGATGACGTTGACATCGACGCCCGCGGACTTGAGTCCATTTGCAAGTCCAAGCAGTTGGCTTTCGATTCCGCCGCGGCGCGGCGCGAACCAATCGGCGACGAGCGCGACTTTCATGGTCACCGGACGTCTCCGCACAACGGGAAGGGCCCGGCGATCATGGTTGATCGGAGGGACCGGGGTTTGCCGGTCGGCCAGAGGGGTCCGACGCCGATTCATAGGCGGAAATCAGGAACCACGTCCGGGCTATCCGTTGAAACGCGGTAAAATAGGTAGCGGCGGCCAGGATCCAGAGCCCGACCTCCAGCATCCAGGGCAGGGCATGGGTGGCGATAAGGGCAAAGCAGAGGAAGAACTGGCGGGAGGCCTTGTTGAAGAAATCCGGCCAGCCCTTGTTGGCGACCGGGATTTCGATCGCGGCGCGCGCCTTGTTGTAGCTGGTCATCATCGAACCGGTGATCACCAGGAACGCCGGCAGCCACAATCCGGAAACCGCGCCCACGACCAAGAGCGTGGCCGTTTCCTGCATCCGGTCGACAATTGCATCGAGATATCCGCCGAAGCGGCTCGTCGTGCCCTGGGCCCGCGCCACCAGGCCGTCAAGTGCGTCAAAGACATAACTCAGAATGAGACCTGTCCCGAACAGGAACGGATCCTGGTGGAGGAGGTAGAGGCCGCAATTGAGCAGGACGAGAAGCAGCCCGATGAGGGTGACCTGATTCGGCGTCACGCCGGAGCGAACCAGAATGCCAAGCAGATCTCTCCCGATGCGGATCACGAATTGACCGCTCGCCGCCGGCTTGGCGGCGCCTGCCTGCGCGGCAGGCTTGGGACGAACGCTCCCGGCGGGTTTTGCCGGGCCGGTCAGGTTGATCAGAAAGACCGCGAACATCACAGGCAACCAGATCAGCACCATGATGAAGGTCGCCTGATCCAGCATCAGAAAAGTCCGAACAGAGTCCAGCATTGCAAATCCCACGGGGGCGCCCCAAACAATTCTCCCACAGCGCCGGGCGAATTGACTTATATCCGTCCAACCGGAATGATCAATCCGTTGAACGGCCCGCAGACACATCGACTGTTTCCAGGGAGCGGCGTCTTGAAATTATTTCCACGCATGGTGCTCGATTACGGCGCTTCGGACCTGGCGAGGCTGCTCGCTCGGGGCGGGCATGACGCCGCGGCTGATCTTGCCGCGATCGACCGCGAACTGGCCAGGGGGCGGCCCTTTGCAATGGCCCTGTCGGTGCGCACTTCCCTCGACCTTTTGCTGTCCTGCCTGTCGGTCCAGCCCGGCGACGAGATAATCCTCAGCGCGGTGACAGTGCCCGGCATGGCCGAAATAGCCCATCATCACGGGCTGGTCGTCCGCGTCGTCGACATCGATCCGGACAGCCTGACAGTGTCCGCCGACGATCTTCGGGCGCTGGTCAATGAGCGAACCCGTGTGGCCGTGATTGCGCCCTTGTTCGGGAGCCATGGAGACCTGTCGGAACATGCGCTGGTTTGCCGCGAGCGCAAGGTCGTCCTGGTGGAGGACGCGGCGCAGGCCTGGGACGGCGAGTATCGTGGTTCGATGGTCGCGGACGTGGTGTTCTTCAGCTTTGGCCCCGCCAAGACAGCGACCGCCCTTGCCGGCGCCGTGGTCGTTTTCCGGGACCAGGTCATGGCGCAGCGATTTGCGCGGATGCAAGCCGAACTGCCGGCCCAATCCGCCGGGTGGCTGTTTTACCGGGTCGTCAAATTCGGAGCCGTCCTGCTGTTTCGCGGACCACGGCGGCTTGGTTTCATCGCGCGTCTGGCGGCGCTCACCGGCCGCGATCCCGATATCTTCATCGGATCGATGGCGAAGGGTTTTGCGGGGCAGGGGTTCATCGCCCGCATCCGCCATCGACTTCCCGACGCGGTGCGAAGCCTTATCGCCCACAAACTCCGCACCCACCCTGGCGCGGCCCAGAGGAAGGCCCGGGCGCGCCAGTTCATCGCCATGATCGATCCCGTGTTGACAGCTCCAGGCCGCGCCAATCCGGCCACGAGCTACTGGCTGCTGCCGGTGTGTGTTGCGGACCCGTCGCGCCTGGTTGGAGCCCTCAGGGCCAGGGGATATGACGCCAGCCGTGGCGCCAGCAGTCTCGCAGCCATCATTGACGACCGCACGGGGCGACCCTGCACGAAGGCGCAGCAGATGATGGGCAGTCTCGTCTACGTGCCGCTCACGCAGTACACCGGAGAAGACGAGATGCGGCAGATGGCCAAGATCATAAAGCGGCATGCGCGGGCGGTTGGAACTGTTGGCGAAGAAATCGCTGCCTGAAGCGACATGCCTCAATCGGATGACGGGTTCTGGCGGGCAAGGTCCCGGACTGCACGCTCGATTGCGCCAACAAACTCGACCGCCTCCTGGGCGGAGCCGTCCGCCACCTGCTTGTCCGTGCGCCTGGCAGGGTCGATCGGCCTGGGGACGCCGAAGCGGACCGAAATCGGCCCAAGTCGCGGCAGAAGCCGCGCCTTGGAAAATACCCGGAAGGTTCCATCGATATGAACCGGAACGACCGGATACCCGATGATCTTCAGGATCGGATAAACCCCGCCCTTGAAGGTCTGGATCCGACCGTCAAGGCTTCGGGAGCCTTCGGGATACAAGATGACGGCCCGTCCGCCCTTGTCGAGAAACGCTTTGCAATCGCGCGCGCAGGAAAGCAAGCTCGACGCGCGGGCCAGGGAGTTCGCATTCGAACCGGCGCGCTCGATGGGAACAAGATTGAACATCTTTCCCACAACCCATGACCGAAGCGATCTGTCGAAATGGAAATCCATCGCCGCGATCGCGATCGTGTCGGAGTAGGGTATCCCCATGGCTTCGACGAGGGCGATGTAGTCAAGATGACTGGCGTGGTTGGCGCAGATGACAAACGGGCCATCTGGCAGGTTGGATCTGCCCATGACGGTGAATTTGAAAAAAGTGCCTATGCTGCAGCAATACCGGACAATGGCGCTGAACAGGATGATGATAATGTCATGCAGAACGCGCATCAGGTAATGACTGCTTTCCAGCCGGTCGCCATTTTCGGAGGTCGCGTTGATTTACATCGGTTCGAGATGTTCATGTATTCAATCGGACGCATCACATGCTGCTTTTATCATGACATTTGTGAAATCACAGTTGAATTGTGATCGTCGAACAAGATTTGGCGGCGATACCGGATAGGTCTTGACGGGCCGCGTTGCATCCCGCAGATCAGGTCGTCCAGAGGATCGGAAACGGACATGGAATTGGCTTGCCGATGAAACAGCTCACCCGGATTTATCTTGACACACTTGGCGTTCCATCGGAGGGCGACAGGGCGCCGCGCCTGGGCGGGGCTCACACGTGGATGGCGCGGGCGCTTGTGCTGGCGGCAGTGCCCATTCTGGTCGCCGTCAATCTGGTCACGCTGATGTTCGGGGTCAGCGTCGGGTTCCTCGGCCGGGACGGTGTCAGGTTCTCGTTCCTGCGGCTGTGGGGCCGGGTGCGGGCGATCTATGTGATGTTGCCTGTCATGATCGCCTATGGCGTCTGGCACAAGCTGCAAGCCATCGGTGTGTTCGAGCTGGTTTCATCGATGGCGGCGACCATTGTCGCGGCAATTGCCGCCATGGCGCTTGTGCTGCTATTGAACGGCTCGCGCGCCAGACCTTGACGGCGCACGGCTCAACCTGAGTGATCCTTCGTCAAGCGCGGTTTTGAGCGCGTCCATGAAATCCTGCCGGGAGAGCCCTGCCGGAATCGGATCGAGCACTTCAATGGTAATGGTCCCGGGGCGGATCAGATGGTGGCCGTAGGGCCAATAGTCGCCGGAATTCAACACGACCGGCGTGCAGGGGACTTTGAGCATCTGGTAGAGAGCGGCGATGCCGGCCTTGATGCGCGCGTCGCCGGGCACGGTGTTGCGCGTTCCCTCCGGGAAGATCAACACCGGCCTGCCGGCCTCGAACTGCCGTCTGGCTTCCTCGAAACCCTGTTTGGTGGTTGTCAGGTCCCCATGGCGCGCCGCCCACACATAGCCGTTCTGGCGGGCGATCCAGCCAGCGACCGGGAAGCTCCTAAGCCCGGTCTTGACAAACACCAGGGGATTGGAAAACAGCAGCGGAAAAGCGAAGTTCTCCCAGGTTGACTGCTGGCCGCAGGCAATCAGCTCCGCGCCGCCGGACAGTTTTTCCGTTCCCTTGAACTGGTGCTTTAGGCCAACGATATTCGACAGGCCCCAGAGCAAGGCTCTCAAATACCAGGATATGAGAGGCCATGCATCGCCGCGACGCAGGCGGACAACGACCGATGACGCCATAAGCAGGCACGACACAATGCCGAGATACGTGTAGAAGGCCGCGTTGCGCAGAAGTATCATGGAACACCGGAGCACCTTGTCTCTTCCACATAGGGAGGAGGTCTGGTTGTCCCAGATTCATGTTTGGCTTGCAACAAAATCGCAAACCTGGTGCCTGCCCAGCAGGATCGGCGATGATTGGCGTGTCCAAATGGATATCAACGCACATGGCGGCCCGCCCGACGAACCCGGACGCCCCTCGGAGCGTAAGACACTTGATCTGCAGAGGAAATCAGGTGATTCTAACAGCCAAGCGGTCCGTCCTGGACGAAACATCGGTCGGCCATCATCACCAGTCTGGCATTCGCGTGGGGTTCTGTTGGGCTACATCCTGTCTTACCCGCGATCCGGCAATCACTTGGCGCGGGCGCTCATCGAGTATCTCAGCCGGTGCCCGACATCTTCAATTTATGTCATCGAGGACGATCATCTCGGCATTGCCGAGCGCTTTGATGCGGCGGCGCTCCTGGGTGTGGACCCTGGCCTGGCTCCCGAATACGTCAAGGTTCATCGGATCGCCCATCTGGAAAATCGCGTCGACCGTTCCAAGCCGCTGATTTTCATTCTGCGCGATCCGTTCGAGAGCATTTCATCGGATTTGAGACATATTCCGCAACTCATCGTCTGGCTCACTCGGCGATGGCCCAAAGAGTGGGCGCATTTCATTGAAAACACCCGGGAATATGTCGCATGGCCGGGCCCGAAATTGCTGCTCTACTATGAGGACATGAAATCAGCGCCCGATGCTTCCATTCGAGCCATCGGCGAATTCCTGGGCGTGCCGGAAGCTCGTATCGCGGAAGCAAAGACCAACTTCGCCATGATCGCAGGGGTTGGGCTGATCTCCCTTCCGCGCAAATCCAGATCCGGCAGCGATGTGGCATTCTACCGGAAGCGCCGCTGGTTTTCGTACCAGATCGTGGCGCCCGAAGACCTCCGACACCTGTTTGCCCGCTACGATTCAGTTGGATAGCCCTTTTATCAAGGGGCATGTGATTGAATGCGCAAAAGGGTGCTTTCAGTGGCCGGGCAAAACGCAAAACAATGCCTTCATGCTACAGTGACATGACCAATGGTGCATCGAGCCGTCCAATGCCAGAAATTGCAAGACCTACCCCGGCACTCTTGGCTCTAAGCTGGGTCATCGCGGCCACGATCTGCTTTGCGTTCTATAGCCTTGTCATCATCAGGCATTTCGAAGCAGGCGGCGTCGTTGAGGATTCGGGGTGGTTCGCCTATCTGATGTCGAGCGGCGACCCGTTGTTGACCAACCCGAGATCGGTGAACGGGCTCAGCTATTACGCGCATCATCTTTCACCGGTCTTGTACATCTGGTCCATCGTCTTCAACTCTGGCTTCGGCTTTGCCGGCATAACCGGTTTTGCCCTGTATTTCGGCTTCAGTGCACTTCTTGTCCTTGTTCCGTTCGCACTGCTTTCCCTGCGCAACGGTCTGCCGGCGTGGCAAGCCTATCTGGCTGTGGCCGCCGCGGCCGTTTTCACCCTGACCAACATACCGATGATCAGGGTTCTGGACTATCCGCATTTCGAGATCGCATTTCCCGGATTGGTCGGGGTCCTGTTTCTTTGCCTGCTCCGCAAGCGTCTTCTGCCGGCGCTGATCACAATCGCCGTCATGGCGCTGGTTCGCGAAGACGGCGGGCTTTTCGCCGCCTACACGGTCACTGTCTACTGGGCTGCGAATGTGCGTTTTGACGACAAGGCGATGGTCTCCAGATGCCTCGCTTTGTTCACTCTTTCGCTGGCCTTGTCGGTCCTCGGGATGATCGTCCAGCATGTCTGGTTTCCCGGATTTGCGGCATTCTCCTCGAATTTCTCAGGCAATCATTTTGATCACATTACAATCGGGTTCCTGCTTCACCGCCTCGGAGCGTTGTTCACCAATTTCGGAACCGCGCCGGCAATCCTGGTCTCTGTCATCCTGGGGATGGCGAACGTGCGGTATGCCTTTCCGCTCCTGTTCATGCTGCCGCTCATTGTCCTGCAACTGGTTTCGGTGCGCGATGTCATCGGGACGTTTCAGCTTCACTACGGCATCCCGTTTGCGATTGTGGGCTTGCTGATCCTGATCATGGTCTTGTTCGACTCTGCAAGGACGCAACAGAGCAAAGTGGTCTGGATCGCCATCTTTGCGCTGTTGGCGGTCAATCATGCCCCGACCCGCACATGGGTCACATGGGTGACACAGGTCCCCGAATTTTCTATCCCGGCCAGCCAACGCTACATTGAAGAGTTGACGCCCGATGAGAACCATTCGATTTGCGGATCGGTCGGTGTGCTGGCGCTTGCGCCGGACCGGTTTGCGCGGGAGCAATTCGTGAAAGGTGAGATCCCGGATCATTGCACGAGCGTTATCCTGTTCGAGGGGGATCTCGATTATCGACGCCTGCATCCGCTCATGTCCGCGCTTGCCTTCTCGCGAATTGACAAACTCAATCGGCTTGAGCTGTACCGGCGGCAGTGACGGTACGAGGTATCAAGCGGCCAATGGGCGGATTCCAGCGAGGTTCGTTTGTTGTACGCGCAAGCGCGATTCCGGCTTGATATCCAACACCGAAGGCCAAGAAAGTGTAGGATTTCGCAGGGACGATGCTGCAGTCGCAGAGGCAGGGTGAAACCGGCTCAGTTTGTCCGCACGACCCGGTCAATATCCCGGGCAACATCGGACCAGGTCCGCCGGACATGGTTTGAAGCTATCCAGGCCTCGCGCGATGCCCGGTATCCGGTATCGAAAATCAGCAGTTCGGCCATCTCGATAAAAGATTCGAGCGAGCGTGGATCGGCGTAGTCGATCAGATCGCCGCCAGCCTCGCAGATCACGTCGAGCGATGATGCGAGGACCGGCTTCGACCACGACAGGCTTTCCGTCACCGGCAGGCCCCAGCCTTCGGCCAGGCTCGGATACAGCGTGAACACGCAATTCCTGTAAAGGACGTTGAGCTCTTCATCACCAATACCCTGCAGGTGCCTGACAGGAACCTTGTCCACGTCGAGTTCACCCAGTTCACGTACCAGGTCCTCGACCATCCACCCAATCCTGCCCACCAGCAGCAACTGCGGCACGGCGCCCGAACCATGGCGCTCCGCCAGCGCTTTCCAGCAGTCTAGTGCCAGCCGATGGTTCTTGCGTATTTCCAGGGTTGAAACGAACAGCACATATTCGGTTCCGGCCAGACCAAGCCTTTCAAGCGCCAGCTCGTCGGCTCCGGGGTGCGGCGGGACTGCGTCGTTGCTGCCGAAAGGAACAACCGAAACCTTCGGATCAGCCGCGCCCTCCGATTTCAACGCGTCTATCAGACGCCTTCGTGTTGTGCGGGTGGAGGTGAGGAAGTGGTCCGTAAAGGCGGCGGATTGGCGAATGAAGGATCGAAACCGCTCTATGGTGAGCTGATTGAAATATTCGGGGTTCGTCAGCGGCAAGCAGTCATGCACAAGGTTGACATGCTTCAAGCCAGTGCAGCCGCGCATCCGGCTGACTTCGCCAAAATAGGCCGGATTTGCAGGGATCCCCAGATTCACCAGGCACGCATTTTGCGCGCCCTCGCAGGAGGCGCTGTCTTCCAATATCGCCACCAGTGTTTCGAAACGTGTCGTCCCCGCCATGATCCTGCCGTTGGCCAGATCGAACAACCGCTGTGGATCCACGAGAACAAATCTGAGAACGACCGGGTGAAAAAACACATACCCTGTCGTTGACTTGCCGGCACCGGGGCTGCCTGCGGCCTGGCCCAGCAGTTCGAACTGTATCCGCTGTATCCCGGTCACTGTGTATGTTCGGGTGTTCGACCTTGCGGCATGTTCGATCAAATCCGTGACATCATAAAGAACGGGACCGGACTCGCTGCCCGGCGGAACTGGCCGAAATCCCACAGTCTCAGGGCCCTTCCGGGGGTCATGGGAAAGCAGACTGGTCAGGAAAAGTTCGGAGATCATTGAGGCGTAGTGTCCGCTATCCGCCAGCAACCGGTGGATCCGCAACGCCTTTGCCCGATTTCCTGTCATGGTCGCCACCTGACCGATCTGGAAATCGCATTCAATGTTGCCGTATCCCCGTCGGCGCGCCATCCGGTAGGCTGCTTCAGCCTCTTTCAACAGCCGCCTTTCCTTGAGGCAGTGGCCATAGAGCAGCCAGGCTTCCGGGTCGGCCGGATCAAGTGCGATCGCGGTCCGGAGCAGCCATGCGGCGGGGCGCAATCTCCGCGCCGCAAGCAGTTTCCATCCCAGGCCCAGCAGCAACGGGCTCATATGCCTGGGCAGAGTTGATCTGGTCGGCCTCGGGTGTGTCAATCCAGGCATCCTGGTTCATCTCTCAGTCGCAACGACAAACAGCACCGCTGGATCTCCTCAAAACGCAGCGTGCGGCGGCGGACAGGAGCGGTCAATAGACTGGCCAGCCCAATGCCCAGCCCCACATGAGAAAGGCTTCGGTCATCACCATGACAGGCAGTAGCGCAAGGCCAATCCGCGGCCAACAGGCCATCAAGCTTCCTGCCATCATGAAGAATGGCGCAATCGGAAGAACCAGCCGAAATACCGACAAGAGCCCCGCGGTGAGCAGGACGGTCAGGCCGATGAAGGCAAAAGCCGCATGAGCCCATTGCCGTTGCCAGACCATGACAATGCAGAGGCCCGTGGCCACCCAGGCGGCGATGGCGCTCGGCCACAGAACCAGCGGGAACAGCCAGAGTTCAAGGACTGGCCGGAGCAAGGCCGCAAAAGGCCAGTCGGCCGTGCGACCCCAGGCTCTCTGAATCGTGACAAAGGCCAGGAAATCCCCGGTCCGTTCATGCAGAAACGCCATGAACCCGCCAAGCGCGAGACAGGGCAAGAGAACTGAAGCGGCGAAAGCCAAAAATCGCCGGCTGCCCAGAACCGTCAACAGGCCGGACATCCAACCCGCCTTGAGCGTCGGCGGTTTCACTTCGCGCTCGACGAAATACACCGCCATCGGCACCAGAAGCAGAACGCCGAAATTGCGCGTCAGCACAGCCAGCGCCGCCAGACACCCCGCGGCCAGCCAATGGCCGTTGCGCGCCATCGCCAGCGTACCGACGACAAAAAGCAAAAAGGTCGATTCAGAATAGGCGGAGGAAAAGACGTGGCTTCCGGGAACCACGCAAAGCAGCACGACAGTCCATTTGGCCGCTTTGGGTCCGTAAAGATCGACCGTTTCAGCGTGGATCCAGATCAGGGCCGCAATGAAACACAGATTGGAGACCACCAGAAGCGAGACAAAGTCTGACAGACCGGTGAGATCCGCAACAACGGCCGCGAGCATCGGGTAGAGCGGGAAAAACGCCCAGTTCGCCTGTAATGGCGTGTCTGGATTTGTGGACACCGCATGATCATAGCCCTGGCTCATTATGCTGAGGAACCAGCCCGTGTCCCAAACGCCCCAGATATCGAGCCAAACCCGGTCATGATAGATCCAGACGTAGTCAACGGGGTTAAGCATTTGATCCCGAGCGACCAGACCGATCACCAGCATCGCCAGTCGGCTGACCAGGTAGGCAAGCAGTGGAAACAGCACCGCCGCTCGCCACCCGGCGACACCGGAGCTGAGGTTTAAATAAGAAACCATCTTCAACGTGCCCCGGTATTCCGGTTGTTCCTGGAGGATCCTGGCGGGGGTTTGAAACGGTCCGCCATCACACCTGCGAGCCCGCAGGTGTCGGCACCCTATTCGCCTTGAGCGATTCTGCAAACAGGTTGTGCAGCCCCTTCGAAATGGATAGGAAATGATCACTCCGGGAAAGCAGAATTTTTCATGCGTACAGAAGACCAGCCTGACAAGCGCCAGCAACCGATGCTCTGCGTGGTGCTTCCCACATACAATGAAATCGACAATATCGGCCATGTGATCTCTGACATCGCCAGCCACGATGTCAAAGGCCGGGTGAAGCGGCTGATCTTTGTCGATGACAACAGCTCCGACGGCACCGCCGGTTTCATCAAGTCATTCAAGGATGCTACGCCCTTCGACATTGTGTGCCTGGAACGCATTGGCCGGATGGGGCTGAGTTCGGCCATCGCCGAAGGCATCATGGCGGCCGACACCGATCTTGTCGCGGTCATGGATTGTGACGGGCAGCACCGGGCGCGGGATCTTTTCGCCATGCTCGACACCGCCCTTGCCACGGATGCCGACATCGTCATCGGCTCGCGCTTCAAGGATGTTCGCAGCCAGGACAGTCACGGCGGCCTGCGGGACCGGTTGAGCAAGGTCGGAAACCGACTTGCCAATCTGATGCTCGGACATGAGCTGTCGGATCCGCTGACAGGATTTTTCATCATCAAGCGTGCCGGATTTCGCGATGTTGCGCGGCTGGCGAGCGGTTCCGGCTTCAAGATCCTGCTTGATTATCTGTTTTACTACCGCAAACGGCCTATCCGTCTCGAGGAAGTGCAGATCACCTTTGAACCCCGGCATGGCGGGGAATCAAAGCTGGATACGCGAATCGTTCTTGAATTTGCCGACCAATTGATCAACCGCCTGAGCCAAGGCCTGATCCCTGAGCGTTTTTTCTTCTTCGCCTTGACCGGCGCGCTCGGCATCGCCGTCCACATGCTGACCGCTTACGGGCTCCTGGCGCTTGCGGGGCTGCCTTTCCGAATCGCCATCATAGGGGCGACACTGACGGCCATGGTGTTCAATTTTTCACTCAACAACCGGATCACCTTTCGCCGGTTCCGTCTCCGAGGCCTGGCCTGGATTCGCGGGCTGGGCGGGTTCATTCTGGTGTGCAGCGTCGGCGCCGCGGCGAATGTCGGGGTCGCAGGCTATCTCAACGACCACGACAATTCCTGGCAGATTTCGGCGCTTGCCGGTGTGATTGTCGGTACGGTTTTCAATTTTGTTCTTTCGCGGCATTTCGTCTGGAAAACCTGAGCAGCGGGTCCGCCGCCGCGATATCAGATCGATGCAATCCATTCAGCGGCGGCGTTGGCTCACGAGCCCTTTTTCGCTCTGTGCTCGCGGAAGAAGATGAACAGCCCGGCTGCAATGATGACTGCGGCGCCCGCGAGCATGGCCGGGCGCGGCGCGTCGCCGAAGACGATGAAGCCGAACACCACCGCCCAGAACAGGAGCGTGTACTGGAACGGCGCGACGACAGCCGCGTCGGCCAGCTTCATCGCGCGGTTGACGCAGACATGCGCCACCATGGCGACGACGCCGAGCCCAGCGAGCAGCGCCAGGTCGAAGGCGGACGGCTGGACCCAGCCGAACGGCGCCGTCACCAGGCCGAGCAGCCCGGCGCCGACAATCTGCCAGAACACCAGCACCTTGTCGGGAGTGCCCCTCAGTGCGCGACCTGAGAGCATCATGAAGGCGAAGCAGAACGATCCGAATATCGATATCAGCGCCGGCGCGGTCAGGGTCGCTGCCGAGGGCTCGAGCGCAATGATCACGCCGACAAAGCCGATGAAGATCGCCGTCCAGCGTCGCCAGCCGACCTGTTCGCCGAGCAGGAAGGGCGAGAGGGCGGCAACGTAGATCGGCGCCGCCAGCCAGTAGGTCATGACGTCGGCCAGCGGCAGGTAGATGACCGCGAAGTAGAAGGCGTAGACCTCGATCGAGGAGAGCGCCACGCGCAGCGCCTGCATGCCCGGCCGCTCGACGGTGACCAGCGGCCGCCAGCCCATGCGCCAAATCAAGGGCGAAAGCACCACCAGCGCGGCGATGCTGCGGATCAGCAGCACCTGGCCGACCGAATAGGTCGCCACCAGCCACTTGCCCAGCGTGTCGTTGAGCGCAAACATGAAGATGCCGAGCAGCATCACCGCGATGCCGAGGCGGGCGTTGGGGGAGTGAAGTGCAACGGCGACGGCGGTCATGCGCTCAAGGCCGGGCGGGTGTCGGACAAAGTCAGGCGCCGGCCGCTATCGGGCGCGGTGATCCCTGAACCCATCACCAGGCCATGAGCCATCGGAGCGAGGGCGCTGACCTCGACGATACCGGCGATCTTGCGCGCCTGGGAAGGTCCGCCCGGCCAGGAGAGGCCAGGCATGGCGGCGCCCGTGAAGTCGGCGGCAGGACAATCACGGAAGGCAGAGGGATCGGAAACCGTCCCCGATGCGCAGATCATGGTTGCATGCAGTCCCATTGGCAAAATCCATTCTGATGGTTCCAGGGAATCGACGTGAGCGCGCAAGTCGTCAGGCAGCGAACAATGCTGCATGGACTCCACGTGAGACTGTAAATCAGCGCCGAAACCCTCAAATGCTACTTTCCCTCAAGCCATTCCTGCAGTTCCGCCTCGGCCCGCTCGACCGCGCTGTAATTCAGCAGCTTGCGCAGGAAGGCCACCGTGACCGCGCGGGCGCGGAGATTGAAGCGGCCGTCCTCGTTGTCGTCGCCCGAGGTCTGATAGACATCGAGCTTGTCGTAGAGGTTCTGAAGACGGTTCTGCACGCTGCGCAGCGACAGGCTGCGGCGCCTGGCAATGGTCCGGTCGGTCAGGCCGAGCGCGATGTCGATGAGGATCTCGTATTCGGAATCGGTGAAGCCGTTGGTCTGACCGAGGCTCTTTTGCTGGAGGCCCCGCACCTCGCGGTCGATGACGCACTGGCTCTCGATGAAGATCGAGCGCAGCGCAAGCCTCAGCCGCTCATCGGAGGCCGACTTCAGCACGTAGCCATAGGCGGCGCCGTCGGGAACGATGCGCGAGACACCGCGGACATAGGCCTCGTCCGAGTAGTTCGACCAGAACAGGATGTGGGTCTCGGGCCGCTCCTTCCAGATCGTGCGCGCCGCCTCGATGCCGTTGCGGGTCGCCATCTGCAGATCCATGACGATATGCGCGGATTTGTGGTCGCGGGCGAGCTTCTCGCCGGCAAGCCCGTTCTCCGCCTCGATCACCGTGTCGCATTCGGGCAGGGCGGCAATCACCGCCTCGTGCAGATAGGTGCGATGCAACGGGTCGTCCTCAACGATCAGAACCTTCATACCGCCCCCTCCCCAAGGTTTTCCGCGCCGGCCGGCTGCGCAAGCGGCAGCACCACGCGGACCACGGTACCACGATTGTTGGGCCCCGACGCGATGGTGAAGCGCGCGGAGATCAGCCGGGCGCGGGTCTGCATGTTGTCGATGCCCCCGCCGATCCGCTTGCGCGTCCTTGCCTGTCCGCTGCCGTCATCGGAAATCTCGATCACCAGCCGGTCCTCATCCGCGGCGAGGCGGACCGTGATGGCAAGCGGGGCGGCATGGCGCACTGCATTGTTGATCGCCTCCTGCGCGATGCGGAACAGGGCCACGCTGACGGTCGGCTCCAGTTGGTCCAGGGCGCCATGGGTTTCATCGGTGAGGCCCCATTCGGTGGCGGAGCCCGTGTCCCGCGTCGAGCGATCCAGATGGTGTTCGATCGCCTGGGCGAGGCCGAAGAGCTGGAGGACGGAGGGCTTTGCCTGCTCGATGATCTGCCGCAGGTCCTGCATGCAATGCTGCAGGGACCGGGAGACGGGCTCCAGCGCCTCGGGCGCCACTTCGTTCGCGCGCGACAGGCGGTCGATCCGGCGGGCGAGGCGCGTCAGGTCGGCAAGCGTCTGGTCGTGCAGGTCCATGCCGATGCGCTGGCGTTCCTGCTCCAGCGCTTCGGTAAGCTTCAGCGCGCCGAGCCTCAGGCCCTCTTCGCGCGCCCGCGCCTCGGCCTCGACGATGGCCGAGCGCTGGGCCTGTTCGGCGGCGCGCAGGGCGAAGAAATAGGGTGTCAGAAGATCGGCGATGATCCGGGCGCGCTCGACATCCTCCATGGTGTAGACATTGGCTCTTTGCGACGAACACGAAAGCGCCGCTATGATCGTGCCCTGCACCTTCATCGGCACATGCAGACGGCTCCTCAGCGACTGTTCGAAGATCGGTCGCTTGAACGCGCCCTCGAAGTGGAAGCGCGGATCCGTCATGGCGTCGTCGGCAAGCAGATAATCCACCTCGCCCCAGAGCAGCGAGCGGATCGGGCTGTTGACCACCGGCGCGCCCGCAAGCTCGCCCCAGGCGGTCTCGATTCCTGTCTCGTAGGCCGTGTGGTAGTTGCCATCCTCCAAAAGCACGCAGACATCGAGATGGTCGTGCGGGACGATATGCGCGACTTCGGCTGCGACCGAACGAATGGCCGAGCGAAAGTCGAGCTGTCCCGCAAGCAGCCTGCAAATGCCCAGGTAATGGTCGATCAGCGCTGCCGGCGCGAGATGCAGCATTGTCAGTTCCTCCCAAAACGGCAGGCTCCACCCCGCCGTCATCGCTTCGCCAGTAAGCGCCTGCGGAAGGGTCGCCGTCTTGCGTAAACCCGCAGCTTTTTGCGCAGAACCCGCAAAGATCTTGCCGCCTCGCGCCTGTACAGCCCCGGCGGGCTTCAGCATACTGCCCTTACTGAGAGGAGGAAGCTCAGTGCAAGAACAATTTTCATTCAGGCTCATTGGGGGCCGGGGTGAAGCGATCCGCCGATGGGGCGCGATCATCAGGGAGGAAAGACATGACAATCCGTAAGATGCTCATGGCATCGGTCGCCGTCGCGTGCGCCGCCATGCCTGTTTCCGCACTCGCCGACACCGCCGACAAGAAAATCGCGCTCTCCAACAACTATGCCGGCAATTCCTGGCGTCAGGCCATGCTGACCAGTTGGGAGAAGGTGACCGGCGAGGCCGTGACGGCCGGCGTCGTCGCAGCAGCCGATCCCTTCACCACCGCCGAAAACCAGGCCACCGAGCAGGCGGCGCAGATCCAGAACATGATCCTTCAGGGCTATGATGCGATCGTCATCAACGCGGCCTCGCCGACGGCGCTCAATGGCGCCGTCAAGGAAGCCTGCGATGCCGGCGTCACCGTCGTCTCCTTCGACGGCATCGTCACCGAACCCTGTGCCTGGCGCATCGCCGTGGACTTCAAGGAAATGGGGCGCAGCCAGGTCGAATATCTGTCGGGCAAGCTGCCCGATGGCGGCAACCTGCTCGAAATCCGCGGTCTCGCCGGCGTCTTTGTCGATGACGAGATTTCGGCTGGCATCCACGAGGGCGTTGCCCAGTTCCCGCAGTTCAAGATCGCCGGTTCCGTCCATGGCGACTGGGCGCAGGACGTTGCACAGAAGGCCGTTGCCGGCATCCTGCCGAGCCTGCCGGAAATCGTCGGCGTCGTCACCCAGGGCGGTGACGGCTACGGCGCAGCCCAGGCAATCGCCGCGACCGATCGGGAGATGCCGATCATCGTGATGGGCAATCGCGAGGACGAACTGAAGTGGTGGAAGGAACAGAAGGACGCCAACGGCTACGAGACCATGTCCGTCTCGATCGCACCCGGCGTCTCGACGCTCGCCTTCTGGGTGGCCCAGCAGATTCTTGACGGCAAGGACGTCAGCAAGGATCTCGTCGTGCCGTTCCTGCGCATCGACCAGGACAATCTCGAGGAAAACCTCGCCAATACCCAGGCCGGTGGCGTCGCCAATGTTGAATACTCGCAGGAAGACGCGATAAAGGTCATCGAAGCCGCGAAATAAGCCTCCCGGCACCTGTCGCGCGGCCGCGAATGGCCGCGCGCTTTTCCTTCTTTGATCGAGCACGCGACGGCGACCATGGCGAAAGACATGATGAAGGCGGTGATCGAGGTCGACGGCGCCCGGGTTAGCTTCGGCGCCGTGAAAGCGCTCGATGGAGTGACGCTGAGCGTCATGCCGGGTGAATGCATCGGCCTCGTCGGGCACAACGGCGCCGGCAAGTCGACGATCGTCAACGTGATCAATGGCGGCCTGACGCCGCAGGAAGGGACGGTCGCAAGCGATGGCGAGCGGCTCGATCGCTACAACATCACCATCGCGCGGGGACGGGGGGTGCGCTGCGTCTTCCAGGAATTGTCGCTCTGCCCCAATCTTTCCATCGTCGAGAACACGCGCATCATGCATCATGAGCTTGGCGGCTTCGGCTGGCGCGCGAAGGCTGCCAAGGTGATCGAGAAGAGTCTCGACGCCGTATTTCCCGGCCACGGCATCGACAGCGGCCAGCCGGTGGGTGACCTGTCGATCGCCGAACGCCAGATGGTCGAGATCGCCATGGCCTTCTCCGATGCCGGCATTGCGCCGCGTCTCGTCATTCTCGACGAGCCGACCTCGTCGCTCGACGCGAGCCTGGCGCGCCAGATGCTCGACCATGTCCGGCGCTTCGTCGCGAGCGGCGGTTCGGTCATCTTCATATCGCACATCCTGCACGAAATCCTCGAGACCTCGGATCGCATCGTCGTCATGAAGGACGGGCGAGTCGTCGCCGAGAGGCCGGCAGGCGAGTTCGACCACCATCGCCTTGTCGAGGCGATGGGCAGCGTTGCCAATGACGACGCGTTCCAGCGCTCCGCGCGGGAACTCGCAGCCGCCCCGGTCGTGCTCAAGCATCAGGCGGCCGGACTTCCCTTTACCGCCCGTCAGGGCGAGATCATCGGGCTCGCGGGCCTTGCCGGCCACGGGCAGACCGAGCTGCTGCTTGCCCTTCATGCCGCGCAATCGAACAGCTGGTGGCCGCGGCGCGATCCGCTCGTGACCTTCGTCGCCGGTGACCGCCGTCTCAACGGCGTTTTTGAGCTCTGGAGCATCCTTCGCAACTTCTCCATCGCCTCGCTGGGCGATCTGTCGCGGGGCGGCGTCGTGCGGACCGCGGACGAGGCGGAGCGCGGCGCCGACTGGAAGGGCCGCATCGAAATCCGCACGCAGGACATGGACAACGGCATCCTGTCGCTGTCGGGCGGCAACCAGCAGAAGGTGCTTTTCGCACGCGCGCTGGCGACACGGGCGCCGGTGATCCTGATGGACGATCCGATGCGCGGCGTCGATGTCGGCACCAAGCAGGAAGTCTACGAGATCATCCGCCAGGAGGCCGCCAAGGGGCGCAGCTTCATCTGGTACTCGACCGAGATGGACGAGGTGCGGCTGTGCGACCGCGTCTATGTTTTCCGCGAGCGTGTCATCACGGCGGAACTCGTCGGCGATGACGTCAACGAGACCAACATCATCGCCGCCTCCTTCGAGGGAGTGGCGGCATGAAGCTGCGTCTCACCTCGGATGCGATGCGTCTGCTGATCCCGGCGCTTTCGATGACGGTCCTGCTCGCGGCCGTGTTCTGGCTGCAGCCTCGCGCCATGAGCTATTTCGGGCTCAACCTGCTTCTGAACCTGGCTGTGCCGATCGCGCTTGCGACGATCGCCCAGATGCTGGTGATGGCGGTGAACGATCTCGATCTCTCGATCGGCGCCTTTGTCAGCTTCGTCGCCTGCGTGACGGCGACCTTCCTGCGCGACGCGCCGCTTATCGGCACGCTGATCCTTGCCGGCGCCGTCGGCGTCTATGCGCTGATCGGGGTGGTGATCTACCTGCGCAACCTGCCCTCGATCGTCGTGACGCTGGGCATGAGCTTTGTCTGGGCCGGGCTTGCGGTGCTGATGCTGCCGGCGCCGGGCGGGCAGGCGCCCGACTGGGTGCGCTGGTTGATGACCGTCAAGCCGCCGCTGATGCCGATGGCCATCGTCGCCAGCATCGTCATCGCCATCGTCGCGCATCTCATCGTCATGCGCTCGTCGCTGGGCGTGCTGATCCGCGGCGTTGGCGGCAACCAGCGCTCGGTCGAGCGCGCGGGCTGGTCGATCATTGCGGCACGGGCCGCCGCCTACGGGCTTGCCGGCCTGTTCGCGGTGGCCGCGGGCATCGCGCTCGTCGGGCTGACCACGTCGGCGGACGCCAATATCGCGCTGCGCTACACACTTCTGTCGATTGCCGGCGTCATCCTCGGCGGCGGCGAGTTCACCGGCGGGCGCGTGTCGCCGATCGGCGCCGTCATCGGTGCGCTGACGCTGACCCTGGCCGGCTCGTTCCTGTCGTTCCTGCGGATTTCTCCCGACTGGCAGATCGGCGCGCAGGGCGCGATCCTGATCATCGTGCTGGCGCTCCGCCTTGTCTTCAACCGGGTCGAAAAGCGGGGGGCGCGGCCATGATTTCCTTCGGGCGCCTGGCGAAGAAGCCCTGGATCTGGTCATGGATCGCGGCCTTCGTGGTCTGGTTCGCGACGATCATGGTAACCGGCGGCGCGAGCACGCTGGGCCTCAGCCAGGCGGCGCTCACCTTCGCCGCCTTCTCGATCATCGTCGGCATCGGCCAGATGTTCGTCATCACGCTCGGCCCCGGCAATATCGACCTTTCGGTGCCCGCCACCATGACGCTGGCCGGAACGGTGGCGCTGAAGCTGATGAATGTCGACAACTCCATGGTGGTGCCGGGACTGCTTGTCGCGGTGCTGATCGGGGTGGCCGTCGGCGTCGGCAACTACGCGCTGATCAAGGCGCTGCGCATTCCGCCGATCATCGCCACGCTGTCGATGAGCTTCATCGTGCAGTCGGCGGCGATCTGGACAAACCGCGGGCTGCGCATCAAGCCGCCGGCCGTCCTGGCCGACTTCACGACGTCGAGCACGCTTGGCGTGCCCAATGTCGCGCTGGTCGCGCTCGGCCTCTCGCTAATTGCCTGGGTGCTTCTGGAAAAGTCGGTCTATGGCCGCTGGATCTCGGCGATCGGCCAGAGCATGGCGGCCGCCCGCATGGCCGGCATTCCGGTCGATGGCGCGCGCTTCGTCACCTATCTCTTCTGCGCGGTGCTTGCGTCCGTCGCCGGCTACCTGCTTGCCTGCTTCTCCGGCGGCGCAGCGCTCAACATGGGCGCGGAGTATCTTCTGATGTCGATCGCGGTCGTCGTCATCGGCGGCACCGCGGTGGCAGGCGGCGATTCCAACGTGCCCGGCATCTGGGGCGCGTCGCTCTTCATGTTCCTGGTCGTCTCGATGCTCAACACCTACGGCATCGGCGCGGGTATCCGCCTGATCATGACCGGGCTCATCATCATCAGCGTCATCATGCTCGCCGGCGGTCGCCGGACCGGCATGCGATAAACGGAAAGACCACCATGGCAGAGGCCAGCATCTACGAAATCCACGATCCGCGCTTCCGGCACATGATCGTGACAAGCGCCGGACTCGACGAGCTCTATTCCGGCTGCCGCTGGGCCGAAGGTCCGGTCTGGTTCAACGACGCCAACCAGCTTGTGTGGAGCGACATTCCCAACCAGCGCATGCTGCGCTGGACGCCCGACGGCGGGGTCTCGGTCTACCGGCAGCCGTCGAACTTCGCCAATGGCCATACCCGTGACAGGCAGGGCCGTCTGGTCTCCTGCGAGCACGGCACCCGCCGGGTCACGCGCACGGAAGCGGACGGGTCGATCACCGTGCTGGCCGACCGCTTCGAGGGGGCGCGGTTCAATTCACCGAATGACGTGGTGGTGAAGTCCGACGGCACGGTCTGGTTCACCGATCCCACCTACGGCATCTTGTCCGACTATGAGGGTTACCGCGCGGAGCCGGAACAGAAGACGCGCAATGTCTACCGTCTCGATCCCGCGACCGGCGAGCTGACGGCAGTGGTGACGGATTTCGTCCAGCCGAACGGTCTCGTGTTCTCGCACGATGAAACCGTTCTCTACGTGGCCGATTCCGCGGCAAGCCATGACGAGAGCCTGCCGCGGCACATCCGCGCCTTCGACGTGCAGGATGGCAAGCGGCTCGCCAATGGCCGCATCTTCTGCGTGATCGACAACGGCATTCCGGACGGCATCCGCACGGACACGGATGGGAACCTCTGGTCCAGCGCCGCGGACGGCGTGCACTGCTTCGCTCCGGACGGCAAGCTGATCGGCAAGATCCTGGTGCCGCAGACCGTCGCCAACCTGACCTTCGGCGGCCCGAAGCGCAATCGGCTTTTCATTGCCGCAACCCGCTCGCTCTATTCGATCTATGTCACCGCCACGGGCGCACAGGTGCCGTGAACCGACTGTCGATCCGCCACCTGCCGCCGGACGCTCAGTTTATCGCCCAGGTGGCGATCGGCGGATAGAACAGGATGATCCCCAGCACCACCAGTTGCAGCGCGATGAACGGCAGCAGTGCCCTATAGATGTGACTGAGGGTTATCTCCGGCGGCGCCACACTCTTGAGGTAGAAGGCGGCGGGGCCAAACGGCGGGGTGAGATAGGACACCTGCATGTTGACCGCGAACAGGATGCCGAACCAGATCGGATCGTAGCCGAGCTGAATGACGATGGGCACGAAGATGGGCAGGGTGAGCAGGGCAATGCCGATCCAGTCCAGGAACATGCCCAGCACCAGCAGTATCAGCATCATGACCATGATGATCACCACGGGCGGCGCGTCGATGCCGAGGATGGCGCCGGAAACGAAGCGGTTGCCGCCCATGAGGTTGTAGACCCCCACCAGCACGGCGGCGGCAATGCCGATCCAGATGATCATGCCGCAGGTTTCGAGCGTGTGGACCAGGCTCGCCTGCAGCATCTTGACCGACAGCTCCCGGCGCAGAAACGCCACGAGCAGAACGGCTGACACGCCCAGGGCAGCGGCCTCGGTAATCGAGGCAATGCCGCCATAGATCGAGCCGAGCACCGCCGCCACGATGAACAGCGGCGCGATGATCGACCTGAGCGCGCTGCCGAGCGATTCCGTTGACAACTCCTCCTTGGACATTGGCGGACCGAGCTGAGGATTGCGGATGCAGATAAACAGCACGTAGCCGATGTAGAAAGCCAAGAGCAGCAGGGCCGGGGTCACGGCTGCGACGAACAGATCGGCAATCGAAACGCTGGCCACCAGACCATAGATGATGAGCACGATCGAAGGCGGCATCATGGTGCCGAGCGATCCGCCGGCACAGACCACGCCAATCGACAGGCTGCGATCATAGCCGAGGCGCAACATGTGCGGCAGCGCCAGAATGCCCAACAGCACGATTTCGCCGCCGATGACGCCGGACATGGCTGCCATGAGAATGGCGACGATCAGCGTCTGTACCGCAACCCCGCCAGGCAGTCGTCCAGCCATGATGCGCATGCCGTTGAACAGGTCCTTGGCGATGCCGGACCGGTCGAGCAAGGCCGCCATCAGGATGAACATGGGGATGGCGACCAGCGAGTATTCGGTGATGAAGCCGAATATGCGGGACGTGACCAGGGGCAGGGCGTTGCTGCCGAACCAGCCGATGGTGAAGATCAGGGCAACCAGCCCGGTGACCCAGGCCAGGGGCTGGCCGGTCAGCAGCAAAAGGAAGATGGCGGCCACCAGAAGATAGGAGCCGTATTCGATGCCGAGCGCACTCAGGCCCATGGTTATTTCTCTCTCGTGGCGTCAGTCGGTCCCGGCGCATGGCGGCGAACAGCTTTGACAAGGTGCATGACGGTCTGGACGAACATGACGGAAACGCAGAGCAGGACCAGGATCTTCAGCAGGGCTGGCGTCGGCGGGTTCCACGATGTGCCGGTGCCCTCGAAGTGGATTTCCCCATTGGGGTTGTGGGTGGCTTTCCACGACATGATGGAGGCCGCATAGGCGAGGCCGGCAAAGAACACCAGGGCGATGAGCGAGTTGACGATGTCGAACAGGCGGCGACCGCGCGGTGAGACGGTGTCATAGAAGATGCGCACGCGGATGTGCTTGTCGCGGGCCAGGGCAATGGGCCCGCCAATCAGAAACACGGCAGCTATCAGAAAGGTGGTGCTTTCGTGAGCCCAGTAGGTCGGCTCGTCGAAAACATAGCGCGATATCACCTCGAAGACCGTGATCAGGAAGGCCAGGAAAATGGCCCAGGCGAAGAATTTGGTGGAACCGGCAACGGCCCGGTCCAACCCGCTGCGGATTTCGACATCGTCGCCATCGACATGCGCTGCTGGTTCAGTGTGGTCGGCCATTTCGCCCCTCCGGGTGCACGAAGCCCGCGCCCGGCGACAGAGCCGGGCGCGGAATTATTCTGGTTCAGAGCAGGTTGCGGCCTTCGAGATAGGACGTGACCGCGTCGTAGTAACGCTGGGTCATGTCGGACTTTTCAGCCCACACCTTCCACTCGTCCTGGGCGATGCGACGGAACTTGGCGCGTTCGTCACCGGACCAGTTGATGATCTCTATTTTCGGATTGGCGCGTGCCTCGGCGACTGCCTTTGCGTCAAGCTGGCGCACAGAATAGATGTGGTCAAAGCTGAACTTGTCGACAGACGCGTTCAGGATTGCCTTGAGATCCTCGGGCAGGTCGTCCCAGACAGCCTTGTTGATCGAGATGTCGATCAGCGGCAGCGAGTGAAAGCCCGGATAGAGCGGGAAATTGGCAATATCGTTCATGCCAAGCGCCTGATTTGTGGCGAACACGGTGTTGTCTGCAGCGTCCACCACGCCCTTGTCGAGCGCGGAGAAGATTTCCGAGCCGGGGAGAGCCACCGGCGAGGCGCCGGCCTTGGAGAAGATTTCAAACACCATGCCTTCGGGGGCACGCAGCTTGACGCCCTTGAGGTCTTCCACGGTGCGGATCGGCACGCTCGAGACGAAGGCCTCAGGCTCGGTTGCCGCTGCGCCGATGAAGTGGACGCCATAGGGCTCGACCAGTTCGGCGTAGAGTTCGTCACCGCCGCCCGACTGCATGAAACCGAGCAGCTCAAACGGATCGCTCCAGGCGCCGACGAGATTGCCCATCATGGCAAACGCCGGATCC
>Ga0180016_100072_pt1 | contig 46046 bp, 38 predicted proteins | sample KR46_M_MetaG_FD_129673 | JGI IMG/M metagenome (GOLD analysis project Ga0180016, IMG submission 129673) | Groundwater microbial communities from the Olkiluoto Island deep subsurface site, Finland - KR46_M_MetaG | ecosystem: Environmental > Aquatic > Deep subsurface > Groundwater | place: Finland... | reverse complement strand
TGGAGGTTTGCCAGGCCGGGGCCATCAAGCATGACATGCGTCCCGAGGAGCTGGAACTCAAGGTTGGCGCGCTGCTGTTGGCGCCGGGCTTCAAGCCCTTTGACGCCCGCCTCAAGGGCGAGTACGGCTATGGCCGCTACCCCAACGTGATCACCTCCCTGGAGTTCGAGCGCATCCTGAGCGCATCCGGCCCCTACGGCGGGCACGTGAAGCGCCCCGGCGACGGCGCCGAGCCCAAACGGGTGGCCTGGATCCAGTGCGTGGGCAGCCGCGACGCCTCCGTCGGCCGCGAGTACTGCTCCTACGTCTGCTGCATGTACGCGGCCAAGCAGGCCATCATCGCGGGCGAGCACGTGCCGGGGCTGAACACCACCATCTTCTACATGGACATCCGGGCCCAGGGCAAAGGCTTCGACCGCTACTACGAGCGGGCCCGGGACGAGCACGGAGTGCGCTATCTGCGCTCCATCCCCAGCCGGGTGCTGGAAGACCCGGCCACCGGCGACCTGATCATCAGCTACTACGACGCCAACGACCAGCTGGTGGAAGAGCGCTTCGACCTGCTGGTGCTCTCGGTGGGGCTTACCCCCAACCCCGACGCCAAGGCCCTGTCCCAGGCCGCGAGGGTGGAAACCGACCGCTTCGGCTTCGCCCAGCGGGTGGAGCTGAACCCCCTGGCCACCAGCCGCGAAGGGGTTTACGTCTGCGGCGTGTTCCAGGCCCCGCGCGACATCCCGGACACGGTGATGCAGGCCAGCGGGGCGGCGGCCCAGGCGGGCGAGCTGCTCTCGGCCAGCCGGGGCAGCGAAGTCACCACCATGGAATACCCGCCCGAGCGCGACTCCGCCGGGGAAAGGCCCAGGGTGGGGGTGTTCATCTGCCACTGCGGCATCAATATCGGCAGCGTGGTGGACGTGCCCGGCGCGGTTGAGTACGCCAAGGGCCTGCCCGGCGTCACCCACGCCGAGGAGTTCCTGTTCACCTGCTCCACCGACAGCCAGGAAAAGATGGCCCAGGTCATCAAGGAGCAGAACCTCAACCGGATGGTGGTGGCCTCTTGCAGTCCGCGCACCCACGAGAAGCTGTTCCAGGACACCCTCAAGACGGCGGGGCTCAACCCCTACCTGTTTGAGATGGCCAACATCCGCGACCAATGCTCCTGGGTGCACCAGGGCGACCATTCGGCCGCCACGGTCAAGGCCGAGGACTTGATCCGCATGTCCGTGGCCCGGGCCGGTCTCCTGGAGCCCTTGCACCAGTTCCCCATGGACGTGGAGCAGACCGCCCTGGTCATCGGCGGCGGGCCCGGCGGGCTCACCGCCGCGCTGAGCCTGGCCGAGCAGGGATTCCTCACCCACCTGGTGGAGCGCTCCGACAAACTGGGCGGCCTGGCCCGGCGCATCCACAGCACGGTGGAGGGCCATCAGGTCCAGCCCTGGCTGGACGATCTCATCGACCGGGTGACCCACCACGGGCTCATCCGGGTGCACACCGAAAGCTGGGTAAAGCAGATCAAGGGCCTGGTGGGCCAGTTCACGGCCACCATCCAGGGGCCGGACAAGCCCTTCACCATCCAGCACGGGGCCACGGTGGTGGCCACCGGGGCCCAGGAGTACCAGCCCAGCGAATACTACTTCGGCCAGGACGAGAGGGTGACCACCCAACTCGGCCTGCACGAGGCGCTGCACCAGGATTCCGGCTGCCTGGACGGGGTGGATCGGGTGGTGATGATCCAGTGCGTGGGCAGCCGAGAGCCGGAGCACTCCTATTGCAGCCGCATCTGCTGCACCGCCGCGGTGGCCAACGCCATCGCCATCAAGAAGGTCAAGCCCGAAGCCGAGGTGTACGTCCTGTTCCGGGACATCCGCACCTTTAGCCTGAAGGAGCTTTATTACAAAGAGGCTCGGGAGCTGGGGGTGACCTTCATCCGCTTCGACCCGGACAACCCGCCCCAGGTGACGCCGGGCCCGGACGGCATGCAGGTGATGGTCCACGACCAGATCCTGGGCCAGTGGATCGCCCTCACCGCCGACAAGCTGGTCTTGAGCGCGGCGGTTCGGCCCAACGACGACGCCCACAAGTTCGCCAGCAGCCTGAAGCTGCCCCTGGACAGCGACGGCTTCTTCATGGAGGCCCACCTGAAGCTTAGGCCGGTGGACTTCACCGGGGCGGGCTTCTTCATGGCCGGGGCGGCCCACGGGCCCAAGTTCATCGAGGAGGTGATCAGCCAGGCCAAGGCCGCGGCCGCCCGGGCGGCGGTGGTCCTCAGCCAGGCCCAGCTCCTGGTGGGCGGCGAGGTGGCCGTGGTGGACGCCGAGCGCTGCGTGGCCTGCCTGACCTGCGTGCGCACCTGCCCTTACGGGGTGCCCCAGGTGAACGAGGAAGGCGTGGTCTACATCGACCCCGCCGCTTGCCAGGGCTGCGGCAACTGCGCCAGCGCCTGCCCCCGCAAGCTCATCCAGGTGCAACATCACACCGACGCCCAGATCATGGCCAAGGAGCGTGCCCTGTAGGGGCGAGGAGAAGACATGGGCGAAAAATACGAACCCAAGATACTGGCTCTCATCTGCACCTACTGCACCTACACCGCCGCGGACATGGCCGGTTCCATGCGCCTGCAGTATCCCCCCAACGTGCGGGTGATAAAGCTGTTGTGCACCGGCAAGGTGGACGTGATCTACCTGCTGGAGGCTTTCAAGGCCGGGGCCGACGTGGTCATGGTGAGCGGTTGCGAGATAGGCGACTGCCACTTTCTGGAAGGCAATCTCAGGGCCAAGGAGAGGGTGGCCCACGCCAAAACCCTCCTGGATGACCTGGGGCTGGGGGGGGACCGCCTGGAGATGTTCCACATCGGGGCCAGCGACGCCCCCAAGTGGGCCGAGGCGGTTAAGTTGATGACTCGCCGAGCCCATGAGCTGGGGCCCAATCCCTTGGGCCGCAAGAAGCCGAGGGCCGCGCAAACCAATATTGAGGAGCTCAGAGCATGATCGTAGCGGAGCGAAAACCCTTTGACGAGATAGCCGCGGCCACCTCCGGCTTCCGCAAGGTGCTGGTGGCGGCCTGCGGCACCTGCGTTGCGGTGTGCCTCACCGGCGGCGAAAAGGAGGCGGGCATCCTGGCCGCCCAGCTGGACATGGCCGCCACGCTCGGGGACCGGGAACAGGTTTTCAGCGTGGGCTGCGTGGAGCGCCAGTGCGACCGGGAGTTCCTGGAAGAGCTGGGGCCCCAGATCGCCGAGGCCGACGCGGTGATCTCCATGGCCTGCGGTGCGGGCATCCAGTTTTTGGCCGAGGCCTACCCCGACACCCCGGTTCTTTCCGGGGTGAACACCACCTTCATCGGGGTCAACGAGGACGTGGGGGTTTGGACCGAGCGCTGCCGCTCTTGCCGCGACTGCGTGCTCAGCATAACCGGCGGGGTGTGTCCCATCGCCCTGTGCCCCAAGGGCATGCTCAACGGCCCCTGCGGCGGGGCGGACCAGGGCAAGTGCGAGACCGACCGCGAGCGCGACTGCGCCTGGAGCGTGATCTACCGCCGCCTGGAGAACACCGGCCGCCTTGCCAACCTGGAAGAGGTGATCGAGGCCAGGGACCATCGCGACCTGCTGCCGGGCCGCCAGGTGCACCCGGCCTACCAACGGAGGTACAGCGCTCATGAGTAAGTTCAGCGATGCCCTGGCCGGGGGCAAGTTCGTCCTCACCGTGGAAATGGACCCGCCCCGGGGCACCGCCCTGGGGGATATGTACGCCTTGGCCAAGGGCCTGTCCGCCAAGGTGGACGCGGTGGTGGTCAGCGACAACCGCGGCGCCGTGGCCCGCATGAGCCCGGTGCTGGCCGCCCATCATCTGATCAAACACACCGGGGCCGAGGTGATCCTCACCCTGACCTGCCGCGACCGCAACCGCCTGGCCCTGACCAGCGAGATGCTGGCCGCCGCCGCCGGGGGGGTGCAGAACCTGCTGCTGGTGAGCGGCGACTTCGTGACCCTGGGCGACCAGCCCGGCACCCGCCCGGTGTACGACCTGGACTCGGTGCAGGCCCTCGTCCTGGCCTCCCTCCTGGCCCAGGGGCGGGACTTCTCCGGCGAGCTGGCCGAACCGGCCGCCTTCTTCCTGGGGGCCAGCCTGCCGGTGGCCACCGATCCCCCCGGCCTGGCGGGCATCAAGTTCTCCAAGAAGCTCAAGGCCGGGGCCGGGTATTTCATGACCCAGCCGGTGAGCGGCGCGGCGGACCTCGATGCCCTGGCCAAGCTGCCCATGGCGGCCGACACCAAGATCATCGCCGGTCTGGAGCTGGGGGCCGATCAAGAGGCCGGGCCTCTGTTGGAGCTGGCCAAGGAGCTCAAGGGCGGCGGCAAGGCGGCCGGAGTGCACCTGGCCTGCCCGGAGGCTCCCCAGCGGTTGACCGAATTGGTGGACAAGCTCAGCTAGGAAAAGGAGACCAACGTGGGTCTGCCTAAGAAACAAGTATTGGTAATCGGCGGCGGGGTGGCCGGAGCCACCACCGCCCTGGACCTGGCCGAGCAGGGCGTGGCGGTGCACCTGGTGGAGCGCGACGACTTCCTGGGAGGCCGGGCCGCCCAGCTGGCCTGCAAGGCCCTGGACAGCTGCCTGAAGTGCAACGGCTGCCTGGCCGAGCCGCGCCTGGCCGCCCTGACCAGCCACCCGCTCATCACCCTGCACCGCGCCTCGACGGTGGCCAACCTCACCGGCTTCGACGGCGGCTACCAGGCGGTGATCGACACCCGCCCCGCCTACATCGACGCCGAGCGCTGCACCGCCTGCGGCCTGTGTTTGGAGGCCTGCCCCGAGGTGGAGGCGGGAGCCATCCGCGCCCCGCGCCTGGCCGCCGAGGCCCCGCGCCTGGCAATCGACGAAACAGCCTGCCTGTATTTCAAGGACGGCCAGTCCACGGTGTGCCGCGACGTGTGTCCCGAGGAGGCCATCGATTTCGGCCGCCAGGGCGACAGCCAGACCCTGGACTTCGCGGCGGTGGTGTTGGCCACCGGCTTCACGCCCTACGACCCCACCCCGGCCTCGCGCCTGGGCTACGGCCTGTTCCCGGACGTGATCACCGCCATGGAGCTGGAGGAGATGCTGCGCACCCAGGGCCGGGCCGTCCGCCCCAGCGACGGCGAGGCCGCGGGCAAGGTGGCTTTCGTGCAGTGCGTGGGCAGCCGGGACGTGAACGGCAACAACTACTGCTCCCGGGTCTGCTGCGGCTACGCCCTGCGCCTGGGCCGCGCTCTGGCCGCGCGCCAGCAGGCCGAGGTGGCGGTGTTCTACATGGACCTGCAAAGCTTCGGCCACGCGGTGGACGAGTTTTTGGAGGCCGCGGCCGGCGAGCTGCGCCTTGTGCGCTCCATGCCCTACGACATCCACCAGCCCCCCGAGGGCTCGGTGATGCTGGACTACCAGCCCAGCCCCGGCGCTCCCCCCACCAGCGAGCCCTTCGACCTGGTGGTGCTGAGCGTGGGCCTGGCCCCCAACCCGGACAACCCGGCCCTGGCCCAAATGGCGGGCCTGGACCTGAACCGCCACGGCTTTTTGGCCCCGGGCAAGCAAGGGGTTTTCCTGGCCGGCACCGCCCAGCGGCCCATGGACGTGGCCGAGGCGGTGGCCTCGGCCGGGCGCGCCGCTCAGGGCGCCCTCACCTATCTAGCGGAGATGCAACCATGAGTGCCCGCGTAGGCGTCTTCCTTTGCCAGGGGGGCCGCAGCCAGGCCGATTCCCTGGAGTTTAAAAAACTGCGCTGGACCGCCGAGGCCTTTGACCAGGGCCGGGTATTCACCGTTGCCCACACCTGCCAGGCCCAGGGCGCGGCCGCCGTGGCCCGCCTGATAAAAGAGCACGAGCTGACCTCGGCGGTGGTGGGGGCCTGTCCCCTGCTGCACAATCCCGGCGGGCTCAGCCGGGCCTTGTCCGCCGAGGGCCTGGACCCGCAGATGGCCACCGTCCTGGACCTGTGCGCCAAGCCCGAGGGCGAGGCCAGCGGGGTTTGCGCCGTGGCGCCCGGAGCCCAGGCCGCCCTGAGCCAGGCCTTGTGCGGCGAGCAGTTCAAGCAGGAGCTTCCCCTGGAGGATCTGGCCGTGGCCACCAGCGTCTTGGTGGTGGGCGAGGGCCTGCCCGCCCTGTGGGCCGCCCGTGGTCTGCTCAAGGCCGGGTACCATCCGGTGCTCCTCACCCCCAGCCAGCGCCTGGCTCCCCCAGCCCTCCTGCTGGGCACCGAGGCGGTGGACGAGGCCGCCGCCCTGGCCAAGGAACTGGAAGAGGCCGAGGGCGTCACCCTCATCCGCCAGGGCCGGCTGCTGGGCCTGGGCGGGGGGGCGGGCAACTTCACCGCCACCATCGCCGACCGGGCCGGGGAGATCAGGAGCCTGAGCGTAGGCGGGGTCATCGTGGCCCAGGCCCCGCCCAAGGCCCTGAACCTGCCGCCCCAGGGCCTGGCCGCCGGTGAGCGGGTGGTGTCCCTGGAGGAGCTGGCCTCTCTGCTGCAAGCCCCGGAGCACCTCAAGAAACGCCTGGGCCAAGGCCCCTACACCGTGGCCCTGGGAGTGGGTCTGGGCCGTCAGGCCGCGCCCCTGGACCTCATCGGGGCCATGAACTGCGCCCGCAAGCTGGCCGCCGGGCCCCAGAACCGGGTGGTGTTGTTCACCAACAACGCCAAGGTGGCGGGCGACGACCTGGAGGCCCTGACCCAGCAGGTGCGCGGCGAGGGGGTGGTGTTCGTAAAGTTCACCACCGGCGGCCTGCGCGGCGACGAAACCCACGAGGGGGTGGAGCTTCAGTGGGACGAGGAGATCCTGGGTGCGACCATGGCCGACCACTTCGACCTGTTGGCCCTGGACCAGGCCCCCGCCCCCACCCCGGCCTACCACGAGCTGGCCCACCGCCTGGGCCTCAGCGTGGGGCGCGACGGCTACTTGCAGCCCGAGGCGGTCAACGCCCTGCCCGCCAAGAGCCGCCGGGCCGGGGTGTGGCTGGTGGGACCGGCCAGGGGCCAGGGCGACCTGGAGCGCTGGGCCGACGAGGTGCAGGAGGCGCTCTACGGGGTGCGCCGCCTGCTGGCCCAGGGCACGGTGCGGGTGGAGAGCAGCCGGGTCATGGTGGACCGCAAGCGCTGCACCATCTGCCTAACCTGCGTGCGGGTCTGCCCCGAAGGGGCAATGGACCGCCTGTTCCGCCGCCCCATGAGCAACCCCCTGGCCTGCACCGGCTGCGGCACCTGCGCCGCCGAGTGCCCCATGGAGGCCATCCAGATCGTGGGCCAGGAGGACTCCCGCTACAGCGGGGAGATCGCCGCCGCCGCGGGCAGGGTGGGAGACCTGGGCCAGGCCGTGGAGCGCCGATTGCTGGTGCTGGCCTGCGCCAACTCCGCCTCCCCGGCCCTGCACGCCGCCCGCTTGCAGGGCGCGGCCCTTCCCTCCGGCCTCAGGCTGGTGCAGGTGCCCTGCGCGGGCAAGGTGGACGCGGACATGGTCTTGGAGGGACTCCAGCGCGGCTTCGACGGGGTGCTGATCCTCTCCTGCCACCCGGACGCCTGCTACTCGCTCACCGGCAGCACTTGGGCCAACATGCGCGCCGGGCACCTCGGCAACCTGCTGGCCGAGACCGGCCTGGAGCCGGAGCGGCTCATGCTCTCGGGGGTGGCCCCCAGCCAGTCCAAGGAGGTGTTGGCGGTGATCAAAAAGGCGCTGGCCACCCTGGACCAGCTGGGACCCAGCCCCCTGAAGGTGGGGGCCCAGGTGCGCGAGGTGCTCACCCGCTACACCCTGGACATGGACGACACCTTCTCCATAGTGGGCTAGAGAGTTAGCTCCATACCGTCGTCCGCCGTCTCGCCGGGAAGTTCATCCACATGGGCCAGCATGTCCTGGCTCATGTGGGTGAATATCAAGCGTCCGGGGTTCAGCGCCTCGCGCCGCTTCAGCATGTCCGTGCAGCTCATATGATATTTGATGGGCCGCTCATAAAAGTAGGCCTCGGCGATCAACAGGTCCGCCCCGCCCAGGATCGGCAACAGCTCGTCCACCCACTGGGTGTCGCCGGTGTAGGCCAGGCTCTTGCCCGTCGCCTCGATCCTCAGCGCCAGGGCGGGCGCGCCCGAGGCGTGCAGCCCCTCGGCCACCTTCACCGACAGGCCGCACCACTTCACGGCCGCACCGGGGGTCATTTCGGTGATCTCGGTGGCGAATTTGCGCTGTATCCGGCTGGCGCCGGGGAAGTTCACCTCCAGGGAGTCCACCAGGCGCGAGGCCAGGCCCACCGGCCCGGCCAATAGCAGGGGCTCGGTGCGTTTGGAGTGCAGTTGGGCGTCCAGGATGAAAAAGGGCAGCCCGCCGAAGTGGTCGCCGTGCAGGTGGGAGATGAGGATGCCGTCGATGGAGCCGGGGTCCACGCCGTAGCGTTGCAGGGAGATCAGGGCCGAAGCCCCGCAGTCCAAAAGCACCCGGCGGCCCTCCCACTGAAGCAGGATGCAGGCCTGCAAGCGGCCGCCGTGGCCGAAGGCGTCGCCCGACCCCAGGAACTTCACCGTTAGTCCGGCCATACCCCCTCCAAATTTTTTAGGAAGCCTCCGGCCCGGCGGCGGGCCGGAGGCGCTGATCTATTTTCCGGCCAGGGCGGCCACGACCTTTTCCTGGTCCCCGGCGGCCAGGTAGGGATGCATGGGCAGGCTGAAGACGCGCTCGCCCGCCGACTCGCTCAAGGGGAAGTCGCCCGCCTGGTGGCCCAGGTAGGCGAAGGCGGTCTGCAAATGCAGGGGCTTGGGATAGTAGATGGCGCTGGGGATGCCCGCGGCCTTCAGGCGCTCCAAAAACTCGCCCCGCGCCGTCTGGCTCTCGGCCATCACCGAGTACTGGGCCCAGGCCGAGGCGTAGCCCGAGGGCACCGTGGGGGCGGTGAGGGCCGCGCCCGAGGCGGCGATCAGCTCGGCGTAGCGCGCGGCCACCTCCTGGCGGGCCTTCATCTCGCCGGGCAAAAGCTCCAGCTTGGCCAGGAGCACCGCGGCCTGCATGGTGTCCAGGCGACCGTTGATGCCCAGGCGCACGTTGTCGTACTTGTCCTCGCCCTGGCCGTGCACCCTCAGCGAGCGCAGGACGCGGTCCAGATCGTCGTCGTCGCAGAAGACCATGCCGCCGTCGCCGTAGCCGCCCAGGGGCTTGGCCGGGAAAAAGGAGGTGCAGCCCAGCTTGCCCAGGGCGCAGGCCATTTTTCCCTGGTACTCGCCTCCCATGGCCTGGGCCGCGTCTTCCACCACCGCGAGGTTGTGCTCATCGGCGATCCGGTTGATGGCATCGTAGTCCGCCGGCAGGCCGAAGAGGTCCACCGGCATGATTACCCTGGGCTCCAGGTCCCCCCGCTCCTGCACCGCCGCGATGGCCGAGGCCAGCAGGGCCGGGTCCAGGTTGAAGGTGACCGGGTCGATGTCCACGAACACCGGGGTGGCCCCCAGCAGGGCGATGACCTCGCCGGTGGCGAAGAAGGTGAAGGGGCTTGTGAACACCGCGTCGCCGGGGCCGATTTCCAGGGCCAGCAGGGCCAGCATCAGGGCGTCGGTGCCCGAAGCGCAGCCCATGGCGTGCTTGCTGCCCACGTAGGCGGCCAGCTTCTCTTCCAGCTCGCCGATCTCCGGGCCCATGATGTAGCGGCCGTGGTCCAGCACCTTTTTGATGTTGTCTTCTATTTTTTGGCGAATCAGTTGTTGTTGCGCTTTCAGGTCAATGAACTGCATGTTGCCGCACCTTTATGGTTTGCGTAGTTCGGGCTCGAACCGCTGAGGGGCCTCTGGTTTCGCTCAACTCTATAAAGAGTACCGCTCCAGGTCAAATGGCTATTTATCGCCGGGGCGGGCGCGTTGTAGAATAATTCCCTGCCGTCAACCCAGCGCGGGACCGCCACTCGGCCCCGCCAGCCGGCCCGGCCGCCGGTATCACCTTGCTCGCCCCATCTCCGCCCGCCCTTCCCGTGGCCAGGCCAGGAGCCGACCATGGCCGACAACGAGCGCCTCTCCCGCGGCTTGCTGAGCCAGTTATTGTCCTGGAAGGGCTTCAAGGTTTCCCAGGCCCGGGGCGAGCAGATCATCAACGAGATATCCGTGGGCTCCACCCCGGCCCTGGGCTACTACGCCCTGATCTCGGCGGCCTCGCTCATCGCCAGCCTGGGCCTGGTGGCCAACAGCGCGGCGGTGGTCATCGGGGCCATGCTGGTCTCGCCCCTGATGACCCCCATCTTCGGCATCGCCCTGGGCATGGTGCGCGGCGACACCCCCCTGCTCTCCCAAGCCTTCCGGGCCGAGTTCGGCGGGGTGTTTTTGGCGGTGGCCTTCGGCACCGTCTTCGGCACCCTGCCGGTAGTGCAGGACGTCACCAGCGAGATGCTGGCGCGCACCTATCCCACCCTGCTGGATCTTTTGGTGGCGGTCTTCGCCGGTCTGGCCGGCACCTTGGCGGTATTGGACGAGCGCATCAGCCCGGTGCTGCCCGGGGTGGCCATCTCCACGGCCATCGTGCCGCCGCTGTCCACCTGCGGCCTGTGCATAGCCATGGGCTCCTTTGCCGGGGCCTGGGGAGCCTTTCTGCTCTTCGCGGCCAACTTTCTGGCCATCCTGTTGGTCTCGGCCCTGGCCTTCATCATCGCCGGGCTGGCCACCAGCCGCGGCCAGATAACCCACAAGCAGCTCCTGCGCCGCCTCACCTTCACCGGCCTGGGCTTCGCCCTGGTGGCGGTGGTGCTCACCAACACCCTGGCCACCATGCTCGAGCAGCGCCAGCGCAGCAAGATCATCGAACAGGTATTCGCGGAATCCCTGCGCAGCGAGCCCAACACCTCCCTGGTGCTGGCCATGCACAAGGAAATAGAAGGCAAGATGCACGTGCTGGCCGTGGTGCGCACCCCCAAGGTGTTCCCGCCGGACAGGGTGGGGCGCATGCAGGAAAAGATCGCCAAAAAGGTCAAGACTCCGGTGATCCTGGTGGTGCGCAATGCCCTGTCCAAGGACATCTCCAGCACCGGCACCACCAGCGCGGTGGTCAATCCCACCCTGGATGGGCGCATCTTCAGCGAAAAGGTGGACCCCAGCGTGCAGCGCATCCAGGCCTCGGAGCAGATACTCCGGGAGATGTTCAGCTCCAGGCCCCAGCTTTTGCTCCTGGACGTGGACCTGCTCCACCTGGCCGGGGACCCGGTCATCCTGGCCACGGTCCAGACCCCCCGCCCCCTGCTGGCCCATGAGGTGGCTGAGTTCGAGGGAGCCATCCAAAAGCGGCTGAAGGAGCCGGACCTGCGCCTGTTGGTGCAATGCCAGGTGCCGGTGGACGTGACTTCGCGGGGGCGGATTCTGCTCAGCGGGGCCCACTTCGGCCAGCAGGACCCCCGCGCGCGGCGGGTGGCCAAGTTGGCCAAGCAGGCCCTGGAGGCCTCGGGGGTGTACTACGTAACCAACCTGGACGCGGCCTGGGACCAAAAACGCTGGCAGGTGAGGGCCGAGGTCTTCGGCCCCACGGTGATCAGCCCCATGCAGATCATGCAGGCCGAGCAAAAAGTGGCCGCCCAGATGGAGCAGCCGGTCAAACTGCTGGCCTGGTCGCGGGCCGAGCTGGTGGTCACCGACCGGCGCTCCCTGCCCCGCGACCTTTTCACCCGCGAACAGCAGGCTGAGCCGGAGCGTCAAGCGCCCGCCAAATAAAATTCAATTGGGGATATTAGAGCGGCTCGAACTTCTTGGGGTCCACGTGGCGCTTGGGCTTGGTCTCGCCCTGGGGCGGAGGCGTCTCGGCGGCTTCGGCCGAGGACGGCGACAGGATGGAGTCGCTCTTGGCCGGGGCAGGGGCTGCTGCCGCAGGGGCCGCCGCCGCTGGAGTCGCCGCCGCTGGAGCCGCCGCCGGGGCGGCCGTTGGGGTGGCCGCCGGGGTGGACTGGGCCGGGCTCACCGGGCTCTTGGACAGATCCGCGGCGGGCAGCCATCCCTCCACATCGCGGCCTTCCACCTTGACCTTGCTCCAGCCGCGCACGTCGCTTTCCAGCTTGACCACCTTTTCGCCCTTAAGGGCGTAGCCGCGCTCGGAGGAGCTGCGGTCGGGACGCGCCCAAAGCTTGCCCTGGCGCTTGACGTAGTATTCCTCCTGGGCCAGGGCGTGGTAGCCCTTTTCCAGCTCCGTGCTCACGGTGGCGCAACCCGAGGCCAAGCCCAGCAGCAGGGCCAGGCTCAGCGTCAACAAACCGCGCGGTCCGGCGGCGAAAGTAACCATCTCGCTCTCCAAGGATTGACTCATTTTAGCCGAAACGCCCCCGCCTTGGCCAGAGCTTCATGCGAGGCAAGCTTCGCGGACCGTTCCGGCCGCGCGCCCAACTGGCACGCCCGGCTGGCAACGTTCTTTCCACCAGCACGGAAAGTTGCCAAGCCCGACGCCCCGCCCCTTTCGGATTATAATTAAAAGATGTGCTATTTCAGCATGTTCCCCACAAAGGCCCCATCCCGACTCCGGGCACGCTCCTTGCAACGTCTCCTCCACTAAAAAATACCTATGAAATATTCAGGAGTTTGAGGATCGCGATTTGCCCCCTGGGAGCAAATTACCTGCTCCCCGAGATGGGGGTCCGCCGTCGCCGTGCGGAGCGGCGGGGGCATGGGTTGGGGGCGTCGACCTGCCCGGCGCCGAGCAAGCGCTACGTAATCCGGATCAGGCAAGGGAGGTATCATGAAGGGGAAGCGATTGATAAAAACGACTTTATTGGCAGGATTGGTCTTGCTGTGCGCGGCCACCACGGCCACGGCGGCGGGGCAGCCCATCAAGATCGGGGCCATGTTCATTTCCAGCGGCAAGGTGGGCGGCTACGGGGTGCACGGCTGCCAGGCCATCAAGTTGGCGGTGGAGGAGATCAACGCGGCGGGCGGCATCCTGGGGCGCAAGGTGGAGGCCATCTGCGAGGACACCAAGCTGAAAAAGGACGTGGCCCTGGCCTTGGCCGAGCGATTCGTGAAACAGGGAAAGGTGGATTTTCTCATGGGCCCCACCTCCAGTGGCCTGGCCATGGCCCTGTCCGAGTTCGCCAAAAACAACAAGAAAATACTCGTCGCCACCCAGGCGGCCACCGACGCCCTCACCGGGGCCAAGCTGCATCCCTACATTTTCAGCACCCTGAGCAACGCCATGATGCACGCCCGCTCGGGAGCCTATCTCATGGCCTCCAAGCCCTACAAGCGCTACATGGTCATCGGCCCGGACTACAACTACGGCCACGCCTCCTGGCGCATGTTCAAGGAAAAACTGAAGGAACTCAGGCCGGACGTGGAGTTCGTGGGCGAGCTGTTCCCCAAGTTCCTGTCCAAGGACTACAGCGCATACATCAAGAAAATTCAGGAAATAAAGCCCGACGCCGTTTGGTCGCCCCTGTGGGGCGGCGACGCGGTGACCTTCATCAAGCAGGCCCTGCCCACCGGCATCTTCAAGACCGTCAAGTTCGCCTTCCCCTGCGCCGGGGCCCTGGAGGTCTTGGTGCCCATGGGTAATGACATGCCCGACGGCGTCTACGTGTCCTCGCGTTACTTCTTCACCTCTCCCCGCTCGGACCTCAACCGCCGCTTCGTGGCGGCCTACCAGAAGAACTTCAAGCAGTACCCCGACTACATGGCCGGCGAAACCTACGCCGGGGTGTACTTCATCAAGGCCGCGGTGGAGCGGGCCGGCACCCTGGACCCGGACAAGATCATCGCCGCGGTGGAAAAAGAGCCCCTGGCCTGGGACACGCCCGAGGGCTACAAGATCATGCGCGGCGAGGACCACCAGGTGGTGGAAGACTGCCTGTGGGGCGAGACCGCCAAGAACGAGAAATACGGCTTTTCCATCCCCCAGAGCTTCATCGCCATCCAGGGCGTGGAGATCTGCCGTAGCGAGGCCGAGTTGAAGGCGGTGCGCGCCAAGAAATAGCTCAACCCCGAGACCGCAACCCTCACAGGCCGTGCCGACCAGGCGCGGCCTGTGTTTTGCGAGGGGGTATTGGAGAAGAAGGAAGCCTTTCTGATTCCTCATTCTGCGGCAGGCCTGGTGAAAAACGGCTTTCATATAGAGGTGACTGGCTAATATAAAGGGAACTGGGCCGCTATAGGAATTGAAACGCTGCGGCTGCCGCATGATTCGCAAGGAGGGGAAATGAGCCGTCAGATATTCGACCTCGCCGTGGCCCTGGAGTCGGGCCTGCCCTCGGACCCGCCCCACATGATCCCGGAGATAACCTACCGGGACCACGCTGCCGGGGCCCAGGGCATGCAGGCCTACTTCCCGGGCCTGACCGCCCAGGACTTGCCAGGCGGCCTGGGCTGGGCCGTGGAGGAGGTGCGCCTGACCACCCACTCGGGCACCCACATGGACGCGCCCTTCCACTACCACCCCACCCAAGACCGGGGCCAGCCGGCCTTGACCATAGACCAGATCCCCCTGGACTGGTGCTTTCAGGACGGGGTGCTCCTGGACTTCGGCCACAAGCCCGACGGCGAGGGCATCAGCGCCACGGAGGTGGCCGATGAGCTCAAGCGCATCGGCCACCGGCTCCAGCCCTTGGACATCGTGCTGGTGCGGGTGGGGGCGGACAAGGCCTGGGGCCGGCCCGAATACCTGGTCACCGGCGCGGGCATGACCCGCGAGTCCACCCTCTATCTCCTGGAGCGGGGGGTGAAGGTGGTGGGCATAGACGCCTGGTCATGGGACCGGCCCCTGCCCTTTTTGGCCCGGGAGTTCGCCGCCAGCGGCGATGCCTCCGGGGTCTGGGCGGCCCACTTCGCGGGCATAGAGCGGGGCTACTGCCACATGGAGAAGCTGGCCGGCCTGGGGGCCCTGCCCCATCCCACGGGCTTCAAGGTGGCCTGCTTCCCGATCAAGATAGAGGCGGCCTCGGCGGGGTGGGTGCGGCCGGTGGCCATATTCGAGGACTAATCGTCCGGCTGGGCCTGAGCCTCGCCGGCCGGGTTGCCGGCGAGGCTCGCGTCAATCGGCAATGAAAAACGACCCGGGCCAGGCAACAGTAAATGTTGCCCACCTCGTGCGCTGCAAAATTCCGCGTGGGCGATCTCGACCAAGCCCCGCGTCACATCTACACCTGTGAGGAAATTACAGCCGACGGTCGCAAAAAATGCGCGTGGCCGCCAAATTTAATGGATATGCCTCTGGGAGTCCCCCCAGTAGTTCTTTCTCACCTTGCGGCGCAAAACCTTGCCCACCGCGCTCAGGGGCAACTCCTCCACGAAGTCGATGCCCTTGGGCACCTTGTAGCGGGTCAGGTTCTCCTTGCAAAAAAGGATAATCTCCTCTTGGGTGGCCGTGGCGCCTGGCTTGAGCACGACTACCCCACGCACCGCCTCGCCCCAATAATCATCGGGCACACCCACCACCGCGGAATTCTGGACGGCGGGATGGGCGTTGAGCGCGTTTTCCACTTCCTGGGCGTAGACGTTGAAGCCGCCGGTTATGATCATGTCCTTTTTGCGGTCCACCAGGTAGATGCGCCCGAACTCGTCGCAGTAGCCGATATCGCCTGATTTCCAGAAGCCGTTTTCACTGAAATTGGCCTTGGTCTGCTCCGGATCGTTGTAATAGCCGGCTATGGTGTTGCCGCCCCTGATCCAGATTTCCCCCTCTTGCCCGGCTGGCGTTTCCTCGCCGTTTTCGTTGCAGATCATCACCTCAACCCCGGGCACCGGCGAACCCACGGATTTCAGGATGCTCCTTTGCTCCTCGGTTTCAAAGGCATGCTCCTTGCGCCCGAGCACCGTGACCGGCGGCCAGGACTCGGTAGAGGCGTACCCTTGCACGAAAATCTGGCCGAACTGCCCAAGCAACTCTTCCAGCTTGGCGGGGGAAATGGGCGAAGCTCCGTAGCGAATGGTCCTGAGGCTGCTCAAGTCATATTTATCGGGCAGCCCCATGTCCAGCATGCGATAGAGCACGGTGGGAACTGTGTAGATCAGATCCACTTGCGACTGCTCCACCGTCTGGCACATCAAATCGATGTCCACCCGGTTCAGGGTCATGGTCTCGCCACCCTTGAAATAGGCGGGCAGGACCACCGCGCCGGAGGCGTGGGTGATGGGGGTGGACAGCAGGGCCTTGGGCCGATCAAAAGGATAAAGCTCGATGTAGTGGATGGGGTTGAGGCCCGCGCTGAACATGTTGGAGAGGCTGTACATGGTGCACTTGGCCTGGCCGGTGGTGCCCCCGGTGAATCTCATGATGGCAATATGCTTGCCTGGATCTTCATATATGAACTCATTGTCCGGGTCCTGGGTGGAGGCCTGGGCCACCAGATCCCAGAAGTAGTGGACTCCTTCCATGGCGCGAGAAGGCTTGTCCATGGAAACGATACTCATGCCCCGTCCGCGCAAATCGTCGTAATACTCTTCCACCAGGTTCTGTTCCATGAACACCAAGCGCGCGTTCACCCAATCGATCTGGTGAAGATGCTCCTGCCGGGAGTCGCGAATGCCCAGCCAGAGGGCGGTGGCCTTGGCCTTGGTCATCCACAGGTGCAGCAGGCCCATGTTGTCGTTTTCCAGCAGGGTGGCATAGCGGTCGCCGTCACCAAGGCCGAACTTGTTCTCCAGGACATGGCAGATTTGATTGGTCAGCTCGTGCAACTGGCCAAAGGTGAGCCTGCGCTTTCTCTCGACGTTGTAGAGCGCCGGCGCGTCCCAGTAACGGCGGGCGGTCTGCTTCATAAGCCTGGCAATATTTATCAACATGCTGCTTAGCCCTTTAAGGCGGCCGGGACGATCATCGAACCAATCCCCAGTAGAAGGCGCCCCCGAATTGGGAAGAGTCGAAAAATGCGTTGATCATTCCCCAGCCGGAGAAACCATTTCCTCGATTATCTCGCGCACCGATTTGATCTGGTGGATCAGCCCGGCGACTTGGCCGGCGGCCAAGGTGTAGACCTCCAGATCGCCATGAATCCAGGCCTTGCCGATGTCCTGCCTGCGGATGGCACGGCCCTGGCTTGCGTCTTCCCTGACCCGCCGGGCCAGGGCGGTGGGCAGCACCCGCACCATGATCCTGTCGGTGCGGTCGATCAAGAAGGTGTCCGTCTCCGCTGCCCGGCAAATCATGGTCTTGTAACTTTCATGGGCGATGCATTCGGACGAGGCGATGAAACGGGTCCCCACTTGCACGCCTTGGGCGCCCAGGGCCAAGGCCGCGCGGAAGCCCCTGGAGTCGCCGATGCCCCCAGCCGCCACCACGGGCAGGCTCACCGCATCGCACACCGCCGGCACCAGCACCATGGTGGCCACCGCGTCATGCCCTTGGATGCCGCCGGATTCGGCCCCTTCGGCGATGACCGCGTCCACGCCGGCGGCTTGGGCCTTGATGGCCTTGTCCACGGTGGGGCAAACATGCAACACCTTGACGCCTTTTGGCTTGAGAAGGTCCACCAAGGGGCCGGGGTTGCCCGCGCTGGTGGTTATGGCCTTGATCCCCATCTCCGTCATCACCTGGGCCATCTCTACGCAACGAGGGTTTAGAACCGTCAAGTTGGCCCCAAATGGCCGGTCGGTCAGGGCCTGTACTTGCTCTATCTGGCGGCGCAGCTCATCGGCGTCATCCTGAAAGGCCGAGCCCAAAACGCCGTAACCACCGGCCTCGGACACCGCCGCCACCATCTCGGGGTTGCAGATAACCCCCATCGCTCCCTGGATAACCGAGTGTCGGCACCCCAGCAATTCGGCAATATTTTGCATTACGCCCTCCATTCGCTTGGTGCGCTAATCCTTCAGGTCGATATGAAAAGGGGCCCTTTTGCGGGCGTGCCAATCGAGCTCGCAGCCAAAATCCGGGGTGGGCCAACCGTGGCGGCTGCGTTCCCGCAGGTTGTAAACCGCCCCATGCTTTTTGGACTCAAAGCCGATGTTGCCGTAAAAGGCGGGCTCCTCCAGCGGCCCCACGGAAATGGCTCCGGCCAGCCGAGCCTGCTCCACCAGTTCGGCCCCCTTTGGGCTGCGCACGATGAAGCCGTTCCAGTGGGGTGTTTTCTTCCAGGGCCCATCCTGCCCGCCGGCGAAAATGTCCCCCAGGGAGATGTCGGCCAACTCCGCGGTCCAGTCTGGGCACATGCGGCAACGATCCCTGATCATCCAGAGGTAATTGCTGATGCGGTCGCTGTTTTTTATGGTCGTTTCGCTACCGTCGGCGCCGTGCAGCACCACGTCCTGGGATTCCGGCCCTCCCCGGTAGGACATTTTGCGTATGTCGCCGAGATTCACATCGCTGAATTCCGCGATAACGTGCTCGGTCACGCGGTAGGAGGTGTTGGCCCCGCAAAACAGGCCCAGAATGAAAACGATGCTTTCACTCAGGGCCTTGGCCTCTACGGAGGCCATGAGTTTGCGCAGGCCGTGCACCTGGCACGGCAAACCCACCACGGCGAGCCTCTTGCCGGGCTTGGCTTGCCTCAGCGCCGCCAAGGAAGGGCATATCTGATACTTCGATCCCGCGGCCTGCCTGATTTCATCGGGGGTCCGGGCCAGCATCGGCCGGGTCCGCCAGGGATGCCGTTGGTCCATGCCCGTGACCACGGCCGCGTCGATGAGCCCCCGCTCCAGGGCGTGGACAAGCAGGGCGGTGGTCAAGCCACCGCTGGCCGAGGCGAGGCGCTGGGCTTCATCTTGGGCGTACCCCCTGAGCAGGGCGGTATGAACCCCGAGGTATTGTTCCTGTCGAGTGCGGGTTCGTCCGAAAAATTTCTCTTCAAGCAAGGGCAGTGGAATCCTCGCCCCAGGGCAGACAAGGCCGCATAGGCCACAGGCGAGGCATTCACCATCCAAACAAGGCTCTTCCTGCTCCATGTCCCACTCAAGGCACCCGTTGGGGCAGGCCCCCACGCATAGGCCGCAGGCTGTGCACAGCCCTCTTTGGATGACCTGCTTTTCCATCTCCTGGAACTGTTCAATACGCATATGGGACTTCCGAAGGTGTTGGGTTTTCCATGGGCCGGCGATAAAAACCGGCCGCGGGCACGCTGGCCCGCGGCCAGTCACTAACTCACGGGAAGGCTTCCTACTTGCCCACCTTCCACCCAGGCTCCCAGAGCTTGATTTCCTTGAGGTACTTGGCTATGCCGGGATGAACCGGCACCCCCTGCACCGCGCCTATGCCCTTTATCTGCATTTCGCGGGCGAACTCCGGGTTGGTGATCCCCTTGAAGAACTTGTGGCCCTTCTTGAAGTCGGCCTGCGCCTGGGGGGAGAAGAGGGTCTTGAGATAGGTGTAGGCGTCCTCGGTCTTGACCTCGGAGCCGAAGTGCCATCCCCACCACTCCACGCCCATCCAGGTGGTCTTGCCCTTGATGCCCGTGTCCTGCTTGAAGGGGGTGGCCAGCTTTTCAAAACCGATGCCGTACTTGCCCAGCTCTGCCGCCAGCTTTTTCACCTCCGCCTCGTTGGGCTCGATGATCTTGATTTTAACTTGAGTGTCGATGTTCTGGGTCCAGCTGGGCATGGCCTTGGCGCGAGCCACCAGGTATACGCCGACGACGTCCACCAGGCCGGACTTCAAGGCGTTGGCCGCGTCCATGTAGCCCATCTGCACGTTTTTGCCCATCTTGATGTCCAGGGCCTTGAGCATGTACTTGAAGCCCTCGGATATGCCGCTGCCCATCTTGCCGGGGAAAACCTTTTTGCCATCGATGTCCGCCAGGCTCTTGATGTCGTCGCGATCGGCCCTGGTGATCCAAAAGAGGTTGGCGTCAAAGTAGTAGAAGCCCTGGTAGATTTTGTTCTTGAGCGGGGTCTTGGCATAAGGGCCCTGGGAATTGAATGCCTGCCACAGATCCACGCCGCTGCCGTAGGGGATGGCGCACTTTCCCGCCGCGGCGTCCCTGAAACCAGCCACCGGCGAGGAATAGGGGATGCCGGAGATCTTCAGGTCGGAATACTTGCTGATGGTCTTGGCAATGGTGGTTCCCACGGCATAGCCCGCCGTGCCTTCCCGGTTGATGTTCATAATCAAGGTGTCGTCCGCGGTGGCCTGGAGTGGAACGGCCATGACCCCGGCAACCATGGCCAAGCCGGCCAGCAAAATGGTGATGTTCATCTTTAAACTTTTAAATGACATGAACTTCCCTCCCTTTTCGTTGGGTTACCCCTCTATGCCGGATTCGCATCCAGCTTCTTTCTCCAATAAATGGAAATCAGTCCCAGCAGGACCACGCTGACCGCCACCGCGCCCCAGGCCATAGCCGTGTACGAGGAAAACAGGGCCAAAAAGCCTACGGCCAACAAAAGCGCCCTGGTCACGCTGACCACGACGCCGGGATATCTGATTTGCAGGCCGGCGGTGATGGCGATGATGCCCACCCCCACGCGCACGAAGGCCACCAGGCCTTCCCCGTCGAGCTTGAGCAGGTTGGGTTGGAAAATGAAACAGAAAGGCAAAAGGTACTTGGCCACGCCCAGCTTCATGGATTCCCATGCGGTTTCCATGTAACCAGACCCGCTTAGGCCGCAGGCGATGGGTATGATGCCGGCCACCGGCGGGGTTATGGCCGAAAGCATCGCAAAATAGAAGATGGCGAAGTGGGTGGCCAAATCCGGAATGCCGAAGGACTGCAGGGCCGGCGCGGCCACGATCACGGTGAGAATATAGGCGGCCACCGTGGTGACCGCCATCCCGAAGAGGATGCACACCAGCATCACCAGCATGATCACCGGCACCATGTGGTTGCCGCCCAACTCCACCAGGCCGTAGGACAGGCGGGTGGAAAGGCCCGAGCCCACCAAGATTTTGACCACGATGCCCAGGCAAGCCAGCAGCAGGATGATGGGCGCGGTTCCGGCGGCGGCCCGCACCGCTCCATCCACCAGGGTGCTGGCCAGGTCCTTGGCCGACCTTCGGCGGGAAGGCACCACCACCCGCAAGAAGATTTGGGCCACCAGATAGACCACCACGCCGTAGAAGCCGCAGGTCATGGCGTCCAATCTGGGCACCACCAACAGGTAGAAAATGGACCCCATGCCCAGGGCCAGGCAGATGCCGTCCCATGAGGAGCCCTGTCTCTTTATCTGGCCTTCGTTTTCAAAGGTGCGCTTGTTGTGGGTGGGCTTCATGTAGATGAGGGTGATTATGTAGACTGCGACCACTATTGAAAAATAGAAGAGGATCGCGGGAAGGACCCCGGCCACCACCACGTCCAAGTACTGGATGCCCAGATATTCGGCGATGACAAAGGCGGTGGTGCCCATGATGGGCGGCATGATCTGGCCTCCGGCCGAGGCGGCGGCCTCGATACCTCCCGCCACTTTGGGGGGAATTCCATGCTGCTTCATAAGGGGGATGGTGAAGGCGCCGGTGCCCGCCAGGTTGGCCGCGGCGCTGCCGGTGAACGAGCCGAAGATCATGCTGGCCAACACGCCTATCTGCGGGATCATGCGCTCGTTGCGGCGGGCCAGGTGGCGCACCATGTCTATCACGTAGTCCATTCCGCCAAAGACCCTGACGAAACCGGCGAAAACGATGAAGATGGCCACGTATTTGAGCCCCACCTGGGGCAGCATGCCGAACATGCCGCTGAAGCTGAGCGAGGTCTCCTGCAGGAGCCTTTCCAGGCGCATGCCGGGGTGATACAAAAAGCCCGGCAGGAACTGCCCCAGCAGGCCGTAGAGCAGAAAAACGGTGACCACCAGGGGGATGGTGAGGCCATAGCAAATGTAGGTGAAAACCAGGGTGAGCACGATCAGCAGCACGGCCAGAACGTAATCCAGGGTGTTGTTGGCGCCGTCCCTCTCGTATAGCAGGGAAGGGTACTCCGTGTAGAAGTAGAGCCCGATGAACAGCCAGATCAGCGCCAACGCGGTGATGAGGCCGCCCGAGACCCAGGCTCCCATCCTGGCGGTGAACAGCCGGACCTGCATCAGGGAAACGAAGATGGCCGAGAGGGCGATGAGGCCCACCACCACCTGCTGGGGAGAGGCGAAAAACGAAATGATGAAATAGCCGATGTAGGCGACGTAGAAAACGGACAAGGCTTTTATCAGGAAGTCCCTAAATTTGTCGGTTCTGGATACTTCTTTTTCCATCTACGACACCTCCGGTGGGTTCGAACCGGTCATAATTTCATTCATGGCCGACAGCGCCCCGCCTTGTTTCACCTAGTCAAAATGGTCACGGAACTGTTGGGCCCCGCCCCCATGGCGTGGGCCAGGCCGACCCGCGCCTTTTTCACCTGACGCGCCCCGGCCTCGTCGCGCAGTTGGGTTACGAGCTCACAAATCTGTCCCAGACCCGTGGCCCCCAAGGGATGCCCACGGGACATGAGGCCACCGTCGGTATTCACGGGCAAGTCTCCGTCCAGATCGAATTTGCCGTCCCGCAGCAGGCCCGCGGCCTCGCCTTTTTTGCAGAAGCCCAGTTTCTCCATGCCCCAAAGCTCCGAGGGGACAGTGGTGTCGTAGCCCTGCACGATATCGATGTCCTCGGGCCCGTAGCCGGAGACCTGGTATGCCTGCTGGGCCGACAGCTCCAGGATTCCGACCTCTGGGGGAAATTGCAGGCTGCTGGCGATTCCGGCGGCCGGCATGCCGTCGCCGTACACCCCGGAGGTGATGACCGAAGCCGCGATCTTCACCGCGCGGGATAGAGACTTCAGCTTGTTTTTGCTGCACACCACGGCGGCGGCGGCTCCATCGGCCAAGGGACAGCAGTGCAAAAGCCTCAACGGCTCGGCCACCATGCGGGAGGCCATGACATCTTCCAGGCTCACCGGCTTCTGGAAGCGGGCGTTGGGGTTCATGGCCCCGTTTTTGCGGTTTTTAACCGTGACCCTGGCCAGGTCCTCCTCGGTGACCCCGGTCTCCCTCATGTACTCCACGGTTTCCAGGGCGTAGTTGCCCACCTGGATGTTGAAACCGGAAGCAAGCTCCCATGGCCGGAAGGCCGTGCTAGGTATGGGCCCCCGGGGCATCTTTTCCATGCCCAGGGCCAGCACCACGTCGTAGATTTCCGCCGCGACCATGAGGTATGCCAGGCGCAAGGAAGAGCTCCCGCTGGAGCAGGCGTTTTCCACGTTGATTACGGGAATTCCCGTCAAGCCGACTTCCTTGATGGCTTGGTGGCCGGAGGCCGTCCCCTGGTACACGCTGCCGCAGAAGGCGGCCTGTATATCGTTCCAGCCCATCTCGGCGTCGGCCAACGCCTTGAAAATGGCCTCGCTACCAAAGTCGTAGCACTCCTGTTGTTCAAAGAATCCCCACTGGGTAAGCCCTATGCCGGCTACATAGACTTCTCTCATCTCATTGAGGTTTTTCATGGCGGCCTCCGATTCAGGCGACTGGCGTAAACATGAAGGTCATAATTTCCCGGCCCTCCGGATCTTGGTACAAGGGCTTGATCACCAGTTCCGCCTCTCCCCCGACTGGAATGGAGTCCAGGTCATCCGCGGTTATCTGACTGACCAGCCGAAGCCCATCGGACAAATCCACCAATCCATAGGCATAGGGCACCGGGCCATGGTAGAAGCCTCCGGCGGGCGGTTGGCGCACCACGGTTACGGCGGATATCCTGCCTCTGGGGCTAAGCAGTATTTCCTCCAGGGTCTGTTGCTGGCAGTGGAGGCACCAGCCCTTGGGTTTTTTGGGGAAATAGACCTCTCCGCAGTTGGTGCAGCGGCTGCCTATGAGCCTGGGACCGCCATCCGGGGTGCCGGAGGTCCAAAAGCCTTCCTTTAAGGGAACTTGTTGCTGATTGCTCTCGCCCATTGGTCGCGTTTCTCCCCTGAATCTTTTTAAAGCCGGGGATGCCGGCAGCGCCTACTTCCCCTTGAACTCTGGTTTGCGTTTTTGTTGAAAGGCGTTGATGGCCTCTTGATAGTCCTCGGTGAGGCTTATCATGGCCGCGCATTTGGCTTCGAAGTCGATGCCCTGGGCAAAGGGCATCTGCATGCCTTCATCGATGGCCGCCTTGTAAAGCTTCAGCACCACGGGCGGCCTCTGCTTGTAAAGCTCGGCCAGCTCCCTGGCGGCGCTCATCAACTCGGCAACGGGCACCACCCGGTTGACCAGGTTTATGCGCTCGGCCTGTTGAGGGTCCATGGGCAGGCCGCTGAAGATGAGCTCCTTGGCGCGGGCTATGCCTATGAGGCGCGGCAGCCTTTGGGCGCTGCCGCCCCCGCCCATGATCCCCAGCTTGGCGTGCGCGTCGCCCAGCTTGGCGTTGTCGGCGGCGATGCGAATGTCGCAGGTGCAAGCCAGTTCCAAGCCGCCGCCCAGGCAATAACCCGCGATGGCCGCGATCACCGGCTTCCCCAGGTCTTCGATGAGGTGGTAGTAGCTGTAGGTTCGCTTGGGGCTCAGCTTGTCCCATAGGGTGGAAGGGCCCGGCTGGTCGCTCACATCCGCGCCGGCGCAAAAAACCTTTGGCCCGCCGGTGATGATCAAGACCCTAACCCCCTGGTCCAGGCCGGTATCCAAGATGGCCTCGATCAATTCGTCACGCATGACCGAGTTGATGGTGTTGAGCTTGTCGGGCCGGTTCAGGGTGATGGTGGCCACGCCATCGGTCTTGTCGTAAATGATCGTTTGATAAGACATCCATACCTCCCGTCTTACTGCGACCGGGTCTAGAACAGGGCGTAGCCGCCGTTCACGCTGAGCGTCTGGCCGGTGACCCATCCCGCCCGCTCGGAGCACAGGAAGCAGATGGCGTCGGCCGCGTCCTGGGGCTGGCCGAAGCGCCGGATCAGGTAGACCGACATGAAGCTCTTTTGCAGCGCCTCGAGGGTGATGCCCTTGCGCTCGGCGATCTGCTGCTGATAGATGCGCCCGCCGGGGGTGTCCATGGCCGACAGGGCCACGCAGTTAACCCGGATGAGATGACGACCCAGTTCCCGGGCCAGGGACTTGCTGAAGGCGATGACCCCGCCCTTGGCCGCCGAGTACACCGGGTTGTTCACCTCGCCCACCCGGCCCGCGTCGGACACCACGTAGACGATGGAGCCGCCCTTGTTGGCGATCATGCCGTCGATCACCGCCTTGGTGGAATAAAGCGGGCCCATGAGGTTCAGGTTCAGGGCGAAGTCCCAGTCCTCCTTGCCCGATTTCTGGAAGGGCTTGCGCTCACCCCGGCCGGGGATGTGCACCAGGATGTCGATGTTGCCCATCTGCTCAATGGCCTGCTTAACCGCCGCCTCGACCTGTTCCTGCTGGGTCACGTCCACCTGGAACCACAGGGCCTCGCCGCCCATGGCCTTAACCTTGTCGGCCGTCTCCTTCACCTTTTCCGCATTGATATCGGCCAGGGCCAGCTTGGCCCCTTCGGCGGCCAGCATCTGCGCCACCAGAACCCCGATCCCCTCTCCGCCCCCGTTGATGAAGACGTTTTTACCTTTCACTCCCAGATCCATTTTTTCTCCTTTGAATAGGGCATGGGCGCTACGTCGCCCCGAGTTGTCGCCAAGATTCCCGGCCTCTCAAGCAAAGGCGGACACGCCGAGAATCTCTCGCCCCAAAAGCAGTTTTTGTATTTCCGTGGTTCCCTCGGCTATGGTCAGGTGGCGCACGTCCCGGAAGTAGCGCTCCACCGGAAACTCCGAGGTGTAGCCGTAGCCGCCGTGCACCTGGATGGCCTTGTTGCAGACCTCCACCATGGCCTCGGTGGCGTAGAGCTTGGCAAAGGAGGCCTCGCGGCGGCACTGTACTTCTCGGTCGAGCAGCGAGGCCGCCCGCATGCCGAGCAGGCGGGCGGTGTCCACCTTCAAGGCCATCTCCACGATCATCTCCTGCACCAGTTGGAAGTGGGCTATGGTCTTGCCGAACTGCACCCGCTCCTGGGCGTAGCGTATGGAGGCCTCCAGGGCGGCTTGGCCCAAACCGACCACCGCAAAGGTCACGTTGACCCTGCCCTCGTTCAGTCCGCTAAGGGCTATGCGCTGGCCATCGCCCTCATTGCCCAGGCGGTTTTCCACCGGCACGCGGCAGTCCACAAAAGCCAGCTCGGCCAAGGACGAGCAATGCATGCCCATCTTGCGGATGTTGCGCGCCTCGAAGGCGGACTCGCCCTTGTGCACCAAAAAGGCGGTCAGCCCCTTGGAACCCTTGACCTTGGCGTAGACCATCACCAGGTCCGCCAGGCCACCGCCGGTGATCAGGGTCTTGGTTCCGTTGATCACATAGTGGTCGCCGTCGCGCTCGGCTTTGGTCTCCACGGAGCCGGTGTCAGACCCCACGTTTGGTTCGGTGAGGGCAAAGCAGGCCAGATCATCCATGGCCAACAGGCGGGGCAGATACTTTTCCCGCTGAGCCTCGCTCCCCATGCGCCCCAGCAGCTTGGTGACCAAGGCCGAGGAGGTGACCATGGTCCGCAAGGACGCCCAGGTCCGGCTCAGCTCTTCCACCATCAGGCAATAGGTGAGGAAGTCCAGCCCCAGGCCCCCGCGCTCTTCGGAAACCAAGCCGCCCGCATAACCGTAGGGCTCCAATTTCTTGAAAATGTCCTTGCCGATTATCTTGCGCTCGGTCTCATACTCCTCCACCAGGGGGGCTATCTCGTTGGCCAGGAATTTCCTGACCGTGTCCTTGATAATCCGCTGCTCTTGAGTCAGTTGAACGTCCATATCGCATCAACCTTGCTTACTTGAATTAACTTGCACTATTTCCTAAATGACCTTCTGCTCACGCAGGGAATCTATGGCATCCCGCCCCATGCCAAGGTCCGACAGCCACCGATCCGTGTCGCGGCCCAGCGGCGTTTCCGGGGCAGAGGCCCCAATCCGCCTGTCCGTGTCACGAAGCGGAAAGCGCGGCAAGCCTGCCGCCATGTCCTCGTCTTTTGGAGACGGCCGAAAAAAACCGCGCGCCAAAAACTGGGGGTCCTGGGCCAAATCATCCAAGCTGTTCACCGGCGCCACCGGAACGTCGGCGGCGATAAGCCGCTCCAGCCAGTCTTGGTAGTCGCGCTTTCTGAAAACCTTCTCCAGCAGTGGCCTGAGGCGTTCCGCCTGACGGTTGCGGGCGTCCCATCCCCTCAGCGTGGGGTCCTGGGACAACTCCGGCAGTTCCGCGGCCCGGCAGAAGTTGTCCCAGAAATGGTCTTCCACGATGCCCAGGGTGATGAATTTGTGGTCCCGGGTCTCAAAAACCCCGTAGGGGCCACGGGACATGAACTGTTGTTTGGAAGGGCGGCCCTTGCTCATGAATTCCACATAGCGCGGCATCATCAGCATGGCCGTGCTTTCGGCCAGGGAAACATCCAGATATTGGGCCTGGCCGTCTTGGCCACGGTCCACCAGGGCGGCCATGATCGAGGACGCCCCGAACATGGCTCCCATCAGATCGGCATATTGCGGTCCGTAGGGATATTCCGGATGTCCGGAGGAAGGATCACCGGAGATCGCCAGCAAACCGGCAACGCCCATGTAGTTGATATCGTGGCCCGGCATATGGGCGTATGGCCCGTCCTGGCCATACCCGGACAGGGAGCAATAAATTATGGAGCGGTTGGCCTTGCTGACCGAGGCGAAATCCACACCCAGCTTGGCGGCTACCCCGGGGCGAAAACCTTCCACCACCACATCGCAGGACGCGGCGAGATTCAGGAATACTTCCTTGCCTGAAGGATGCTTCAAGTCCAGGGTCATAAAATTCTTTTGGCCGTTTAAGTAATGGAAAGCCTCCGGCGCCATTTGCCGCATGAGATCACCGCCCTGGGGCCTCTCCACCTTGATTACCTGGGCCCCCAAGCCGGCCAAGAGCATCGTGCAGTATGGACCAGGCAATAGAACGGTGAGATCCAACACCTTGATCTTGTGCAAAGGCGCGAAATTTCCCAAACGTGAGATCTCCCCCGCTAAAAGGTGGCTCTCTTGCGCGCCGGCGCCTAAATCCAGCCGGTCATCCCCCGGACGTCGATAAGTTTTGAGGCGGCGTGAACTGACAAATCCCTTGCTCGTTGAATTTCGTCTGCGACAGGAACCTCTCCAGGACGTTCTCATTGTGCTCGCGGACCTTGCGCTCCACCAATCGCGTGTCCTGCGCCCTGAAGGCTTCCAAAATTCCGTTGTGCTCCTCCAAGGAAGACGGGATGATCGAGTGATTCCGGTAGTACTGACTGGTGAGCCACATCCATAAAGTCGATTTCACGATGGACCTTATGGCCCGGTGCAAGGTCTTGTTGCCGGCCAACTGGAGGAAGGAGCGATGAAAGGAAAAATTCAACTCCGCGCAGTGGACAAAATCTCCGGCCGCAAAAGCTTCTTCAATTTCAGAGTTGAGGTTTTGCAGTTCCAATATTTTTTGGGGCGTGATGTTGGCAACTGCCAACCGCGCGGCCAGGCTTTCCAGCATGGCCAACACAGGGATGTTATCCAGCAGATCTTCTCTGGTTAGATAGCGCACGTATTTTTTCTTGTAAGCGTCGACCACCACCATGCCGTCCGCCTCTAAAAGCCGGATCGCCTCTCGGATGGGCGCGCGGCTAACTCCAAAATCTTTTTGCAGCTCCTGCTCCACAAGACGACGCCCCGGCTCCAAAGCACCGGTTGTAATGGCTGTGGATATGCTCCGGTAAATCTGGTCGACCATGGACTTGGGTTTGGTGAACTCCGTCACTTTGGTCTCCCTTGTCATGGGTGCCGCGAGCCTAGGTGTGCTGAGATGAGGTGATGCGGTGGCTGAGTGTGGTATCACGCTATTATTCTTGTCGACAATTTGTCAACTAGAATTTATTCTATTATACATAAAAGGCGTTTTCGGCCTCCATTTACGGTTAAGTGGTTGTTTTTAATTTATTTAGCCAAATAGGTCTGAAAATTTAATAAGCCTCGAGGCAACGGCAGGCGCCACAAACGGGAGCATTTTAATGTTTGCGAACCGACTGACTGAGATTTTGGGAACCCAATACCCCTTGATCCTGGGTCCCATGCGGCGCATAACCCTGGGGTCCATGGCCGCGGCGGTTTCCAATAGCGGGGCCTTTGGCCAGGTAGCCACCGGCCTCTTGCGACCAGCCGATTTACGCCGCGAAATAGAGTTGGCCTGTTCCCTGACCCAACTCCCCTTTGGCGTAAATATTCCCTTGATCAGGAAGGAGGCCTCGGAATATCTGGAGATCGCCATTGACCTGGGAGTGCCGGTGATAAGCACCAGCGCGGGCAGGCCCGGCGCCATCGTCGAAAAGGCCAAAAGGGCGGGCATGAAGGTGCTGCACAAGGTTTCTTCGGTAAGTCAGGGCTTGCAAGCTCAAGCAGCCGGGGTGGACGCGGTTGTCGCCATGGGATATGAGGCCGGCGGACACGTGGGCAGAGAGAAGACCACCACGTTTTGCCTGGTGCCTCAGCTGGTGGACGCTTTGCGCATACCCGTCGTGGCGGCAGGCGGCTTGGGGGACGGCCGAGGCTTTTTGGCGGCATTGGCCCTGGGCGCCGAAGGCGTGGAAATGGGGACTCGCTTTCTGGCCACCCGCCAGTGCCCTATCCCCGCTTATTACAAGCAAGCCCTGTTGGCGGCTCCGGATGACGGCACTTTTTTGCTCGGCAAAAAGGCCATGCCGGTGCGAGTGCTGCGCAACGACAAATCTTTGCGCATCCAAAACCCAAACCACGATCAAGAAGACGCGGGGGTTCGCGAGCAGAACGACACCCTTGATTATATCGACCCTAAAAGCGATGCCGATAAGACCCTGATGATGGCGGGGCAGATAGCCGGCTTGCTTCATGAAATAAATGAATTGCCGGAAGTGGTGCAAAGCGTGATGAATCAGGCGGCTGAACGGGCTCGCTCCCTTGCTGCGTATTTCCGCCCATCCCGGCCGGCCAGCCTGTAGCATTCCCTTGAAACCCAAAAGATGCCCCGGGCAGGAGGGAGAAGAGAGCATCGCCGAGCTCTGCCGCCGGGAGGGAATAGCCCCCGATTTGTATTACAGCTGGAGCCAAGAGTTCCGGAGGCGAGGCCGAAAAGGTGAACTTGCGCCTGATCTTGGTCAAGCGTCTCAAGGTGATGGGCTCCACCCTGCGGGCCCGTTCCCTGGCTTATCGTAGCGAGCTTACCGCCGATTTCAGCCAGCGGTGGCTGCCCCTTTTCGACGAGGGACGGCTACGGCCGGTGATCGACACGGTCTATCCTTGGGAACAGGCGGCGGAAGCCCACCGGTGCATAGAAGCCAATCTCAACGCCGGCAAGATTATCCTGCGGGTGGAGTGAAGCGAAAACGCTTTTCTAGAATCACCACGTGATTCAGACCAACTTTTAGTTGGACGAGGCCAGGGGTGCGGCCGGTTTGCCGGTCCTGGCTTCGGCCTGCCATCCCCCTCCCAAGGCCTTGTACAGGGCCACCAGGTTGGTGCCCACCGCCCCGTTGCTGGACACCAGCGCGTCCTCGGTGGCGTACAGGGCGCCTTGGGCCTGCAAAACGTTTAGGAACTCCACCTGCCCCTCGGTGTAGAGCAGGGTGGAGAGCTTCAGAGCCTTCTGGTTGGCGGCCACCGCGGTGGCCAACTCTCGGCGGTGAGACTGTTCCAGGGTGGAGGCCACCAGGGCGTCCTCCACTTCCCGCAGGGAGTTGAGCACCGTCTGGCGATAGAGCAACAGGGCCTCCTCGGCCTGGGCGTCCTTCAACTCGATGTTGGCCTTGATGCGGCCACTGGCGAAGATGGGCCAGCTGATGGAGGGGCCGATGGACCAGAAGCGGCTGCCCCAGTTCAGCCAGGAGTCGAAGCTGGTGGACTGGTAGCCGGCCGAGCCGGTGAGCATGAAGCGGGGGAACAGGTCGGCGGTGGCCACCCCCACCCGGGCGGTGGCCGCGTGCAGCTTGGCCTCGGCTTGGCGTATGTCCGGCCGCCGGGTCAGCAGATCCGAGGGCAGGCCCGTCGGCACCGTGGGGGGCGAGGCGGGTATGGGCTCGCTGGGGGTCAGTTGGGGCAGCAGGGCCGCCGGCTCCTGGCCCAAGAGCACTCCCAGGGCGTGGATGGTCTGGCGGGCCGCCGCCTCCAGGGGCGGTATGCGCGCGGCGGTGGTGGAGGCCTGGGCCTCGGCGTTGGCCGTGTCCAGGCCGCTGACGAAGCCGACCTCCTGCCGCTGCCGGGTGAGCCGGGCGGTGTGCCGCTGGGCCGCCAGGTTGGTGCGCGCGATGATGATGCGCTGCTGCAGGGTGCGCAGCTCCAGGTAGTTGCGCGCCACCTCGGCGGTGAGGCTGACCATCACCTGGCGCCGGGCTTGCTCGGCGGAGAGCAGGTCGGCGTCGGCGGCCTCCAGGTTGCGGCGCAACCCCCCGAAAATGTCGATCTCCCAATTGGCGTCGAAGCCCGCCTGGTAGAGGTTGTACACCTGGCCCGCTTGGCTGGTGCTGGTCTTGGTGGTGTTCTCCGAAGAACGGGACCGCTGGTAGGAGCCGCTGAGGTCCAGTTCGGGCCCCAGCCCGCCGGCGGCTATGCCCCGGGACGCGCGGGCCTGGCGCAGGCGGGCCATGGCCAGCTTGAGGTCCAGGTTGGCGGTGAGGGCCCGCTTCTCCAGGGAGAGAAGCACCGGGTCGTTGAAGATGCCCCACCACTGGGCCAAGTCCTGGTCCCGCAGGGTCTGCCCGGCCTGGTCGGCGGGCTGGGCGCTGAATTTGGCGGGCACCGCCTCCTGGGGCGGCTTGAAGTCGGGTCCCACCAGGCAGCCCGCGCTCAGAGCGGCCAGACCCAGGCAGGCCAGGACGGCCCTCTGCGGCCAAACGCCGAGCCGAATCCGTGAAAAGACGTTTCGCTGGTGGCTATGGGCCGTTGTTTCCATTTTCATTACTCGTAGCGCAAGGCGTCTATGGGGTCCAGGCGGGAGGCCCGCCAGGCCGGGTAAAAGCCGAAGACGATGCCCACGCTGGCCGCCACCAGCACCGAGGCGGCGATGGCCCCGGGCGAGGTGGCCACCGGCCAGCCCAGCACCGCCTGCACCAGCTTGGAGCCGCCGTGGCCGAAGATGATGCCCATGGCCCCTCCCAGCAGGCACAGCAGCACGGCCTCCACCAAAAACTGGCGCAGGATGTCCCGGCCCCGCGCCCCCACCGCCATGCGCAGGCCGATTTCCCGGGTGCGCTCGGTCACCGAGACCAGCATGATGTTCATGATCCCCACCCCGCCCACCAGCAGCGAGATCATGGCCACGCTCAACAGCAGGTTGGTCATGAGGTTGCTGGTGGAGGCCAGGGTCTTGGTCATCTCGGTCATGTCGCGGATGTTGAAATCCGCCGGGTCGCCGGGGCGGATGCGGTGGCGTTCGCGCAACACGCTGGTGATCTGGTCTATGGCCGCGGGCACCGAGGCCGCGTCCTTGGCCGCGGCCATCATGCGGTCGATGTTTTCGAAGCGCACCGGCATGGGGTTGTTGGCCAGCTGGGCCGCCGACCTCTCGGGGTAGAGGCTGGCCTGACCGGGGTAGATCTTGCTCAGGGTGTTGATGGCGCCGCTGGTGTCCGCCCCACTGGCGGTGCTGGCCGCCGCGCTCTGGTTGGCCGTGGTCAGGGTGGAGCCGGTCACTCGGTACTTGAGAGTGGTCCAGGGGGCCAGCAGGATGTCGTCCTGGTCCATGCCCATCATGTTGGCGCCCTTGCTGGCCAGCATCCCCACCACCCGGAAGCTCACGTTCTTGACGCGGATCTCCTTGCCGATGGGCGATTCGCCCTGGAACAGCTCGCGCACCACGGTCTGGCCCAGCACGCAGACTTTGTTGGCCGCCAGCACGTCGCGCTCGGTGAAGAAATCGCCCTCGGCCATGGACCAGTTTGCCACCTCCAGATACACCGGGGTGGTCCCGGTCATCCAGGAAGGCACCCAGTTGCGGTTGCCGTAGACCACCTGGGTGCGGGCCCGCACCTCGGGGGCCACCCCCCGCAAGGCCGGGCACTGTTTGGCCAGGGCCTCGGCGTCGCCCGGGGTCAGGGTGGTCACGCTGCCCGCCCCAAAGCTGATACCCCCGCTGGAGGCGGTGCCCGGTTGGATCATGAGCACGTTGGCTCCCATGCTGGAGATGGCGTCCTGCAGGGCCGCCGAGGAGCCGGAGCCTATCTCCATCATGGCGATAACCGCGCCCACCCCGATGACGATGCCCAGGGTGGTCAACAGGGCGCGCATGGGGTTGCGCCTGAGCGCCTTGAGGGCGGTGGCGGTGGTGCGCAGGGTGTTCACAGCGTCGCCTCCGGCGAGGGCTCCCGGCGGGCGGCGTCCCCCTCGGCGGCGTAGGCCCCTTCCACGACAAGGCCGTCGTGGATGTGGATGGTGCGCCGGCCGTGCCGGGCCACCATGGGGTCGTGGGTCACCAGGATTATGGTTATTCCGCCCTCCTGGTTGAGTTTCTGGAACAGGCTCAGGATGTCCTCGCTGGTCTTGGAGTCCAGGTTGCCGGTGGGCTCGTCGGCCAGGAGCACCTGGGGCCGGTTGACCAGGGAGCGGGCTATGGCCACCCGCTGCTGCTGGCCGCCGGAGAGCTGGTTGGGCTCGTGGTGCACACGGTCCTGCAGGCCCACCAGGGCCAGCATCTCCTGGGCCCGTTGCCGGGCCTCGCTCTCGGAGAGGTTGGCCTCGCCATAGGACAGGGGCATGGCCACGTTGTCCAGGGCGCTGGTGCGCGGCAATAGGTTGAAGTTCTGGAACACGAAACCCAGCTTGCTGTTGCGGAGCATGGCCCGCTGGTCGGCGCTGAGCTGGGAAATCTCGCGGCCGTCCAGCCAGTACTGGCCCGAGGTGGGGCGGTCCAGGCAGCCCAGGATGTTCATCAGGGTGCTCTTGCCCGAGCCCGAGGCCCCCATGAGCGACACCAGCTCGCCCTGCTCCACCTGGAGCGACACGCCCTTGAGCACCGGGACCACCAGCTCGCCCAGGCGGTAGCTCTTGCGCACCTCTATCAGTTCGATGAGGGCCATGACCCCACCCCTAACGCTGCTGCCGGCTGCTGCTGCGGCCTGGGAATTTGGGCGCGAAGGGGTTGCCGCCCCCGTTGCTCCGCCGTTGGGGCCCGGCCATGCCCACCACCACCCGCATCTCGCTGGTCAGCTCCTGGGAGCGCACCGCGGTCTGGCTGGCGTCGCTGGCCAGCACGGCCACCCGGACGGGCCGCACGCCTTGGCCTGCAGGCACCCACACCACCCCCCGGGTGGGGGCTCCCGTGGAGGCGGCGCCCGGGGCCATGCCGGCCCGGGCCGGGGCGGCCTCCTTGGCCTTGGCCGGGGAAGTCGCTTTCGCCTCCTGCCCGGCCACGGGCAGGTCGGCCGGCGGCCGCCAACGCAGGGCGGTGCTGGGCACCAGCAGCACGTCCTTGAAGCGCCGCACCTCGAACTGCACGTTGGCGCTGAGGTAAGGCAGCAGGCGGCCGTCCGAGTTGTCGGTGATGATCTCCACGGTGTAGGTGACCACGTTCTGGGTCATGGAGGCGTTGAGCCGCACCTTGCCCACCTTCCCATCGAAGGTCACCCCGGGAAAGGCGTCCACATTGAAGCTCACCGGCTGATCCACGCGAATCTTGCCGATGTCGGCCTCGTTGACCGCCACCCACACCTGCATGCGTTTCAGGTCCTTGGCGATGAGGAAGAGGCTGGGGGCGTTGAGACTGGCCACCACGGTCTGGCCGATGTTCACCCGCCGGTCGATGATCACCCCCTCCACCGGCGAGGTGATGGTGCAGTAGCTCAGGCTGCGCTTGGCCCGCACCAGTTGGGCCTGGGCCTGGGCCACCTCGGCCTTGGCCTGCAGGATGGCCGCCTGGCCCACGGCCAGATTGGCCTGGGCGGTCTCGAAAGCGGATTGATAGGCGTCGTAGGCGGCCTGGGCCAGGGCCTCGGAGGGCCCCAGCTTGCGGGCCCGCCGCCAGTCGCGTTCCGACTGGCGCAGCTTGGCCTTTAGCTGCTCCAGGTCGGCCACGGCGCGGCGCTGACCGGCCTGGGAGGCCAGGACCTGGGCCTGGGCCCGATCCGCGTCCGCCGCGTAGAGCGAATCGTCGATGTGGGCCAGCACGGTGCCCCGGTGCACCACCGAGCCATAGTCTATGGGCTTGCCCTCGGCGTCTTGCCCGAAGGACAAAATCTGGCCGGCCACCTGGGCCCCCACGTCCACCACCTCCTCGGGCTCCACCGTGCCGGTGGCGCTGATGGCCTCCAGCATCTCGCCCTTGGTGACCGCCGCGGTGGTCAGGCTGACCGGCTGGTTGTTCCTGGCCAGCCAATACCAACCCGCTCCCCCGCCAGCCAGCACCAGGGCCAGCAGGAGCCATAGAATCTTCCTCGACCACCAGCGTTTGGCCGGTATCGGCGCTTGCGCTTCCTGTGTGGGCTCCACTGCATCCTCACGCTATGAAGAACCTGACCGCCGCCCCTAGCTGGAGCGTTAGCCCCTTTGATTGGGTAATCGCGGCCCAGGGGCCGGCGGTTTCAGTGGGCGAGGGAATAATTCGCGGAGGGAGGACCGGGTTGCCCCGGCCCTCGGCCGGAGTCTGGCCTGGCCCGGGGCTTCCCCCGGCTAGGCCAGACGGGTGCTAAGGGAATATTTACAGATGGTTGACGGCGCGGTGGGTCGGGCCTACTTGGGCGGCCGGGGCATAAGGAGCTTCCACTCCCCGCTGTCGGCCAGTTTTTTCACCTGGGCCGGGGTGAGCAGGCCTTGCAGCTGCCCGGTGGTTTCCCGGATGATCTGCTCCTGCTGGGGCCGCACCTGCTCGCGCAGCTTCAGGGAGCGGCGGAAGGCTTCCAGGAGCAGGGGCTGGATGCGGGCCTTTTGGGCGGCGCTCAGCTCCAGCGTGTCATCCAAGCGGTCCAGGATGAGTTGGGTGAGGAAGGCCCCCTTGTCCTGGCGGATAAGGCGGTAGCGTTCGGCCGCCTGGTGGCGTTCGTAGATGCTTGCGCTCAGCCCGCCGATGACCAGACCGCAGGCGAAAACAGCCAGCAGGCCCAACCACATGCGACTCCGTTTCATATAGCCTCCCGGCTTCACGACCAGATCAGGTTTTCCATGGACACCGGCGCGGCCGGTTGCTCCAGAATCATGCCGGCCGCGTGGCGGTCCAGGTCCGGGGCGTACATGTGGGAGTAGAGCAGCAGCCCGGCGGCCACCAGCGCCCCGGCCCCGGCAAAGCGGAACAGCAGGCGGGCGAAGCCGGCCATGGAGTCCTCGTAGCGCTCCCGCGGGCGGGGACGGCGGCGCAGGTCAGCCACACGCCTCATCAGGTCGTCCTGCCACTGCTCGGTGAGCAGGGGCTCGGGCCGGGACTGGTGGGCCCGGCGCAGGGACGGCTCCAGGTTCTCCCATTTAGGTTTGTGGCGCTTCACCCCGCACCTCCCCCTTCATGGTTTGGCTTATCAGCGTTTGCAGTTTGCGGCGGGCCCGGAAGGCGCGCACCTTGACCATGGTTTGACTCCACCCCAAGGCCTCGGCCGCCTCGGCTATGGAGTAGCCCTCCAGGTTCACCAGGGTCACGGCCATGCGGTCCCCAGGAGAAAGCTGCCCCAGGGCCCAATCCAGCAACTCCCAATCCTCGTATTCCTGATATCGGTCCGGCGCCTCCCCGGCCATGGCGGCCTCGACCCGACTTTCCTCTTTGCCGCCCGGTTCCGGTGACAAGGCGCTGAAAGGCACCTCCCGCCGCCGGTAATGGGCCCGCCAGTAATCATGGCAGGCCCGCACCGCCAAGGTTGAGAGCCAGTGGGAAAAAGGCTTGAGGGGCCGGAAGTCCGGCAGCGAGATGAATGCCTTGATGAAAACCTCTTGGACCATCTCCGCAGCCTCCTGCCGCGGCACCTTTCTCCCCACGATGCGGGCCACCAGGGCCTTGTGCCGCTCCACCAGTTGCTCGAAGGCGAGGCTGTCGCCGGCAAGGATGCGGGCGATGATCTCCTCGTCTCTGGGCTGGGCGGGCTCTTGGGTCAACGGCCTTCCCCCGGTGGTTACGCCAGGTTGGCCCCGCTGCCACCGCCAACCAGAGGTGGGGCGCGGCGACCGGTGTGTCAATCATAACCCGATTGCGCCGTCTCTCCACCCAGGTTTTCCTGCCAGCCGCCCAAGCCGGGGCCCGGCGAAGGCCCGCCTGCCGGCCTTGGCCAGCGGCGAATTGCCTTGTAGTGGTGTCACCCACCCCATGTACCTGGGGAATCGACATGTAAATCCACCCCACCAAAGCGAGCACCCTATCCTCTGAAAAGTAAATCGCTCCTCGGATGCCCGAGGTTTCATGGCCAAGGCAATTAGGGGAACCGCCGCAGATGACGACTAACATCTTCTCCGCCCCAAATTCAAATTAGGACACTACCCTCCTCCGGCCGAACGCAAGAGCGCGGCTCAGGCCGCCTGCCTGGACCCCCTGTTCCAGTGGGAACGCGACCGGGCCGAGTCCATGCGGGATGACATCAGGGCCACCACCAGCCGGCGTAAGAGCCAGGAGGCCATAATCTCGGGGCTACGGAGCAAGCTGGCCAAGCCCAACACCAAAGCTGAAGACCGCGCCGCACTTATGTCCGAGGTGGAGAAGCTGGAGCTGGAGCTCGAAGAAGTGCCCCGGCCGCCGCGCCTAGTGGCTGATGACGTGACCGCCGAAGCCCTTGCAGTCCTCATGGCCGTTAACGGTGAGCGCATGGCCGTGATAAGCGCCGAGGGTGGAATGTTCGACACGCTCGGTGGCCGCTATCAAAATGGCGTGCCCAACCTGGACCTGATCCTCAAGGCCCACCCTGGCGAGCCGGTGCGGGTGGATCGCAAAAGCGGCCCGCCGGTGATGATGCAGGCTCCGGCCCTAACCATTTGCATCAGCCCTCAGCCCGAGGTGCTGGCCAACCTGCCGAGCAAGCCGGGTTTCCGGGGGCGGGGCCTCCTGGCCCGGTTCGCATATGTGCTGCCCGAAAGCCTCCTGGGGCGCCGCCAGCCATGGGGCCAGGCCGTGCCCGAACATGTGAACCGCGTCTATGCGGCCGCCCTGCATAAGCTCTTGGATTTGGACATCGGCCCGGAGGGCGAGCCCCTGGAGCATTGCCTGCAACTAGAGCCAGCCGCCCATGCCGCGTGGGGAGAGTTCTCCCAGGCCATCGAAGTTGAACTTTCGGACGGCGGCCAGTTCGAGACCGTGCGCGACTGGGCGGGGAAACTGCCCGGCTTGGCTGCCCGCCTGGCCGGACTCCTGCACGTCATGGAGCACTTGACCGAGGCCCCCGCCCGCAGCCTTTCCGGGCAGACCATGGAGGCCGCCCTGAACCTGGCTGGGGCCCTGGTGGGCCATGCCCTGGCCGCCTTTGGGCTCATGGGGGCGGACCCGGACCAAGAGGCCGCCAAGAAGATCCTGGCATGGCTCAAGCGCGAAGGCGTGGATAGGTTCACTGCGCGCGATGGCCACCGTGCCGTGCGGGGCTCATACCCCAAGGCCGAGCAGGTGCGAAGGGGGTTGGACATCCTGGAGGAGCGGGCCTTCATTTGGCAGGATGCAGCACCAGAAAAACGGGGTCCGGGAAGAGCACCAAGCCCCACTTATATGGTCAACCCGAGGCTTTGGGAGTCCGGATCATGAGTTGGCGCGACACCCTGGCCGAGTCTCTGGGCTATCTCCAGGCGGAATCAAACAAACCGAAATCCCGGGGACAGACCCCCGTGGACAAATTGGACAATATGGACACAATTCATGCCGAAAGTCATTCTGTCCATCTAGTCCATTCTGTCCATGGCATTCCGGGGTCCGCTTTTTCTATTGAAGCACCCCGAGTAACACCACCCGAACTTAACCCTGTCGAACTCCAAAAGGTCCAAAACTGGCCGCCAGAGACCCAGAGGGTGTTCGTGGCGGTGCTAGACCACATGGAGGGCAAGGGCTTTCACCTGGCTCAGGCCGAGGCCCTGGCCTACGCCACCATGCAGGTGCTCTTGCAGCGGCGTGGAGGCCCTCTCGGTTTTGCCAAGAGCGAAGTGCCCGACGAGGTCGCCGAGTTGGTGGGGGCGATGAACGACGTTTTCGGCGATGGCGTGGAGGTCGAGTGGCGGCCGGAGCATGCAGCGGGATACACCGACCAACCTGAGCAGCAGGCCGACTTGGTGCGCTGCCAGAACTGCCAACATTTCGACCGGGGTCAGGGAGACCCAAATAATGCCCTGGGCCACTGCAACGGGCAGCCCTGGGACGGGCACCAGGGGCAGTGGCCTAAAGCCGAACACCGGTGCTTAAGCTATAAATGCTCGAAGCTAAGCTCTTAACGGGGCCCTACCGTTATTCCGCCTACCCCGGGGCTCAAGGACCGAATTAACTCTTAGGATCGCTTAAGTCGCCCCGACCTATACTCGGGGTAGGGGGTGGACCGTTCGCCCCTTCCTGCGGCGTTATTCATCGATCGAGTGGGATTGAGTTCAGGTTATAAGTCCTCTGTTTAATCTCAGCATGGCCACCGGACTGCAAATAGTAGCCGATAAACTGGAGCCCGCCGTGTAATTAAAATGAATAATTCAATTTATCAATTGGTTTGATGATGCTCGATCATATTGACAAATACATAATATAAATGCTATTTTTAATTTAACCAAGTTAATGCCATATAAACAAATAGTTACTTACCGTTTGGCGGGTATGCGGCTTAAAGTCCCGATTCCTCCAAGCAAATAACAACCAGCCAGCCCGCCATGAGGTAGCCTGCCCATGGTGTTTGGTTGGCACGATATGCATCGATTTTGGGCCTTGGTGTTCGCCCTGGCCTTGTTAGTATTTATCACTCCCCTGCCCGCTTCCTCCCAAACCCTGCAACAACCTAGCCAGGCTGACATCCTTTACAATCAAGCCCGCTTCGATCTTCTCAACGGGGACAAGGCCAAGGCCCTGGAGACCCTAGAGCAGGCCGCCAAGATCAATCCCCAGGATGAGCGCATCGCCGTTTGGCGCATAAGGGTATTGTGGGTTTTGGGCCGCGAGCAGGAGGCCTTGACCCTTTGCCAGAACCTTTTGCAGGCCAAGCCCGCGGCCTTCAGCCAACTGCATTTCGAAGCCGCCCAGGTCCTTTTCGGGCAGGGACAGTCCCAAAAGGCCCTGCAGCATCTCCAGGCGGCCGAGAGGTACCACCCCGACCAGGCGCTACGCGCCCAAATGGAACTGCTCCTGCAGTGCGAGCGATACGACCAGTGCGCCTTGGTCTTAAACAAAGCGTCCAAGGCGGCCCCCAAAACCAGGCAAGAGCTGCTGATCAAGGAAGCCCAGGCACAATACAAGAACTACGAATACGACGAGGCCCTGGAAAGCCTGAACAAGGCGAAGCACATAACCAGGGATAAAGCGGCGGTCAAACAGATAGAGGCCCTGGAAAACGAGATAAGGATAACCGACCGCCCCTGGTGGCTGGGGGCCACGGCCGCCTACATCTACGACAGCAACGTCTTCCTAGACCCAATCTACGAAGACCCCGCCCACGCCGTGGCCAGCGGCAAATCGAGCTCCGCGGCCCTGGGGGAAGCATGGGCCGGTTACCGCCTCGCCCGCCGCCAGGGATACAGCTTCGGGGTGACTGGCCATGTCATGTACATGAACTACTTCGACCAGTCAGAGGCCAGCTACTCCTACTGGTCACCGGGCATGTACCTGTCCTGGGGGAAATACCGCTGGGGATGGCGCCTGCCCTACAACTTCTACTACTACTATCACACCGGCCGGATGACCGAATGGAGCCGTATCCACAGCCTGACCCCGTCGGTCTACTGGCAGATGACCTCCAACCTCAAGACCTACTTCACCGGGGTGGTGCTCAAGCGCCAGTACATCGACGACCGCTCGGACGCCATGCACTACGGTCTGGTGATCGATCACGTCTATTCCTTTGATAAGGCCAGCAACTTCGTGAAGCTGTCCTACCGCTTAGATGACGAGGACGCCGAAGACGGCATCAGCGGCTACAAGGGCATCGAGGTGACCTTGGCGAGCGGCTGGGAGATATGGCGCGAGTTGTCGGCTGAAGCGGGCATAACCTATGCCCATTACGACTACGACCAGCGCCCGGAGTGGACCCTAGCCTACCAGACCTTTGAGCGCAAAGACGACCAGATGCGCTATTACCTCGAGTTCCGCTGGCAGTTGCCCGATTGGTGGAACCTGAAGCTGAACTTTTATTATATGGACAATAACTCAAACGTGGAATCTGACGTAAACCCCTACAATTACAACAAGTACGTCATCATGCTGGCCGTGACCAAATTCTTTTAAAGAGGGTGGTTGCCATGTTTGCCAAGCCTCTAATTTGCCTCCAGGTGCTGCTTATGGGCCTGCTGCTCGCGGCGGGATCGAGCTGGGCGGCAGATGCCAAACAGGCTGGCTACATCGTCAGGGTCAAGGGAAAAGCCCGGGTGGTGAACCTGCCACTCAAGCGGGACCTGGCGGCGGTGGAAAAGTTGGTCCTGCTGGTGGGCGACAAGGTGGAGACCCAAGCCGCCTCGGTGGTGGAGATCGCCTTGGCCGACGATTCGCTGCTGCAGGTGGGGGCCGAGTCCACCCTGGAGCTCAGCAACGTGCTGTTCGACCCCAAGGAAAAGAAGCGCAGCACCACCCTGGGCCTACCCACCGGCAAGGTGCAGGCGCTGGTTAACGACTTGTTCGACTACGGCGAGCGCAAGTTCGAGATCAAGACTCAGAACACCATCGCCGGGGTGCGCGGCACCATCATGATCGTGCTCGCCCCTTCGCCCAACGAAACCAAGGTCATCGGCTTCGACCACCCGGTGGAGGTGGCCAACCTGAACCAGCCCGATGTTAAGGTGGTGGTCTCCAACCTGACCATGACCACCGTGCGGGGCCGCGAGGCGCCCACGCCTCCCCAGCCGTTGACCATGCAGCAGTTCGAGCAGATGCAAAAGGGCCTGCAGGCCTCGGGCGGGCAAGGCCAACAAGAGAACAATAAGGCGGGCAAGGGCAAAGGAGGCGCGGCACAGAGCGAGGTGCAAGGACCTCAGACCCCCTTGGACAGCTCGGAGACAAACCCTCCCGAGCTAGCGGGGGACACCGGCGTAACCGGCACGGGCACCCAGGAAGGACGCGCCCTGGGCCTGAGCAAGGATCAGCCCAACTCCAGCCAAGGCCAGGGCCTGGCCCTGGGCCTGCAAAAGCAGAGCGAAAGCGGGACTACCAGCCAGGGCAAGGGACTGGGCCTGTATATGACCAAGCATACGGTTCTGCGTACCCTCAGCGACGGCAAGGTGCCCGGCCAGGGGCTGGCCATGGGGCGGGGGGGCGCCGTGCACGGCGGCCAGGGCCTGGCCATGGGGCACGGACTGGGCAACTCCCCCGGCCGGGGCAACGCGGCGGTTCACTCGGCCACCGGGCAGCCTGACGGTGGAAGCTCTAGCAGCTTGTCGTCCCTGCCGCCCGGGGCCGCTCCGCAGGGAGGCGCGCCGGGCTCCTCTCCCGGCGGCAACAACCCACCCGGGCTCGCCTCCGCTTCGAGCGGCGGCCAATCGAGCAACTCGCCTGGCAACAGTGGCAACGCGCCGGGCCAGAGCGGCGCTTCGCCTGGCAACAGCGGCAACGCGCCCGGCCAAAACGGCACTTCGCCGGGCAACAGCGGCAACGCGCCCGGCCAAAACGGCACTTCGCCGGGCAACAGCGGCAACGCGCCCGGCCAGAGCGGCAGCACGCCGGGCAACAGCGGCAGCGCACCCGGGCAGAGCGGCAGCACGCCGGGCAACAGCGGCAGCACCCCGGGCAACAGCCACAGCGCGCGCCATGGTTATTACGAGTAGCCTGCGGATAGGGGCTTCGCTGCCGGCTGCCGCCGCCCCCGCGCCCTAAACTGAAGGCATGGCGCATTCAAAAAAATATCTCATTCCCCTTTCCCTGGGCCTGTTCCTGGCCGGGGCGGTCTTCGCCCTGGCGATTCACGGCGCATCCTTCATTCACCTGATGGAACTCAAGGCGGTGGACGCCTATTTCCTGGCCCGAGGCCCGGTCTCCATGGCCGGCAGCAAGGTGGCCGTGGTCTCCATCGGCGAGCGCACCCTGGACCGGCAAGGCCGCTGGCCCTGGCCGCGAACCAAGGTAGCCAAGTTGGTGCAGGCGGTGGCCGACTACCAGGCCCAGGCCATCGGCTTGGACATGGGCTTTTTCGAGCCGGACAACCGCTTTTCCGCCAGGGCCATGATGGCGGTGAACCAAGCCGCCCGGCAGGGCAAGCCGCTTAGCGACCAAGACATCGTCATCAATTTCCACCCGGACGTGGTGTTGGCCCGCACCTTCAGCCACCTGCGCGGGCGGTTGGTGATGGGATACTTTTTCCACATGACCGCCGACAAGGTGGCCCACCTCTCGCCGGAGGAGATCAAACAGCGCCGCCGGTCCCTGGACCGCTTCGCCTATCCGGCGGTGCGTTTCCGCAGCCGGGAGGCCATGGCCGCGCCTTTCCTCACCGCCGTGGCGCCGGAAGCCACCCAACCCATCCTGCTGGAAGCGTCCAAGGCGGCGGGCTACTTCGACATACTGCCGGACAGCGACGGGGTGATGCGCCGCCTGCCCCTGGTGATCAAGTGCGGCTCCCGCTATTTCCCGCCCCTAGGCTACCGGACCCTGGCCGCCTATTTGGGCAGCCCCCTGCCGGTACTGGACGTTTATGACACCGGCCTGGCAGACATCAAGCTGGGCGACCGGCGCATACTGGTGGACCCCAAGGGGCGCATGCTGATAAACCTGCGCGGCGGCCCGGGCACGGTGAAGGTCTTCGAGGCCACCGACCTCATGGAAAAGAAGCTCCCGGCCGGGGCCCTGAAAGGCAAAGCGGTCCTGCTCGGCATATCGGCCATGGGGCTGTTCGACATCAAGTCCACCGTTTTCTCGCCGGTGCACCCCGGGGTGGAGGTACAGGCACAGGCCATGGATAACATCCTCAAGGGCGACTTTTTGGTCAAGCCACTGTGGGCCGGTGTGTTCGGCCTCTGCGTCATCGTGATCATGGGCATCCTGGGCACGATCTACATGGGCATCATGCGGCCCCTTTGGGGGGGCGTTGCCTGCGCCATCACCGCCTTTATTTACGTTTTGATCGTCTACAACCTGTTCTTGCTCGGCTACGTGGTGAACACCATCTATCCCCTGCTGGCTCTCCTGGCCTCGGGCGCGGGAGTGGGACTCTACCGCAACCTAACCGAGGAGAAGGAGAAGCGCTGGCTGCGCGACGCCTTCGACCACTACCTCAACCCCGCAGTGATCGACCGCCTGGCGGCAAACCCCGGCCAGCTCAACATGGGGGGCGAGAAAAAGGAGCTCAGCGTCCTTTTCTCCGACATCAGGGGCTTTACCTCCATCGCCGAGAAAATGGACCCCGAAAAGCTGGCCAAGCAGCTGGGCATCTATTTGGAGCGCATGACCGAGACAGTGTTCGAGCAGGAAGGGGTGCTGGACAAGTTCATCGGCGACGCGGTGATGGCCTTCTACGGGGCGCCCATGGAGCAGCCGGACCACGCCAAGAGGGCTTGCCGGACCGCCTTGGCCATGGTCCAGGCCAGCCTGGACCTGGACAAAACCTGGGAGGAGATGGGGCTGCCGCCTTTGCGCTTGGGGGTGGGAGTAAACACCGGGTCCATGATCGTGGGAAACTTGGGCTGTGTCCTGCGGATGGACTACACCGTAGTGGGCGACAGCGTGAACCTGGCCTCGCGCCTGGAAGGGCTCACCAGGACCCTGGGGGTGGACATCCTGGTGGGACATGAGACCCGCGACCAGTGCGCCGAAGAGTTCTTTTTCCGCCCCCTCGCCCTGGTAAAGGTCAAAGGCAAGGAAGAGTTGGTCGAGGTCTACCAGTTGGTGAGCCCGCGCGAGGGGCACGAGCCGCCCCCGATGCTGGAGGTCGCCCAGCAGGCCTTCGATGCGGTGAAAAACGGCGACTTAGCGGCCAGCCTTCGGCTTAACCAGGAAATATTACGCCGATTTCCGGGCGATCACCCCGCCACATGGGCCATTAGGCATTTGAAAAACCTCTTGGGAAGGGATGATCCGGTCAAATTTAGTTGAGCGGCCCCTTTAGTTGAGCGGCCCCAAAATACCTAGCCGGCCCAGCCGGCGGTTTGGCTGCAAGCTTCCAACGCCTATTAAGTTAAAAGCAGCGACAAGCCGTGACGGCCATACGGCGGGGCCGATGACCAAGGATCAAGCCTGCCCAGATTGCGAAGGGGGACGGAAGCATATGGAACCTAGCAAAGAGCGAAGGCGTTGGCAGAGGGAAACATTGTCGCCGCCCTTTGTGACTATTGTGCATGAAACCTTCGGCACGGGCCCGGATGCCCAGGGGGAACCGATCATCGCGGAGATGTGCAGCCTGAGCGCGGGGGGCGCGATGCTGACTGCCTGCGAAAAGCTGGTGAGCGGTTCGCACATCATCCTGCAAGCCTACAACCGGGCCAAGAAAAAGTAGCTGCATTTCAAGGCCGTGGTAGTGGCCAGCGAAGTGTCCTCCTCGGGATGCAGCCATTTGACCAGGTTGGAGTTTCTGGAGCAGAGCCCTAAACGACAGCCCCAATCCTATCGCCGTAGGCCCGGCGCGAAACCTCTACCCGCTGAGGTGGAGTTCCTGCTGAACACCCCTATCTTCAAGGCCATCCCCAGCCGGGCCGTGTGCTCATTCTTAAATCAGATGACCCGGCCGCACCCTGCCGTCCGGCCAGCGCCTCATGGCTTGCTTGACTTCCCTCAACAAGCCGCCATAAAGTTCCCTGCCCAAAACTGGAGGTTTTCGGGGCATATGCTCCTGATTGCGATGAGCCTAAAATCATTAGCCACCCTTTGAGTAAAGGTTTTTTAGGAAGGCCAGCAATTACAATTTATTTGACTGAATTGAACTGGAATTAGGGGCTAAAGTTTATATGGAGGCGGTGTCTCTGCGACAGAATAAACCGGCAACGGTTACATAAAGCAGCATGAAGGGCAGTTGAGTTATTGGCCCGCATATGGCGATGATTATTGCCTCGTTGTTACTAAAGGCGCTGGCGGCAATGGCCAAGCCAATAAAGGTATTTGGTTCTTCGTCGTTAGCTGTGGAATTTGATTAGTTCTCCCAGTGGTGCGGCGATGAAATAGATCATGGTGATGAAGGTGAAAGCGTTGCGGTAGCCACGCGCTCTTGCCCTGGCGGCCTG
>Ga0180016_100071_pt1 | contig 46591 bp, 43 predicted proteins | sample KR46_M_MetaG_FD_129673 | JGI IMG/M metagenome (GOLD analysis project Ga0180016, IMG submission 129673) | Groundwater microbial communities from the Olkiluoto Island deep subsurface site, Finland - KR46_M_MetaG | ecosystem: Environmental > Aquatic > Deep subsurface > Groundwater | place: Finland... | reverse complement strand
CAGCTTCGACGCCATCAGCACGGCGCTCGGCGAAATCGTGGACCTCTTCTCTGTCACCGAATGCCGAAACTTCTTCAAGGCTGCAGGCTATGAGGCACAATAGATGCGACACGCTTTAGGATGTCAGCCGCAGTTTCACGACGCCCTTCTTGATCGCGTCAAAGATCGGCGCCAGCTGATTGCGCGACGGCGCGTCAAAATAGTGGCTCTTGCTCGAAGCGCACTGCGAAAGCAGGTTTCCGGTGGCCATGTCCGGCTCTTCGAGGCGGATTGTATAGATCTCGATGCCGTCATCCTTGGCGTTGGTGCAGGCCGCCAGGGTTTTCTTGTCGAGCGCCTTGTTGGTCTGGCCGCTCGACGCCGCGGTCAAATTGTCGAGACGACCGTCCACAAGGTAGCCCATGCTGGTGTAGCCCGAACCGAGAGCATTGTTGAGATTTCCAAAGGAGTTCTGGCCGTCAGTCAGGAAGATCATGATCTTCTCGACCGAGCTGTCGCTTTCGCTGGCGCCATCGGTGAAAGGCTCGCGGCTCGACAGAACCCGCCAACCCCACATCACGCCTTCGAGCATGTTGGTCGAGCCATTCGCCTCGAGTTTCTTTACTGTTTTCTTGATATCCTTGAAGTCTGTCGTCAGCGGCACCAGAGGCTCGACTTCACAGCCGAAGCCCGGCCCTTTGGGATCATTCTTGTTGGAATAGAAGCGGGAAGGGGAATTGTCCATTTTGGGCTTCTTCCAGGTCAAGGTCTGGAGAATCGCGTCAGCCGCTCCCGATGGTGTCTTGTATTTCCCGGTCTGCCCGTAGCGCGCGAGCTGGCCTTCCTTGTCTGCCTCCGTTGCTCCTTTGCCTTTCAACGGCGTTCCGCCGTCAGGCAGGTAGGAATTAGGGTATTTCCAGGCGGTATCCGGCTCATCGACGGCGAAGAACGGCGTGAACAGCGAGTTCGGATCGGTGGGATCCGGCACGGTATCGTTCACGTCATGCAGGGCCTTGCCGGTCGGTATGCGGGTTTCCACGCAGCCGGGCCATTTGGCGTTGAGGTGTTTGTACAGGGCGAACCGGCTGAACTGCGACGGAAGATCCGACTGCGGCACAGAAGCCTTGGCGTCCTGATCTAGCCACGCGGCGCCGGGCTTTGTTATCAGGCCCGTGCCGCTAATATTTGGGCCGTATTCTGGGCCGACATTGACAAAGCCGGCATAGGGAATCAGGGAGAACTTGATCTGTTCCTTTTCCAGTCCCAGCGCCTCCATGCCGTCGACAAGCCCGATCACCGCATTCTGCAGCGACACCAGCTTGCCACCTGCCATGGAGCCGGTGGTGTCGAGCACCAGCGCGATCTCATATTTGGTATAGGCGAACGTGGCTTCCGCGTTGACGGAGACGGGCGAGGATTTCTTGCCCATGAAGCCGCCAAACACCAGTGGCTTGTCGATGACGGCATTCACGCTCGCAACGCCGTCATTCATGGTGACGCTCACCTGCGCGGCGGTGAAGCCATAATTGGCTGCAATGGTTTGCCGTGCGAGTTCCAGCGCTTCGGCGCCCGTGATCTTTCCCTCGCGGGCGACCGCCAGTGCCGCCGCATCGGTCGCGTTCTGCAGTTCGCTTTTCTGAACACTCAACCCGATATAATCGACGGCAAGCCCACCCGCGAGCATCACGGGCACGGCGAGAATCCCAAACATAACTCCGAAATTCCCGGATGTGTCTTTGAAAATGTCAACTGACTGACGCATGGATCCCGATCCTGACTTGTTTTGGTTTATTCCCGAGTGACGATGCCCGGCTCTTGATTTGACCTTTTTCGCCACGGATTGCTCCTGATTATCAACGGAATTTACGCTGCAATCATAAATTATATGTTGCTAATACCTGAACATATGTATCTATCGCCATATATTCCCTGGAATTGAGCCTTTACGCGGCAATTGAGCCGTATGGGGAAGCTGTGGCCACGCTGCCTCAAGCGTGACCATCTCGTGGGACTTTTCACCGCCAATTCCCCACCGGCCTGGCTTTCTCCTGTTTTTCTCCCAGTCCGGCCATTTTGCCCTTGCCCGCAAAATCCTGATGTTCTAAGGCCTTGTCCCAAGTCGGAGCGTAGCGCAGCCCGGTAGCGCACTTGTCTGGGGGACAAGGGGTCGTCGGTTCGAATCCGGCCGCTCCGACCATTTCAGTAAAAATCAGGTTTTCAGAAGCCGTTGGCTCAATGCCCGCGGGCGGCGCCAGTTTGACGCCCGTGTCGGGCCTGCGGCGCGACGGCGGAACTCGCGTGAGCGCGCGCATGGGCCTGGCTGCGAAGGCTGGATTGCCAGCGCATTTCGAGCGCGATGCATCCCCAGACAATGCCCATCAGCAGATAGAAATGCCGCCAGTGGTCGGTGTCGATCACACCGCCGATGATCGTGTGCCCGAGCAGAACGATGTAGGACAGCATCAGATAGGGTTGCCACGGCCGGTCACGCAACAGGAAGCGGAAGCCCAGCACCAGCGTCCAGATGATCAGCGCGACGTAGCTGACAAAGCCCAGCCAGCCATAGTCCATCAGCGCCTTGAGCCAGATATTGTGGGTGTCTTCGCCCCACATCAGACCGAATTCCAGTGGGCCGATGCCCAGCGGATGCTCCATCGCCATCAGGAATCCGATCGCATGCCGCTCGAACCGGCCGTGCCGGGCGCCGTCGTAGGCCTGGACCAGCTTGGCCCGGTCCGAGAACAGATCGGCGATCTGGTCGAACTGCAGCGCCACGACAATCGCCCCGACGAGCAGAAGCGCGCCAATCAGGGTCATGACCAGGATCTTCAGCCGGAAGGCGCCGGTGCGTTCCTTGATGAGCATGATCATGACAAGCATCATCATGCAGATTGCCAGAAGGCCCCAGGCGGCGCGGGAGAAGGAGAAGAACACGCCCAGAGCCAGGATGAGCAATCCGGCGATCCTGAGTGGCGCCGCCTTGAGCGTGCCGGTCAGAAGCCCGTGCATGAGATAGAGCGCGGGCAGGACCAGATAGGGCCCGAACACATTTGGATCCTGAAACGCGCCTTTCGCTCGGCCATAACGGGTGAAGATTTCGCCTCCTGGCAGGAGGCCGAGATAGCCCAGGATTCCGAGCAGCGCAGTGATGATCGCGGCCGCCAGATAGGCATGGAAGATCAGGCGCAACCGGCGCTGGTCAGCTTCGATGATGGCGGCGAAGAACATCGATGTGAACGCCAGAAACAGCGACACAGCGATATACATCGGCGTACCCTTGACCTCGTCCATGGTCAGGATCGAGAACATGCCGCCAATGTTGAAGATCACGTACAGGGCTATGAGGGGCGCGATATGCCGGGACAGCTTCAGCCCGAAAACGGCCCAGACGCCAATCAGAACCACCAGGAACAGCTCATAGGGCGCCGGCTCGTTGATGACAAACCCCGACAGGAAAACGCCAAAGGCCACGCACAGCGAGGCCAGCATGGAAATCGCCGCGCGTTGCGGCTGAAAAATGACGGATCCGGGGAGGGCGGCGCTGGTCAATAGGCATGTTCCGTATTCAAAAGCCGAATCGGCGTGAGAAACAGGATCTTGAGATCAAACAGCAGCGACCAGTTCTCGATATAGTAGAGATCGCAGGCGGTGCGCTGCTTGATCTTCTCGTCATTGTCGATCTCGCCGCGCCAGCCATTGATCTGCGCCCAGCCGGTGACGCCCGGCTTGACCCGGTGCCGGGCGAAATAGCCGTCGACGACTTCCGCAAAAAGCCGGTCCTGCGCCACGGCGACAACCGCATGCGGGCGGGGGCCGACCAGGGACAGGTCGCCGCGCAGCACATTGAAGAACTGCGGCAGTTCGTCGATCGAGGTCTTGCGGATGAACCTTCCGACCTTGGTCACGCGCGGATCACCCTTGGTCACGACGACGCGGGCGGCGGGGTCGCACTGGTCGGTGTACATCGAGCGGAACTTGAAGACCTCGATGACCTCGTTGTTGAAGCCGTGACGCTTCTGCATGAACAGGACCGGCCCCTTGGAATCGAGTTTGATGGCGATGGCGGTGGCAATCATGACCGGCCACAGCAGCGCGATCGCCAGCAGTGAAAAGAAGACATCGAAGATCCGCTTGGCGACGGAATCCCAGTCAGTGATCGGCCGGTCGAAAATGTCGAGCATCGGCACCGCGCCGACATAGGAATAGGCGCGCGGCCGGAAGCGGAGCTTGTTGGCATGCGCCGCAAGGCGGATGTCCAGCGGCAGGATCCAGAGCTTTTTCAGGAGTTGCAGAACCCGCGATTCCGCATTCAGCGGCATGGCGATGATCAGCATGTCGATCCGCGCCATGCGGGCGAATTTCACCAGCGCATCGACATTGCCGAGCTTGGGGTAACCGGCCACCATCGCCGGCGAGCGGCGCTCGTCGCGATCATCGAAGATACCGCAGATGCGGATATCGTTGTTGGGATCCTGCTCGATGGAGCGGATCAGCGCCTTGGCGATGTCGCCGCCGCCGACGATCACTGCACGGCGTTCCATGACACCGTTGCGCGCCCAGCGGCGAATGCCATAGGCGACAATGTTGCGGCCAACCGCAAGGGAAACCGCGCCTGTGACGAACCAGGCGGCGAACCATACCCGCGAAAACGCCAGGCCGTATTGCAGGAAGAATGCCGCGAGCGCGATCAGCGCGAAGGCCACGGCCCAGGCCGTCAGCACCTTGGGCAGGGTTCTGAGCGCGCTTCTGAGAGCGGGAACCTGATAGCCGTCGGCAATCTGGATCAGCAACACCGTCAGCGCCGATCCGGAGAGAATGGCCGGACCGTAGTAGAGCGCCGTGAGTTCCCAGCTCATGCCGACATAGAGCGCGTAGACCAGGAAACCGGTGAGCGCCAGCAGGGCGAATTCGGTGATCCGCAACGTGCCGATGATCATTGTTGGAGACAGGTTTTCCTCCGACAGGCGGTTGGCTGTCTGGTGTGCCAGACGGCTCAACTCCACGGCGGTCTCCCCGTCCTGGCCCTTGAGGCTTGGTTTGACGTCAATCTCCGCCATGGCCTTGCGAATGGCCTTTGGATTGAATGCGCTGTCGCGGTCCATCTTGTTCACGGCAAATCTCCCCGGAAACTCTTGTTCCCGGGATATCACGTGCACCCTAAGAAAGGCTTGACACCGTGCGGGGCGAAGTGTCCCGCATCTTGCGGGCGAGGCAGTCCTGGTAGAGCGACGCCATGCGCTCGGCCATGGTTCGGGCAGAAAAATGGCTGCGGAAAGCATCCATGTCGGGCATCGCGGCACGCAGCCAGTTCGGCTCAAGGATATCCTTGGACATGGCTTCGGCCAGCGCTTCGGAATCTCCAGGCGGGACAAAACCGGTAAAGTCCGATCCAAGGATCTCGGGAATGCCGCCGACCCGTGTCGAGATCACCGGCTTGCCCGCTGCCACCGCTTCCAGGACGATGTAGGGCATCGATTCCGCGCGCGACGGGATCACCACTGTGTGGGCCATCGCGAAGGCCTGCCGTGCGGGCATGGCGTCGTGCATGGCGACCCTGCCGCCCATGCCGAGCGCATCGAGGCGCGCCTGATAGCGCGGCTTGTCATCTCCATCGCCGACCATGACGGAGTGCAGCGGCCGCCCGGCCAGTTGTTCGGCCCGGCGCAGTGCCTCGATGAACACGTCTGGTCCCTTGAGATCGCGCATCATGCCGATATAGAGAAAATCGACGGCATCGGGCGCGGTGCCGACCGGCTCGAATTCATGATCGCGCAGACCATTGTGGATCAGCCGCCAGGGTGCGCGCGGTTCGCCGATCTTGTCCGTATAGGCCCGTCGCTCGTAATCGGAGACAAACACGAGATTGTCGGTCCAGCGCTCGAGCAGACGCTCGATGGCGAAATAGGCCTGACCGCGCAGGGTCCTCTCATCGTAGTGCAGGCTTCCGCCATGGGGTGAATATAAACGGGCAACGCAAGACCGGGATACCCGTAACTGTGAGCCGACAAGCCGCACGAAAGCGCCACCCTTGGCGCCGTGTCCGTGCAAGACATCCGGCTGCAAACTCTTGATTTCGCGAAAGGTTCTGATCGCTGTAGTGATATCGGCAGGACCCAGCGACCGCTGCATGGGCAGCCGCGTGAGCCCCAGCGCCAGATGCGGCGTGATGCTGTCGAACAGGGCGTCCTCATAGGCGCCGCCGGTTGTGGAATCGCACAGGATTCCGACCTGGTGGCCCGCCTTGGCGTGTTCTTCCGCCAGATCCCGGACATGGCGGAAAATCCCGCCGACCGGCGACCGGAAACAATGAATGATCCGCAGGGGGGGTGATTTAGCCATGAGGTTAGAACAGCCGCTCGCGGACATAGATCGTGTCGCCCGCAAGGATCGGATCGGTGATCCGGACCCTGCCTGTCAGGATCTCGCCGTTGATCGTGCGGGTGATGTCGACATCGCGCTGATGCGCCCTTGGCGAATATCCGCCGGCAATGGCGATGGCCTTTTGTACGGTCATGCCCGCAACGTAGGAGTATTGCCCGGCCTGGCCGACTTCACCCATGATGAAGAACGAGCGGTACCGGTCAATTTCAATCGACACGTCCGGATCACGCAGATAGCCCTGTCTGAGGCTTGCGGCAATACTGCCTTCCAGTTCCTGCAGGGTGCGTCCGCGCGCCGCCACGGCGCCAATCAGCGGGAAGGCGATATAGCCTGCCTGGTCGATCGCGTAGGTTCCGGTCAGTCCGGTCTGTTCGAAAACGGTGATGCGAAGTCTGTCACCGGCATCAACCCTGTAGGGCTGCATCACGGCTTCATGAAATGCCTTGGGCGCCGGATGATATCCCGAACAGCCCGCCAGCATGACCGAGGTCATGGCGGCCGCCAGCAGAAGTGACGCTTTGGACTTGGCGGGTGTCATGCTTTTTCCTGCTCCACGCGAAACGTGCAAATTCGCTGACCGTTATCGATCCATTAGGGTTAACGGGCGGTAAAACTCCTGAGAATTATTCTGTGCGGAGCTTGAATGAGATTGTTCGGGGCAGGGATGTCAAAAGGTAAAGGATGTGTCACCGGGGCCTTAACCCTTGCGTTACCATGTTCGTTTACTCTTCCATGCGAGTGCAAGTATGGAGTAACCCGCGCATGTCTGTCTCACCGATGCCGCAACCGGATGTGGATATTGATCTCGGCCGCCTGCTCACAGCAGTGTGGGAGAAGAAAGCGCTCGTCGCAGGTCTGACCGCCGCAGCGGCGGGTCTGGCCTTCGTTGTGACAGGTCTCATCAACCCCCTCTACAAGTCGGAAACCCGGCTGCTGATCGAAACCCGGGAGCCGGTCTATTCGAGCGACCAGACGTCACAAACGGATGGTTCCGTGCTTGATGAACGCGCGGTGACCAGCCAGGTGGAAATCCTCCGGTCGACGGATCTGATCAAACAGGTAGCCCGCGAGCTCGACCTTTCGTCGCGCGGCGAGTTTGACCCGGCCGCCAATCCCTCCGCCATTGGCGATGTGCTGGTGATGCTCGGCCTCAAGAAGAACCCGTTGGAGGTGCCCGCCGAGGAGCGCGTGCTCAAGGAGTTCTACAGCAAGCTCGAAGTCTACGCCGTGCCCGGATCGCGGGTCATCGGCATCGAATTTTCGTCCGAAGACGCAAGCCTTGCCGCCGCGGTGCCCAATGCGCTGGTCAATGCCTATCTTGCCTTCCAGTCAGGGGCGAAACGGGAGACCAACACCGATGCCAGCGCCTGGCTTGAACCTGAAATCGCCAGGCTGCGTGAGAAGGTCCGTGAATCGGAAGCAAAGGTTGCGGAGTACCGCTCTCAATCGGGTTTGCTGCTGGTCAATCAGCAGGATACGATCGCCGCCAAGCAATTGTCCGATATTTCGACGGAACTGAGCCGCGTGCGCGCCGAACGCGCCGATGCGGAAGCCCGCGCCCAGTCGGTGCGCAACGCGCTCGAGAACGGGCAGGCCGTTGATGCGGTCTCGGATGTGTTGAGTTCGCCGGTGGTTCAGCGCCTGCGCGAAAGCGAAGGCAATATCCGCGCCCAGATCGCCGATCTGTCGACGACCCTGCTTGAGGCGCACCCGCGCATGAAGGGCCTGCGGGCGCAATTGAGCGATGTTGAAATCCAGATCCGCGGCGAAATCCGCAAGGTGCTGTCGAGCCTCGAAAGCAATGCTCGGGTTGCGGGACTTCGGGAACAGGAACTCACAGCCCAGCTCAATGCACTCAAGGTCGGGTCGGGCCGCGAAGGCGAGGAAGCGGTCGAACTGCGCTCGCTGGAACGCGAAGCCGCCGCCCAGCGCGATCTTCTGGAGACCTATCTGGGCCGCTACCGCGAAGCCGCATCGCGCTCCGAACCCAAGGCGCTGCCCGCTGATGCTCGGGTGATTTCCCGTGCCGTCCCCGCGTCCGAATCGTTTTACCCGAAAACTATTCCGATCATCGTTGTTTCGGCGCTGGCGACCTTCCTGTTGGCGTCGATCGGCGTGATGCTGGGGGAACTGTTCTCCGGGCGGGCTCTGCGGCCGTCATCCGGGTTGATCCGCGAACCATCCGCCGAACAGCCCGAAACTGTTGCGGCAACCCCGGCCATCGCCCCCGAAGTGGTGGCAGCGATGCCGGCCATTGCCAATGACGCCGATGATTTCAGCGTTGAAGCGGTCGCCGAACAACTCGTCACCGATGGAACGCCGGTGGCGGTCTGCATCTCGCCGGAGGGCGACGAAGGGTCGGCGGCAGCGGTCATGCTGGCGCGCACCGTGGCCGGCGACGGTTTTCAGACCTTGCTGATCGATCTCACCGGGTCGGCCTGTCCGACCGAACTGATGGCGGAATCCAGGCGATTGCCAGGTCTGACCGACCTGATGTGCGGCGACATCGCCATCGCGGATTCGATCCACCCTGATCGGCTGTCATCGGCCCATATCATTCCGCGCGGCAATGCCAATGCACGCCGCGCCATGCGCGCCATCGACCGTCTGCCAATGGTCATTGACGCGCTGACCGAGGCCTATGATCTGGTGATCGTTGAATGCGGGGCGGCCGACGCTGCCTCTGTTGCCCGCATCGCCCGCGCTGACGGAGGCGAGATCGTGCTGTCGATCCTGCGGTCGGGTGAGGCCGAAGTGGCAGGATTCCTCGCGGAATTCAACGCGCAGGGGTTTGAGAACGTATTGCTGATGACCCCCGGCCAGCCGTCGAGCCCGTTTGGACAACGCAGTTCCGCAGCCTAACAGATGGCGCGTCAACACGATCGATTGACGCCATCAGTCGCGCTCAGGCGCCACGGGTTTGCGCACCATCAACCCGCGCAGCCAGGCCACGCTCCTGTGCAGCGTCGGTGAGGTCTTGATGGCCCGCTTCAGGCGGATCATGCCGGAAATCAGCGGCGCGGCAAGCCGTCCCTTGAGATTGAGGGGCGCATAGCAATCGACCAGTTCGGTGCGCTGCGGGCACCACGAGCGCTTGTAGGGCTGGTCGCCGACACCGAAATCGAAGACTTCGTGGCCAGCGGCCGATGCCCGTTCGATCATCCGGTAAAACAGCAATTCCCCGGCGCTCGCATCTCCGGCGATGTTTTCATCGATGGAGCCGAACTGGCAGGTGACGTGCCGGTCCTTGATGGTGAGTGCGGCGACCGCGATGATCGCTCCCGCATGGTCGCCGCCGGTCAGCTCGATGCCGTGAAGCTCAAGCGCCGGGCAGCCTGCAGCATTCCGTGTCGTGGCGAGTTCGGCCAGAAAGGCGCGGATCTCGCGACCGGCAAATACATTCGGAAGGCCCTGGGACGCAAGCCGGGCCGGCTTTTGCGCCAGGAAGATGTCGAGCAGGCGCAGCGCTTGCGCGTCATCCTCGCCGGTGATGTGCCGATAGCCGCCGATGGCTTCAAGCCGGCGTTCTGAGACCCGGAATTTCTTGCGGCGGCGCTTGCCATTGACCTGCGCCAGTACCGCATTGAAATCGGTGCCGAGCGGCAGCTGAAAGCTTGGATTCTGGTGATACACGCGTGGCAGGGCGGAAAATGGCGGCCGAGCGGCTGCTTCCGGCGTCATCTTGTCGAAAAGCACGATGTCGGCATCGAGGCCCGCCTGCGACAGGGCTGCGGCAAGGTCTGCGGGTGAGGCCGCGGCAACGCCCTCCAGCACGCCAAGATCGATCAATCCGGTGTTCTCGTTGGAAAATGCGGTTCCGGCAAATTGAGCGATCCTCAAGCCGCCGATGCGTTTGATTTCGAGCGGCAGCAGCGCGTAGGCAACGCCATCCTGCTCGAGCGTGACGACGGCGAGCGGCGTGCTCGTTCCCTTCGTCCATGAATCGACCCAGGCGCGGCTTTGATGAAACGACATCGCAGGCTCGGCTTCAAGCCGCTGCCACAGCGCCTTGACAGCCTTCAGATCCGGGGTCGAATGCGCCGTCAATCGGATTGATATCGGACTTGGGCGTCTTGAAGCGGTGGGCCGTACGATCGGAACTGTGATGTCGTGCGTGTTCGCCATGGTATCGATGCCCGCGGGATTTCATGTCTGTGGCGGGCAGCATGACGTGGGTCTGTCAATATCAAGGTAAATCCGCCGCTTTGGCGACAAAAAGCCAATCACGCGGTTAATGCAGCGTGAATAGAGGGTTGGAAGGCATCGCCGGAAGCTGGCTTTTACAAGGGCTTTTTCTTGGCTGGGCCTTCCATCCACCGGATGACGAACATGGCCGGCACCACCCAGAGCAGTCCGGTGAACAGAAAATAGAGCAGATGCACATACCAGGCGGACTCGGCCAGTTGATAGGTCGCGACTGTTGTCGCGACAAGCGCATAGAGCACCACCAAAGCCAGGATGATGAACGTGCCGATGAATTTTCTCAGGCGGACAGGCATGATCGGATCTTCTTTTCAGGTTCGGATCCTGAATAGCTGCTTTGCCGCCGAACGCAAGGGCAGGCGGCAGTTGCGTCCGCCGCCGCGACCGCATGCCGCAAAGCCACAGCTCTTGCCTTGCAGTGAGGTGTGGTGCACATGTCCGCAGAAGTCCAAAGGAAGAAACCGCCGATGACTGCCAGCTCATCCCTGACGCGCTCCCCTGATCAGACCATCGAAGCCGAAGGCAAGGCGTCTTCGGACATGGGCTCTGTGATTGCGGCTGTGCAGACTGTTCATCGCAATCGCACGGCGCAGCGCAGCTGGCTTGCCGTGGTGCTTCTCGCCATCTTTGCCCTGATCATCGTCGGCGGTGCGACGCGACTTACCGATTCCGGTCTGTCGATCACCGAATGGAAGCCGATCCACGGCGTTATCCCGCCGTTGAGCGAGGCAGAATGGCAGGAGGAACTCGAGCTCTACCGCCAGATCCCGCAATATCAATTGATCAACAAGGGCATGAGTCTCGACGAGTTCAAGACGATCTACTGGTGGGAATGGGCGCACCGGGTGCTGGCCCGCGGAGTGGGCGTCCTGTTCGGCGTGCCGTTTCTGTTTTTCCTGGCGACCGGCCGCATCGAAAAACGCCTGCGCTGGCCTCTCTTCGGGCTTCTGGTGCTGGGCGGGCTGCAGGGCGCGCTCGGCTGGTGGATGGTGGCGTCCGGCCTTGTCGACCGTGTCGATGTGAGCCAGTACCGGCTCGCCGCGCACCTGACACTTGCCTGTGTGATCTTTGCCGCGATTGTCTGGGTGATGCGCGGGCTCGCGCCGCATTCCGCCGATCCGGTCCCAAGCCCGGGGCTCAAGCGCGGGGCAGGGGTTCTCACGGTGCTGGTGCTGGTGCAGATCTATCTGGGTGGCCTCGTCGCCGGGCTCAATGCCGGACTGGCCTCAAGCACCTGGCCGCTGATGAACGGCGCTCTGGTTCCATCGGGATTGCTGGAACTGATGCCTGCCTGGCGGAATCTCTTCGAAAACGAACTCACCGTGCAGTTCGTCCACCGTATTGGCGGCTATCTGATCTTCGTGGTGGCGCTGTGGCACATGGCGGCCTCGATCCAGCACGGCGCGGGCAGCACCCATTGCCGCCGCGCCATTATTCTGTTTGCGCTTGTCACCATTCAGGCGCTGATCGGGATTGTTACGATCCTGACCCAGGTCCCCGTTGGCTGGGCGCTTGCCCATCAGGGCTGGGCCGTGATCGTGCTTGGCTTCGCGGTTGCCCACTGGCGCGGCTTTTACGGGGCCTATCCCTTGCAGACCGCAGTGGAAGTCAGGACCTGACAAGCGCCGCGCATCCGACAGGATGGGCAAAGGTTGCCGGGGAGCTTTGCGTCCGGATCAGCCGCCGATCATCAGATCGAGGTTCTGCACCGCAGCCCCCGAGGCGCCCTTGCCGAGATTGTCGAGCGACGCCACCAGATTGACCTGGCCCGAGCCTTCGAGCCCGCAGACATAGAGTTTCATCCGGTCCGTCCCCGCCAATTCCTCAGGGTCAAGCCGGGGCGGGGCTCCATCCGCAAGCGAAACCACGTTGACGATCTCGCTGCCGCCATAGTGGATGTCCAGCGCCGCATGGATCTCCGCGACCGACGAAGCGTCCGTCAGATCGAGATGCAGCGGCACATTGACCAGCATGCCTTGCGCGAAGCGGCCAACAGCGGGGGTGAAGACCGGCCGCCGCGTGATTCCTGCGTGACGCATGATTTCCGGCACATGCTTGTGCGCAAGCGTCAGCGCATAGGCGAAGTAGGCGGCGGTGATGGCGTCGTCCCGCGATGCGTCTTCCATCTGGGCGATCATCTGCTTGCCGCCGCCGGTATAGCCCGAGACGGCGTTGATCGTCACAGGGTAATCCGTCGGCAGCAGTCCGGCCGCGATCAGGGGAGCGATCAGCGCGATGGCGCCGGTCGAATAGCAGCCTGGGTTGGAAACGAATTGCGCGGCAGCAATACGCGCTGCCTGGCCGTCCGACAGCTCGGCAAAGCCGAAGGCCCAGGCGGGATCGGTCCGGTGTGCGGTGGACGCGTCGATGAAGCGGGTGCCGGCGTCTGATGCGAGCGCCACGGCTCCGCGCGCCGCATCATCGGGCAGGCACAGAATGGCGACATCGGCCTCGCGCAGAAACTTCGTCCGCACCTCCGGGTCCCGCCGCTGTTCGGCCGGCATCGACATCAGGTCGATGTCGCTCCGGTCCTGCAGCCGCGAGACGATCTGCAGGCCGGTGGTGCCGTGTTCGCCGTCAATGAAAATCTTGGGAGCCATCGGGCTTCTCCGTGTGTGCTTGAATATCAGGGACTTGCGCAGAGCTTCGGACTCAATCGCTGAAGCTTGAGAAGATGCTCGGGCGTCTATCGTCGCGAGCGGCGTTCTGCGAGGAGTCCCAGATAATGCATGGCGACGGCGGCTCCGGCTATCGCGGTGATGTCCGCGTGATCATAGGCTGGAGCGACTTCTACAATATCTGCGCCCTTGATATCAAGTGCCCCGAGCTTCTGCAGCACCGACAGCATCCGGGCGCTGGACGGGCCGCCCGCGACCGGAGTGCCGGTGCCAGGCGCAAATGCCGGGTCGAGACAGTCGATGTCGAAGGTGACGTAGCAGGGCATATCGCCAACATGATCGAGAATCGTTTGCGCAATCTGGGTTGCGGTCATGTCCTCGACCTCATGGCCATAGATGATGCGGATGCCGCAATCCTCGGGCGCATGGGTTCGGATCCCGACCTGGATCGACCGGGTCGGATCAATCACACCGTCGCGCACCGCGCGGCCGACGAAGGAGCCGTGATCGATGCGCTTGCCGTCATCGAACCAGGTGTCCTGGTGCGCGTCGAACTGGACCAGCGCCAGCGGCCCGTGTTTCGCCGCATGGGCCTTGAGCAGCGGCCAGGTGACGTAATGGTCGCCGCCCAGGCTCAAGAGGAACGCGCCGGACGCCAGGATCTTCGCCGCTTCGCGTTCAATCGTCGCCGGCGTCTTCTGGTGGTTGCCATAGTCGAGCAGGCAGTCGCCGTAATCGATCACCGCCATCGCCTCGAACAGGTCGCGCTCGAACGGATATTGCGGGTCGTTGTCCATGATCGCCGAGGCCCGGCGGATTGCCTGCGGGCCGAAGCGGGCGCCGGGCCGGTTGGAGACTGCCGCGTCGAACGGAATGCCCCAGACCACGGCATCAACGCCCTTAAGTGACTTGGTGTATTTGCGCCGCATGAACGACAGCGCGCCTGCATGGGTCGGGTCGGTGGCCCGGTCCGTCAACGAACGGGTGGTGAAGGCGTGGTCGATGGAGTGGTTGGCCATGATCTGGTTCCCGACGCGAGATTTGACTGCCAGACCTTCTAGCGCATTGGCCTGGCATGATAAAGCCGCGTGGCCCGCCCGGGGCCGCCATTAAGGTTAAATGGGGATTAAAGCCGCAGGGCGGCGGCAGGGTGATATCAGGGACCGACTACAGATGGATCTTGAGGACTTCACCGGTGCCTGCGCCTCATCCCGAAACACTCTACCCCGTGCAATATCTGCGTGCGGCGGCGGCCCTTGTGGTGATGCTGTTCCATGTCTCGGTCCTCTCCCAGGAAACCTGGGGGCTTGATCCGCGACGGGTGGACTATGTCGGCGCCGCGGGCGTTGACCTGTTCTTCGTGATTTCCGGTTTCATCATGGCGATGATCGTCGACCGCCCCGGCAGATTTGATGGCCGGGACTTCTGGATAAGGCGGATCGCGCGGGTCGCACCGGCCTATTGGGTCATCTCCTGCTTTGTCTTCGCCCTGGCGGCGGCGGCGCCGAGCCTGTTCAACTCAACGACCGCCGATATCCCGGCGCTTGCGACATCGCTGCTCTTCCTCGCGGTCGACACCGGCAACGGCTCGACAGTGCCACTGCTGGTTGTCGGCTGGACGCTGAACTACGAGGTCTTCTTCTACGCCATCGTCGCCGTGACCGCCGGGCTGTTTTCCGACCGGCGGTTGCTTGGTACATCAGGCGTGATCATCGCTCTCGTGCTGGCCGGCATTGTGTTCAACCCCACCCATCCGAGCCTGAACTTCTACACCAACCCGATCCTGCTGGAATTCGTCTTCGGCATCCTGGTCTTCCGGACCTGGAGACGGACCGGAAGCGAGGGGCTGAGTTTCGCGCCGGTGGCGGTCTTTTCCCTTGGCGCCCTGCTGCTTGTCCTGCAGTGGGAAAGGCCGCTGGTCGACTGGCGGGCGTTCTACTGGGGCGTGCCGGCCACTGCGGTGTTGTATGGCGGGCTCGGCACCTTGACCTTCAGGTCCGCGTGGCTGGCGCGTCTGGGCGATTGGTCCTATGCGCTTTACCTCACGCACCTGTTTGTGATCACCTTGTACATCAAGCATGTGATCCCTTCGGACGCCATGATAGAATTGCCCTGGCCGGCGCACTACCTGATCATTACGGTGGCCGTGTTTGCCACGGCAGGGATCTACAACAGGCTTGTCGAAAGGCCGCTGTCAGCCTGGGTTCTGGACAAGCTGCGCCGCCCGCCGCACGCCGTGGGTACACATGGCGCAGCCAGGGATCCCGCGGAATAGACGGCTTTCACTTGACGAATGGCAGGCCCTGGCGCCGCCAGCCGGAGAAACCCGCGGGGATGTGCATCACATTGCGGAACGGCGACTGCGAGAACGCGCGCATCAGGGCATGGCTCCGGCCGCCTGCCTGACAATACATCACATAGGTTCGCGTCGAATCCAGCGCCCGGATCCTATGGGCGAAATCCCTGTCGTAGTAATTGATGTGGATCGCTCCCTCGAGATGGCCGGCGGCGAATTCCCGCAGCGTTCGGATATCGAGAACGAGGATCGAGGGATCGGTCTGGAGCGCGCCAAAGGCGTCCTGCGGTGTGACGTCCCGCAATCCGCCGGCGGCCAATGACTGGCCGGGGGCGAGGACCATCAGGGCCGCAGCCGCCAGAAGCCCGCGTCGCGTTATGTGTCCCTGCATCGCTGTTCTCCTGAAAGGACGGCATCGTAATGTGCCGGGAGATAGCGGCCGGGACCCGGACTTCAAGCCGGAGAGACAAGCAGGCAAAAAAGACGGGGCCGAAGCCCCGTCCAAAGTGGTTCGCAGTGCCGTCCGGGCGAATTAACGCTTGGAGAACTGGAACGAGCGGCGGGCCTTGGCCTTGCCGTATTTCTTGCGTTCGACAACGCGGCTGTCGCGGGTCAGGAAGCCACCCTTCTTGAGAACCGCGCGCAGGCCCGGCTCGTAATAGGTCAGCGCCTTGGAGATGCCGTGGCGCACAGCGCCGGCCTGGCCCGAAAGGCCGCCGCCGGTGACGGTGCAGACGACGTCGAACTGACCCTGGCGGGCAGCCGCGATGACCGGCTGCTGGACAACCATCTGCAGCACGGGGCGGGCGAAGTAGGTGACGAAATCACGGCCGTTGACGGTGACCTTGCCGGTGCCCGGCTTGATCCAGACGCGGGCGATTGCGTTCTTGCGCTTGCCGGTTGCGTAGGAGCGGCCAAGGTCATCGACCTTGCGCACGTGCACCGGTGCTGCCGGCTCGGCTGCTGCGGTCACGGATGCGCCGAGCTCCTCAAGCGAATTGAGTTCAGCCATGATCAGGCGCTCCTTTTGTTCTTGGTGTTCAGCGAAGCGACGTCGAGAACGGTCGGCTGCTGAGCTTCGTGCGGATGCGTGGACCCGGCGTAAACGCGCAGGTTCTTCATCTGGCGACGGCCGAGCGGACCGCGGGGAACCATGCGCTCGACAGCCTTCTCGATGATCCGCTCGGGAAAGCGGCCTTCGAAAATCTGGCGCGCGGTGCGCTCCTTGATGCCGCCGGGATAGCCGGTGTGCCAGTAATATTTCTTGTCGGCATATTTGTTGCCGGTCAGGACAGCCTTCTCGGCGTTGATGACCACGACATTGTCGCCGTCATCGACGTGAGGGGTGTAGGTGACTTTGTTCTTGCCGCGCAGGATGTTGGCGATAATGGTGGCGAGACGGCCGACGACGAGATCTGTCGCGTCGATAATCACCCACTTCTTATCAACCTCTGCAGGCTTCTGCGTAAAGGTTTTCATGGAGTTCTCTCTTCATTCAGGATCCGGGATCGCCAGAAGGCCAAAGCCGGACGTTTCTTGTTGCTTGGGTTGTTCCGGAAGATAATCCCGAACCAACGGACGCGCCGTTTTCTTACGGATTGCGACGCTGCGTGCTTATAGGCGAGGCGCAAAATGCCGTCAAGCAGCAGAGATCGGATGCAGCTCGAAATAGGCAAGGGAAAACAATGGCTTGACAATGAGGTATTATAACACCGTATAAATCGGCTCGCGAGCGCGTCAGCTGCGGGGCGGAATCGAGTAGGTGGCGGTGGCGTGAGCCACCAGTTCTCCGCCCGAATCCGAGATGGCGATATCGGTCACCACCAATCGTTTCCCCAGCTTGAGGATCGTCGCTGACGCTTCGAGCGGCCCCGGTTGCGGCTTCATCAGGAAATTGATGTTGAGGTTTGTCGTGACCGCCAGCGCCACGCGCCCGATATGGGCGAGGATCACCGCATAGGCGGCGACATCGGCCAGCGTGAACATCGTCGGCCCGCTGACCGTTCCGCCGGGCCGGAGATGCTTCTCGTCGGCATGAAGGCTGACGCGCGCCAGTCCGGGCGTGACATCAAGCACCCTGATGTCATCGCCATTGGCCTTGATCTGCGGAAACACCTCCTGGAGATAGGCGGAGACCTCGGGGGCGGTCATCACGGGTGTGGCCGGTGCGGGCATGGGCATGGTTCCTGGCTAGGTCTGCTGCGTGAGCCTGGGGTAAAGGGGCGGGAAACAGCCCGCACGCTTCTGATGGCAGTGCCGCCATCCGCAGGCGCTCCCCTCCAGACTCGTTCTGACGGCAACGTTGCGGAAATTGACGGGCGGGTCAACGCCGTCCCGGGCTTCCCGCGACCCGGCTCTCGCGCTAGACTGTGTGCAAACATGAAAGGGTGTGAACTGATGAACGTGGTTGAGTTGAAGCAGGAAGCATCGGGCGGTTTGGTCAAGACGCAAAGGCTGGGCAATGTCTTGCGCCTGGAGATGAACAATCCGCCCGCCAACGCCTTGTCGGTCGCCATGATGCAGGCGCTCAAGGAAGCGCTGGACGCCACCCGCGAGGACCCGACCATCCGTGTGGTGATCATCGCCTCGGCGACCCCTGGCAAATTGTTCTCCGCCGGCCACGATCTCAAGGAACTCACGCTGCACCGCGCCGATGAGGACCGGGGCAGGGCGTTCTTCGCGCGCACCATGAAGCTCTGCGCCGAACTGATGCAGACGATCGTGCATTTGCCGGTGCCAGTCATCGCCGAGGTCGATGGACTGGCCACCGCCGCCGGCTGCCAGCTCGTCGCCTCCTGTGATCTGGCGATGTGCACCGACACCTCCACCTTCTGCACGCCCGGCGTCAATATCGGCCTGTTCTGCTCGACGCCGATGGTGGCGCTCTCCCGCAATGTCCACCGCAAGCAGGCGATGGAGATGCTGCTCACCGGCGAGACCATCGATGCGTCGACGGCGCGGGAATTCGGGCTGATCAACCGCATCATGCCGCGCCAGTACCTGAATCAGATTGTCATGAAATACGCCGAAGTCATTGCTTCCAAATCGCCTTTGACGGTGAAGATCGGCAAGGAGGCGTTTTACCGCCAGGCCGAGATGTCGCTTCAGGACGCCTATGAATACACCGCAGCCGTGATGGTCGAGAACATGATGGCCCGCGACGCCGAGGAAGGCATCGGCGCCTTCATCGGCAAGCGCAAGCCGGAATGGACCGGGGAGTAAGCGCCCGAATTCGAGCGGGCGACGCAATGATCCGCTGATTGACAGGCGCCAGGTCGCCCATTATGTTCGTGATATGTTCTTCAATCCGTTTCACCTGACAACCGCGCCGCTGCCCCGCGACCGGTCAGACAAGGAGATTTCATGGCTCTTGCCGCGCGCATCACCCTGATCACGCTCGGCGTCGCTGACGTCGCAGTGTCCACGGCATTCTATGAAAAGCTGGGGTTCAAGCGATCCTCCGCCTCCAATGACAGCGCCAGCTTCTTTCACATGAGCGGCACCGTGCTGGGGCTGTTCGGCCGTGACTCTCTGGCGGCCGATGCGGGGCTTGCCCCCACCCGTCCGCAGGCTTTCGAGGGCATGGCGCTGGCCCAGAATCTGGCTTCGCGCGACGAAGTCGATGCGGCCTGGGACTTTGCGGTTCAGTGCGGAGCGAACCCGGTCAAGAAGCCGCACGAGGTGTTCTGGGGCGGCTACTCTGGCTATTTCGCCGATCCCGACGGGCATCTGTGGGAACTGGCGCACAATCCGTTCATGCCGCTGGGCGAGGATGGCCACATGATGCTGCCGGACTAGGATCAGGATCAAGCGGTGAGGAGGGGTGTGACGATGGATCTCGATCTGCTCTGGCGTGCGGAAATGGCCTGCCGCGCTGCATGGCCGGCAGAACAGGAGTCAGACGTCCGCGGCTGGGTCGCGCGCCGCAGCGGCGGCTCGATCCGGCGCGTCAATTCACTCAACCAGTTGCCGGACTCTCAGGCGATCGACGACAGGCTGATCGATCAGGTCGAGGAGCATTATGCTGGCTTCGGGCAGCCTGCGCTGGTGCGCGTCATGTCGTTTGCAGGCGCTTCCTCCACGGCGCTGTCCAAACGCGGTTACAGCCAGGAAGGCGCCACCACGACGCTCCACGCGGAAATCGACAGCACCGGACGCGCGTCCGAACAGGGTGTGAGCGTCTGGCCGGAGCCAAATCAGGACTGGCTCACCGCCCGGAACCGGATTGCGGCTTCCGATCCAGCCATATTTCGCTCGATGCTCGAAATGATCGAAGGCCCGAAACTGTTTTCCGGCGTTGAAGTTGATGGGACAATCCAGTCGGTCGCCTATGGGGTTATCGTCGATGGACTTCTGGTCATTGAAGCCGTTGCCACTGACGCGGCCCATAGGAGCAGGGGCCTTGCCCGCAATACCGTGAAATCCCTGCTGAATTGGGCAGCGTCGCAAGGTGTCGATGCGGTGGTGCTGCAGGTTGTAACCGAAAATGAGCCGGCGCGCGCACTCTACCGCTCGCTCGGGTTCTCGACTGAGTTGTTCGACTATACTTACATGCGTCAGCCGCAGCCATGATTGGAGAACAGTTCCGTTCTTTTGGCTACTGCGTGATCCTGAGCAGCGGTCGAAACCGGAATATATCATCATCGTCGTCGATGGGAGTGGCATCGCAGGCGATCACCCGGCAGGCATTGGTGTCGCGCGCTGGCACTGTGGCCCAGACGCCAACCGTATTGCCCGGGCACAGGCGCGACGAGCTGACATAGCGGTCATATATCGGCAGGCCTCGCTTGGACGTGTGGCGCAGGATCGCAGCGCCCTCGCGAATCAGGGCGGCGCGAATGGCGCTGCACTGGGTTTTCGTGGTCTCGATGCGGCTGATGGCGTTCGCCGGGCCGCTTGTTGCAGCCAGCATGACACCGAGAAGCGCTGCGACAGGGAGCGCTGTGCTGAATTTGAGAATTGTGGACATGGCAGGTTCCTCTGGCAAACATTGAATGAAGAGACTAACCCCGCAATGTGTCGCAGGTTTGATCAACGGCAAGACCCGCGGCTTGACGCGACCACCCGCCATTGCGACAACCGGTCCAGCAAAATCGAGTGAGCCGCCGATGAACCACGACCAGTACGACAATTCCTACATTTCCGGCATTCTGCACTCGGTCAAGACCATCGCGGTGGTCGGAGCCTCGGCCAATGATGTGCGGCCAAGCTATTTCGTGATGAAATACATGCTCGACAAGGGCTACACGGTCATTCCGGTCAATCCCGGGCAGGCCGGTCGCGAGATCCTTGGCCAGATGACCTATGCGCGGCTGAGCGATATTCCTGTCGCTATCGACATGGTTGACATCTTTCGCGCGCCCGACGCCGTGCCGGCCATCGTCGAGGAAGTGCTGGCGCTCGATCCTCTGCCCAACGTGATCTGGATGCAGCTGACGGTGCGCCATGACGAGGCGGCGGCGCGTGCGGAGGCCGCCGGGATCAAGGTGGTGATGAACCGCTGCCCGAAGATCGAATATGCGCGGCTGTCGGGCGAAATCGGCTGGAACGGGGTCAATTCGGGCGTGCTGTCGTCGCGCAAGCCGGTAATGCGGGCCGGGTTTCAGAGTTACGGCTTGCGCGCAAACCCGAAAGACGACAGCGACTGAGGCGCGAGCTTCGCATCACGGCATTTCGTTTCCGCCGACGTGGCGCGCCGATTTGACGCCACACTTCCGGTGCATAGCGCAGATCTCCTTTCGGGGCGGATCGCCCTTGCAATGGTCGGGAGCCATTCAATGAAACCTTCCGGTGAACCCGCATGATCGGATTATTCAGGCTTATGCGCACCACCGCCTTCGTCGCGGTGCTGATCGTGTCCCTGGCGACCACGGCAGTCAGCATGGGGATCTGGGCGATATCGCTCACCGCCCAGGTCACGACCATGACGGCGAGCGCCGCCGCTACGGCCATCGCAAATCGCAAGGCGATTGCCGCCGCCGTCGCCCGAACCAAGGCGAAGGCGAGGCTGCGCCGGGCATTGGTCATATTGCCGATTGCCGGTGTGGCCGCTGCCGTTGCCTTTGAGCGGGAGGATTATCTCGAATGGAAAGAGGAAAACCCGGAGGGCGATGTTGAGGATTACAGCTGCGAGGTCAGCCAGATCTCCGCCGAGGTGATCGACGATGTCCTGCAGGATCTGCCCGAGCAGGTGCGTCCCTCGAAGGACTGGCTGCTGGCGCGCATGCCGAGGTGCGATACGATCGATCCGGGTCTGGAGATCCCGGAGGAGCGAGGCTGATGCACCGGAGCGGAGGCCTTCGCGCCCATGCGCTGAGGGCGGGGTTCGCTGGCAATCCGATTTCTGTCATCGGCGGAAAATTCTTCCTCGGCATTGTCTCAGAGAAGCTCGCCTCAAGCCTTGCGAGCGCCTTGCGCGCAAAATTCTTCTTTGACCCTGGCGCAGACATGCGGGATAACCGCTTCCACATTCATGTCGGGCACAAGGGGAGAGGTCCATGCCGAACAATCAGCCAGGTTTTGATACGCTTGCGATTCATGCGGGGGCCAAGCCGGATCCGGCAACGGGCGCCCGCGCCACGCCGATCTACCAGACCACCAGCTTCGTGTTTGACGATGCCGATCATGCGGCCTCGCTGTTCGGCCTGAAAGCCTTCGGCAACATCTACACCCGCATCATGAACCCGACACAGGCCGTGCTCGAGGAGCGTTTGGCAGCGCTTGAGGGCGGCACCGCGGCGCTTGCCGTGGCGTCCGGCCACGCCGCCCAGCTTCTGGTGTTCCACACGATCATGAGCCCGGGTGACAATTTCGTTGCCGCCAACCGGCTCTACGGCGGCTCGATCAACCAGTTCGGCCAATCCTTCAAATCCTTCGACTGGCACGTGCGCTGGGCAGATCCCGCCGACATGGCAAGCATCGAGAGCCAGATCGACGACCGCACCAAGGCGATCTTCATCGAGAGCCTCGCCAATCCGGGCGGCACCTTCGTCGACATCAATGCCATCGCCGAAGTCGCCCGCAAGCACGGCCTGCCGCTGATCGTCGATAACACCATGGCCTCGCCCTACCTGACCAAGCCGATCGACCATGGCGCCGACATCGTCGTGCATTCGCTGACCAAGTTCATCGGCGGCCACGGCAATTCGATGGGCGGCGTGATCGTCGACGGCGGCTCGTTCGACTGGTCCAAGTCCGGCAAGTATCCGATGCTGTCCGAGCCGCGCCCGGAATATGGCGGCATGGTGCTGCATGAAACTTTTGGCAATTTCGCCTTCGCCATCGCCTGCCGGGTGCTGGGCTTGCGCGATTTCGGCCCGGCGATCTCGCCGTTCAACGCCTTCATGATCCTGACCGGCGTCGAGACCCTGGCGCTTCGCATGCAGCGCCATTCCGACAACGCGCTTGAGGTCGCCAATTGGCTGGCCAAGCACGACAAGGTCAGCTGGGTGTCCTATGCCGGGCGTCCCGAGCACGAAAACCATGCGCTGCAGCAGCGCTACGCCCCGAAGGGCGGCGGCGCGGTCTTCACCTTCGGCTTGAAGGGCGGGTACGAGTCCGGCGTCAAGTTCGTCGAAGGACTGGAGATGTTCTCCCATCTGGCCAATATCGGCGACACCCGTTCGCTGGTCATCCACCCGGCTTCGACCACCCACCGCCAGCTCACCCCCGAGCAGCAGGTGGCCGCCGGCGCAGGCCCGGACGTGGTGCGCCTGTCGGTCGGCATCGAGGACGTCAAGGACATCATCGCCGATCTCGAACAGGCGCTGGCCAAGGCCTGATCGCTAAAACCCGCTGATCATCGATTGAGGCCCGGTATACGCTGCCGGGCCTCAAGTCGTTCTGGGCTTCTGACTTCGGCCTCATTTGATCTGCCGCAACGAACACCGGATCGCGACACGCTAGGCTCTGGCATAACTCATCTGTTGGAGGCCCCCATGTTCCGAGCCTATTCGAGATCCATTACCCTGTCTGCAGCCCTTCTGCTTGGCATGGTTCAGGCATCGTTCGCCCAATCAGCCGATCCGGCCTGGCTTGACCGGCTGTCGGATCAACTGGCCCTCCAGGAGGATTGCGCGGTCGAGTATTATCTCAACATCCGGGAGGGCCAGCTTGCCGGACGGCTGACATTCGAGGCGCGCGCACAATGCGCCGATGGCCGTCAGTTCGACGGTTCGCGGATCGAGCCTGCCGAAGAATTCACCATCAGCGAATGCGGCGTCCAGGTCTGTTGAGAGATCATGGGTCTGTCCGGGTGGCCATGTCAGTCGCCAGCCACGCCATCCGGTCGCAGAACCACAGCTTGAAAACCGAAGCCAGCATGGCGCCTGCGAAGGCCGCCCAGGGATCGAGCACCCAAAGGCCATAGGCGAGCGGCAGGATGGATGCAGCCGACAGGATCGACAGGATCATGGCCCAGCGCGCGTGATGTGCGGGGATGGGCCTGGTCTTGCGGGCCAGCCAGTGGCGCTCACCCAGCACCGCCCGGGACGCCCAATTGTCGAGCGAGGCGGGCGGCGGGAAGGCGCGCGGATTGTAAAGCGCCCAGGCGATCAAAGCGGCGATGGGAATGAGGCACCACCACCCGATCCACACCCGGCTCCAGATGGCGAGCGCCAGCAGGGCCAGCAAAGGAACCCGGGTCCAGACGCTCCAGGGATTGGCATGGCGCGCCCAGGTGGCGTCATCCATGCTCATCGAGCTTTCAATTGCCTTGTCGATGCGCATTGTCCATTCTACAGATCAATTCCAGCGAGTGCGAGTTATCATGGCCAACAAGAATATCCTTCCCGTCGCCCCCTCGGTCGAACCGGAGGTCTCCAGACCGGACGCCGGCAAGGTGATCTCCGGAGATCCGGTGCACACCACCTGGAACCTGGAAGAGCGCGACGGGCTCTATTGCGGCATCTGGCAATCGACCCCGGGTAAATGGAGCATTGCCTACGACGAATGGGAATATTGCCGGATCCTCGAAGGCGTCTCGGTGATCTCGGAGGACGGCGGCGACGCCGTGACGGTAAAGGCCGGCGACAGCTTTGTTCTCAGGCCCGGCTTCAAGGGAAGCTGGGAAGTCCTTGAAACGACTCGCAAGGACTATGTCATCAAAGTGTAGAGTGTTATCTGTGTCACTGATCCCGCCTTCCGAAAAATCACCTCATTCCAAGCGCGTCCTGGTTCTCGGGGCGACCGGAACCATAGGCCGCGCAACCGTCAAGGCGCTGGTCGATCGCGGCCATGAGGTGGTGTGTTTTCTGCGCACCAAAGCCGGATTTGGCGTCGACCATGAACCCGACGAGAGGTCCAGGCTGCTTCACGGCGCGGCCCTTCGGTTCGGCGATGTGACCGATCCTGCGTCGATCGACGCGGATGGTTTCCACGGCGAGAAGTTTGACGTCCTGGTGTCGTGCCTGGCATCGCGCACCGGCGCGCCGGCCGATGCCTGGGCCATCGACTACCAGGCGCATTGCCATGCGTTGAAGGCGGCCAGGGCCGACGGCGTCGAGCATATGGTGCTGCTCTCGGCGATCTGCGTGCAGAAGCCGCTGCTCGAATTCCAGAAAGCCAAGCTCGCCTTCGAGGCGGAGTTGATCGCATCGGGGATGACCTATTCCATCGTCCGGCCGACCGCCTTCTTCAAGTCGCTCTCGGGCCAGGTCGACCGGGTCAGGCGCGGCAAGCCGTTTCTGATCTTCGGCAATGGCGAACTGACCGCCTGCAAGCCGATCAGCGATCGCGATCTTGGCGCGTTCATTGCCAAATGTCTCGATGATCCCGACTGTCAGAACCGGATCCTGCCGATCGGCGGACCGGGAGAGGCGATCACGCCGCGCGAGCAGGGCGAATGCCTGTTCCGCCTTCTCGGGCGCGAGCCGAAATTCAAGCACGTGCCGGTGGCGCTGCTGGACACCATCATTCTCACGCTCGGACTCTTGGGGCGCCTGTCGCCGCGGCTTCGGGCCAAGGCGGAACTCGCGCGGATCGGGCGCTACTACGCCACCGAATCCATGCTGGTGCTCAATCCCGAGACCGGCCGTTATGACGCCGCCGCCACGCCGTCCACCGGGTCCGACACGCTGTTTGACTTCTATGGAGAGCTGATCCGCGGCGAAGCCAAGGTGGAGCGCGGCGATCACGCGGTGTTCTGAGCCGTCAAATGGCTACCGAACGATCAGGCTTTCGAGCCCATGAAAATGGTAGCTGTCGCGATAGCGCGGCGCTTGCTCAAGGTGGAGTTCCGGACGACGCGAAAACAGTACCGTCAGCGATTGCTGCATTTCGAGCCGGGCCAGCGGCGCGCCGATGCAGAAATGCAGGCCCGCGCCGAAGCTCACATTCTTTTGGTCGGCCCGTCCCGGGCGAAACTCGTGCGGCGCCTCGAAGGCGGACGGGTCGCGATTGGCGGCGCCCAGCAGGAGCGCCACCTGTTCGCCCGGCTTCAGCGTGACGGGGCCCAGGTCGACGGCTTCATAGGCATAGCGCGTGAACATGTGCAGCGGCGCGTCAAACCTCAGCGCCTCCTCGACGCTCGCAGCCGCAAGCTCCGGCGTTTGAAAGAACCGCCGCGGATCGCCGCCCTGGTCAAGGATGGTCTTCACTGCATTGCCGGTCTGGTGCACGGTGGCCTCGTGCCCGGCATTGAGCAGCAGCACGCAGGTCGAGATCAGCTCGGCGTCCGAGAGCTTTTCACCGGTGTCGCGCACCGCAATCAGCGCCGAGAGCAGATCGTCTGCGCCGTTGTGACGGTGATCTTCAATATGGGCGGTCAGGAACGCACCGAACTCGGCCGAGGCGCGGTTGGCCCGCTCCTCGGTGTCCCGCGACCGGTGCGGCACATACATCTCGCACATGGCATGCGACCAGGCGAGCAGATCATCGGCGCGGCCCACCGGAACGCCGAGCAATTCGCAGATCACCGTCAGCGGGATCGGTGTGGCGAACGCCGGCAGCAGATCGAAAGCTTCACCAGCGGGCAGGGCGTCAATAAGGTCATCTGCAAGCGCGCTGATACGCGGCCTGAGCCTTTCGACCGAACGCGAAACGAAGGCGCGGTTGACCAGCGTTCTCAAACGCGTATGCGCCGGCGGTTCGCGTTCAAGCAGCGAGCCGCTTTCGATCCGGTCAAAATCCGTGAGATGCCCGCGTCGCTCGACCGGATTGAGCGGCGCGCCCCAGCGGTTCTCGCGGCCGAGCCGCCGGTCGCGCAGGAGCGCATTGACCTGGTCATAGCCCGCAACGCACCACAGGCCGTAGTCCTCCCAGAAGAAAACGGACGAGGCATGATGCCTTTCGGCGTAGAACCGGTAGGGGTCCTGGACGAAGCCGGGATCATGTGGGTCTTGCGAAACGGAGAGTTGCTTGAGTGTCATGGCTGAGGTGTATCGTGGATCGGGCTTAAGGAAAATCCGGCGCGTGCCTGCAGCTTGATTTCACGGGGGATAATTGGCACGACCACCCAAATTTACATGCCAGCGACGCCGTGAATTGCTTTCGATGAAGACTTGATATGACCCTGCCTGACTACATTGACCTTTATTGCGAACGCACGGCGCCCGGGCTCTGGAACGAGCCGATCAATGCGCTCAGCAATGCGGCCTTTCTGGTCGCCGCCTGGCTTGCATGGCGTGTCTATGCGCGCAGGGGCAGGCACGATGCGCCGGATCTGATCGTGATCATTCTGGCCGCAGCGATCGGAATCGGCTCGTTTCTGTTCCATACTTTCGCAAACGGGTGGTCGGAAATGGCGGATGTGATCCCGATCTGGACGTTCGTGTCGATCTTCGTCCTGGTGACGATCCATCGCCTGACGGGCGAGAACATCTGGGCGACCGCCCGTATCGCGTTGATTGTGGTTGGAAGCATCGGCGTCGTTTTCTGGTTCACATCGGGCGATGTCACAACCGGTGAGGCGTCAGGACCGGGATATCTGAACGGGTCTCTGCAATACCTGCCGGCCCTGTTGGCCTTAATGGTCTTTGCGGCTGCAACGTGGGTGCATCGCCACCCGGCGCGTGTTTACGTAACCGCCGCCGCGATCATCTTCCTGGTGTCGCTCGGGTTTCGAACCATCGACCTGATGACCTGTGCGGCAACCGGAATTGGCACGCATTTCATGTGGCATATCCTGAACGGCGTTATGGTCGGGTTGCTTTTGCAAGCCCTGCTTCGGTATCTCCCGGCACAGCGCGAGAGCTAAAGCGCGCTCAGCCTGTCTTCAATGACAGCGCGACTTGCCGGAAACCTGTATCCAGCCGGAGGTAGCAGGTCGGGTTTCGACCTGGCGCGCAACGGTCTTGATCACCGGCGGCACCTGCCGCGAGATGGTGCGGGCGGGTTCGACAATCACCGTGCGGGTCCGGTGCGCATAGCGGGCAGGCACCCGTTCATGCACGGTGCGAGCCGGGTGCACGACCACGGTCCGGGCCTGGGTGGCGTACTGGGCAGGATGCACCACCTTGCACAGCGTCTTGACGCCATGGACGTGGCGCCATTCCCAGCCGATCGATTTTGGCCGCACCATGACCGTCTGATGCACGGTCTTGACCACCGCCGGGATGTGCCGGGCAATGAGCCGCTCGGGTTCGACAAGAACTTTTTCGGTCACTTTTCCGTAGCGTGCCGGAATCGTCTCGTGCATCACGCCGCCGGGTCTGACTACGACCTGCTGATGCACCGTCTTGTAAACCGCTGGCTGATGCACCTGCTGATAGCAGGCGAGCGTCTTACCGCCGGCAATGGCTGGAGAGGCAACGGAAAAGGCGAGAACGGCGGCAAGGATTCCCCGTCGAAAGGGCAAGAACTCGAACATGATACGCTCCCCGGCAGCGCGCGCGATGTTTGAACCATCGCCTTCGCGTCTTGTTGAAACAAGTGTGCCGCACCATGTAACCAATCAAGTAAAGCCTTAATCAGCCGTCAATGCAATAAGCATGGGCTGGCGCTGCATGATGATCAAGGAAGCTCGATCGGTTCCAGATTCGGCACGCGGCCGGTGCGCATCCACAGGAAACGACGGCGGATTGCAGACAAATCCGAAACCGTAACCTCAATTTAACGCGACTGGTGAACAACACGCCCAAGCCCTTTCGCCGCCTTGCGTCTTGAAGCGGCGGGGGGGCACACTCTATGTAGTGGGTTCAATAAGACTGATTCCCTGCGGGCCATGCGTCTGCCGGGCCGTTTGACAAGGGAAGCGCAATGAAAAATACAGTCGATACCGCCATGGCCCTGGTGCCCATGGTCGTTGAGCAGACAAACCGAGGCGAACGGTCCTACGACATCTTTTCGCGGCTTCTCAAGGAGCGGATCATTTTCATCACGGGTCCGGTCGAGGACCAGATGGCGACGCTGGTCTGCGCCCAGCTTCTGTTTCTTGAAGCCGAGAATCCGAAGAAGGAAATCGCGCTCTACATCAATTCGCCCGGTGGCGTCGTCACCGCCGGCATGGCGATCTACGACACCATGCAGTTCATCCGACCCGCGGTGTCGACACTCTGCGTCGGTCAGGCCGCTTCGATGGGATCGCTGCTGTTGTGCGCCGGTGAAAAGGGCATGCGGTTTGCCACGCCCAATGCCCGCGTGATGGTTCACCAGCCCTCGGGCGGCTTCCAGGGCCAGGCCTCCGACATCGAGCGCCATGCGCTTGACATCATCAAGATGAAGCGCCGGCTCAATGAAATCTATGTCAAGCACACCGGCCAGGATTACGAGACCGTCGAGAAGACGCTCGACCGCGATCATTTCTTGACGGCGGACGAGGCGCTCGGCTTCGGCCTGATCGACCGGGTTATCGACAAGCGTGAGTACATCGAAGCCCCGGCATAGGCTCAGGCTTCGGGTTTTTGTCTTGAACGAAGCGGCTTTTCACGGCCATTGCGCTACTCCTGCAACACGTTTTCGTGTGGTTGGGGTGGCGTGCGCGCTTGAGCGCGCTAAGATGGATGTTAAGTCTATGTTCAAATTCTCTGGCGTAGCATCGTCAGAATGACGGGGATTCGTTGCCCCGAGCCTTGAGGGTGTTTACCTGAGGTTCGGATTTGTACCCCGAGATTGCCTGTATGCCTCAACGTCACGGCGTTGTAAGGTGAGAGGCGCCATACATCCGGGCTTGAAGCCGGGATTGCGGGAAGGAAAGTGAAATGAGCAAGGTCAGCGGCAGCAACGGCGGCGATTCCAAGAATACCCTATATTGCTCTTTCTGCGGCAAGAGCCAGCATGAAGTGCGCAAACTCATCGCCGGTCCCACGGTGTTCATCTGCGATGAATGCGTGGAATTGTGCATGGACATCATCCGCGAGGAAAACAAATCCTCGATGGTGAAGTCGCGCGATGGCGTCCCCACCCCGCAGGAAATCATCGCCACGCTCGATGAGTATGTGATCGGCCAGAGACAGGCCAAGAAGATCCTCTCGGTGGCGGTTCACAATCACTACAAGCGTCTCAACCACTCGTCGAAGTCCGGCGAAGTGGAACTGGCCAAGTCCAACATCCTGCTCGTCGGCCCCACCGGCTGCGGCAAGACCTATCTGGCCCAGACCCTGGCGCGCATCATCGATGTGCCTTTCACCATGGCCGACGCCACGACGCTGACCGAAGCCGGTTATGTCGGCGAGGATGTGGAAAACATCATCCTCAAGCTCCTGCAGTCGGCGGACTACAACGTCGAACGCGCCCAGCGCGGCATCGTCTACATCGACGAGGTCGACAAGATCAGCCGCAAGTCGGACAATCCGTCAATCACGCGTGACGTTTCGGGCGAGGGCGTGCAGCAGGCGCTCTTGAAGATCATGGAAGGCACTGTGGCCTCGGTTCCCCCGCAGGGCGGCCGCAAGCATCCGCAGCAGGAATTCCTGCAGGTCGACACCACCAACATCCTGTTCGTCTGCGGCGGCGCTTTCGCCGGTCTCGACAAGATCATCTCGGCGCGCGGCGAAAAGACCTCGATCGGCTTCGGCGCCAATGTCCGCGCCCAAGACGAACGTCGCGTCGGCGAAGTGCTGCGTGAACTCGAGCCCGAGGATCTGGTCAAGTTCGGCCTGATCCCCGAATTCATCGGCCGTCTGCCGGTGCTTGCCACGCTCGAAGACCTTGACGAGGCAGCGCTGATCCAGATCCTGACCGAGCCCAAGAACGCTCTGGTCAAGCAGTATCAGCGCCTGTTCGAGATGGAGGATGTGGAACTCACCTTCCACGAAAGCGCGCTGATCGAAATCGCCAAGCGCGGCATCATCCGCAAGACCGGCGCCCGCGGCCTGCGCTCGATCATGGAGAAGATCCTGCTCGACACCATGTTCGAGCTGCCGGAACTCGAGGGCGTGCGCGAAGTGGTGATTTCCGACGACGTGGTGATCGGCAATGCCCGTCCGCTCTACATCTATGCCGAGCGTGACGGCGACACCAAGGGCTCGGCTTCGGCCTGATAGCCGGCGGCAAACCGCAGGCCTGACGCATCAAAACCCTCCGGGCTCAGTTCAGCCCGGAGGGTTTTTCGTTGTCAGGCACCTGGGCTTGCGCCCGGCGCCTTTCAGTTGATGTCCAGATAGCCCGATGCGATACGGCGTTGGAGATGCCGGTCGACCGCTGCGCGATCGTCGCAAGCGTGCAGGCGGCCGTTGCAATGGTTCCTCAGCGCCACGAGATCGGCGAGCATGGGCGACGACTTGGCCAGGCCCGCGGCTTCAAGCAGGGACGCACCGAGATAGCCAATGTCGAGCTTGGGGAAATCGAACGGGCGCATGTCCACCGAAGTTCCGATTCCGTGAAGCGTGAAATAGCTGCGGTAGGCCGAGGACGAGAGATCATCGATGGCAAAGTCCGGGTAAAGGCGTTCAATCAGATCACTTGTCGCGAAGGATTGATGATCGCCGAATTCCAGGACAATGGAGGGATGGGAGTTTTCATTGACCCTGATCTGGTCGAGAAACCAGTCAAAGTCTCTTTGTGACTGGGCAACGCGCCGGACATACTCGTCGAGGTCGCGGATACCGCTTGTTCCGATTTTATCGGAGCCAGTTTCCGCCAGTTTCTCCGAATAAGGCGAATGTGCGAACATCGTTTGCACCTGCAGGAAAAGCGGCCGTCCATCAGTTCTCCGGTGCTCGGAAATGAACTCCCGGGCGGCCTCAAAATAGAACCGGTCGCGATGGGCGTATTTGCTGGCGCCGATGCGATTGTAGTCAAGGACCTCATCAAAGCCGATGGATTCGAGAAACGGTCCCTCATTGACGAACCCGTGTTCCATCGGCATCAGCACAGCTGTCCGGTAGCCGCACCGCGCGAGTTCCGTTGCGAGCGACCGATGGATCTTGCCTTCCATGGCCGTGGTCAGATACGGAGCGCGCCAGCCGAAATCGAGGCTGGACATCCCTGTCATCAGCGAGAAGTTGGTGATCCATGTGCCGCCGCCGAAAGTTTCCACCTGCAATGCGCGCCTCTTTCCATCGTCGGATTTGAAGTTGCCAGAGAATTTCTCGTCAAGTCCGTACCGGTTTAGCCGGCTGAGATCTGTCTGGCTTTCCGAGAGGACGATAAAAAGATCCGGTTTCTGTCCCGTCGCTTCGCACGTCTGAGACGGTGCGAATGGTTCGGCCGCCAAGGTGTTGGCGAAGCGATCGGCAATTCCATGGCCCAGTGCCGCATCCCGGATATCCAGAAAGGAAATGAAAAACGCCGATGCGTTGTACCCGCCCAGATAGTGAAAATATCGCGGTTCATCCGCTTTCAGCGGATAACTGATCGGGATCGCTGCAAATGTGAACACCAGCAGCCCGATCCGCCGTGGAGTAGAGACGGCGCTGGTGCGATCGCGGGAAAAAATGACCGACAGCCCGGCAAGCCCGCACAGCAGGAGCCCGGCAAAGGGGACGACATAGAGTGTAAATTCATTGAGCAGAAAGGCGAAGGCCTTCGGATCGGCGCCGGTGAAGACGACGTCATAGATATGAAGGTCGAAACCTTTGGTCCGATATTTCAGCGTTGAGGCGATGGCGATCAGCGTGACGAATGTCAGCGCTGCGTAGATAGAGAATTTCCACCGCCGGCTTGCCAGAAACAGCACAGCCGCAATCCCCGCCACACAGAGCATGACGAAGGGCATGTGCCCGGCCTGCTGTTCGAGCCGGTAAAGGAGAGCCATACACAGGAGCGTCGCCACAACAACGGCAATGGGATTGAGGACAAGTTTTGACGTCTTCTGTAGCAGCGTCATGCTGATGCTCCGGTATTGAAAGGGGAGTAAGAGCATTTCTGGACGCCGGATCCCAACGCAATGAGACATTAACCCTAACGGACAGCCTTCATGGGGCGTGAGGATCTGATAATCGGAACTGGCTCGGCTGCTGCGACCAGGGGCTGATTTTCCAGAAACGTAACGGCTGGTGTTTTGCCCGCTTTTCGCTTGGCTCCAGCTTCCCGCCACTTTCATTCTCTAATATCGTCACGAATCGGTGATGGAGCAAATGCCGTGCTGGTCTGTCTTGAAACCGGGCTGCTGGTTCTCCAATTAGAATGAACAGGGTACATGCCCTATAAGGACGCGAATGGCGGTTGCTGGATGAGCCGGGGCCGCGCCCCGCGTTGCCAATCGGCCCGGTGGGGCCAGGAAAGGAAATCATATGCCGGATAAAAAAGTGAGTTCATCACGCTCGCCCGAAGAGGCAGGTATCTACCCCGTCCTCCCGCTGCGCGACATTGTCGTATTCCCGCACATGATCGTGCCGCTGTTTGTCGGCCGTGAAAAGTCGATCCATGCGCTGGAGGAAGTCATGGGCTCGGACAAGCAGATCATGCTTGCCACCCAGATCAACGCCAGCGATGACGATCCCGAGCCGTCGGGCATCTACGACATCGGCACCATTGCCAATGTGCTGCAACTGCTGAAACTGCCCGATGGCACCGTCAAGGTGCTGGTCGAAGGTCGTGCGCGCGCCGAAGTCATCGCCTACACCGACCGCGAGGAGTACTACGAAGCCCGCGCGGTGGAACTGGCGGAGCCAGAGGAAGATCCGGTCGAAATCGAAGCGCTGTCGCGCTCGGTGGTCTCCGAGTTTGAAAACTACGTCAAGCTCAACAAGAAGATCTCTCCGGAGGTTGTGGGCGCCGCAAGCCAGATTGACGATTATTCCAAGCTCGCCGACACGGTGGCATCGCATCTGTCGATCAAGATCCCCGAGAAGCAGGACATGCTCTCGACGATTTCCGTGAAGGGCCGCCTTGAAAAGGCGCTCGGCTTCATGGAAGGCGAGATTTCGGTGCTGCAGGTCGAAAAGCGCATCCGCTCCCGCGTCAAGCGGCAGATGGAGAAGACCCAGCGCGAATATTATCTGAACGAGCAGATGAAGGCGATCCAGAAGGAACTTGGCGACGGCGAGGACGGCCGCGACGAGATGGCCGAGATCGAAAGCCGCATCGCCAAGACCAAGCTGTCCAAGGAAGCCCGTGAAAAGGCTGATGGCGAATTCAAGAAGCTCAAGCAGATGAGCCCGATGTCGGCCGAGGCCACCGTCGTGCGCAACTATCTCGACTGGCTTCTGGGTCTGCCCTGGGGCAAGAAATCCCGCATCCGGATCGACCTCAATGCCGCCGAACAGGTGCTCGAGATCGATCACTTCGGCCTGGAGAAGGTCAAGGAGCGGATCATCGAATATCTGGCGGTCCAGGCCCGGTCCTCCAAGATCAAGGGACCGATCCTCTGCCTCGTCGGCCCTCCCGGCGTCGGCAAAACCTCGCTCGCCAAGTCGATCGCCAAGGCGACCGGCCGCGAATATGTGCGCATGGCGCTTGGCGGCGTGCGTGACGAGGCCGAGATCCGTGGTCACCGCCGTACCTATATCGGCTCGATGCCCGGCAAGGTCGTCCAGTCGATGAAGAAGGCCAAGAAGACCAACCCGCTGTTCCTTCTCGACGAGATCGACAAGATGGGTCAGGATTTCCGCGGCGATCCGTCGTCGGCCTTGCTTGAGGTGCTGGATCCGGAACAGAATTCGACCTTCATGGACCATTATCTTGAGGTTGAGTACGATCTGTCCAACGTGATGTTCATCACCACGGCCAACACGCTCAACATCCCGGCACCGCTGATGGACCGGATGGAGATCATCCGCATCGCCGGCTACACCGAGGACGAGAAGCTGCAGATCGCCCGCAGGCATCTGCTGCCCAAGGCCGTGCGCGACCACGCGTTGCGTCCGGAGGAGTTCGAGATCACCGACGAGGCGCTGTTGCAGGTGGTCCGCACCTACACGCGCGAAGCCGGTGTGCGCAACTTCGAGCGGGAGTTGATGAAACTGTCGCGCAAGGCCGTGACCGAGATCCTCAAGACCGGGGTGAAATCGGTCAGCATCGATGCTGAAAACCTGGCTGATTACCTGGGCGTGCCGCGGTTCCGTTATGGCGAAGCCGAGTTCGACGACCAGGTCGGCGTGGTCACAGGACTTGCCTGGACCGAAGTGGGCGGCGAATTGCTGACCATCGAAGGCGTCATGATGCCCGGCAAGGGCAAGATGACGGTGACCGGCAATCTGCGCGACGTGATGAAGGAATCGATTTCGGCGGCGGCATCCTATGTCCGCTCGCGTGCGGTCGATTTCGGCATCGAGCCGCCGATGTTCGACAAGCGCGACATCCACGTCCACGTGCCTGAAGGCGCCACCCCGAAGGACGGCCCGTCGGCCGGCGTCGCCATGGCGACGGCGATCGTGTCGACCATGACCGGCATTCCGGTGCGCCGTGATGTCGCCATGACCGGCGAGATAACCCTGCGTGGCCGGATCCTGCCGATCGGTGGGCTCAAGGAGAAGCTGCTCGCTGCGCTCCGCGGCGGCATCAAGACCGTGATGATTCCGGAAGACAATGCCAAGGATCTCCCCGAGATTCCGGACAATGTGAAGAATGGACTGGAAATCATTCCGGTGGCGAAGATGGGTGACGTGCTGCGCCATGCGCTGGTCCGGATGCCCGAGGCCATCACCTGGGATCCTGATGCCAAGCCGGAAGCCGCCATCGCGGCCGAGGCAGGCGATGAGGCCGGTGCAGCAATCGCGCACTAGTGGTGCGATCCAGGCAGATGGTTGCCATCTGTCTGGACAAATCGCCCAACCAGTCAAATAGCTTGCGGGCTGACCTCTCGAAACAGATGGGAACCATCTGTTTCGGCCAGACCACCAGCATTTGGCCGATCAAAAGCCATGAATTGGACGGGCGGGGAAATTTCCCGCCCGTTTTCGCGAGTCTCGCTGTGTAAACCGCGTAAAAAGCGCGGTAATCCGGGGAGTTTGGTTGCACCGAACCGCGAGATGCGTAGGATCACCGCATCGAACAGACTGAGTCGACATAACGCCAGGAAAGGGACGAAAATGAATAAAAATGAACTCGTGGCCGCTGTGGCCGAGAAATCGGGCATCAGCAAGGGAGACGCTACATCGGCTGTCGAGGCGGTTTTTGAAACCATCACAGGTGAGCTGAAGAATGGTGGCGACGTTCGCCTCATCGGTTTTGGCAATTTCACCGTGTCGCGTCGCGAAGCCTCGAAGGGCCGCAATCCGCAGACCGGCAAGGAAGTTGATATTCCTGCCCGCAACGTGCCGAAGTTCTCTGCCGGCAAGGGCCTCAAGGACGCTTGCAACTAAGCTGTCCGTTTGAAACATTCAACACATCGAACCCGGGCGTTAGCGTCCGGGTTTTTTTTATGCCGTGGGTGGGGGATCCGGTGCTCCACATGGGACGATGAGAATTTGGGTCAAATGCGCTTGACAAAAGAACAATAAGTGAACATAAAAGAAACACAGAGTGAATTGAGGAGTTGATCATGACTGCATTTGCCCGTGACCTTGCCGCATTCGTCTCCATGTCGCTGTTCGTGGCGAGCTTCGCCGTTCTGGCGCTCGCGTTCTGAGTTTTGCGTCAACCGCTGATATCTGCCTGATGAAGCGGAGAAGCCGCCGCTCGGCCTGGCGGACTCTCCATGGGCGGGTCTTCCTGCCCGCCTCTTGCTTGGTTGTGTAGCCGCCGTATTTTCGTTCCCTGCCTCTGGACTTTGCGGTCCTGGTCCTCACAATTGACGTTTGAGTCTGCGGTCACGCCAATCGACCTGACCGCGGAGCAATCGGCAGAGGATTTCCATGGCGCGGGACAACAAGTCAGCCAAACTGCTGGCCAATCTGGCGGCGGGCACCGAGCAGGCACGCGGGCGTGACAGGCATGGTGATGACCGCGGGCCGGGCGCCTGGCCGGGTTTCGTGCATCTGCGCGTGCATTCGGCCTATTCGCTGCTTGAGGGCGCGCTGCCGATCAAGACCCTGATCAAGCGGGCCGTCTCCGATGATCAGCCGGCGCTTGCTATCACCGACACCAACAATCTGTTCGGGGCGCTCGAATTTTCGGTCAAGGCCATGGAAGCGGGAATTCAGCCGCTGATCGGATGTCAGCTCGATATCGACATGCAGGACGGCCAGACCGGCGATCGCCGCTCGCACCGGGATCACCTGCAGAAGGCGCCGCATATTGTAGTGTATGCCGCGACCCCTGCGGGCTATGACCGATTGGTGGCGATCGTCAGCCAGGCCTACCTCGGCGGTGACACGTCCGACCGGCCGCATATCGAACTGTCCTGGCTAGACGAAGACGCCGGCGGCCTGATCGCGCTCACAGGCGCAGGCGGCGGGCCGGTCGATCAGGCCATGCGCGAAGGCCATCCCGACCTTGCCAAGGCCAGGCTGGAGCGGCTCAAATCGGTGTTTGGCGACCGGCTCTATCTCGAATTGCAGCGCCAGCGCGGCTATGATCGTGCCCATGAGGCCAAGTTGATAGCGCTCGCCTATGAGTGCGAAGTGCCGCTGGTGGCGGCGAACGAAGCGTTTTTCCCGACGCCCGATGATTTCGAGGCCCATGATGCCTTGATGGCGGTGGCCTGCAACGCCGTGATGTCGGATGACCGGCGGCCGCGGCTGAGCGTCGACCATTGTCTCAAGTCCCGCGCCGAGATGATGGCGCTGTTTGCCGACATTCCCGAAGCGCTCGCCAACACCGTCGAGATTGCCCGGCGCTGCAGCGCCATCGTCGAAAGCCGCGCGCCGATTTTGCCGCGATTTACCGGCGGCGGCGAGGACGACCCGGAGGCAGCGCTCGCCGCCGAAGCCGCTGAACTTCGGCGTCAGTCGCTCGAGGGGCTGGAGCGCCGGCTTGCCCGGATCGGCATGGCCGAAGGATTTACTGAATCCGATTATCGCGAGCGGCTTCAGGTTGAGCTCGACATTATTGAGTCGATGAAATTTCCCGGCTACTTCCTGATCGTGGCCGACTTCATCCAGTGGGCCAAGGGGCAGGGCATTCCGGTCGGTCCCGGCCGCGGTTCCGGCGCCGGATCGCTGGTGGCCTATGCGCTCACCATCACCGATGTCGATCCGCTGCGCTTCTCGCTGCTGTTCGAGCGCTTCCTCAATCCCGCCCGCGTCTCGATGCCCGACTTCGACATCGATTTCTGCCAGGATCGCCGCGACGAGGTGATCCGCTATGTGGTCGCCAAATATGGCCGTGAACAGGTGGCGCAGATCATCACCTTCGGAAGCCTGCAGGCGCGTGCGGCTTTGCGCGATGTCGGCCGTGTTCTGGAAATGCCCTACGGGCTGGTTGACCGGATCTGCAAGCTGGTGCCCAACAACCCGGCCAACCCCACGCCCTTGAACAAGGCGATCGAGGAGGAGCCGCGCTTCCAGGAGGAGGCCGACAAGGAACCCGCCGTCGCCCGGCTCCTCGACATCGCGCAGAAGCTCGAAGGGCTCTACCGCCACGCTTCCACCCACGCCGCAGGCATCGTCATCGGCGACCGGCCTTTGTCGCAACTGGTACCGATGTACCGCGATCCGCGGTCCGACATGCCGGTCACCCAGTTCAACATGAAATGGGTGGAGCAGGCGGGCCTGGTCAAGTTCGACTTTCTGGGCCTCAAGACGCTGACGGTGCTCAAGACCGCGGTCGATTTCATCGCCAAGCGCGGCGTCAGCATCGACCTCGAAGCGCTGCCGCTCGATGACAAGCTCACCTATGAGATGCTGTCGCGCGGGGAGACCGTCGGCGTGTTCCAGGTTGAATCGGCGGGCATGCGCAAGGCGCTGATCGGCATGCGGCCCGACCGCATCGAAGACATCATCGCGCTCGTGGCGCTCTATCGCCCGGGTCCGATGGAGAACATCCCGGTCTACAACGCCCGCAAGCATGGCGAGGAGGAACTGGCCTCCATCCACCCGAAGATCGACGACCTGCTGGCCGAAACCCAAGGGGTGATCGTCTATCAGGAACAGGTGATGCAGATCGCCCAGGTCCTGGCAGGCTACTCGCTCGGCGAAGCCGATCTGCTGCGCCGCGCCATGGGCAAGAAGATCAAGGCGGAGATGGACCAGCAGCGCGCCCGCTTTGTCGAGGGCGCAGTCGAGCGCAACGTCTCCAAGCCGCAGGCCGACATGATCTTCGATCTGCTGGCGAAATTCGCCAATTACGGCTTCAACAAGTCCCACGCCGCGGCCTATGGCATCGTCTCCTACCAGACGGCCTATCTTAAAGCGCATTATCCGGTCGAGTTCCTCGCCGCCTCGATGACTTACGATATGTCGAACACCGACAAGCTCAATGATTTCCGCCAGGACGCCAAGCGGCTGGGGATCGAGGTTGCGGCGCCTTCGGTGCAGACCAGCTTCCGCCATTTCGAAACCGGCGACAACCGGATCTATTATGCGCTCGCCGCAATCAAGGGCGTGGGCGACGCGGCCGTCGAGCATATCGTCGAGATGCGCGGCGACACGCCCTTCGCCTCGCTCGAGGATTTTTGTGTGCGGATCGACCCGCGCCAGGTCAACCGCCGGGTGCTCGAAAGCCTGATCGCCGCCGGCGCGCTCGATTGTTTCGGCCAGGACCGGGCGGCGCTCAGCGCCGGACTTGACCGGATCCTCGGCTTTGCCCAGCGTGCCCAGGAAAACCGCATCAGCGGCCAGAGCGACATGTTCGGCGCGGGGGCCTCTGAGGAGGGGGCCGAATCCATCCATCTGCCTGCCGCTCCGCCCTGGCTGCCGGCGGAAAAACTGCACCGCGAATACCAGGCGCTGGGCTTTTATTTGTCCGCGCATCCGCTTGATTCCTATAACGAACTTCTTGCGAAAATGCGGGTGCAGACCTGGGCGGATTTCTCGCTTGCGGTCAAGGCCGGCGCCACCGCCGGACGGCTAGCCGGCACGGTGACCAGCAAGCAGGAGCGCAAGACGCGCACCGGCAACAAGATGGGGATCGTGGCCTTTTCCGACAGCTCCGGCCAGTATGAAGCGGTGCTGTTTTCCGAAGGCCTGGCGCTCTACCGGGAACTGCTCGAACCGGGCAAGTCGATCGTCATCACGGTCACTGCCGAGGAGCGGCCTGAAGGCATCGGGCTCAGGATCCAGACCGCGGATTCGCTCGAGGACCGCGCTTCCCGCGGCCAGTCGGCGCTCAGGGTCTATATGCGCGACGCCCGTCCGCTCAATTCGGTTTCGACCCATCTGAAGGCGCATGGGGAGGGGCAGGTGTCCTTTGTCATGATAAAGGATGATGGCCGCCGCGAGATCGAAGTGACGCTGTCCGACCGCTACAAGATCTCGCCGCAGATCGCCTCGGCGCTCAAGGCCGCACCCGGCGTGCTCGACGTCGAACTGGTCTGAGTTGCCTCTCGAGGCTTACAGCACGACCGCCATGGTGGCGAGCGTCACCGCGTTCAGGCCCATCCCCCATAGCACGGCAATCGGAAACAGCGGTGTTGCGTGGCGCTGCACCGCATAGGCCAGCATCACGAGCGCCGCGGGCAGCCAGTCGAGCATGTAGCGCTGGACATTGTACTGGGTGAAGCCGTTGGAATGGTAAAACAGCATGACCGTGACCAGTCCCGCCACCAGCAGCCCCGACACCACCGTGCGCCGGTTGACCGGGGTGAAGAACAGCATGGCGAGCCAGGGACTGGCGACCAGGAACGCTGTGCCGAAGCGGTCGATCCCGACCAGGTCCAGTTGCCCCACGCCCTCGAAGCGCGCATGAAACCCCTGCACCAGTGCGTGGTAAAGGTTGAACGGAACATATTTCCAACTCCACAGGCCATGGGCGTCGAGCCGCTCCTTCAGGACACCGGGCGGGTAGTCGATATGGATGTAGCCGGTCTCGAACGGCGAGCCGAACCTCGCATGATTGTAGGCGAGATAAAGCCCGATCGCGACCAGCACCGGCAGCCCCAGTTTCACTGACCGCACGATCTTGTCACCCATCGCCGACCACAGCCGCGCGTCCGTGCGAAGCGAAAGGATGAGCAGCAACGGCACGTAGAAAATGCTCATCTGGCGGCTGAGAAAGGCGCAGCCGATGGCAATTCCCGCCGTGACCAGGCGGCCCGCCAAGGCCTCGTGAATGGCGAGACTGGTCGCCAGGAAGGCCAGCGCCTGGGCGAAGAACCAGATGCCGTCGCCGCGGATGGTGACAAAGAACAAAGGGCTGGAAAAGCCGATCGCCAGCAGCAGCCAATAGAGATGGGAGGAGCCCACGCCCAGCTGCGAGAAGATCCGACGCCATATCAGCAGCGATCCCACAAAAAGCAGCAGGGTCAAGAGGATAAAGCCGGATGTTGTCACACCGCCGAGAGCCACGAGAGGCAGCGCAGCGATCCCGGGGAACGGCGGAAACACCACATAGGTCCGGCCATCGAGGATGGCGCAATCGAGATCGAAACAGGTTTCAGCCCACAGCCGGCCCTTGAGAAAACCATCCGCGATCAGGGCCGCGGAGTTGCTTCCACCTGCTTCGGTGAACGCGGCATAGACAAGCGCCGTCACCAGCAACAGGGCGAGCAGCGCTCCGGCCGGAAGCAGCAGACGCTCGCGCAAGGAAGGTGTTGTCATGGTCTCGAATGCCCCCTTCGCCTATCCCCCTGGATCGGCGGTAAAATCACTGCGCTCTAGCAGTTTCATTCAATCACAGGTTATGTCAATCAGTCCTCGTCCGCCTGCCTGATCTTTCGCGACGTGCCGAAAGTATAACCGGTTTCGACGATGTCGCGGCCGAATTTCTGCCGCACCTTGTCGATCGCACTCTCGGCCACAGCCCGGCGCGCCGCTGCCGGGTCGACCAGATCGGGTGGGTCGGCGCGCGCCGCGTCGGTGAGATCGGTGACCCCGATGCCGATCAGCCGGAACCGGTCATGGCCGAGTTCGCGCTCGAGCAGATGCAGGCCCGTGCGGAAGATCCGGTCGGCGAGCACGGTGGGGTCTTCGAGCTTGAAATTGCGCGTCCTGCTCTTGAAGTCAGGGGTCTTGAGCTTGAGCACCACGGTCTGCCCGGCAATGCCCGACGCCTTGAGACGGGCCGAGACCTTTTCGGACAATCGCCGGAGCACCGGCACCAGATCCTTGGCCTCCGACAGGTCCGTGTTGAAGGTGGTCTCGGCCGACACGCTCTTGGCTCCCTCATTGGGATGCACCGTGCGCTCGTCCTCGCCGCGCGCCAGATGATAGAGCCGCTTGCCCATCACCCCATAGCTGCGCATCAGCGCGGTTTCCTCCATGGTCTGCAATTGGCCGATCGTGCGGATGCCGTCGCGCTCGAGCGTGGTGGCGAAGGCCTTGCCGACGCCCCAGATCAGAGTCACAGGGCGTGGCGCCAGAAAGGCCAGCGCCTCCTGCTTGCCGATCACCGAAAACCCGCGCGGCTTGTCGAGATCCGACGCCACCTTGGCCAAAAACTTGCAGTAGGACAGCCCGACCGACAAGGTGATGCCGATTTCCGCCTCGACCCGGGCGGCAAAGCGCGCCAGGGTGCGCGCCGGGGTGTCCTTGTGCAGCCTCTCGGTTCCCGCCAGATCGAGAAATGCCTCGTCTATCGAGATCGGCTGCACCAGCGGTGTCAGCTCCTCCATCATGCGCCGCACATCGCGCCCAACACGCGCATATTTCTCCATGTCGGGCTTGATCACCACAGCCTCGGGACAGGCGTCGAGCGCCTTGAACATCGGCATCGCCGAGCGCACGCCGTGGATGCGCGCAATATAGCAGCAGGTCGAGACCACGCCGCGCTTGCCGCCGCCGATGATCACCGGCTTGTCGGCGAGCTCCGGGTTGTCGCGCTTCTCCACCGTCGCATAAAACGCGTCGCAATCCACATGCGCGAGTGTCAGCGCGTGGATCTCCGGATGGCGGATCAGCCGGGGGCTGCCGCAGGCATGGCAGCGCCGCGCCTCCGCGCGGGCGGGGGCCAGGCAGTCGCGGCAGAACCCGGGAACCGGATCGGGATGCGGAGGCGCGTGGATCATCATCTTGTCGCGAGAGAACAAAGGTTGAACATTGGCAGATTACGCAATAATCTTTCGACTCACAAGCCTGCCATTTCCTTGGGATCGAGCAACGCATGCCTCTGACCATCCACCCCGTCACTTCGGCTCTCTGGCCGCAACTCGAGACCCTGTTCGGGCCGCAGGGCGCTTGCTACGGCTGCTGGTGCAGCCACTTCCGGCTGGCGCCGAAGCAGCGCGAAGCCCTGTCCAGAGACGACAAGAAGGCGCTTCTGAAGCAGGCGACCGAGGCCCCGCTTGCGCCGGGACTGATCGCGCTGGATGATGGCGTGCCGGTGGGCTGGGTGCAGGTGACGCCGCGCGCCCATGTGCCGCGGTGGAACACCGACCGGACGGTGTCCAGGCCGCTTGACGGAGATGATCCGGCCGATCCGGGTCTGTGGGCCATCTCCTGCTTCTTCATCCAGCCCGGACTGCGCGGGCAGGGGATCAGCCATGTTCTTGTCGATGCGGCGGTCGCCCATGCGAAGGACAATGGGGCGAGGGTGATCGAGGCCTGCCCGATGAAAAAGGCCAAGCAGTCGAAATCGGTCGGTCTGTTCGTGGGCTCGGTCTCGATCTTCGAGAAGGCCGGCTTCCAGACCGTCATCGAACGCAAGATTGGCCGGCCGCTGATGCGAATGGTGTTGGCGTGAACCGCCTGCAAGCAGATACTGCGCGGCGGTCAGGGCGCAAACGAGGCGAAATGGGCCCGGATCAGTTTCTCGGCGTGAGGCCAATCCGTGGCGATATCGACGCCATCGCCAGGATGCGGCGCCAGCCCGCGAAACACGTCATTGGCGATCAGGTTGAGCAGCAGGGTTTCAGGCACATGCTGGCGCACCGACTGGAGGTTCACGAAGATATCATCGATGAACACCACCGGGTGGGATCGCGCGCCGTGCAGCGCCAGGACGGCGGGGCCCTTGGCGGCTTCGGTGGCGATCATCGGGAAATCGAAGCCATGGCGCGAGAGCAGCCGGCGCCGCACCGGGCGGTGGCGGGGCGGCATCGCCGTCAGAAACACGATGTCGGCCACATCGGACAGCCGCTCGAGACTTTGGGCGGCCTCAAGCACCGGCGTCTGCCAGTCGTCATGTGCGGCAAAGAACGCCTCCAGCAGCCGCGCCACCTCCTCTTCCGGTGTTTCGCCACTATCGGCAAGGCTGAACACATTGCCGTTGAGCCGGAACGAGGTGGGGCGCAGCTCATGGCCATTGTGCTTGAGGAATGCCTGGAACGGCGTGACAAATTCCAGCACCACCTCGTCGATGTCGCAGACAATCAGCGGCCGCTCGCCGAGCAGCAGATCGTCATGTTCGGCGTCGGGGATCAGCAACATCACGTCTCGCCCGCTCCGCCAAGGGCATGGAAGGCGCGCGACACCTCTTCGGGCCTGGTGCCGCTGGCGGCGCAGAAATCCATCAGGGTCGGCTCGTGGTTCATCAGGAAGCTCAAGACGCCCACGAGAAACCCGGGCTCGCGTGCGGCTTCGCGCAGATTGCTGGCTTCAAGCCCGGTCAGCGCCAGGAAACGGCCCATCAGTTCAGGCTCGCCGGCAAGCCAGACCAGAACCGCAATCGCTGTGTCTTCCGCGTCTGCCATGGCGAGTGTGCTCCTTGAGATGGACTTGATCCGCATTCGAAATGTCGGATTACCACTTTTTCAACCTAATGGAACTAAGGTGCGTGTGTTGGCTGGCATTGCGGACCGGAGTTGTCGCAACCAAATACGGCGCAATGCAGGTGATTTACATCTCCTGCTGCCAGCAGCAACGCAATCCGGCAGGCATAGGACCTGGCCGGATCGGGGATGGGAACGGTCATGACAAAGCAGGTGATGATTGTTGAGGACAATGAACTCAACATGAAACTCTTCCGGGACCTGATCGAAGCGTCAGGTTACAAGACGATCCAGACCCGCAACGGACTGGAGGCGATGGATCTCGCCCGCCTTCACCGTCCCGATCTCATCCTGATGGACATCCAGTTGCCCGAGGTCTCCGGCCTTGAAGTCACCAAATGGCTCAAGCAGGATGATGACCTGCACATGATCCCGGTGATTGCGGTGACAGCCTTCGCCATGAAGGGTGACGAGGAGCGCATCCGCCAGGGCGGCTGTGAAGCCTATATCTCCAAGCCGATTTCGGTTCCCCGATTCATCGAAACCATCAAGACCTATCTTGGCGATGCTTGAGGGCGGAGGGACAAAATGACCGCGCGCATCCTGGTGGTTGATGACATTCCGGCCAATGTGAAGCTTCTCGAGGCCCGGCTGATGGCCGAGTATTTTGAAGTCCTGACCGCTGCCGACGGCATGACCGCGTTGGATATTTGCGACCAGACCCCGGTCGATCTCATCCTGCTCGACATCATGATGCCCGGTATCGATGGATTTGAGGTCTGTCACCGCCTCAAGCACAATCCGCGCACCGCCCATATTCCGGTCGTCATGGTGACGGCGCTGGATCAGCCGGCGGACCGCGTGCGTGGTCTCAAGGCCGGTGCCGATGATTTCCTGACCAAGCCGGTCAATGATCTGCAGCTCATGACCAGGGTCAAGAGCCTGATTCGTTTCAAGGCCTTGAGCGATGAACTTCGGCTTCGAGCCGAGACTGCGCGCAATCTTGGCCTGGAGGCGCTTCTGGCGCCGCATCAGGGCCAGCTGGAAGAGCCGGGCATGGTGTTGCTGGTCGACAGTCGCGCCAACTCCCAGGAGCGCATGAACCGGGCGCTCAAGGGAGTTGCCGAGGTGACCGCCATTGGCGACCCGCAGGCGGCATTGTTCGAGGCGGCCGACAAGCCCTATGAGCTGGTGATCGTGTCGTCCTCGCTCGACAATTACGATCCCTTGAGGCTGTGCTCGCAACTGCGTTCGCTGGAGCGGACCCGTTTCATTCCCATGCTGGTGGTTGCCGAGCAGGGTGAAGAAGATCTTGTGATCCGTGCGCTGGAGCTCGGCGTCAATGATTATCTGCTGCGGCCGCTTGATCCCAATGAGCTGGTCGCCCGCAGCGTGACCCAGATCCGCCGGAAGCGCTACACCGACCGGCTCAGAGCCAGCCTGACGGAATCGGTCGAGTTCGCGGTTACCGACGCGCTCACCGGCCTGAACAACCGCCGCTATCTCGACACCCATATGGCGACGTTGGTCGATCGCTCACATCGTCGTGGCCGGCCCCTGTCCGTTCTGATTACCGATATCGATCATTTCAAGGCCTTCAACGACACCCATGGCCATGAGGGCGGCGATGATGTTCTGCGTGAATTCGCCCGCCGCATCCGGGGCGCCGTGCGCGGCGCCGACCTTGCCTGCCGCTATGGCGGCGAGGAATTCGTGGTGGTGATGCCCGACACGCCTGCGGAGATTGCCGCGCATGTCGCCGAACGGCTGCGCGATGCCGTGGCCGGTTCGCCGTTCAAGGTTTCGGCGTCAGGAGCCATGGTGCAGGTGACCACATCTGTCGGCATTGCGACGCTGGATAAAGACGGAGAGGGCGCTGATTCGCTGCTCCGACGCGCCGACAGGGCGCTCTACCAGGCCAAGCATGACGGTCGCAATCGTGTCGTCGGCCAGGCCGCCTGAACGCGTCAGCTCGCCATTTCGAAATCGCTACCCGGTGGTTTCCCATCGTCGGACCGGGTCTGCGGCATTTCGTCTCCGCTGGCCAACTCATTAGGGCCTGTTGACGTTTATCTAAGTTGAATGACGGCTGCGGCTAGCGAGACAAAGGCGGCGAAGCTCTGGTCGGTTTTGCACGAACGCATGGCGATGCCTCTGTTTTCCTTGAGTTTT